>WNFW01000330.1_pt1 | contig 29849 bp, 22 predicted proteins | sample 5400131 | NCBI WGS metagenome assembly WNFW01 (sample SAMN13153362, study PRJNA577476) | soil metagenome | isolation source: 20 cm soil or saprolite under grassland replicate 1 | place: USA:California | collected 2016-06-15 | reverse complement strand
GTCGACTGTCCAGTCTGCAAGAATCATACTATGAAGCTGAAGCGGACGGTGCAGGTTGGCCGGTGTAAGACATGCAGCGAGTCATACAAGATCATTGTCGTATACGTTAAGACAGGCGCTAGGAGGACAAAGTCTCCAGCCGCGACTAGCACTCAGAATGAGTCGAAGCCGGAGTCCACTCCAGAGTCGACATTGACATCATGGCAGTTACCCTCGGATTCTTCTCTATTCAGCACGTCTGCCGGGAACTCTTCAGAGTTTTCCGATATAGGTTTCGAGTACAGTCAGCCTGAGAATACGGGCGAGCCTGAGCCGACTAGCGGACAATAGATCAGCTCCTAGATCGGGAGGAATGACTACCGATCCCGAAGGGGACGCGCAGCTAAGGTTGCTAGTCTACTTCGTGTCTTTCTTCTTGAAATCGAGGGATAGCGAGTTTACGCAGTAGCGCATTCCCGTTGGCTGGGGTCCATCGTCAAACACGTGGCCCAGGTGGCTGCCGCAGTTCTTGCAAAGGATCTCAGTCCGTTCCATTCCGAGTGTCCGGTCCGGCACCTCTACGATATTGTCCTTGGCGAGCGCTGTCCAGAAGCTGGGCCAGCCGGAGCCTGAATCGTACTTTGTGTCTGACGAGAAGAGCTCGGCTCCGCAAGCCGCGCAGACGTATACTCCCTTGTCCTTGTTGTGAAGATACTTTCCTGTGAAGGCCGGCTCAGTCGCCTTCTTCCGCAAGACTCTGTACTGTTGAGGGTCCAGCTGCTTCTTCCACTCCTCATCCGTCTTATTCATGACCATAAGATCATGATCGCTCTGCCGGTATTTGAACGCCTCACGCTAGCGATGGTTGAAGCTGTCCAAAGCTCAGGTTGAACGATGACCGGAACAGCACTCTAGCGTCGCGAGAAAAGAATTGTAGGCCCCCCTTTTTCCTAGAGAGCTCTCGCCAGCTGAAACTGTTCTGGGCGGGTCTTCTTGTTCAGGGCTTAGAACGGGCAAGTCAAGCATTTTTCCATGATGGATTTCTCCGGGTCATCAAGCGTGAATCTCCCCTAGGTCAAAAATGGCCTGCCCAGATTCCAGATCCAAGCATATTCTGCGCCTGTCGGGTTTGATGAAGAACAATCTGGCGTTTTTTTCGTTTCGAAGAGCGAGTGACGAATGGACTACAGTTCGTTAATTCCCTCCCGGTAGTCGAGTTTTGTGTCGCGAGGACCAACTACTTTTGACATTTTTCGACTAGGGGTCTCGCCAGTTGAAACTGATCTGGGCGAGCCTCGCGTTTCAGGGCGCAGAATGGAAACGTCGACCGTTTCTCTGATCGCAGATTAAGCGTAGAGATCAGCGTGAAGATCTCGCGATCTCAAATCGCCTGCCCCGATTCCGGATCAAGGGCTGATTCTGAACGATCTCCCGCTCCAGATATTTCTCCGGGGCTATTTTGTCTTCCAGGTAAACGCTTTCACCGGCTGGAACTCGGCGAGCGCGTCTGTGACCCAGCCGTACTTCTTCTTCAGAGCCTCCAAGACTCTCTTGGCTGTTCCGCTCTTCATGTCTAGGAACACGGCTTTTCCTTCGAGTATTGCCTGGCGTTTCGAGCCGTCGGCCAGCATTATGGTGATCGCGGGATTCTCTCTGAGGTTCCGATACCGAGCCGTCGCCTCGTCCACTCCGAGATAGAAGATTCCGTCTACAACCACCAAGTCGGAGGGTGATAAGTGGGGTCTCCCGTCCGGCCTTACTGTGGCTGCAAGTGTGAGGACTCGATTATTGGCGAGCTCGACTATCTCGCTGGCTGTCAGAGGATTCTGACTGTACACCTTCTTGGTGTGAGAACTGGCTTGGCTGAGAGAGTGTTGGATGATCGATTCTAGGTTAGACAATGATGCTTCGGGGCCGAGAGTCACCGTCGGGAGAGATAAGATGATTAGTCTATCTGCAACTTTGCAGCCTTTCCTACAAACGGATTTGCGAGCTTCTCGTCACCAATCGTAGTCTCGGGCCCGTGGCCCGGATAGACAGTTGTGTCGTCGTCCAGCTTGAAGAGCCGCTCCCTGATCGAGTGTATGAGGGTCTTGAGGTCGCCTCCTGGAAGATCGGTTCGGCCGATGGACTGGTTGAAGAGGGCATCACCAGTCAAGACAAATCTGTCGCCGGACAGGCTGATGCTGCCGGGCGAGTGTCCTGGAGTATGAAGAACGCGAATCGTCTCGCCGCCCACTTTTAGAAGAGCACCTTCTTTGAGGTAGCCGTCAACCTTAGGAGGCGGCGGAACCTCTAAGCCCATGAACTGGCGTACACGCGACTGCATCGAATGCAACATTTGCAGGTCATCCGAATGGATCATGAATGAAGCCTTGGTTGCCCTTCGGACCGAGTCGACCCCCAGCACATGATCAAAGTGGGTATGCGTCGCGACGATATGCGCTGGTGTGGTGTTTAGTTCTTTAATGAACCTCAGGATCCTTTCTGGCTCGTCTCCTGGGTCAACGATGATGGCTTCGCCGCCCGACTTGAGAACGTAGCAGTTAGTCTGTAACTGTCCAACCACCAGCGTGTGTATTTCGGCCATTCTCTCCGTCATCTAGACGGTCCGCTCGTCCAGATCTAGATAAGACTTGGATCGAAGCATCTTTGGGAATAGTTAGGTGGGTCCGTATTCGGTCGCGCATGTCCGGCTAGAGAGGTTGACTGTGCACTGGGCGTGGTATGAAAGAAAAAAAAGGAGAGAGGGGGAGCGTTGAACTTAGACCAGTCTGCACGCGCATCCGTTGCCGTGTGAAGGGGGCGGGTCAATGGTAACCCAGTAGGGTACGTTCAGAGACACTGTTCCGCCTGTCAGTTGTATATCTCCGTAGTAAGCACCCGTAGCCAAGCTTGGTGAGATTGTGAGAGATATTGTCACCATGCCAGTCGCGCCGGCAGCTACCGTCAGTGAAGTGACTGATCGGGTGATGCTTGGACCAGCGACCGCGGGGGCTACGGCAATCGAGTATGTCACTGTCGAGGTTGAAACGGACGTGACCGTTATGTCGAAGCTACGAGTAATCCCCGCTGAGGGCAGCTCGCCAAAGCTGAAGCTTGCTTGACCATCGCCTGTGCCAACCATTGAAGGACTCGCCTCGAGAGTGGCAGTCACTTGGGAGGCTGCTGCCAGATCAATTCTGCCGCCGCCTCTCCGCATCGGGTCGTTGATTGCAGCACCACTGCTAAAGCTCTTCACGGGTCGGTGAGCCGAGTTAACAAGGCTTGATTTGATCTGCTCTGGAGACCAGCCTGGATGCAATTGTATCAGTAGTGCGGCTGAACCTGCGACGTGAGGCGTGGCCATACTGGTTCCCTGGAAGAATGCAAAGCAGGGAGGAGTCGCGCAGCCGAAGCTAGGAATCGACGAGTAGACGTTCACGCCTGGAGCAACGACGTCTGGCTTGATCTTGTCCTGGGGCTGTCCAACACCTACGCCAGGTCCCTGCGCTATAGGTGGTCCTATTGACGAGAACGACGCGAGAATATCAGCGCTTGGGCCATCGGTGAAGAATTCTTGTGGAGTAGTTCCGTCAACGGTCACCATTGAAGGTGCGACATTGGCCATGGCTAGACCGTTCGGGCGTGACACCATGACTGCTGGAATGGTGGGCTGGTTGGGAGTCCCGTCTTGGGCCATTGCAACTGGGTCGCCTTGTTGACTGTTATAGACGATGACGCCTATGGCTCCGGCGTTTTGCGCGTTGCGTATCTTGGTGCTGAATGAGCATATTCCCCTAGCGATGAGGGCGATCTCACCAGCCAGACTTCCGGTAATCGGAGCGCATCCGTTAGTGTTGGTGGGACCGGTCGTTACGTAAGTCGCTGTCACAGCTGGAACGAAGTTGGCGAATTGGCCGATTGCAGCTCCAAAAGTACCGATGCTTGTTACTGTAACGGGGATGCCGATGAAGTGTGGGTTAGTAGAGGCGCCTACGGTTATGACCTTGTCAGCTATTCCGGGCGATTCAACAGTTCCTGGTCCTGGGCCAGCATTGCCTGCAGCGATAGCCACAACGACTCCCGCGTCGACGGCGGAGTTGACCGCGTTGACTAGAACGTCATTGGGTCTCGCTCCTCCACCTAGGCTTAGGTTGAGGACGTCCATTCCATCGGCGACAGCGGCGTCCACTGCCTTGGCAATGTCATGGCTAGACGCGCTCAGAACGTTTCCTGGGAATACGTTGTAGTTGCCGAGATAGGCTTTGGGCGCGATGCCGCTGAGGTTGCAGGCGGGTATGAACGGAGCGCATGTGTTGGCAACGCCGGCGGCTATTCCGGATACGTGTGTGCCGTGTTCCTGGGCTGCATGACCGTCGAAGTTGGTTCGGGTCTCGAAGACCTTTGCCACTATGACCTTGTTGCTCACGAAGTTGCACTGAGTGTCGACTATGCCTACTGCAGAGTCGATAGCGTCACACTTCGGAAAGCCTGCAAGGGCTGGTAGCGTGTTGTCTGTGAGGAACGGATGGGTCTGGTCGATTCCAGTATCGATAATTCCTATCTTTACGCCAGCTCCCGCATTGCTCTGGCCTCCAACTGCGTTCCAGAGGACAGGTGCACCGATGAGGGTGGGAGACCTGTTCATCTCCAAATGGAAGAGGTAGTCTGCGACGACCCAGCTAGCTCCAGGAGCGTTTAGCAGATGACTCATGCTGTGACCGTTGAGCTGTACTGCGATAGCGTTTAGGACGACCGAGTATTCGTCGATGACTTGGACCTCGGGAGCGTTGTTCTTTAGCCAGCCTTTTGCGAGTCCTCGCCCGTTTGCGAGGTATGCCGAGTATGACTGGGCCGCTGCCGAGCTCAAGTCGAGCTTGTGACCCGGAGTCGGCATTGTCCTAGCGTAGCCTTGTACATGGCCATCGTAGCTCGCTAAGGGTTGGTCCTTGAGCACGATTATGGCATTGTCCGTCAGGACGCCATCGGGGGATGGAGTTGCATCCGAACCAGTGTAAATAGCTCCGGTAAAGATTGGGGCAAGTGATAGCACTGAAACGAGAATGACCGAAAGAAAAATCTGTGTCTTCATGGATATTTCCGGGACCGACTATCGGCATAGCGGTTTTAACCCTTGTGGTAACGTCCACTCCCAGACATCAAGAGCAACTCCACGATACCACGAGATTTATCCAGATATTCTGGAATCAAACTTCTGAGTCGATTCTGCTCCTCCACCATGCTTATAGAAACACAGAGGATCCCATAAGAGATTCCAAAAACGCATATAATCGGGCGTCCAAACTCTGTCTCCGGTCTTTGGTCTCCCTTATGGGAGGAACTAGCCATTGTCTGAAGTAGACATCTGTCCCGTTTGCGGAGAACCTGTTAAGAGGAAGAATCTCATACGCCACTATGGGAAGGTTCATCCGAAGCGAGCCACAGCACTTCTCCAGCCAAAGCCTGAGACTAAAGCGTGGAAGAGTCCGAGAATTCGTCGACCGAAAAGAATCCTGTTCTACGCTCTAATCGGTATCTCTATCATACTTGTCTCAGTTGCCGTAGGTGAGTTTGTAACCCTCAACACGATTCGAATGCATATCCATCCACAGCTCTCAATATTGATACGCGGCGCATCAGAAACCCTCCCGGCCAACATAGGAATCGACCGAGATCTATGGAGAGACCACTCCCTCGATCGGTACGGCGTGAACGGATTGTCCCCTCTTCTCACAAGGGACAGCTCAGGCACCATCCACTTAGAATCTAATACAGCTCGAGATTTCACCTTGTACGAGTTTCTCTCCGTTTGGGGAGAATCGATGGACTACAGCCAGGTAGTTGGCAATCCAGTTCAGCCTGGCGAATCAGCATGCATTTTTGTCGATGGACAATCGATGTCGCCATCCAATGATGTAGTGTTTGTTGATCCGCAAAAGATCATTCTTGAGATTCCTCCCAATTCCCAGCCTTGCTCGGCGATAAGCTAAACATGCTTGGCCTACGATCTCGTAGAATACCCGATTTCTCGCTGTAGAGGAAGCGCCGCAGGACCGGTTGCGCAAGAAGGAGACAGGGAGGACCCGCGAAAAGGATCTGAGATGAAACCGCTTCGGACTGCGCGGACGCAAGCGATATTCTAGGAATCCTTAAACTCGATTCCAGAATCTGCTGAGAACACGTAGAGAAAACAATGGGCACTGTCCACCACGTCGTCTTCGGAGACTGCAGGAAGATGAGGGAGATCGATGACGAGTCGGTCCAGCTGGTGGTGACGAGTCCGCCCTACTACAACGCGCCTTTCGACTATCCGAACCTGTTCAAAGACTATGACGGGTTTCTTAGATTGATTGATGATCTGTCCCGTGACCTCTACCGGGTCCTAGCTCCCGGCCGGGTGGCCTGTTTCGTGACGGATGATATGCTCGTGAAGGGAGAGAAGTATCCCGTCGTTGCTGACATCACGAGGCTCATGCTGGATGCGGGGTTTCGATATCGTGATCGCATAGTGTGGGTCAAACCGAAAGGCTACGTGCGAATAAGTCGAAGGAGCGGCGTCGTAATTCAGCATCCATATCCGATGTACTATTATCCCGACAATATTCAGGAAAGCATTCTGATCTTTCAGAAGGGCAAGTTTGACTATTCATACCTCCGACAACTGCCTTCGAAGACGCTGGAGAAATCGAAAATTTCTATACACGACTACAACGATCACGAATGGCACCTCACAGTATGGAACATCACCAATGTTCTCCCGCTAGGGCCCAGACTGGAGAAAGGCATTGCGGCATTCCCAGAAGAAATTCCAAAACGCCTGATCAAACTCTTCAGCTTTCACGGTGAGACCGTTTTGGACCCTTTCTTAGGATCGGGTACCACTATGAAAGTCGCGCAAGAATTAGGCCGAAGTAGCTGGGGTTATGAGATTGACCGAGGACTGAAAAAAATCATTAGGCAAAAGTTGGAAAATAGCCGTCAGTCAGACTCGAAGGTCGAATTCCGGTTTAGACAAGAATCGAGAAGGGCTCGGCCATCTGCGCTCCGGAGACAAGTTGCTATTCAGTCCAACCTGAGATAGCGATATGACAGGCATTGCTCAGTTATTCCAGTAGGGTCGAGTCGTTATGAATTGTAGCTTAGCCTCTAAGAGATCCTTGTAGAACTCATCATCGCTCTCATGCATTTTTGATAAGACCCTGCTGGCGGTCTGAGGACCGATCCCATAAACAGACTGAGCGATGACAGCTCTCTTACCATAGGCAATAACGAGGTCGGCAGAACGGCGCGCCTTGGTCAAAGCTTTCTGCTCGTTCTCGTCCAGTGACTGCCTGTCCCTCTTCTTTCGGAGAACGCTCTCGACATAACCGCTAGACCAGAAAACGGGAGCTAGGAGCTTCGACCCGCAACTCTGACAAGATGGATGTTCGGAAAGACTAGCGACAGTGATTTCAGTTGCGAGGTTGGCGCAGTCGAAGCACAGTAGGTCGATTGCTCGACCTTCGATCGAAATGCGCAGCCGGGCCATGTTGTCAGCTGCAACATTCTCTGGGGCGATAAGTTCCGGAATGTCCACATGACGGTAGAGGATGTGGTAGGCTAGTGGTGTGGGCTTGTCTTTGGATCGGAAGAACCTAACATCCATGTTTCGTTCCTTGACTTGCTTGAAGATCCTCTTGACTCCTTCGAAGTCGGCGCGTTCGACTTGAGCCTCGCGAATAGTCTCGTCGTAGATTGGGGTTAATCGGAATCTGACCTGCAGCTCTTTCATTGCCCCGCCGTACATAAGCCGGCCACGGTTCAACGCTCCAAATCTCTCAGCGATCTGTTTCATCTGTAGCTCCCAGGGAAAGTGTCGGTGCAAGACACCATGACAGGCCCCTCCTAGGACTTGCTCGTCAACGCCAAAGACCTGTTTGAGGAAGAGATCTTCGAGGTCCAGGTCCGCTGTATCCGCTGTCATTTCATAGAGTATCCTGTAGGAGTCCCACCACCACATTCGCACAAGGCCCTGGCGCCGGAAGAGCTCCTCGATCACCTCGCCCAGTGTGAAGTTGAGGACGTCTCCGAAGTGGGTGTGAATTATGATATATCGATCAAACCCTTCGATCAGAACCCTGTCATTGGTCGGGACAGGTGCGCCAGTGACCCTGTGAGTCTCTATCTCTTCTACAGCCCTGCGTACTCCGTACGGGTCCGCCGGCCATATTCGTGAGAACATCTCGACAACGGGGGCACGAGTCTTGTGCTCGTCCAACAATTTATCGATCTGTTTCCGGTATTCTCCCACTCGCACAGCGAGCTCACCTGGAACCGGGAGTATCTGCCCGTCCCATCCCGGAATGGCCGCGGTGGGATCGTTGACCGGGAGAACGTACACCTTTCCATCATCGGTGATCTGTTTCATCTGCCAGACCCGTCCCTTGACGATAAAGTTCAAACCGACATGGGCCATGGTGAGCATGAATTCCTCGCCGAGAATCCCAACAGACTGCTGGCTAGTCAGATCAATCACTTGATATCGTCGCTCGTCCGGAATCATACTCAGATTCTCGTAGTAGTACATCCTAGTCCGAGATGTCCTGTAGAGCGTCTGATCGTCTCGTCTAAGATACCCCATCTTCCGCATAAACTCGACAACCTTCTCCAGCTCGGCCCGCTCTAGCTGAGAGTAGGGTAATGTTCGCCGCAGAACTTGTTCGACATTGTCGAGCGGGACACTACCTTCCGAGTCCATCAATAGGCCGGCGACTTGATGTGCTAAGACATCGAGTGCTCTATGGTGAATGACTGTTGGTTCGAGTCGGCCCTCTTTGGCCAGTTCGATTACTCCTATCGATTCCAATAGATCCTCCGTTGAAACGGACACTAGAACTCCTTGGGAGGTCCTAGTCAGACTGTGCCCCGACCTTCCTACACGCTGAACAAGGCTGTTGACCTGGCGCGGAGACATGTACTGGACAACGAGATCTACAGATCCAATGTCGATGCCCAGCTCCAGGGTGCTTGTGCAGACTAATCCTTTGATCTCGCGGGCCTTGAATGCTTCTTCGGCTCGGACCCGTTCTTCTTTGGGAAGTGAGCCGTGGTGGACCATTATCTTCTGGTCCATCATGTTGAACTTTGAGCCCAACATCTCCGCGTTAACCCGGCTGTTAACAAAGATCAGAGTGGAATCGTGAGCGTCGACAAGATCAGAAACCAGTGCCAGTCGTGCAGCCGCCTCTGGAGCGGTATAGAGACGTCGAGCGAGTTCTTGATCCTCCTCGCCGGGAGTAGGATACTCAATCTTGTACCTAGTATCCTTGCTTAGAGGAATCTGAACAATCCTAACAGGTTCAGAGCCACCAAGAAATCGGGAAATCTCTTCGGGATTCCCAACAGTTGCTGAGAGTCCTATCCGTTGGAAACCGTCGGGTCGAACTTCCCTCAGCCTTTCCAGCCCAACTGTCAGCTGGACGCCCCTACGATTTCCCGCCAATTCGTGAACTTCATCGACAACCACGGCCTTGACGTGTTTGAGGTGTTGTCTCATTCTCTTTCCAGGAAGGACCGCTTGCAATGTTTCTGGAGTGGTTATTAGGAGGTCAGGGGGTCTTCCTGCCATTCTCCTGCGATCAGCAGCAGGAGTGTCGCCATGTCTTACCTCCACCGTGAAGCCTAGTTTGGCTGCCCAGACTTGAAGCCGCTTGAGTAGGTCTCGGTTTAGTGCTCTTAGAGGAGTGATGTAGAGCAGTGAGATTCCTTGTCGATTCTGGTCTTGGACCATCTTGTCTATGAGCGGTAGAAGAGCAGCCTCTGTCTTACCTGATCCTGTAGGGGCAATGACCAATACGTTCTCGCCCCGCATGATGAAGGGAATTGCCTCTGCCTGAGGCGGAGTGGGCGTACGGATTCCGGTCTCTTGCAGAAGACCCTTCAGGGGTGGTGAGAGGAGTGTAAATGCTTCTTGCACTACTCGATTCCCGACGGTGGAGGGCTATTCCATTACGTTTCTGAGAGATAAACTTCTCAGGGATAAATAGATCGAACCCTTCACCTTTTTTCTCCTTATCTTTTGTCGGCCGTATTAGTCTGGATTCTGCCTCCTCATATCTCTCAGGTAACTGGCCTCGGAAATGGGTTCGAGCACGCTACTGAAAGTTTGAGACAGTTCTGGAAATCAGGTCCGGTTGAAGAAACGGGATCTGAGGAAACGACGCGCACTCAAGAAAAACATAAGGGCTAGTATTGGGCGTATAGGTTTGTATGCTTCACTCCAGAGTGAAACTCGCCTATGTAGTCATTGTATCTTTGGTGGCAATCATTGGAGTGCCTCAAACGGTCCATGCAACACCGCCCATCGGGCTAGATGGTGTCGGGAGGGACATTGCACCAGGTGAACAATCACTAACAACAACTAGGCCGAACGACGTGGTCATTCTTATCATCGAATGTGACTTTGCAACGAGTTGCGATGGATCCATATCGTCCATCACCGACAACACCGGTCTGAATTTCTTGCTACGTGTAACATTTGCTCCCGGAGACAAGCTGTGGGAGTATTATGCAGTGGCAAGGTCGCCCCTAACGTCCGACAACATTACGGTCGTTGGTCAATGCAATTTCACTTACCATGTATGTGGAATGTTGGCCTTTGCAATAAGAAATGCCAACACAGATGGCATATTCGACCCCAGTCCATCATTGCCTGTGACTGTTTCATGTCTCGGTTTCCAAGTTTCCCAATGTACCGCCTCAACAACGACTTCGACGATAGACATGGTCATAGTCGGTGTGGCGCAGAATGACGCTCCATCCTGCGGAACCGGAGCAGGAGGCGTGCCAGGATTTATGGTGATAGGTGGTAGTGTAGAGCTTTACTACCAGATAATTGTCAGACCGCACAGCAACGTAACGTTCAGTTGTACTGGTTTCTCGGACCCTGACCTTATCGTGCTTGATGCCATTTCTTTTCCGCCCGGCTTTCGATAGCAACTGACGGGCCCCGACAGTCCCCGAGTAGCTCCGTCGCAGAAAGCGGGGGATCGAAAGGAACTTGGGTGGGTAATAGCCTCCTTCAGGTGTTAAGAAGGATTCAAGAATGAATGGAGAGATTGCGGTAAGTGAATTATTTCTTATCTGTGATCTTCATCACGAAGTCTCGGTAGGCTTGGGGCTTCATCAGTGAAGGAAGATCCTTCTTCAGATCGTCGGGTCTGATTATTGTGATCCATCCTTTCTCATAGGGACTCTTGTTGACGAGTTCTGGAGCGTCAGAGAGCTCATTGTTGACCTCAAGGACGACACCTGAAATCGGGGAATATACGTCGGCTACCGCTTTCACGGATTCCACAGTGCCAAGACTCTGCATCTGCGCCACCTTGGCTCCGACTTTTGGAAGATCAACGTAGACGATTTCGTGTAGCGAGTTTTGTGCATAGTCGGTGACGCCTATTCGACAATTAGCACCCTCTACGCGGACCCATTCGTGCTCTCTTGTGTAGTAGAACTCGGCAGGAATCTGGAAATCGCCTTTCAATGCCTAGACACGGAATTTCTAGACCGTAAGGTGTTCCCGTATAATAGTCTGGTCTAGTCAAAGATCTGCCGTCTAACTCTTACCTGCCTGGATTCTCTTCAAGAGTCCGGGAACTTTCTGCCAGCTATTCGCCTTGAGAACTTTCGGCATCGCAGCCACGCTTCGGTTCCAAGGCCTCTCGTAGAGTATCCCCCACGCCTTCAGGCTATGTGAAATCAGTGGCATGAGATCAGGGGCATCATCAATGTACACATCATAATCCAGCAAGATCTTGTCTCTCCACCCTAAGACCCTGACGAAACGCCGGTATCGAACCTTCTGATGGTCGATCCAGCTTCTTGCGGCCTCTACAGTTCTCTTGCTTCGACCAGTAACAATGTCTATATCGCCAAACTTCTCGATCCGCGCGACCTTCTCAGCGATGTCCGGCTCTGTCGGAGGAATCTCACGCCACTCGTCCCAAGACTCGTCAAGTACTCGGTAGAAGTCGTCTTTCGAGATTGGAAACTTCTTCCACGACGACCAGCTGTCGAGATCATCCATTCTCAAACGTGTGCCAAACTCTCTGTTGGCTCGCTCACACCAGACAAGCATCGACTCAGCCAGTACGCCGTCCAAATCCACTGCGATTTTCAACTTGGCAGGAGAGACTTTCGGCAACTGCTTTGAACTTCCCAGGTTGGAAACGAGCTTTAACCTTGAGATTGACAACCCGCAGAACCACCCTGCAGCAAAGCGAAGAAACGCTAAAGACATACACTTTCGAGTCGAAGCGCCAACGTCAGCTGAACAATAAGGATCGAAACAAGAATGACTGATCCGACAGTCGTAATAATCGGATCCTTTCTCCTGGCTTTCAAGGCCATACTGCTCGAAGGAAGCGAAGTTGCTATTCTCTCACTTGCCACGATAAAACAACTGGGTAGGAATAACATTCTCTTTGGAGTTATCGCTGGAGGACTAGGCTCGATCGTCACCTTCCTTGTCGTATGGCGGATCTTCCTCTTGCTCCCCGTAATCGTTATCGACTTTGCGACCGCAATAGTCCTGTTCTACTTCTCAAGTCGGTTTCTACGCGGGTTCATCAAGTATGCAATCAGGCACAAGTCGTTCAGAGAAAAAATGGCCCGAATGGGAAAGGACGCGATTGAGAAAGACCTCAAACGAGAGGGACTAGCCAACTCAACTCAACCGATTCCATTCTCGGTTCCCAACTCCCTTCCAGTCCTAACCATTACTCTTACCGAGGGCTTCGAGGCGAGCCTGGTTCTAGCGGCCGCAGGCGCGTTCAATATCCAGTGGACTCTAATCGGAGCGGCCGTCAGCCTGTTGGTTCTTGTCATTGTCTCTGCAATCTCCTACGACTATCTTATGCGAGTTCCTAGATGGTTGTTGGACCTGATAGCAGGAATCGTTCTTCTCTCCTTCGGACTCATCTTCTTCACCAGCGGAGTTCTCTCTGCCCTGACCGGCACAATCTGACCGTTTGCACGTTCAATGGATTTGACCAGTGCAGCTGTCGACTACGGTAAATTCGAGACTAGAAACAGACGGGAAAAAAAAGAAGGGTAGAAAAAGGGGGATCGATTCGAGATGCAGGGTTTAGTGGGTTACGGTTACGCTGACGAGAACCGTGTTTGTTATGGAGCCGCTGGTTCCGGTTACTGTGACAGTATAGGTACCGGTACTAGTGTTCTTCGTTGCAGACACCGTCAGGATAGCTGAAGCGCTTCCTCCAGATGCAAGGGTCACGCTGTTGCTACTGAGACTAGTCGCGGGCGCGTGATGGGCCGCGGGTGTGATGTTGGTTGAGAGGCTGACGGTGCCGCTGAACCTTCAGACTGTTGAGGGTGATCGTGGAAGTCATCTGGGAGCTCCGGGAGATGGTAAGACTGGTCGGGTTGGCTGTCATCGTAAAGTCTGCGGTGCTGAAGACGGCTGTCTGCACATTCTCTGGGACAGGGGTGGGCGTGCCGTTTGCAATAGTAACACATGTGGAGGTGGTCCCAACACTCGTGGGAGTGGGGCAACCTGTCTGGAATCCAAGAGGAGTGCCGGAAGTTGCAGAGGTTACGTTGTAGATGGCAGTGAATAGAAGACCGGTGGTCGGTGTAGCAGTAATGCAACCGAGACATGCGACAGCGGCGAGATGAACGGTGTCAACCGTGTCTGTTGAAGCGCAGCGCGATCCTTGTACGAGTATCCCGCCGATGCACTCCGCCAAGATAGTCTGTGGTCCTGGAAGTACTGTTCCAGTGAGGTCCGCACCGGCCGGCTTTAGAATCGTATGATCGGCTAAGAGCGTGATGTCAAAGCCGTTGAGACCGCCAGAGGCTTGAATGAACACGGATACCCTTAGCTGGGTACCCACGGTTCCATGTATAGAGGCGGGACTGGAGGGACATGAGGTATCGCTGGGGTTGATCAAGCAGACTGTGCCAGTCATCTGTCCATGAGCCGGAGGATTTGCAGCCAGGATTCCGAACATGGATCCAACTAGCAGTAGCGAAGTCGCGAAAACGACTGGTAATTTTTTCAAAGATAATTCACCCGAATTTTCGGAAGTTCCTTGAATATAGCATGTTTAAATTTTACTTTCGCTGGTGTGGGAAAGTATCGTTTCATTTTCCGTCAGGATACCGGAGCCCGCCGTAGACTACCCTGGCAGGCTTGAGCGAGGATTGTCGATTAAGGTGTAGTTGCTCCAGAGATGGACTTCAGATTCTCGGGGCTGGTAGCTCTTGGTTGTTCGAGTCTCGATTACCGGGAGATTGTGTTCGCAATAACTTAAAGAGACGTTCATGTCTTAATAGAGTCTCGTCCCACGGCGTTGTTTGAGGAAAACAAGCACGACAAACCTGGAACTAGACGCGTAGACGCTCTCTTACTGTACATCATAGCCTGGTTTAGTCTTGCAGTCGGTGGACGAGCGGTTTACGACTTCTGGCTACTCCCATCCCTGTCGGGTTCTTGGTATGGAACAACCAACGGGACCATTGCAAAGAACCCCCTTGGGGGATCAGCATATGTAATCTGGCTCGTTGTCACCACTCTTTTGCTAGCGCCCTATTTGACGAAGAAATTCATTGGTCGGTTATACCCGGTGGAAGCTCGCCCATCACCTCCGATTCGCAAACGGATCAGAGCCCTCTTCATGAGTGTCTGGGAGTTTTTAAAAGACGTCAGCCTTTTCCTTAGAACGATACTTTTCAGCTACTATCTCGCATTCCTGCTCCCTTGGGGACTAGTCGTAGCTATCGTCTTCGGCGGGTGGTTTTACTTCCTTCCCTTTCTTACCGCAAACATTCTTGTTGCATACAAGTTCAACAAGGCGCGAAAAGTGCGAGGAGTCGAAGCCTATGATGATAAGCGCTTCACTAGCTACGAAAAATCGCTCGACGATTACTTAGAGTTGGTCAGAAGATCAAAAGAGCAGAAAAAAGGACTTACGAACCAATCAGATTCGTGAATGGCCGCGACCGCTCCATTCTCACGTGCTGTGTTCAGCGACGAGCCGAGATATCTTCTGCTTTGTCTTCGTCGGCCCTCGGACCAATATCAATCACGAAGAACGCGAGGCATGAAAATTTGTCGGGCAAATGATAATGTCGGGACTGATGAAACCGTCAGGCAAGGCTACATACCTCACGGCAAGACTGTCAGGCTCCGGATGTAAAGGGACAGAATCAGGGTGGTCTTCTCACCCACTTCGAGTCATCCCCGCCAGCCTTTGGCGGGCTGTACGGCACAGCAGACCTTGGACGACGAATCCCCCTCTTGCTCTGCCGCCTAAGCCAGAAGAGGCTGAGGACGACAACGCCTCCGAGCAACGCTACTAGTCCAAATGAGAATGAAGGATTGACTCCGAACAAGATTCTTCCCATGGAATCCGCGAATTAGCAAGTCACCTGCAACAATGCGAGTAGCCTAGGAAGATCGTCCCATTCTCCATACACTCTCATCCTCAGCCGGCCTCGCGGGACCGTAGGGTGCTTCACTCTTTAGCTGGGAAGCCCTCTTCCTAATCTGCCTCCTTAACCATAGAACGCTGAGAATCACCACGCCTCCAACTGCGGCCACGAGTATGAAGGAATACGGCGGGTTCAACCCGAATAGGATTAGGGAACTCGATGAGCCAAACTCAGTTATGAATCCGCTCCAGAATCCACTTCCGCTCATGTCGGTAAACGAATAATGACCTCCAACATACACACCACCTTGGGCTACAGAAACAGAGTTTAGGACGATGGGTATTCGAAATGACCAGTCTTGGCCGCCATTAGTGTCATATCTCATCAAGAATCCAGAATTTGGTGTGGTCATTGCGAGATAGATCCCAGATGAATCGACAGACATTTGCAGATTGGCTACAGTGGTAAGGTCTGGCGGATTGAGTTCCCTCTCCCAGACCTGGTTTCCGTTCAGGTCATACTTGGTCAGAAATCCTGTCGAGTAAGGCCCCTGATAGGAGTAGCCAGCCATGTATACTCCAGATGCATCAGCCGATACGCTACTGGGTACGCAGGTGCAGTTCAAGTTCTGAGCCCAGTACAGACTCCCATTCAAACCGTAGCTCCGCAGGAAAGCTGAGGCCAAGTAGCCAGCCACATAGAGACGACTTATGTCCGAGTATACATTGAGAGACCCTTGCGTCGAGTTGCCTAATGAACTGGTCCAGAGTAGGTTTCCATTAGAGTCGTACTCTGCAAGCACGTTGTTTTGGTTCGACCCACCTAAGGGACATTGAAGGGCCGCAAAGACGCCCGCTGTGCCCCTTGAAACGCTCAAGCGGGCAGTTATATCGCTGAGAGCTTTGATTGATGACTGTACTGTGGCTTCCCTGGACGTAACGACAAGAGTCATAGAGATCGAGTGGGATACGGAACCGTTACTTCCAGTCACGATTATTGCGTACGTGTTTGGGGGTGCCGAAGAAGGCACATCCACAAACAATATGACACCGACCTCCGAGCCCCGGGAGACTGAGACATCGGCGGGACCCGAGCTGAAATCTGCCGAAGGGCCATTGGTGACAACAGGAGTAATTGTCGCGTTCAAGCTCACGACGCCGGAGAAATTTCCCAGACTAGTTACATCGATCGGGACATGAAGTGAAGGGGGGTAGGGCCCGTTGAGTGGCGCAGTGACGGTCGCTGCAGAAAATAGTGCAAAGTCGTTAGTTACATATGGTCCGCCCTGAACTCTGGGACAAGGTCCGGCATTGAGGTATTTCGTGGTCCAAAGCTCGGTTCCGTTAAGGTCATATTTTCTGACAAAACCGGTGAGGTTCTCGGTAGATACGACGTACACGCCATCAGATCCAGCGGCAATTCCTTTGATTTCGGAAGACGCGGGATAAGAAAACTTTTGGGTCCAGAGAATGTGGCCGGTCAAATCGTATCTGTTCACAAACATGTAGGTTAGCGAACGATCAAGACTCCCGTAAGGATAGAGGTAGCCCACAAACCCGCTGGCGTAGAGTCCGGACGAAGCGGTGGCGAGGACAGTAACTGAATTCTCGTAGCGGACAGGAAGTCCATTAGAGGAATATTCGGCAGGGGGTCCGAATTGGGTTGTCCAAATTACTGGCGGCTGCCATTCGACAAGGCTCAACCCGGTGAAAGATACCAATACTCCGAGAACAACGATAGGTGTTAGGGCTGCAATGATAACCGGTAGAAACCTCCGCCTCATCTTCAACACTAACCTGTCTAGCTTGACACTTGTAACGCTATCTCAGTACAAGATAACTCCCTAGCGGACCGGGCGCGCAACGCTCCCGTCTTGTCCCCAGACTCGCCAAGTAAAGAGGAAAGAGTCAGGGTGGCCTTTTCATCCACTTCGAGTCATCCTCGCTAGGCTTTGGCGCGCTGTATGGCATAGCAGACTTTGGACGACGAAGCACCCTCTTTCTCTGCCTCCTCAACCAAAGAAGACTGAGAACGACAACAGCCCCAAGCAACGCTACCAGTCCAAAGGAGAATGGAGGATTGACTCCGAACAGGACTAGAGAACTCGACTGACCGTACTTGGATAATACCGCGTTATTGGATGCCGCGCCTCCGACGTACACGCCATCTTGCCCAGCAGAGGCTGAGTTAACTGATAGAGGTATCTCAACAGTCCAGACATGGTTACCGTTACTATCATATCTGATCAAGTATCCTGAAAAGCTCGTAGTTCCTGCGAGGTAGATTCCTGACGAGTCGACTGAGATCCGAGGCGTCCCTATTGTGGTGGCATCAGGAGAATCGAAATTCTTCACCCAGACCTGGTCCCCGACTAGGTCATACTTGGCCAACGTTCCGCTAAGTCCCGTACTTTGAAACGTTCCCACGATATAGATGCCCGACGAATCAACTGCGACATCGTAAGGCGCGCAGGAACAGGTGAGATTCTCGGCCCAGTTCAGAGTCCCATCAAAATTGTAGCTTCGAAGATAACCGGAGACCGCACCATAGCCGACTGCGTAGACATGATTTGAATCCGAGGTTATCTGAGGAAGAGGAGGGCTACTCGAATTGCTTATGGACGTTGTCCAAAGTGAGTTTCCGTTAGTGTCATAGGCCCGGATTAGCGCAGAGTTGAAGTCGTACCCCACGAAAACGCGTCCAGAGTTCGCGGAGATGCTCGCATAATTGTCAACTCTACTGTCGTTGGCGGTCCAGTGCAGGCTTCCGTTGAAGTCGTACTTTCGGACAAATCCTCTGTCCATAAAGCCCGCAACATACACGCCATCCGTCCCAAGGGAGATCCCTGTGATTTCATTTGGGAAATTGCCGAAGTCTTGGTTCCATACTCGTCCGCCTTCCAAGTTGTATCGGCTCAGGAACAAGTGGAAGCCGGCGTCGCCTCCGAAACCTCCCGCATAGACCCCGCTACTGTCCGCCGCGACAGCTGTAACGACTCCCGGTCCAAATTGAGCTGTCCATATTGCGGGAGGTTGCCACGCGATAGCATGATAGCCTATTCCCAGGAACAGCAAAGTCAAAACTATGAAAGGTGTCAGGCCCGCGACGATGACAGAGACGAACCCGGTATTCAAGATCGGATCTTGCCAGTATCCTCGGCATCCCAACGCTATTATTGTTGATCCTGCATTGGTTCGCTGCCAATGGATGGATTCATGAGAGACAGTCGACCTTACTCGAATAAATCTTCTGTAGACTTAGCAGTCATATCCATTCACTGGGTCTATGCTACACGGGTTGAGTGTTGTCGATGGACCGTCATATAGTACTGGCGGGAGCGCGATGATGCCTGTGGGTGGATTCGTGCTCCAGCTAAAATTGGAAGGTGCTGGTCCTCCGACCCAGTTAACGCCTAGGAACCGGTTGACCGCTCCTATCTGCACTGCGGTTAGGGCTGTCCCACCAGTCCCACCTATACCATATGCCCAATGAACACACTGAGACGGTACAGGCGTTACCCCACTACACGCCCGTATCGTCTGTAGGTTCTGGAAGTCGTGGGTGAGGTCACCATTGTCCCCGCTCCATATCCAAATCGCGAGTGTGCAGTTGCTTCGGAAGTAGTGGTCGCTCACACCACAGCCAGAGGCTGTGATACTGCTGACTGATCCATAGCGTTGTAGAGTATAGCTTGGCGCTGTACTGCAGACCATCCGACCACAGGGTGTGACGCCTGTACCGCCGCCGACGACGCCGCTGGTCACTGCCTCCCATGGTCCTGAGCCGATCAGTATACCGTTGGCCACAGGATCATAGGTGGCTGTTACCTTGCTCGTGTCAACGTTGAGGAGGCTTGCCGGAATATGGCTGCATCCCGAAGCTCCGGCGAGTATGGTACTGTCAGCACAGTCAACAACGGGTATGGTTGATGTTCCGATCTTGTTTGTGGGGTCGAGAGTGTACTGTGCCCTGAAGCATCCTACCACCGCAGAAGCGGTCGGCTGATGACTACAGGTACCCACAGTATTGTCGACATCCGTGTTCCAGGTGGACAGTCCCGCACCAGACCAGTACTCTCCAGGCAGGATGGCTAGACTCCCGATGTAGAGTGGGGTGAATGGGCCTTGAGCGTTTAGATTCAGATCAAAACTCATCTGATTTATGATAGTCACCCCCGTCAAGCCTGAAGCTCCTACGCTCTGGAATGAGCCCGTTCCGAGAAGTGAAAGGTAACTGAAAGCCACATCCCAGGAGGTAACCGCTTTGGCCGGGTGCAACCCAGAATTGTCATTCTGCCAGAACATGTCACTCCTCAAGCTCATGCGGTAGGTCACAGTTGTGCCAGGTGGGGGAGTATAGCCCAGGCTACCCGCGTTAGCTGGTTGTATAGTCTGAGAACTGACTGTCATCCAGTTCAATGACTGGGCGCTCGACGCAGGGTTCCCGCCGGTGAGCGTGTCGTAGATATTCCCGAGAACCATAAAGTCCCAGGTAGTAGTGGCGATGTAGGGGTTGACGCTGCGAATGTTCTGAGAGAGGCCTTGTCTGATCGTGCCAGTCTGGGCGGGATTCGGACTATACGCGTCGAGGAAAGTGAAATAGTTGGCCACACCCCCTGCGGCATTAATCACTCGTTGCCAGTTGCTCAGATACGCGAAGTTACTGTTTGAGACCCAGACGGGAATCGTGTAAGCTCCTCGGCCGAACAGGTCCTCAGCAATCAGACCAGCGCTTACACTACTGAGTACCGTCTGTGATGATTGAACAGTAGCAGTATTAGAGGTGACGACAACTGTCATTGTGATCGAATGCGATAAGGAACCGCTGCTTCCGGTAACGGTTATAGTGTATGTGTTTGCGGGTGCAGAAGAAGGCACAAACACGTCCATTGTAGCAACGATCTCCGTGCCTTGGGAGATTAAAACACTGAAAGGGTTCGAACTAAAACCTACGAGAGGGTTGCTGGGGACGCTAGGACTTATCGTTGCAGTCAAACCTACATTGCCCCCGAAATTTCCAAGACTAGTTACGTCGATCGGAACATGTAGCGAGGGTGAAGTGTACAGGGATCCAGTGAGCAAGGCCGCAGAAGACACGGCAAAGTCGTTCGTCGCATAAGGCCCGCCCGGAGCACCTGAACAGGCTGCAAAGGTAGGGATGGTCTCTCCTGATGTTGGGTCTTCAGGCGCATTCAAGCACAGGGCGTATTCCATCTGATAGCTGACAGTGTCGTAGGAGGGGACGCACATGTACATGTAATTTGGAGCATTATAACCAGGTGTAGAGGCATTGGAACAGAGACCTCCACCAGACTGCTTGATTGTGGGTATCCCCGAAACGAACTGGCTGTTGAATTCGAAATATAGCGTCGAGTCGAAGGGATCATGTTCCCACACCGCGTTTAAATCAGGAGGCAACTGTGGACGCGCCAGACCCGACGTATAGATCCCCCAGCTCAGGTTGACGCTGTTGTTGCTGGTAATGAAGCCAGGAAAGGCAGTGCTGGAACCGGGAGTAACCGTCAAGTATGGAGCGCAAGGCTCGACAAAACCCCGTCCGAATAGTGCACAGATCTCCTGGGCCATGCTATTGCCCAATTCCAGAAGAACTTCGTTATCGTTGCGGACGAAGAAGTTAACTGTGTGAGCTGCAACACTTGGCGAGATACCAGTTAAGACACAATTTGCGTCCTTACCTGTAGCAAGACCCGCGTTCATGAAGTGCTGGGCTGCATTGCAAAAGTCAGGACTGCCCAGACCTGGCTGTAGGAAGGGAAAACTGCTGGCGAAAGTAGAAGCAGCCAAATGATACGCTGTTCCGCCCGATGCACCGACGATGCAATTGGAACCCTGCTCGGGAGAGACATTGTCCCAAGCGCACGGATTTGGCGTCGGCAGTCCGCCATTCGTTGGAAGTTCTGGACTGTCAATCGGTGAGGCATAACCAGCTATGAAAGGCTCATTATTCGTGAGCGATATTTTATCGACGAGGTGGCTTATGCCTTAACGGATCTGCGTACCATTCGGATTGTTGCCAAAGTCCATGTTGACGCCCCAGAAACTGTTAGCCGGGTTGAATTCAACCTCGAAGAAAGTCCCGCTCGGCGTGATTGCTGGCTCGTAATAGTTCGGACTACTCACATAATTGTTCGGTGAATGTATCGGAGTATCTGTCAGGTCGATGCTGGATTGGCTTGGATGTCTAAAAGCTTGATCAATCGATGTCATCTCACTGGCCTGGTCGGTGAAGATTATCATCTGCAACGAATTCATTGCCGGTCCGGCAGGATACCATGCCTCGTTCGGGGCTAGATTTGCCCGAACCAAATGCACGCCAGGCAGACTGATTTCTCTTGACATAACGCCTGGAAGACTTGCCAGAGACAAGGCTATCGCCACTACCACCAGAAGTCTCCCGAAGTCTGTAGCGAATATTGTTCTAGACCCCATGGCAAAGGCCTTAGAATTTCATTAGCGTCCAAGAGCATCGCATTTAAGATTTTGCGTTTGCATTCAGCGTTGCATATCCCAAAGATATTGTTCGCAATTACCATCAGACTCGGAAAGACAATGGAACATGATACTCTGAACCGACCCGTAAGAACCGCTAGCGTTCGGAGCCGGTTCCTTGGCAGGCAGCCGATGTTCGATTGTGATTCCAAATAACAGCTTCTCAGGGAGACTGAAGGTTGAGACCAGTGGACTTTCCTATTTGCCTGGAATATTTTTTTCTCCCTGATACGACACAGACGACGCCGGCAGTTAGAGGCATGGATTTTGCGTCGACCAAGCCCTGAGCGGTCAGCAGGCTGGCGACCTGTTTCCCGGTCCTAGCCTTCAAGACTGAGCGTCCCAAGTAGGACAATGTCTTGCCCCAGCCCTGCGACACCAGGCGACCGAAGAGTGGGAAGAGGCCGAGCAGATAGTCGTAGTAGAAGACTTGGAAGAGTCGGTTTGATGGACGGGCAAAGTCTAGAGAAATCACAAGCCCTCCTGGGCGCGTGGCACGAGCCATCTCCTGGAAAGTCAGCTGGGCACTGGATACATTTCTAAGAGCAAGGCTGATTGAAGCAGATCCGAAACAATCATCTTGGAACGGAAGATTCTCAGCTCGGGCCATGACCCAGTCAACCCTATCTCCCAGTCCCTTTGACTGCAACCTCCACCGGGCAGTCTTCAACATGGATAGAGTAAGGTCGACTCCGACGACAAACCCGTTCGGTGAGACTGTCCTTGCGAAATCAGCTGCCAACAGTCCCGTTCCAGTCGCAACGTCAAGTATCCGCTGATGGTTTGCAGGTCTCGCCCGGTTAACAACGTAGGCCCTCCATCGCTTATCTTGGGCGAACGTAAGCAGGGTCAGCAGAATATCGTATTCTAACGGAACTTTCGAGAAGAGGCTCCGGACATACCGGGCCTTGGCATCAAACACGGGCTATGACGTGGGAGTCTTTGGCGTGCTTGGACTAGACCTTCTGAAACTGTAACCGACACCGGCTATTCCTACGACGATCAGGATCACAGCGAACACGATGGGCAACAGTTGAGCGGCAGTGTAGAGGACAAGCCAGAGAATCCCCAGACCAGCAATTAAGGCACCCCAGCCTATCACCATGGTCCTAGGTGGAGCATACGTGTTCCCTGGAGGAAAAACAAATGCTTCAACGATCATCCATGCACCGAAGAATGTGAAGATTAAGGGAAATACTGCGAAAATGTTCAGCCCCGCGAGGAGGGATGCGAGAATGAGTCCTCCGAGAATTATTAGGAATACGCTGGCGTTGAGCGGCGCCCATGGTACACGATTCATTACGGATTCAACAAATCTCGGACTGCCCTGTTTATAGTACTATTGTACTTGAACTGATGAGCCGGGTGAGACCCCGTCAGACATGCTGGTAGATGTTAGATTCTTGAAAGGTTCCGGTGTTCATTTCCTGCTCGATCTCTCGCAGCATCAGAATCCGCTTGTAGGTAGGCGGATGGGTCATGAAGAGCTGAGCCGCCTTGCGCCAGTTCGACTTGGCCTCAGACTCCATAGCCATCTCCAACTCACGCTCGCTTAAGACACCGTCATGGTCCAAGTCGTACTTTGACTTTTGATCTATGATCTGGGCCACATCCTGTTTTGCTTGCGCGGGGTCTTCAATGAAGAAAGCTCTAGCACCATGCGGCTCGCCTGGGGCTATAGACAAGCCGTAGGCGATCTTGGTCAACGCACTCTCAAGCTCCCTGGGCCGTCTGGTCAGGTAAGCAGAGTAGGCGTCGGCGTAGCTCTCCCGCAAACGAGTCAGCCTCAAAGCCAGAAGAGTGGTCAGAATGTAGACCACGTACGCTACCACGGCGATGACTATCAACGCTCCAGCGCTGTTATTCCGGTTGGATCCGCGGCCACTGCTAACGTACCCTCCCCAGAGTACGGAGCGAGCGATCAGATATGCGACTAATGGTATAGCGGAGATCATTGTTACGACGATAAAGTCGCGATGCTTTACGTGACCCAGCTCGTGGGCTATGACGCCCTCGATCTCATCTTCGTTCAACCGTTGGAGCAGTCCCTGATGAACCGCTAGAGTGGCACTCTTCTGGGTCCGGCCGAACACAAACGCATTCGGGGTAGGGTCCGGTGAGATGGCCAATCGCGGCATCGGAATCCCTGACGTTGAGGCCATCTGGGAAACCTTGGTCTCCAGCCATCGATTCTCTCCTGGAGCAAGATAATGGAGCCGACTGGTAGCTCTAACGATGACGGGACCGATCAGATACTGTAGCAGGATTATGAAGAAGGCTCCTGCTAGACCCAGGGCGAGTGTTGTGATGGGGTCTGAGATGAAGAAGACGGAAATCAGCGTGATAAGACCCAGAAATATGGCAAAGACTAGTATTATTGTGAAGCCCATCGTGCGCTTCAACGTGCCTAGTCCCGCCATGATCCATTCCCGATCCTAGAGAACTTAATCCGGCCCTTCTTTAATTCTATCCTAGAAGAGAAGGAAAAACCCCACAATGTCGCAGATCGTTTCAGAGATCAAATGCCCGAACTGCGGAGCCCAACTCAACCTCGCCCCGGGAGAACTAGTAGCAACCTGCAGATACTGCGGCTACACCTCGGTAGTCGGCGCCAACACTCCATTCCAGCTCCAACACAGCCTCATACTCAACAATCTCAACAACAACAGAATCACTCAGGATCTTCAGGAGTGGATGAGGTCCGGATTCATGAAGCCGGGAGATCTAGCAAAGAAGAGCAAGCTGACGATGCTGGAACTCAGGTACCTTCCCTTCTGGCTCGTCCCTCTTGTTGCGACCAGCACCTATGAAGGAATGCTCGAAAGAATCTCACCCCCCACGCCGCGAAAAGGGACAATACAGAACCAGTACGATTGGCTAGTCTTGGGAAGGAAGGCCTCGGAATTTCCAACTCGTGACTTCAAAGTCCCGGCTGAAGGAAAGATACCCTTCGACTTTACCAAGATAGAGCCACAGGCGAGATTTCTGAACAGTGAACTAGATAGTGATGACGCGGTTATTCGAGCGAAAGATGAGGTTGAAGAGAACCAACGATTTCTCCTGAAACAGGAGGTGGACCAGGTTACGCAGTTCGATACCAGTTTCAGCGTTGAGAAACCCACGTATCTCCACGCTCCGCTCTGGTTCGTACAGTACGAGTACAAGGGTAAGAGCTACAGCGCCATCCTCGATGGCAGCGCAGGAAACATTATTCGGGCAGACATCCCACAGGATGACTTCAAGATGATCTAGAGCCCAACCGGAAACTGCGTTATGGAAGAAACGCTCTTAGTCTTCAACTCTCTAGCGAGAAGGTCGAAAACAAGATACCTAGTTTACCGTCGAAGAACTCGTTTGCTTAAGATTGTATTCTTCAGCATCCGAAAAGTGCCTTTCGCTAAGGAACAGAACTCGAGAATTCTAACGTTAAGTGTCACGAAATAGCTGTTAGCATAAGGCTTCACTACGTATATGTCAACTTTGACAACATGTCGGTAGGATTCACATTCGGCCACAACGGAACCTTCGGGTTCACCTTCGACGTACCCCTATCTCAACCAGGCTCCCACGGAGTATTCGCTTTTGACCCGTACTCTGGAGCACACGCCTCAGCCCTGTTCACAGTCCAGCCTGCCCCCGCCGGAAACCTGGCCGTCAGCGTCGACGTGGGAACAATCTACTTCCCCGGAGACACCGCCACAGCGTATGTTCTCACAACCTTCAACGGTGCACCAATCGGACCTCAAAACGTCCTGCTTCAAGTCACACTCTTCAGACCGGGCGGAACAAACATCACGCTGACGGCTAACCCGATCGGCAATGGTCTCTACAAAGCAACTTGCCTAGTACTCGCAAAAGGCCCGCGAGGCTGGACCCGTCGACGCATCGACCTTGGTGAGCTTTGAAGTGAAACTCACTTGGACAAACTCAAATGGTGGCAGGATTACGATCGGCGCAACCACTCTGGCGGGAGTCGTCGGACTAGCAGCTGTAGCTTGGAAGAAGAGCTATCTGCGACGCAAGAACAACGAAGAGCCAGGAACATCCTTTCCATTCTAGAGCTCCCGCTCTTTCTGTAGTGCCCAGCCTCAGATCACTTCCCCTCACAACAGAACAGCCACTACGACCCGGTCGTTAGCAGTCGTATCCGCCGACCGGATAGGCCTGCGTACAGCCCACTACACTGGCAGGATTCAGGACCAATCCGTCCTCGTAGAGAATCGGCGGAGAGCCCGAGGGGAACGGGACTACACCGATCGGCGGGTTGGTTTGCCAGTTGAAGGGCGCAACCCAGTTGACCGCCACAAACCTAGCAACTATCGAAATCTGGACCAGGCTAACAATTATTGGGCCTCCGTTCGCCCCAATACCCTGTTGCCAGCGGCCACAGCCTGAGACGGAGCCTATAGGTTGGGCGGGAAGGCCATAACAGCGCAGCACCATTTCTAGATTGTTGAAGTCATGAACAAAATCTCCATTATCTCCAGACCATACGTATAGAGCCAAGTTGCCGTTGCTACGGAAATAGGCGCCGCCCACCGTTGAGCCGGGACCGAAACCTTTGCCGAAACGCGCTAGAGTATAGCTTCCTGCGGGGGGATTCTCAGTCCCGCTCGAGGAGCAACCCGTACCGAGGACACCGTTGCTACTCACGCATTGCCATGGCCCGGAGCCGATGAGTATTCCCGAGGCGAGAGGATCAAACGCGGGAGAGATCTTAGCGGGATCAGCATTCAGGTTGGTCGCTGGAAAAGTGCATGAGTATGCGGAGTTGCAGACAATCGAGGGAGTTCCACCGGATGAGGCGGGACCCAGCTTGTATTGAGCTGGAAAACACTGAGCACCCATCGTCATGCAACTGGCCAGGCTCGCGTCCCAGCCTCCACTTCCCGCGCTGGACCAGTAGCGTCCAGGAAGAATTGTTGGAGAAGTAGCATGCGCGAGAGTGAAAGGCCCGACATTGCCCATGTTGATGTCAAACTGGGTCGGACCGAACAGAGTGAGGCCGGTGATGGAGGACAATGAGCTCGATTGGAATACTCCATTCGCCATCATCGAAAGATAGGTGAAGGCCACGTCGAACGAGCCAACTCTCCGACCGTCCTGGAAGAACATGTCACTCCTCAAAGTGAAACGGAACGTGGTCGTAGTGCCTGGAGGAGGAACATAGGTCAACGAACTGTTCGTAAGCGGAACCTCCGATATAGTCATCCATTGTATCAGCTGCCCCGAAGCCAGCGGGTTCTGGACCCCGAGGCTGTCATAGACGCTCCGAACAACATAAAAGTCCTGAGCGGACTCGGCAAAGTAGGGGTTCAAACTCCTGGTGTTCTGTGAAAATCCTTGGCGTAGCGTCCCCACGACGGCCGGATTAGGACTGTAAGCATCAAGCGAAGTGAAAAAGTTCGGAATGCCCGAGCCATCCCCGTTGATAACCCCGCGCCAGTTGCTAAGATAGCCGAACTGTGCAATAGTTATTGCGTAGATGGGTATGCTGAACGCGTTCTTCCCATACGCGTCCTCAGTCTGGACGCCCGCGCTTATCGCCGACAATTGCGAAGTGTTTGCACAATTTCCACCTGGACCATTACTTGCGGAGCCCGGCGTTGGATCTCCCGCCGCGTTGAGACAGGGAGCAAATTCCATCAGTGCGCTGACAGAATCGTACCCGGGGTTGCAGAGATACATGTAGTTTGCAGCGCTAAAGCTGGGAACTGAGGCAGGCGAGCAGGACAAACCAGCACCGCCCCCAGGTTTGATGCTAGGGATTCCTGAGACGAACCTGCTGTTGTAGGTGAAGAAAAGAGTGCTATCAAATGGATAGACCTGATCGTGACGCGCCACGTACATATGCCAGCTCAGGCTGACAGTCGTAGCGCTGGTGATTAGGCCAGGAAACTGCCCTATGTCGGCCATAGTTGTACTAAGATATGGTTGACATGGGGCAATGAAACCCTGACCGAAGAGCGCGCATATCTCCTGTGCAATACTCTGACCCAGCTGGAGCAACGCTGTGTCACTGACTGGGACGAAAAACCCTATGGTGTGGGTAGTTACCGTCGATGAGATGCCGGCAAGGACGCATGTGGTCGGGTCTCTGCGAGTAGCGAGACCAGCGTTGATGAAATGCTGTGCGGCAGCGCAAAAGTCAGCACTGCCCAGACCAGGCTGGTTGAAGGCAAACCCGTTGTTGAAAGCAGCCGCGGCCAAGTGATAAGCTGTCCCGCCTGTAAATGGAGTAGCGGGATTAGTCCCGCTTGAAGCTCCTACAACACAGCCCGTACCCGTCTCTGGGAAGCCCTTGTCCCAGCTACACGCGTTCGGTGTTGGGAGACCACCATTGTTCAGCGGCAGAGGATTGTCGATGGGCTGAGAGTGACCTGCAATACTTGGCTGGTTGTTTGTAAAAGATACCTTGTCCACGAGATGGGAGATGCCCTGTCGAATCTGGGCTCCGCAATCAGGGAAAGTGCCTGTGTTGTTGTTGCCGAAGTTGAAGTTGCAGCCCCAGTAGTTGTTGGCCAGCATGAACTGGATGTCGTAGAAGGAATGTACAGAGACGGGTGAAGTGACAAAATAGTTGGGGCTGCTGAGAAGAGATGAGATGATGGGTGGGGGGAGTGGAGCATCAGTCACGTCAACGCAGGGTGTGGGTGCTGTAAAGCAAGTGAATTCTGCAGTCGAATCAGTAAAAATCGGGATCTGAAGAGTATCTATCGCGGGCCCTGCAGGAATCCAGCACTCACTGGCGGGTCCGGGACTGGGGCCGACGTTGCAGGGAGTAGGAGCAGGATTGGCAGAAGCCAAGGAAAGAGCCGGAAAGCCGAGACCTTTCAACAGCGGTCCCGGAAAGCTAGCCAAGGAGAACACGACCAACACTATGATCAGAGTCTTAGCGACGGAAGCAAGTCGGCTAGTCATTGGAGAACACGACCATGAAAATGACAACCAGCCTAACGGGAGCATACCGAGAACTGTTCATCGCCTATGACCCCGCACATTCCGAACTCAAATAGGCCAATGCCAGCGCGTTCACACGCATTCCAACTTCTGAGTTCGATACTCACTTTCGTCCCGCCTCAAGGGTTCTTTACTCATCGCGCCCCTCAGCGCTCTGCCGAAAGCCGAGAACTAACTTATGGGTACTCTGACCAGCGAATACGCCAGTAGATCAAAAAACATGAGGACGACTTGTAAGCTTATCCCCTGATATGTCACCTGTGCTATTTTGCGTTCAAATTTCGCCTGTTTCTGTAAGAATCTCCATGATCGACCTGCCTGACTATAACTCGTATGCCTCTTGAGCGCCAGTCTCCTATTACCTCATTATGGTCACGATGTCCTTGTCAAAGGGTGTGTGGTCCAGTCCGACTCTCTGTCCCGTATACTTTACGCTCGGTCCTGATACGAGGGCATACTTTGCGCCCTCGCTGAACCTTGGATGGATCTTCTTGCAGACATCTCTGAGAGTTGACCCAGATGGGAGAATCAGCGGCTTCTCAAAATCTGGTTCTCCGGCGGGACGCTTGAGGTAAATCCGGATGAAATCGAGGGTCTCCCAGATCCGCTCAGTAAGGAGGTCCATGTTCAAGCCCTTCTCTGCGGATATGGGCACAAAATCGCTGCCGATTTGTTTCTTGGCGGCGGCCAGGTACTGCTCGTTAACCAAGTCCACCTTGTTCAGGACGACGAGAGCGCGAGCGTATACTCTGTTCCCAGTCAGGACGTCGATCAGCTGATCGTCAGTGATGTCGTCTCGCATCAAAATGCCGCCATTACTGACCCCGTACTCCTGAACTATTCCCTTGACAGTTGCTGGAGTGAGCTTGGTAAGTTTGACGCTCGTGGTCAGCGCAAGGCCACCCTTGTTGCTCCTAGTGATGACCACGTCGGGGGGCTTCTGGTTGATCCGAATGCCCATCTCATGAAGCTCATGCTTCAACAGCT
>WNFW01000328.1_pt1 | contig 29861 bp, 20 predicted proteins | sample 5400131 | NCBI WGS metagenome assembly WNFW01 (sample SAMN13153362, study PRJNA577476) | soil metagenome | isolation source: 20 cm soil or saprolite under grassland replicate 1 | place: USA:California | collected 2016-06-15 | reverse complement strand
CCGCGCGTTCCGTCCGGGCGTGGCCGCGCCTCGGGCGCAAGCTGGCCCGCATCTCCCGCGTCCGATACTGCTACCTGCGTGCCCTCGGTGAGACGGGCAAAGCCGGTCGTGACGACGCGCTCGCCCGCCTGCAAGCCGGTGGCGACCACCGCGCGCACGTCGTCCTGCTGCGTCAGCGTCACACGCCGCACCGTGACGGTATTTCCCTCCTTGAGCACGTAGACGAACGGCCCGTTGGGGCCGCGTTGGATGGCGGCGGTCGGTACCACCACGACCTGCCGCAATGTATCGATCAGCACCTGAACGTTGACGAACTGGCCCGGCCAGAGCTGAAGGTCATTGTTGGGAAATTCCGCCTTTAGCTTCACGGTCCCGGTGGTTTGGTCGACCTGGTTATCGATCACCATCACCTTGCCCTTGTCGAGCGCGCTCTTGCCATCGGCGGTCAAGGCGTCGACGGGAAGCTTGCCGTCGGCCATGCCTCTGGTGAGATCCGGGAGGTTCTGCTGCGCCAGGCTGAAGAAGACCGAGATTGGCCGCAGCTGCGTGAGGATGACGATGCCGTTCGCTTCCGCCCCGCGCACGAGATTGCCCACATCGACGAGACGAATGCCGGTGCGGCCGGCGATCGGCGCGACGATGTCGGTATAGGACAGGATGGCGCGCGCGTTGTCGATCGCGGCTTGGTCGAGTTTGATCTGCGCCTCGAGTTGGGCGACCAGCGCCCTCTGGGTATCGAGTTGCTGCTTGTTGACCGCGTTGGTCGCCGCAAGACGCGTGTAGCGGTCCAGGTCGAGCCTCGCGTTAGCGAGCTGCGCTTCGTCCTGTGCTTTCTTGGCGACGGTCTGGTCGTAGGCGGCCTGGTAAGTGGTGGGATCGATCTTGGCGAGGACGTATCCCTTGGGAACCTCCTGCCCTTCCGTGAAATATATGTCGACGATTTTGCCGTCGACCTGGGAGCGAACCGTCACGGTGTTGAGCGCTTTGGCGGTGCCCACCCCGTCGAGATAGACCGGCACATCGGCCACGCGCGCGGCAGCGACGAGAACGGGAATGGGATCGCTCGCGGCCGGCCCGCCTCGGCGACCGCCCTTCGATACCGCCGCCAGCGTCTGCTGCCAGTGCGGCATGTAATAGACACCGACGACCGCCGCGATGACTACGGCAGCGATCATGAGCACAGTGATGCGCCGTTTGAGCGTCATTGCATCACGTTACCAGCTGCGACCCCCGGCGGCATCCAACCGCCGCCGAGCGCCTGGAAAAGACTCAACACCGCCTGCAAACGCGCAAGACGCGCAAGCGAGTAATTGTCTTCTGCGGTGAACAGAGTCTGCTGCGTCTGCAGCACGGTGACGAGATCGACCGTGCCTTCACGCAGTCTCGCCTCCGCAAGCTGGAACGCTTCGCGCGAACTGTTGAGGACGAGCAGCTGCAGACGCTCGCGTTCGAGTGAGTCGGCGACGGCGATGAGCGCAATCTCCACGTCGCCGAAGCCGGAGAGGATGGTCTGGCAATACACCTTGACCAACTCGAATTGCCTGCCTTGCGCCAATTCCAGCTGTCCCTCCAACCGGAAACCGTCGAGCAGCGGCTGCGTGACGTTGAGGGCGATGTTGTAGAAAGCACTTTGCGGCGTGAACAACAGCTTGAGCACGTTGCTTTCGTAGCCGCCTTGGCCGGTCAGCGAAATGCTCGGGAAGAACGCGGCCCGCGCCTGCTCCACGCTGGCGTCGGCCGACGCGAGGTTGGCCTCGGCGGCGCGAATGTCGGGACGCTGGAACAAGAGTTCCGAGGGCAGGCCCGGGGTCACGCGTGGGATCGTCAGCTGGTAGATGTTGCCGCCTTTGATGACGACTTCGACCGGCGGCTTGCCGATCAGCACGGCAAGAACGGCAATGTTCTGGCGCACCGCCTGGTCGAAAAGGGGGATGTTGGCGCGCACCTGGAAGACCAGGCTTTCTTGCTGTGCGACATCGAGCTGTGACGCGGTACCGGCCTCGAACCGCTGCTTGATCAAATTGAGGATTCGGTTGGCCGCGTTGAAATTCCCCTGCGCGATCCGCAGCCGATCCTGTGCCGAGAGCACCTGGAAATACGTGTTGCCGACCGCCGCGATGGTGGAGAGAACAACTACCTCCTTGTTGAACCGGCTGGCGACGGCCGTTTCCTGCGCGGCGCGCGAAGCAGCGCGGTTCTTGCCCCAGAAATCGATTTCATAGCTGGCGTTCAGCGCGGCATGGAAAAGGTTGCGCTCGGGCCCACCGGGGTTCTTGAAACGCTCTGCAAAACCGACGAAGTCGACCACTGGCAACAGCGGCGCGCCGATGATTTTGGCCTGCGCGTCGGCCTGCAGGATGCGGCCGATGGCTGCGCCGATATCAAAATTGGCGATCTGTGCTTCCTCGATCAGGTTGGTGAGCTCGCGCGAACGAAATCCCCGCCACCAATCCAGTGCTGGCGGCGCGGATTCGCCTTGCCCCGCGCCATATTTGGGCGGGATCTCGGCCGCGAGCTCCGGCCGCTCGGAGCTGAAGATGCACCCGGACAGCATTTGCACGAGACATAATCCCATAAAGGCGACAAAGACGGGGCGAAGGCCCCTGGCGTCGATCGCCGGAGCACGCGTGCGCCACCCGTCGAACATGGGACCGACTTTCAACGCTACGGCCACCCGTGAAAACGGGGCATTAGCGTTAACGCAACGCACGCCTTCCCCAACCGCCTGCTAGCCAACGGACCATACTATCAGCCCCTCCCGGGTCGACCACTTAATAAAAAGACATGTTCGGCTTGGGGCAGCACTGAAAAGCTCCCCTAGCGCGGTTTGGGCTTTCAACCGGCTGATTTGAAACAGGTATTTACAATGCGGTCGGTTCGTTGCCACTCGGTTTTGGGCCAAATGGAGGCTAAGCCGCGACGTGGGTCTTCGCTCCGTTGGTGGCGGCGAGATACCAGTCGAGAATCTCCGCGCCGTTCCAGTGCAGCACGCCCGGAAAGCGCCGCGCGTGATCGTAGATTGCTTCCAGGTATTTGATGCGGTGCGGTTGGCCGCTGATATACGGGTGGATCGCCAGCGCCATGATCTTGGCGCGACTCTTTCCCTCGGCGTAGAGGCGGTCGAACTGATCGATCGCGCGCCGGGCGAGATATTCGCTTTCGTGGTGTTGCACGATCATCATGCCGATGTCGTTGATCTCGACCGTGTAGGGCAGCGTGACGAGCGGACCGTTGGCGGTACGGATGATCGTCGGCTCATCATCGTAGACCCAATCCCCGATGTATTTCACGCCGGCGCTGACCAGAAGCTCCGGCGTTTCCAGCGTCTGCGTCAGGCCCGGTCCGAGCCACCCGAGCGGGCGCTTGCCGGTGAAGCGTTCGAGGATGTCCATGGAGCGATTGATCATCGCCGCCTGGTCCTCCACCTTGTGGATGGGCATTTGGTCGTAGGCGTGGCCCATGAATTCCCAACGCAGGCGCTTGGCTTCCTCGGCAACGCGAGCGTAGTCCTCGCAGGTACGCGCGTTGATGGCGAGGGTCGGCCTCACGCCGAGCCGCTCGTAAAGCTCGAAGAAGCGCCAGGCGCCGACCCGCATGCCGTATTCATGCCAGCTCCAGTGCGGCACGTCGGGCAGGAGCGGCGCGCCGGTCGGCGCAGGAAGGACCTGACGCGGCATCGGCCGCCCGATGTCCCACACTTCATAGTTGACGATGGTCCAGAACACGAGCTGCGCATCGCCGGGCAGTTTGAGCGGCGGCCGGTCGACGATCGCCGAGAAATCGCAACGCTCCCGCGGCAGCATGGGGGTGGTCGTCATCGGGGTGGACGCTCCTTTGTATTCTCGGACCATGATAGGGCGCGGCGCCGCCACGATCCACCACGCACCGGCTTGCTTTGCGGTGCGACATCGTCGCGGCCCGCCGCCGCGCGGGCAACAAGGTATGCTGCACAGAGCGTAGATTGGAAGAGCGAATGAACCTGAGCAAGGCGCCGGCCGCTTCGCCGGATCATACATCGCGCTGGCCTGACGCATGCGTGCAGATGTCGGCTCGGGCGACCTCCTGGCTTGCCGGCGTCGGCCGCTCGGAGGCCGTTCCGCTCGTGCTCACGATTGCGATCTTCGTGCTCGCCTTCCTGCTGCCGGCCTGGCCGTGGCTTTCCGGCAAGGTGACGATCCCGTGGGACGCGAAGTCGCAGTTTTTTCCGCAGGTGCAATTTCTAGCGAGCTCGCTTGCGCGCGGTGAATGGCCGTGGTGGTCGCCGAACGTCTTCGCCGGCTGGTCGGAGATTTCCGATCCGCAGTCGCTCTTGTTCTCACCGCTGCACGTGCTGCTGGCCGCCTCCAATGCCGCGATCAGTCTGCACGCCTTCGATGCCGTGACCTTCGCGTATTTGTTCCTCGGTGCCGTCGGAATCATTCTGTTCTTCCACGACCGAGGCTGGCACGCGGGCGGGGCACTCGTCGCCGCTATGGCCTTTGCGCTCGGCGGCTCTGCCAGTGCGCGTATTCAGCATACCGGCCAGATCATCAGCCTTGCATATCTGCCGCTTGCCCTCTGGCTTCTCTCTCGCGCGCTCGAGCGCTCGTCGTGGCGGGCGGGTCTGGCCGCGGGCGCGGTTGGCGGACTGATGGCGATCGGACGCGATCAGGTCGCGCTGGTGTCGCTCTATGTGCTCGCGGGGTTCGTGCTGGCGCATTGGTTCGCGGGCGAGTGGCCGTTCGCCCGCGTGCGTGCGAGCATCAAGCCGGTCTGCGCGGCCGCGGTGAGCGCCTCGATCATCGCCGCCGTGCCGATCGTGATGACCACGCTGCTGGCGGCTCGCTCGAACCGCCCCGAGATCAGCTTCGCGTCGGCCGCCGCCGGCTCGATCCACCCCGTGCATCTCTTGCAATTCGCTTTTGCCGATTTCTTCGGCGCGATGAACCCGGACATCGAATATTGGGCGCCGCAAAGCCCGATCTGGGATGCCGCGTGGGGATGGCCGGGCCTCTACCTCTCCCAGAATATGGGCCTCGTTTACGCCGGTGCGCTGACCTTCCTCGCCGTGGGGTCGTTCGGCCTCATTCGCGGCATCGCTTGGGCGCCCGAGATCCGATTCTTCACCATTGCTGCAGTACTGGTGCTGCTCTACGCGCTCGGCGCCTATACGCCAGCCTTCCACCTGATCTACGACCTGCTGCCTGCCGTGGCGCTCTACCGCCGTCCGGCCGATGCCACCTTCGTGCTGGTCGCGCTGGTCGCGGTGATTGCCGGCTATCTCATCCATCGCTGGCTCATCGGCACGGTACCGCCGGCAACGCGCCTGCAGCGCGCCTTCGAGATCGCCTGTCCGATCGTGCTCACCGTCGGCGCGCTGGCACTGGCCCACTCAGTGGTCGGCATCGGCCCGGCCGTCGTCCCTGTCATAACCGCGGCCGTCTTCACGGCGGCGGCGATTGCAGTTCTTCTGCTGGCGCGCCGGATCGAAGCGCGCTGGCCGGTTGCTGCCGCGGCTCTCATCGCCGCGTTCATGGCGCTTGACCTTGCCTGGAACAACGCGCCGCATGTTTCGACCGCGCTCCCGCCCGAGCGATTCGAGGCGCTGCGCCCGAACACCAACGACGAGACGGTGCGGCTCCTCAAGGCGCGCCTCGCGGACGCCGCGGCGCCGGACCGCCGTGACCGGGTGGAACTCATCGGCATCGCGTATCACTGGCCGAACCTCTCGCTCGCCCAAGGCTTCGATCACGTGTTCGGGCACAATCCGCTGCGGCTGCATTGGTTTCGGGAAGCAACGCACGTCGGCGACACGGTGGCGATCCCGAGCCAGCGCGTGTTTTCGCCGCTTTATCCGTCCTACCGCTCGGCCTTCGCCGACCTGCTGGGGGTCCGCTTCATCGCCACTGGCGTGCCGGTGGAAGAGATCGACTCCTCGCTCAAGCCCGGCGATCTCAACTTCGTCGCACGTACCAGGGATGCTTACGTGTACGAGAATCCGCGCGCGCTGCCGCGGGTAATGCTTTTGACGGATTGGCGGCTTGCCGACTTTGACGAGCTCTTGCGCAGCGGTTGGCCTCCGGTCGATCCGCGCCGCACCGTGCTGCTTTCGAGGCGGCCGAGTGATCTCTCGCTTGGCGCCGCCGCCGACGCGCGTGGCAGCGCGCGCTTGCTGCGCTATGCGAATAGCGAGGTGATAGTCGCGGTCGAGGCACCGGCCGGCGGCATCGTCCTGCTCAACGACGTCTGGCAGCCTTGGTGGCGCGCGAGCGTCGATGGAGCCGATGCTGAAATCCTCAAAGCCAATGTGATCTTTCGCGCCGTGGTTTGCCCCCCGGGGCGGCACGTGATCCGTTTCAGCTTCCATCCCTTCGCCGGCGCTTTGGCGGAGATCATGGGGAAGCTAACGCATAACGCGAAGCCGTAGGGTGGACATTGCGCCCACATCTCGGTCCTCGACCCCTGCGGGCGCAATGCCCACGCGTGCAATCTTACGTTTACCGTGTGGGCAAAATCGTCAGCGCGACCTGCGCAAGCATTGTGACCACGGCGACGATTTTGCCCACCCCACGCCCTGGACCCCTCCTGCGCAGATCGCATAAAGTCGCAGCCCGCCCGCGCATTTGCGCATTTCGCGACGTGACGACCGCCCATGACGATATTGTATCGCGTTGCATCGCTCATTGCCTTGTTATGGCTGGTCCCTGCGGCACCGTGCATGGCGCAGGATTATCCGTCTCGCCCGGTCAAGATGATCGTGCCGTTCGGCGCCGGCGGGCCGACCGACATCTTTACGCGCTTGCTCGCAGAGGAGCTGCGCAAATCGCTCAAGGAGCCGTTCGTGATGGAGAACCGGCCGGGCGCCGGAACCATCATCGGCACCGACGCGGCGGCAAAATCTCCGCCGGACGGCTACACGCTGTTGATGATCTCCGCGACGCAGACGACGACCGAAACGCTCGTCCCAAACAAGCCGTTCAAGCTGCTGCGCGATTTCGTACCGGTTGCGGCCCTGCTCAATTCCGAACTGGTCATGGTCGTGCACCCCTCGGTGCCGGTGAACACGGTCAAGGAGTTCATCGCGCTCGCCAAGTCGAAGTCCGGCGCGCTCAATTATGCCTCCTCCGGCGTCGGGTCGAACTATCATATGGCGGGCGAGCTGTTTAAGAACCTGACCGGCACCGATATCCTGCACGTGCCCTACAAGGGCAGTTCCGGCGCGCGCAACGACATCATCAGCGGCCAGATCGAGATGATGTTCGACTCGGTACCCAGCATGGCTCCGATGATCCACGCCGGGCGGGTCAAGGCGCTCGGGACGACCGGCAAGGTGCGCTCGGCCATTCTGCCCGATGTGCCGACGCTGTCGGAGGCGGGGGTGCCCGGTTACGAGGCGACGATTTGGATCGGCGTCATGGTGCCTGCGGGAACGCCGCAGCCGATCGTCACCTTGCTCAACACCGAGATCAACAAGATCCTCGCGCGCCCCGATGTGAAGGAGGCGTGGGAGAAGCAGGGTGCGGCTCCGATGATCATGAAGCCCGAAGAATTCGGAGTTTACGTGCAGTCCGAGATCGACAAGTGGGCCAAAGTCATCAAAGCCAACAACATAAAGCCTGAATGAAGCGGGTTCAGTTTGGGCTTGGAGCGATGCGGTCCGCCGATTCCCAAACACGCGGTATCGCCGGTATTGGCAAAGTCGGCGGTGAGGCTGACGAGGAGTCCACGATGAACAAACTCGTTTCACCTGCCACCGTTACTCGCGGCGAGGAGCACTGGACGAATAAAGGCAGCGATGTCCGCCTGTTTCTGTGGAACAAGCATGGTGGCGATCCCTCCGGGCCTTCCGGGAGAATCCTGTTCGTGCACGGCTCGTCCATGGCTTCGCAGCCGACCTTCGATCTGCAAGTGCCGGGGCGCGCCGATTCCTCGGCAATGGATTTCTTCGCCACGCGCGGCTACGACACATGGTGCGTCGACATGGAGGGTTATGGACGCTCCACCAAGACCCGCGACAATAACGCGCCGATCGCCTACGGCGCCGACGACTGCTTCGCGGCCGCGACTTACATCCACAAGCTGCGCGGCCAGCGCCCATTGCTCGTGTACGGAATTTCGTCGGGCGCCTTGCGCGCGGCCTTGTTCACGCAGCGCCACCCGGACATGGTCGCGCGGCTCGCGCTCGATGCGATGGTGTGGACCGGTGAAGGTTCTCCGACGCTTGCCGAGCGCAGCAAACGGCTCCCCGAATTTCGCGCCAAGAATCGACGCCCGATCGATCGCAAATTCGTGCGCTCCATTTTCGAGCGCGACCATCCCGGCACCGCCGACGAGGTGGTCATCGAGGCGTTTGCCGATGCCATCCTCGCGCTCGACGACTCGGTGCCGACCGGCACCTATGTCGACATGTGCGCCAACCTGCCGGTCTGCGATCCGACAAAGATCCCGGTGCCCACGCTCATCATGCGCGGCGAATACGACGGCATCGCGAGCTTCGCCGACCTCCTGAAGTTCTTCGAGTTGTTGCCCAATCCCGACAAGCACTTCGCGGTGATGCCGGGCATCGCGCATGCCTCCTTCCACCAGAAGAACTACGCCATCTGCTACCACATCCTGGAAAGCTTCTTCTCGCAGCCCGAGCCGATCTATCGCGGCGGGCATTGACCGGCGCCACATCGTTTCCATCGTTCCGCCATCCTGTGGGCGCAGCATCGGTTGCGGACGGGACGGGACGGGGATCAACCATGAGCTTAGGGCCTGCATGCGGGCGCTTTGGCGCGCGCCTTTCCGCAGTTGCGGCGCTGGCGCTGCTTTGTGGCTGCATTGGCAACCGTGATGTGCCGGCGGCGGAGCCGAGCTTCTATCGCAGCCTCGCGACCAAGGACGCGGAGGTCGACGCGAGTATGGCGGCGTCCATGATCTCCGGCTATCGCACCAACAACGGGCTCACGCCCGTCACCATCGATCCCGAGCTGATGAAGCTCGCCGAGGCGCAGGCGCAGGCCATGGCGAGCCGCGACACGCTCAGCCACGACGTCGCGCGCAGCTTCCGTGACCGGCTCAAAGGAGGCGGCTACCGCGCCCGCACCGCGGCGGAGAACGTCGGCGCCGGCTACCACACGCTCGCACAGGCCTTCTCCGGGTGGCGCGACTCGCCGTCCCACCGCGACAACATGCTGCTCAAGGGCGCGACCCGCATGGGCATCGCCGCGGCCTATTCGCCGAAATCGAAATACAAGGTGTTCTGGGCATTGATCCTGGCGGAGCCGGATGAACGGCGGAGCTAAGGCGCACCCGCCTCATCGCCTCGGCATCACAGCTCACGCCGCGCGCGTTTAGGGCGTCAAGTCGAACAGCGCGGCCCCGAACATCCCGCGCGCCTCGCTGACGAGGGGCTCGACCGCCGCGGCGAAGGCGTCGTGCTCGGCGGATGTGAGCGCAACGATCTCGCAGCCCTGCGCCTCGATCGCTTTGCGCGCCTCTTTTTCCTCTTGCACGTGCAGCTCGCGCTGAAACGCGATTGCGTCGGTTATGGCATTTCGCATGGCACGCTGAACATCAGCGGGCCAGGAGTCGAAGGCCGGGCGGTGCAGGAAGATCGGCCGCGAGATGTAGAAATGGTTGCTCAGGGTGTGGAAGCGGTGGAACTTGTGCACGCCGTAGGTCACCGTGTTGGACAGCGGATTCTCCTGCGCGTCGATCGTTCCGGCGGAGATCATCGCGATCGCCTGGGTGAGATCCATGGGCATGGGCACTGCACCCAGCAATTCGAAGGTGCGTGCCTGCACCTTGCTCGGCAGGACGCGGATTCGCATCCCCGCGAGATCCGCGGGCGTGCGCACCTCGCGCATGCGGTTCGAGATGTGCCGAAAGCCGTTCTCGAACCAGCCGAGAACACGGAAGTTCACGCGTTCCTCGATGTTGCGGGCGAGAACGTCGCCCAGCGCGCCGTCCATCGCCGCACGCGCGGACCGTGTATCGGCGAACAGGAACGGCAGATCGACGATGCCGAGCTCCGGCACCCGATCGGTCAGGTAGCTCGACGACTGGTACCCGAGGGTGAGCAGGCCGTGCTCGACGAGCCACAGAATGTCCTCGGCGCGGTAGCCGAGGTCCATGATGTTCCAGACATACTTGACCTCGATGCGCTCGCCGAATTCGGCCGCCAACCGGTCGCCGATGCGCTTGAGCGCACGGCTGAAGCCGGTGGTTGGAGGACCGTAACCGCCCATGCGGATGTGAATCGGGTCGCGCATTGGAGGATCAGCGTCAGGACGTCGGTTGGCTCGCCGCGACCGCGATCCCCGATGCGGCCAGGCCGACACCGATCGCCAGCAGGATGCCCGCGACGCCGGTGGCGGCGGCGAGCAGGCCGGCAAGCGCGGGAAACACGATCTGTCCGATGCGGTTGCCGGTCATTCGCAGCGTCAACGCGGTGCCGCAGACTTCAGGCGGCGCGATATACATGACGCCGGAAAGCGTCAGGGTCGAGGCGATGCCCATGACGAATCCCAAGCAGATGAGAACCGCGTACATCGCCGGCAGCGAGAGCGGCAACGCCAGGATCAGAAATCCCGCGGCGCTGCCGAGCATGCTTGTCAAGGTGAGCGGCCTGCGGCCGATGGCAAAGATCAGCCTGGCGTAGAAGGCGCGCGAGACCAGCGAAGCCACCGAGCGCACGGTCAACAAGAGACCGATGTGATCGGAAGCGATGTGGCGTTCGGCGCCGAGCGCCGGAAGATAGATCACCAGCAGATCCAAGGCGGTGATGGTCACCACGCTCGAGATCATGACGGCGGCAAAGCCGCGCAGCGCGAGCAGCTGACGGATGGGAATAAAATCGCCGCCATCGTGATGCTCCGCCTTCACCGCGGCGGGCCGGATCAACGCCGCGACGATGACGCTCGCGCCGGCGACGGCAAGGCCGATGGCGAACAGCAGGCCCGTCGGCGGCAGCGCCGCCGCGCCGCCAAGCCAGCCCACCACGAAGGGGCCGAGTCCCTGTCCAATCGAGGCGGCCACCATGTAGTAGCCGAGCGCGGTTTCCCGGCTGCGCTTGCCTCCGGAGCGCGCCGCCAGCATCTGATGGCCGGCCATGCAGAACATGTGGCCGAAGCCCAAGAGCACGGAAAAGCCGAGGAGATGCATCGCGGACCGCGGCCAAGCCCAAAAACCGATGCAGGCGGTGAACACGAGCGCCGAGCCCAGCCAGGCCGCTCGCGCATCGTTGCCGCGATCGATCCAGCGCCCCACCTGCAGGGCCGTGAAGACCGGGATAATGGCAAAGCCGGTGGCGATGATGCCGAGCCAGATGACGGGAAGGCCGAGTTCGATGGCCCGGTAGGACGTCGTGATGCGGATGACGAGGATCAGCGTCTGGACGAGCGTGACGTGGGTCAGGAACGGGATGATCAGCCGGTAATCGATGTCGCCCTCGGGAGGGACGCGGGCGCTCGGCTCGTCAGTCATCGACGCATCGTGTCTCGTGCTCGAGCCGGACTGGCCTAAAGCGCCGGTGGCGGGCAGCCTCCTTTACCGGCCTGCGCGGGCGAGGCAAAGCCCTGCTGCTGCGCTTTTTGTGCGTAGCTCGCCTCTCGAAAACGAGTCGAAACGCGGCAAGCATGGTTTACGAAGGCTTAAGACATCGTGCTTTTGCGCAACCCGCGGCCGCCAATTGGTCCCTCCGAGGTCAACTTTTTTCCTTATTTATCAATTCAACTTGTGGCGTTCGGGGATTACTTCCGGGGTGGGGATCACTCGCTTTCGTCTGGCTCGGACAGTGTGGGCGTTGACGCCGTTGTCGCCCTGGGGAGGGCTGTGCGCGCGCCGGTTCCAGCAAGACGTCTCCGCCCGGAGTGATCGGCAGGGGGGAGCTTCACTTTGGCGGGACAGTTCGTCGCGGTGATGCGACATTCGCGTGCCGTTGTACCGGCGCGCCGGACTCCCATGCGACCGCCACCACAGCCGCGCCGGGCAGCGGTCGCACCGCCGCCGCACCGACCGGCGATGACGCTGACGTTGCGCCGCCGAGTGATCGGGCAGGGGTTGCGCCAGCCCGCCACGGCGTTGAGCGTAATCGTGTCGCGTGGCGTGTTCGCGCTCAAGATCGCGGCCGGTGCCTTGCTCGCGGCGATGGTGGCGTTGGCCATCATGAATTACCAAGATCCCGAGCCTTCCGTGTCCGGGCTCGAATCCGCCAACAACGAGACCATCGTTTATCGGCGCGCGCCGCCGCCTTCCGCGCGCTTGCAAGGCAGCGATGCTGCCGACCACGGGGAGCAAGCTGGATCGTCTTATCCGCGCGCGGTTCAAACGATCCGCTTCGTCAACCCGGAGCCACCCCTATCCATTGCCGCTGCGGCACGCCAAGCAATCAAGCGCGTGCTGATCAAGGTGGGCGCTTTCGTTGCATTCCCATCGAGAGAATCGGCGGAGCCGGAAAGTTCCGAGATGCGTCGCAAACGCGGCACCGTGGTTCTCGATGAAATCGACGATTACCTGTGGGAGGTCTATCAGCGCGCGCCCATCAAGAAGGACTCGAGCGGCGATTTCACCTGGAAGGATCCGACCGCCGCCAAGCGAATGGGTCTATCGCTGCAGGATTACGTGATCGGCGGCATGGATCCGGGCTTCCGGGAACAACTCTACAAAGCGGGACGCGCGATGGACGCCGACGGCATCAACTGGTCGATGCTCAGTGCATTCCGAGACGACTATCGCCAACGCCTCGCCGCGGGCTTCAAGGCGCGTGGCGGCAACTCCCTGCACGGCGGCAGCCGCAGAACTGGCGGCTATGGCCACGGCCGCGCGATCGACGTTACCGCTGGGGAGGGAACCAATCCGGAAGAAGTCTGGAAATGGATCGACGCCCATGGTGCGAAATACGCGCTTGCCCGCCCGATGCCGGGCATAGACCCCGCGCATATTCAGCAACGTGGGGAATCGAGCAAGGTGGTATCGATATTCCGCAAGAAGCGGCTCGCCGACGGCGGCAGGCGACAAAGACACAAAGCCAAGGTCAAAGTCGCCAGCGCGCGATAATGGCCGCGAAGGTTGACCGCCCCCGCGGCGTCCAGGCCTCACCGAACTGCCGGCGCGATCTCAGACCTGCTTTAAGCGGAATCTTCCTGTCGCTCTTGGGTGTCTGCCTTGGTAGCGTAACCGTCAGCATGCCGTCCTCAAGCTCGTCTTGCTGCCGCGCAGGCGATGCGATGTGGCTCTGGCGGGATGGGAACGCCCGATAGACCTCCTGCAATGGCCTCGCTAGCTTGCGCTGCGATGTACGCACCCCCGGTCCTTCCGCACGCGCGCGAGTACGCCGCGCTCTACCGCTCGTTCCGCTGGCAGATTCCGGCGCGCTACAATATTGGCGTCGACGTCTGCGACCGCTGGGCAGAGGTCGATGCGGCGCGTACTGCGATTTTCAACGTGCGTGCCGACGGCAAGGTGGAGGAGGTGAGTTACGGCGAGCTGCGCGAAGGCTCGAACCGGCTCGCCAACGCGCTCGCGGCCCGCGGCATTGGGCGCGGCGATCGGATCGCGATCCTGTTGCCGCAGGGGCCGGCCGTCGCAGTGAGCCACATCGCCATCTACAAGCTCGGCGCCATCGCGTTGCCGCTGGCCATGTTGTTCGGGGTAGAGGCGATCTCCTATCGGCTGCGGGATTCCGGTGCCCGGGCGCTCATCACTTGTGCGCAGGGGCTGTCCAAGCTCGCGGTCGTCCGCGAGGTCGCGCCCGATCTCGAATTCGTTTGCTCGATCGACGGAGCGGCGGATTGCGCCGAGGATTTCAACGGGATGCTGGCGCGCGCCGCCTCCGACTTCACGCCGGTTTCCACAACGGCCGTCGACCCTGCGCTGATGGTCTATACGTCCGGCACCACCGGGCCGCCGAAAGGCGCGCTGCATGCGCACCGGGTCCTGCTCGGCCATCTCCCCGGCATCGAGATGCCGCATGAATTTTTGCCGCAGCCCGGAGATCGGTTCTGGACGCCGGCAGACTGGGCCTGGGCCGGCGGCCTGCTCGACGCGCTCTTGCCGGCCCTGCATTACGGCGTGCCGGTGGTGGCGCAAAAATTCGAGAAGTTCGATCCGGAGGCGGCCTTCGCCTTGATGGCCAAAATGGACGTACGCAACGCGTTCATCCCGCCGACGGCGCTGCGCATGTTGCGCTCGGCGCCGCGGCCAAAGGCGAGCATCAAGCTGCGCTCGGTCGGCTCGGGTGGCGAGGCGCTCGGCGCCGAGACCTACGAATGGGGCAAAGCGGCGCTCGGCATCGCCATCAACGAGTTCTACGGCCAGACCGAATGCAATCTGGTGCTTGCGTCCTGCGCGGCGATCGATGTCTCGCGGCCCGGTGCCATCGGCAAACCGGTGCCCGGGCACAACGTCGCGGTAATCCGCCCGGATGGCTCGCAATGCGCACCCGGTGAGCTCGGCCAGATCGCGATCAGGCGGCCCGACCCGGTGATGTTCTTGCAATATTGGGGCAAGCCCGACGCGACGTGCGAAAAATTCATCGGCGAGTGGATGACGACCGGCGACCAGGGCATCACCGACGCCGACGGCTATTTCCAGTTCGTCGGCCGCGACGACGATGTCATCACCTCGTCGGGCTACCGCATTGGTCCGGCCGAGATCGAGGATTGCCTGATCCGGCATCCTGCGGTGGCGCTGGCGGCGGTGGTGGGAAAGCCCGATGCGCTCCGCACCGAGATCGTGAAGGCGTTCATCGTGCTGAAATCAGGGCACGCTCCCTCCGACCTGCTCGCCGCCGACATCCAAGGCTTCGTGAAGACGCGTCTCTCCGCCCACGAATATCCGCGCGAGGTCGCCTTCATCGACGAGATGCCGATGACGACCACGGGGAAAGTGATCCGCAGATTGCTGCGGCAGCGGGCGTGAGCTGGTAGCGACCTGCTAAGGTCGACGTCTAGGCCGCCTTCTGGTTGTGCGCGCCGTCGAAGGCGGGTGCGACGCTCTCCATGAAGCGCGCCATCTCTTCCTTCACCTGCTGGTGCGGCTTGAGGCCGACATTGAAGTACAGGATCACTTCCGAGAAGCCGGCCGCCTCCACCTTCTTCAGCGTGTCGATGATCCGCTGCGGCGAGCCCAGCAGCACCGAATTCTCGGTGAGGTCTTCCGGTTTCACCTTCTGCAAGCGCGCGACCATGTCGACGAAATAGCGATAGCTCGGCGGGGCGGTTTTCGGATCGCCGGGCAGCGCGGGAATCACGCATTCGCGGTAATAGCGGATCTGGCGTGCGCGCTGCGCGTCCTCTTGCGCCCTGTTGTCGGCGAAATGGGTGAAATAGCTGCACATCAGGCGACCTGGCTTATTGCCGTATTTGGCGCAGCTCTCGTGATAGAGATCGGCGACCTGCTGCAGGCCGCCGAAGCTCATGGCAGCGGCGAAGGGAGCGACGATCAGGCCGCAATCGAGCCGCGCCGCCAATTCGATCGACGGCTTCGAGAAGGAACCCACATAGGACGGGATCGGCTTCTGCACCGGCTTGGGCGTGATGCGCACGTCGTCGAAAGAGTAGTGCTTGCCGTGGTGCGAGATGCGATCGTCCGCCGCCCATAGCTTGCGCACGACCTCGAGGCCTTCGTCGAAAATGCTCTGATTGTCCGCGAACGAGACATGGAAGGGTTGGTATTCGCGTGCGTCGTAGCCGCGGCCGGTCGCAAAATCCACGCGCCCGTTGCTGAGCAGATCGAGCGTGGCCCATTGCTCGGCGACGCGGATCGGGTGATGCAGCGGCAGCACCGTCACCGCGGGTGCGAGCCGGATGCGCTTCGTTCGTGCGGCAATATAGGCGAGCACCAGATCCGGGCAGGACAGCACGCCCAGCGAGTTGAAATGGTGCTCGCCGATCCACGCCGAGTGCATGCCGAGCTTGTCGGCATAGAGCGCCTCCTCCGCGATGTCGGCAACGAACTGGTTCGCCGTCCGCGCGTTGTTCTCGTAGTGATTGTCGCTGAGGGTAAAATAGCCAAATTCCACAGCGCTCCTCCCTCGGTTGGGTGGGCCGGATGGCCCTGGGTTGGTTACGGTCATCATAGGTGCATTTGCAATTGTTGTAAATGCAATGAATACGCTATCTAATGCCGACCAGGATAGGTAGGCGCCAAACCACGGGAGCGTGGCCGACCTTTGACATCGTGGACGGTGGCCCATAAAAGCGTCGGCCGAAGAATTGCAGGAATTTCAATGTGGTGACCAATCGTCCGCGCCTCGATTTCAGCGAATATCTTCCCTATCTCATCAACCGTGTCGGCTGGCTCCTGGTGGTCGACTTCGGACAGAACACGCTCGCCCGTCATCGATTGAGCATCGCGATGTGGCGCGTCCTCGCGGTCCTCGCCAACGATGGCGGTCAGCGTCAGGTCGATGTCGCCGCGAGGACGAGCATCGATGTCTCGACCTTATCGCGCGTAGTCACCCGTCTGGTGAAGATGGGGCTCGTGACCCGCACCCGATCCGCGACCAACAACCGGGAAGTGGTGGTCCGCTTGACGCCGAAGGGCTCTGCGGTCCTGGCGCGCGTGATCCCGCACGCGATCGCGTTGGAGCGAAGGGCGATCGCCGGCGTGCCGGCAGAAGATCTGCGCGTGGTCAGGCGCAGCCTGCGTCGGATGTACCAGAACTTGGCTTCGTCGGCCGGTATCAGCGAGCGCACCGCGGCGCCGCTCTTGCGCGGGAGCGCGGCTTCAGCCGCTTCTTCATCCCGTCGACGATAGGGCGGGGCGAACTCACCGTTGATCGGCCACGGCCGGCGGGGATTGCAACAGCTTTTTTGACGCGGTCGCAACCGATGTGAACCGCGGATGAACGCGTCGTCCATGTCTCGTTCGAGATCGATCGGCTATGTCGGTGGTCAATCGGGTCGTGCTGCACGCCTGCGAGGCATGCGACGACCCGTGCAACGCCCGCTCGGCTCGCCCGCAGAGTTACTCGGATCGAGCCATAAGGCATCAGAGAGGAGCTACCGCAATGTTGACCCGCCGCGTTCTTGTCACCTCGGTGACGTTCGCACTTTTGTCTGCCCCCGCCTTCGCGCAGGGCCCGCAACCGGCGCAGCCCGCAAAACCGGCTCCGGCCGTCACCGCGCCCGCGAAGCCCGCAACCACCGGCGCCGCAACGGCTCCGCAAGCCGCCAAGACCAACCTCAACACCGCGACGGCAGCGGAACTGGACAAGCTGCCGCACATCGGCCCGACCCGCTCCAAGGCGATCATCGAGGCCCGCACGAAGGCGAAGTTCAAGGACTGGGACGATTTCGTCGCGCGCAAAGTCGTTCCCGCCGACGCCGCAGCCGCGATGAAGGACGTCGTCAGCTTCTGAACTGCTGCAGCCGTCTAGTTGCGAGACTCAAGGCGCCGTTGCGCGCCTTGAGTTTCCACGAGCGCGCCGACCAGCGCGCATCGTCCCATAGTGGCGGCGATGGATCATGGGTTGTCCCGCGTTAGCGGCGCGGCGGACGTGTTCAGTGCCGCACGCCTTGCCGAGCTCATCCGCTCAGCCGGCAAAGCCGCCGCCGTCGAGGAAGGCCTGCTCGTCCGAGTTCGTGGCGCGGCCCAACAGCGCGTTGCGGTGCGGGAAGCGGCCGAAGCGGCGGATGATCTCGGCATGGTGCTCGGCATATTTCGTGAATTCATCATCGCCATAGGCGCGCGCCAGCTCCAGGCACCGCTCCTGATCGGCTACATTCTCCGAGTGGTTGAACGGCAGATAGAAGAACTGGCGCTCGGGATGTGAGACCTGCCGATCGAAGCCGCGCGCGATCGCGCGATCGGCGACGGCGCGGGCGAACTCGTCGGTCGCGTAGGTGCGCCGGTCACCGCGGAACATGTTGCGCGGGAACTGGTCGAGCACGATGACGAGAGCGAGCGCGCCCTCCGGCGTCTCCTCCCAGTGCGCGAGCTTGCCCTCCTCGGCGGCCCGCCAGACGGAGAAAAAACGGTGTTTGATCTCGGAATCGAACGCCGCGCTCCTTGCGAACCATTTGTCCGGTCCAGCCGCGCGCCAGAATGCCAGCACATCCATGGGTCGGATCACCTCGGCGGCGCCGGGCGCGCAGCCGCCGGTCATAGCTGCACCCGTCCGGAATTGATCTGCTCGTAGAGTGCAGGGTCGAGACGTACGAAAGCCTTGCGTTGCGGATCGTTGAAATAGATCGGATCGCTGGTGCGGCTGGGATCGAAGCCTTCCTTCAGCAGGTTGATTTTCTTCTGCTTGAATGTCGTGGTGAGATCGTTGTCCTTGCGTATGCGCAAAAACGCCGGCCGCGCATATTCGGGCAGCTGCTGTGCGATGTGATCGCGAAGCGCCGTCAAGTTGAGGTTGTCCTTGGCGACGATCGCGGCCATGCCGGCGCGGCCGTCCCGGCCGGCGATCTGAACGCCGTAAACATTGCTCTCGAGAATGCCGTCGAAGCGTCCCACGGCCTCCTCGACCTCGGTGGTCGAGACGTTCTCGCCTTTCCAGCGGAAAGTGTCGCCGACGCGGTCGATGAAATAGAAGTAACCGTTCTTGTCCTTGCGCATCAAATCGCCGGTTCGGAACCAGAGGTCACCTTTTTTGAACACATCGTGCAGGATCTTCCTGTCGGTCTCGAGCTCGCTCGCATAGCCCTCGAACCGTTGGCCGGGCTTCGATGCATGCTTGATGATTTTGCCGATGACCTCGCCAGGCTCGTCGACTTGGCACTCGATGCAGAAACCCTGCTTGTCACGGATCGGCTGCTGGGATTCGGGATCAAAGCGCACGATCTTGATCGGGAAGCGCCTCGCAAGCCACCAGGGAAGCCGGCCGACCGCGCCCTCCTTTCCGTCGAAGTTGAACAGCGAGACGTTGCCTTCGGTCGCGGCGTAGAACTCGATGATTTGCGGGATTTGAAAGCGGCGCTTGAATTGCGGCCACACGTCGGGACGCAGGCCGTTGCCGCAGGCCAAGCGCAGGTGATGCTTGCGCTCGTTCGGGTTGGGCGGCGAGTTGACGAGGTAACGGCAAAGCTCGCCGATGTACTGAAAGCAGGTACAATCCCAGCGCACGACGTCGTCCCAGAATTCGCGCGCGGAGAATTTATCCCGGATCACCACCGACCCGCCGTTGACCAAGAGCGCACCGGTCGCGACCACGCCGCCGGCCGTATGATAAAGCGGCAGGCAGTCGTACATGCGGTCGCTGCTGCGCGTGTCCATCACGCCGGCGAACGCGTAGCTCGCCAGCATCACCCGATAGTGATTGACGTTGGCGGCCTTCGGCAGGCCGGTCGTTCCCGACGTATAGATGTAAAGCGCGCGATCCTCGATCGTGAGCGTGGGCCGATTTGCGGCCGCGAGGTCTTCTCCGGGAAGGCTCTCGACCTCGCGGTCGATGCGGGGGAAATTTGCGTCGGTTTCACCGTGCAGCCAGATCTTGGGCTCGCCCGTGATAAGCGCGCGCGCGCTTTGCAGTGATTCGAACAATTCTGCAGCCACGATGATGTGCTTTGGACTCACCACGTTGATGCAATAGGCCAGCGCCGTTCCGGTGAGGTGAGTATTGATGAGGGCGACGACGCCGCCGACGCGGGTGATGCCGATCCACGCGGCGACGAATTCCGGCCGGCCCGGCATCATGAGACAAACCGTGTCGCCCTTGCGAAGATTTTGCGTGAGGGCCCAATGCGCATAGCGGTTGCAGCGCGTGGCCAGTTCGCGGTAGCTGAAGCGCTCGCGGTCCGACAAGAGCGCCGGCGCCTCGCCGTATTTGTCAGCAAGCTCGACGATGACTTGCGGAAAGACCCGAGTCGGGTTCTTGGCGATCGGCGTCGTCAGCTTCAGGGTGCGCAAGGCGCCCCTGAGGGAGGTCACGTCTGCCCTCAGTCGATCGATCAATCCCATCACTGGTCCAATGCTTACCGCCGCTCGCGTCGCGCGCAACATCGAGCACCGGGCGTGAGGTGGCAAGAGCGCGCATCGGACAGAGCGTCGCAATGCGGGCTCGTCCGGCCGCGGCACCTGGATTTCGCCACGCGATCCGGGCGGCGGGCTCGCAGATGTTTTTGGCAGCCTACCTCGTCTGCGAGCTTTGCTCGATCGCCGGGGTAATCGTCATTGGCGGGGGCTTCGGTTCAGGCTTTTTTGGCTTTGGCTTTGCGGCCGTTGCGTCGCCGGCAGCGGCAGCGGTCGCGGACGCGCCATCCTTGGGGGTGTCCTTCGGTGCCGCCACTTTGGGTTTCGGCTTCGCAGCGGCGGTGTCAACGGAGGAAGCGGCGGCGGTCGAAGACGCGCCGTCCTTCTCCGCCGTAGACTTGCGCTTCGGCTTCGCGGCGGGGGCGGCGGACGTCGTCGCCTCATCTTTATCCTTGGCCGCCGCCGGCTTGATCGCGACGCTCTTCTTCTTTTCCGGCTTCGGTTCGCTCGCGGCCTGCGATCCCGGCGCCGGCGGCTTGGTGCCGGTGTAGACGAGCACGGGCTCGCCCATCTGTTGCAGCGGCGCGGCGCCCTTTGCCTTCCCCGGGCGCAGACTCGCGAGGAACACGGCGTAGGGCGACTCGGGATTGTTCGCGACCACATCGTCCTCGTCCTCGGTGGCCGGACGCTTGCGATGCGGCCCGCACATGTCATCGCGCAAATTGGGCGGGGCGGCTGCGATCGGCTGCAGCGATTCGACTGTGCCATATGGCGCCATGAACCAGGACAGTCCGCTGGCGCTGTTGAAGCCGCGCTCGAGCAGCTGCGCCGCTTTCATCGCGCGGGCTGCGGAGGAAGGAGCGCCAAGCACCACGGCGATGAGCCGCCTGCCGTTGCGCGTCGCGGAGGCGACAAGATTGAAGCCCGAGGCGCAGATGAAACCGGTCTTCATGCCGTCGGCGCCGGGATAGCGGCCGATCAGGGTATTATAGTTCCAGCGCACCATCTTTCCCATGCGGATGCCGGGAAGATGCCAGTAGTAATCGTATTCCGGCAGTTCGCGGATGAGCGCACGCGCCAGAATGGCGAGGTCGCGCGCGGAGGAAACCTGGTCATCGGCCGGCAGCCCGTTAGGATTGACGAAGCTCGATTGGATCATGCCGAGGCGCCGCGCGTTGGCGTTCATCTCGTCGGCGAAGCTCTCGACCGAGCCGGCGACGCCTTCGGCGAGCACGACCGCCATGTCGTTTGCCGATTTCACCATCAACATCTTCAGCGCGTTGTCGACGGTGACCACCGTGCCGACGCCGAATCCCATCTTCACCGGCGACTGCGACGCCGCGTTCGCAGAAACGACGAGCGGCGTGTCGAGGTCGAGCCGCCCCTCCTTGACCGCGCGTAGCGTCACATAGGCGGTCATGAGCTTGGTGACGGAGGCGGGATACCAGGGATAGCCCGCGTTCTGGGCATAGAGAACTTTGCCGCTCTCCGAGTCGATAACGAGCAGCGCTTCGGCGCCTGCCCGGCTCACCGTGAGCCCGGTTGCAGCGCAGGCAACGCCCACCCACATCAGTGTTCGCGCAATGAAAGATCGGGTCGAAGACATCACGGCTCGGGTTCGGTGCTTGGCGGCCCTCGGGAAAACGCTCCACGCGGGAAAAGGTCTAAGCCCACGCTGGATGAAAGGCAAAAGCCAACGCCTACGATGCTGCGCTGATGCCCCCCACAGCCGTTCATGATAAGAGAAAACGTCCAAAGTTCGGCAGGTTAGGCGGCTGCGCGAAGGTTGTCCGCTCCAATGTCCGTAAATGACATATAGGCTCGAAATAGACAGGAGGCCGCCATGACGGCTTGCATCGTTGGCTGGGCGCACACGCCTTTTGGCCGGCTCGAGGGCGAAACCCTCGAGAGCCTGATCGTTCGAGTTGCGAGCGAGGCCCTCGCCGACGCCGGGGTCGGCGCCCGCGACGTCGACGAGATCGTGCTCGGGCATTTCAATGCCGGCTTCTCGGCCCAGGATTTTACCGCCGCATTGGTGCTTCAGGCCTCGCCGGACCTGCGCTTCAAACGTGCCAGCCGGGTGGAGAACGCCTGTGCGACCGGCTCGGCCGCCGTGCATCAGGGTCTCAAGGCAATCGCCGCCGGGGCCGCTCGCATCGTGCTCGTGGTCGGCGCCGAACAGATGACGACGACGCCGGCTGCCGAAATCGGGCGCAACCTGCTCAAGGCATCGTATGTGCGCGAAGAAGCCGATATCGACGGCGGCTTCGCCGGTATTTTCGGCCAGATCGCCGCGCGCTACTTCCAGCGTTGGGGCGATCAATCCGACGCGCTTGCGCGCATTGCCGCCAAGAACCACAAGAACGGCGTCGCCAATCCCTATGCCCAGATTCGCAAAGATCTCGGCTACGAGTTCTGCCGCACCGAGAGCGAGAAGAATCCGCGCGTGGCAGGGCCGCTCAAGCGCACGGACTGCTCGCTTGTCTCCGACGGCGCCGCCGCCGTCGTCTTGGCCGATGTTGCAACCGCGCTGAAGCTCGGCAAGGCGGTCGCCTTCCGCGCCGCCGAGCACGTGCAGGATTTCCTGCCGATGTCCAAGCGCGACGTGCTCAAGCTCGAAGGCTGCACGCAAGCCTGGACGCGCGCCTTGGCGAGCGCGGGCGTCACGCTCGGCAATCTTTCCTTCGTCGAAACCCACGACTGTTTCACGATCGCCGAACTGATGGAATACGAGGCGATGGGCCTGGTGCCGGAAGGACAGGGCGCGCGCGCCGTCGCGGAAGGCCTCACGGAGAAGAACGGGCCGTTGCCGGTCAATCCTTCGGGCGGCCTCAAGGCCAAAGGTCATCCGATCGGCGCGACGGGAGTATCGATGCACGCGCTCACGGCCATGCAGCTCATGGGCGCGGCCGGCGATATGCAGGTGAAGGATGCGAGCCTCGGCGGCATCTTCAATATGGGCGGCACCGCGGTCGCGAACTACGTGAGCATTCTGGAACGGATCAAATAGCTTTTCCGGCCTTGCGTCGCTCCGCCAATCGCGCCAGCGGAATCGCGGCGAGCACGATCAGCACCGGCTCCATGGGCAGGCGATATTTGGGCGCCGCTACCGGCCCGCTGAGTAGGAGGAAATAGGCGAGCACGCCGCCCGCGCAGGCCGCCGCCCAGGGCATCCTCCGCGCCAGCATGACAAGCCCGGTCGCCTCGAGTGCGAGGAACGGCAGCATGCCGAGAAGCCCAAGCAGGAGCAGGACTTGGTAGGCTCCCGGATCGTCGAACAGGTAGGCCCGCGCCCGCTGCCATAGGCTCGTTCCGGGCGTGTCGTAAAAGCTCGGTTTGGGCAGCGCGCGCACGCGCGGGTCAGCAAGCAGAGCCGGCGCAGCCAAATTTATGATCACGCCTTCGAGCCACGCCCGGGCGTAGGCACCGGCCGGCAGGCGAGCCATCTCTTCTCGCGCCAGTTCGCTCTTCATCGTCGCGCGCCGGAACGGATTGGTTGCTCCGCTTGAATCGCGCTCGGCCCGTTCCCGGTAGCGGGCCTCCATGCGGTCGACGGTCGCTTGATAGGGCGTGCCGTTGGCGCGCTGGGTCACCAGCGGGACAATCCACAAGGCAAGATGGTCCCCCCCTTGCGAGGTCAGACTGGAGCTTTGGTAGTAAACAACGTTGCGCAGCAGCACCGGCGCGATCGGTCCCGCGGCGGCGATGGCGAACAGCACTGCGGCGGCCAGCGCCAAGCCGACGCTGCGCCGCTGCACCAACGCAATGACGAAGACGAGCGGCACCGCTGCCCCCAGCAACAGTGCGATGGCGGGCCGCGTGGCGAGGGCAAGCCCTCCGCTCACGCCAGCCCACACGGCGAGCCCCGCGGTCGGGCGCAGCAAAAAACGCGCGCCGGCGAACAGCATCAAGGTGAAGAAGAAAAGAAAGAGCGATTCCGTCAGGATTTGCGTGCTGAACACGATGAGAGTCACCGACAGTGCGGCGAGAATGCCTCCGATCAATGCGACGGGTGGGGAGATCAGGGCACCGAGCGCGGCGATGAGCGCGCAGGTCGTGGCGTCGATCACGGCCTGAACGAGCGCGACCGCCCGGGGAGCGTCGCCGAATATATGCTGGATGCCCGCGACCAGCAGCGGATAAAGCGGCATGCGGTCGGTCATGGCCAAGAGCGTCGGCCAAAAGGTTTCCCGCTTCGCCAGCGCGGCGCCGAGTGCCCAATAACCGAACGCATCTTGCTCCGCGAAGAAGGCGTCGCGATGCGTAAGCAGTGCGATATTGATCAGGCGGACGAGCAGGGCGAGGACAAAGGTGCTCTTTAAGGGATGAGCGGCAAGAATCAGGAGCCAGGAATCAGCAATCCGGAAAGGACGACCATCCTGACCCGCGACGCCTGACGCCTGACCCCTGAGCACTAGGTTTCCGCCGGCTGGCCGGCCGCGCGCGCTTGCCGCTTCTTCACCGGCTCGCCAGCCATGAATTGGCTGCGGGCAAGCTCGGCGAAGTGCCCGCCGCGTTGGATCAGTTCATCGAAGGGGCCGCTCTCGATAATGCGGCCGGCCTGGAAGACCAGGATGCGGCTTGCGTTGCGCACGGTGGCGAGCCGGTGGGCGATCACGAAGGTCGTGCGGCCTTTCATGACCTCGGCGAGTGCAGCTTGGACCCTCGCCTCGGTCAGCGCGTCGAGCGCGCTCGTCGCCTCGTCGAGGATGAGGATGGGCGGGTCCTTGAGCAGCGCTCGCGCAATCGACAGGCGCTGGCGCTCGCCACCGGAGAACAAGCGTCCCCGCTCGCCCGCGTTGGTGTCGAAGCCTTGCGGCAGGCCCTCGATCACGTCGAGGACCTGCGCGCGCTCGCAGGCTGCACGCAGCTCGTCATCGGTAGCGTCGGGCTTGCCGACGCGCAGGTTCTCGGCGATCGAGCGGTTGAACAGCAGCACCTCCTGAAACACGACGCCGATGTTGCGCCGCAGGCCGGTGAGCGTGAGGGCGCGAACATCCATGCCGTCGATCCTCACCGTGCCCGATTGCGGATCGAACGCCCGGTGCAGCAAAGCGAGCGCGGTCGATTTGCCCGCGCCCGTCGCGCCGACGAGCGCCACCGTTTCGCCGGGCAACGCCGTGAAGCTCAGATCGGCCACCGCGGCCCGCTTGCCGTCGTAGGAAAACGACACGTCCTTGAATTCCACGAGGCCGTGTATGCGCCCGGGATCCATGGCATCGGGGCGGTCGCGTACCGCCGGCTCCGTATCGAGCACCTCGAAAAATTCGGCGAGCCGCGGGGTGTCCATGACCATCCGGTTGGCGAAGTGCACGGCCTGTTCGAGCCGGCTGATCAGCAGCGCGGCAAAGCTCATGAACATGACGATCTCGCCGACCGTGGTGAGATCGCGCAGGTAGAACCAGACGCCGAGGACGAGAATCGACAACATCGTCAGCGTGGTCGATGTCCGCGTGATCACCGTCGTCACCGCCCACCAAGACAAAACAGGGATCTGTGCGCTCAGCACCTCTTCGCCCATCTTCCTCATTCCCGAGACTTCCGTCTCGATCCGGGCGAAGGTCTGCACCAGCGCGATATTTCCCAACGTATCGGTGGTGCGCTCGGCCACGTCGGTGTAGTAGCGCTCGACGGTGCTCTGCAGTCGTTCGCTTTTGCGCACGACCAGCGCGATCACCACGGCGAACACCGCGCACAGCACGATCAGCATCGAGCCGTAGCGCCAGTTGATGAACAGCGTCAGCGGCAGCAGCACGATGAGCGATATGAAGCTGGCGAAATGCTCGCGGAAGAAGGCGAGCCAAAGCGCCCACAACGTGTTCGTTCCGGTCATCATCACCTTCACCAGCCGCCCGGAATGCGAGCCCGTGTGGTAGCTCAGCGGAAGCTGCAGCACGTGTTCGAAGAACATGGTGCGCACCACCTGATACTGGCGGTGCGCCAGGCGATCGGCGTGGAGTGCCACCAGTGTGCCGCAGACGATGATGAAGAGCCCGAAACCGACCCACGCGCCGACCAGCAGCATCAAATCCCGCCAAGCCACTTGCGAGATGCGCGGCTGGGCATTCGCGAGCGTATCGACGATGCGGCCGAACAGGATCGGCTCCACGAACATTGCCGAGGCGAGCGCCAGATTGGCGAGCGCGAGCACCCAGCCCAAACGGGCCTCGCGCCCGAGCAGTCCGAGTACGCGGATGTAAAGACGAAGCAATTTCATGGCGCCGACATCGGCAAAAGGCGGGGCTGAAGGGGGTCTACGGATCGGCGGGATTTATAGCATGTACCGTTCGGACCGAACCACCACCAAGCGCGGCGTGCCGGGAGGCTTCAATTCGATCGGACGCGCTCCAATGCCGCGCGCTCAGTGAACTCTGCGCTCTTGGGCGGGCGGCAGGAATGAAGCGTCGAAGATGTCCTCCGCCTTGGGCTTGGTTTTGAAGGTGTAGACCAAGCCGATCTGATCGATGGATTCGGTGAGGCGTGCAGGATCGATGGCGCCGTAGCCGTTGGCTTTCACCTCCGGGGTCACGATGTTGTCGCGGATGGCCATGCGCAGGCGTTCCAGCTCGACCTCCCGTTTCACCGTGTCGTCGCGCCGCATGAGCGAATCGACCGCTGCGGCGGGGCGGTGCACGATATCTTTCAGGCCATGGAGAAAGGCCTGCAAGAAAGCCTTGACCGCTTCCGGCTTCTCGGCGGCGAATTTTGGGTTGATGATGATGGCATTGCCGTAAAGCTTGAGTCCGTAATCCGCCATGGGCATCAGCACGATGTCGTCCACGGGCACGCCACGATCCTTGAGATCGACATAAAGGCGGAACGAGTAGCCGAGCACCGCATCGATCTGGCCGGCGGCCAGCATCGGCGCGCGCACCGGGATGCCGATAGTCTCGATCGTCACCTTCGCCACATCGATGTGGTTGAGCTTGGCGAAGAGCGGCCACTCGCCGAATGTCATGCCGGCGGTCGGGGCGCCGAGCTTCTTGCCTTCGAGCTCCTTGGGCTCGGTGATGCCGCGGCTCCTGCGCGCCACGATGGCGAAAGGCGGCTTGTTGTAGAGCATGAATACCGCCCTCACCGGCGGCGAGGGATGCTGGTCGCGATACTTGATGAGGGTGTTGATGTCGGCCAGGCCCATCTGATAGGCGCCGGAGGCCACGCGGGTAATCGGCTCGAGCGCGGTCGTCGCCTCGTCCACGGTGACGTTGAGATCTTGTGCCCCGAAGTAGCCACGGTCCTGGGGAAGGAAAAAGGTCGCGGCCAGTCCCTCCAGGCGCCCGTCGAGCGAGAACTTGATGCTGGTCTGCGCCGCGGCTGGCCACGCCGCTATCACTGCGAGCGCTGCCGCAAGCAGAGGGGCGAGCCGATCCATCCGCGTGAGGTTGAGGAGGCCCATGGCTGCTCCCTCTACGTCGGCCCCGCACCGCCTCGTCGTAAACCGCGGCTGACGGGGCCAGATAAAGAACATGACGCTACAAAGCGCAAGGCAAGATCGCGTTTCGCGCCCGTCCTTCACAGAATTCCAAACACCGCGCCCTGCCACTTTGTGCCCGCATGCGAGTTATTCTTTCGCCTCGAGCACATGAACGGCTGTTAAGATTAACGAGCCTCAACTCGAGGCGGGCTCCTCGAATGCGACCCGGTCATGATCGCAGATACGAACACTTGCCCCGCCGCGGATGCAGATACGGCACCCCTCTTCAGCGCTCCTTATGCGCCACCCGACGAGGCGATCGCGGCCAGCCTGCTCGATGAAGCCGCCCGCGCCAGCGGGGCCGAACGACGAATCGACGGCTATGCCAGGCGTCTTGTCGAGGGGATCAGGGCGAGGGCCGGGGGACTTGGCGGCATCGAGGATTTCCTGCACGCCTATTCGCTCTCAACCAAGGAGGGGCTTGCCCTCATGGTGTTGGCGGAGGCGCTGCTGCGGGTGCCCGATGCCGCCACCGCCGACCGGCTGATCGAGGACAAGCTGGCGACCGGCGAATGGTCGTCGCACCATGTCAAATCGAGCGCGCTCTTGGTCTCCGCCTCGGCCTGGACGCTCGGCATTACCGCGCGCATCATTCACCCCGGCGAGACCCCAGATACGATTCTGGAAAGTCTCATCAAACGCCTTGGCATTCCCGCCGTGCGCGCGGCCACGCGCCAGGCGATGCGGCTCTTGGCCTCGCATTTCGTGCTCGGACAGACCATCGAGGAGGCGCTCGAGCGCGCCCGCGCGCAACGAGCGCTGCGCTATTCATTCGACATGTTGGGGGAGGGCGCGCGCACGCGGGCGGACGCGGAGCGTTATTTCGCGTCCTACGCCCATGCGATTGAGGCCATCGCCGCGCATGCCGATGACGCGAACCGTCCCGCCATTTCAGTCAAGTTTTCCGCCTTGCATCCGCGCTTCGAGGCGGTATCGCGCGATCTGGTTTTGACCGAACTAGTGCCGAAGGTGCTCGAGCTTGCGCACAAGGCGCGCGACGGCGGCCTCGATCTTACCGTGGACGCCGAGGAGGCCGATCGGCTCGAACTCACCCTCGACGTGATCGCAGCAGTCCTGGCGCAGACCTCGCTGCGCGGCTGGGACGGCTTTGGGCTTGCGGTGCAAGCCTATCAGAAGCGCGCGCCTGCCGTGATCGAGTGGCTCGACGAAACCGCCAGCAGGCTGCGCTGCCGGCTGACGGTGCGGCTGGTCAAGGGCGCCTATTGGGATACCGAAATCAAACGCGCCCAGGAGCGCGGTCTTGCCGACTATCCCGTGTTCACGCGCAAGGCGATGACCGACCTCTGCTATACCGCCTGCACAAGACAGCTGCTCGCCAAGCGGCCGCGGCTCTACCCGCAATTCGCCACTCACAACGCGCTCACCGTGGCGAGTGTGATCGAGGACGCCGGCGGCGTTGAGGGCTATGAGTTCCAGCGCCTGTATGGCATGGGCGAAGTGCTCTACCAGCTCTTGCTGGCCGATTACCCCCGAGCGGTCTGCCGGATCTATGCTCCGGTCGGCGGCCATCGCGATCTTCTCGCCTATCTCGTGCGCCGTCTGCTGGAGAACGGGGCGAACTCCTCCTTCGTGTCGGTGGCCGCGGATCCGGCGGTGCCGGTTGCCTCGATTCTCGAACGTCCGCAGAACCGCATCGGCGACGCCCGTCGTGCGCGCAACCCGAAGATTCCGCTGCCGCGCGATCTTTATGCTCCGGACCGACGCAATTCGTCCGGCGTCGAATTCGGCGACCGGATGGCGCTCGATGCGCTGCTCGCCGAGATCCGCGATGCCCGCCCTGCGGTCGAGGCGGCGCCGCTCGTCGACGGTACGACCCGTCCCGGCATCGGGCGCTCGGTGCTCTCGCCGATCGATGGCAACGTGATTGGCCGGGTTGGCGAAGCAGACGGCGCCGTCGCCTCGGCCGCCATGGCGGCAGCGCACGCCGGCTTTGCCCCGTGGGCCGCCACCGCGCTCGAGGTGCGCTCCGCCGTGCTCGAGCGCGCGGGCGATCTCCTGGAAGGTTGGCGCGCCCGGCTCATCGCGCTGTTGCAGGCAGAGGGCGGCAAGACGCTTGACGACGCGGTGGCGGAAGTGCGCGAGGCGATCGATTTCTGTCGCTACTACGCGCTCGAGGCGCGCCGCACGCTGGCGCCGCGGTCGTTGCCCGGGCCGACCGGCGAAGCAAACGAGCTTTGCTACCGCGGCCGTGGCGTGTTCGTCTGCATCAACCCGTGGAATTTTCCGCTCTCGATCTTTCTCGGTCAGGTCAGCGCCGCGCTGGTGGCCGGCAATACCGTGGTGGCCAAACCGGCCGAGCAGACGCCGCTCATCGCCGCCGAGGCGGTGCGCATCTTGCATCAAGCGGGAATTCCGGCGAGCGCGCTGCATCTGTTGCCGGGCGACGGCAAAGTCGGCGCCGCGCTCGTCGCCGATCCGCGGGTCGGCGGCGTCGCCTTCACCGGCTCGACCGAAGTCGCCCGCGCGATTCACCGCGCGCTGGCCG
>WNFW01001489.1_pt1 | contig 29904 bp, 18 predicted proteins | sample 5400131 | NCBI WGS metagenome assembly WNFW01 (sample SAMN13153362, study PRJNA577476) | soil metagenome | isolation source: 20 cm soil or saprolite under grassland replicate 1 | place: USA:California | collected 2016-06-15 | reverse complement strand
TTCATGCCGGCTTCATCTACGGGCTCTTGCAGGGCTGGCCTTTGCAGCGGCAGCTCGATTTCGCCTGCGCCGCGGCCGCGCTCAACTGCACTGCCGTCGGCGCTCGCGGCGGCATCCAGTCCGTCGACTCCATCGAGCACCTCATCGCCACCGGCGCTCGGCATGCACCTGTCTACGACACAACAAGTTTGACTTGAACGATTTTCTCTAAACTTCGAATACGCCCGATGGCATCGCTTGTGAGAAAGTGATTTGTCGCCAGTGAATATCTGCTGATGTGAACTTTCTTCCTTTTGAGTTTTCTCGTTGCTAGTTCGTGAGCTTGTTGTCCGTGGGCCATGACTTGAACGCCAAAAACCAGAAGACACCGAGGTTTAGGACGGAAAAGAGGGCGAGAACGCACCAGAGAGGGTTATGGCCGGTGCGCCGAAGGATTTTTCCGGCAGGAGAGGAAAACTCCACAACCAAGTAGGAACCGCGGTGCCGGAGAGATTATCACACGGCACTCGGCGGTTAGTGAGAATGTGGATCAAGGCTGCCGAGAACAGGGTTTACCACCCCTTTTTCTGCCAATGCTCCGTCAGCGCCATTGGCGGACCTCCATCCCTCGCGCGCGCATCCCTTAAGTTGAGCCCCCGCCGACGCGAGTGTTATCCTGCTTTCTATGGCGGATCCCGTCATCTCCCCGCCGGAAGTGGCGTTCATCTCCCCGCTCGAACACTCCCGGCGTCAGCTCGAAGCCTTGCTCGAAGTCAGCGAGGCCATCGCCCAGCAGCGCGATCTTCCAGCGTTGTTTCACGATCTTTCGGACCGCTTGCGCTCCGTCATCGAATTCGATTTTCTGACCCTCGTCCTCCACGACCCCGCTCGCAACGTCATGCGCCTCCACGTTCTCGCCACACGCATCCCCGGCGAAAAGGCCGCCGGCAGCGAGTCTCCTGTCGAGGGAAATCCCGCCGGCTGGGTCTGGCAAACGCAGCAGCCATTCGTGGTCAGCGACACCGACGAGGAGACGCGTTTTCCGGAGTTCCTGAAGCGCTACCGTGAGCACAACGTCCGCTCGCTCGCGATTCTTCCCCTTACCACTGCCCAGCACCGCCTCGGCGCCATGGGTTTCGGCCGTCTGGTGCCGCAGCGCATCACAGACACCGAGCTGCAATTCATGGAGCGCGTCGCCAGCCAGGTCGCCGTCGCCGTTGACAATGCCATCAATTTCGCCACTTCCCAGGCCTACCAATCGCAACTCGCGCGCCAGCGCGACCGCCTCCAGGTTCTTCTCGAAATCAATAACCTCCTGATTATCAGCCGCGAACTCCCGGAACTTTTCCGAGGCATCGTCAACACTCTCGAGCGCGTCATTCACCACGACTACACCAGCCTCGCGCTCCTCGATTCCCAAACCGGATTGCTCAAGATTCACGCCCTCGATTTTCCCGGCAACCAGAACATCTTTAAGCCGGAGACGCTGGTCCCGCGCGACGCTTCTCCCGCCGGGCGCGCGATCGCCACCAGCCAGCCCTTGATCGTGCGGGGCTCCGAACTCGACCGTTACGACACGGAAATCATCCGCATCCTTCGCAGTGAAGGCTTGCAAGCCGTCTGCTGCATCCCCTTGATCCATCACGGCCATACTTTCGGCACACTCAATCTCGCGAGCCGGCGGCTCGATTTCTTCACCCCAGAGGACGTCGAGCTCCTTCAGCCCGTCGCCGCGCAGGTCGCCATTGCCGTTGAAAACGCTCTGGCCTTCAAGGAAATCGACGCCCTGAAGAATAAGCTCGCCGAAGAAAAGCTCTACCTCGAGGAAGAAATTCGCAGTGAATTCAATTTTGAGGAAATCGTCGGCGAGAGTCCCGCGCTCAAGCGCGCCCTGGCCCAGGTGGAGCTCGCCGCGCCCGCTGGCACCACCGTCCTCCTCCTCGGCGAAACCGGCACGGGCAAAGAGCTCTTCGCCCGCGCCATCCACAATCTCAGTCTGCGCCGCGATCGCACCTTCGTTAAAATCAATTGCGCCGCCATTCCCAGTGGCCTTCTCGAATCCGAGCTTTTCGGCCACGAGCGCGGCGCGTTCACCGGCGCCATCAATCAAAAAATCGGCCGCTTCGAACTCGCCGACCGCGGCACGCTCTTCCTCGACGAAGTCGGCGACCTTCCCGTCGAACTTCAGCCGAAGCTTCTTCGCGTGCTGCAAGAGCAGGAATTCGAACGGCTCGGCGGCAATCGCACGCAGCGCGTGGACGTCCGCGTCGTCGCCGCCACGAATCAAGATCTTTCGAAACGCGTTGCCGAGCGCGCCTTTCGCAGCGACCTCTACTACCGCCTGAATGTTTTCCCCATTCAGATTCCCGCGCTCCGCGAGCGCGCCGAAGATCTCCCCCTGCTGGTTCGCTATTTCGTGCAGAGATTCAGCCGTCAGCTCAACAAGGATGTCGAATACATTCCCGCCGATGCCATGGACGCTCTCACTCATTATTCCTGGCCCGGTAACGTCCGCGAACTCGAAAACCTCATCGAGCGCGCTGTCCTGCTCTCTCCCGGCAAAGAGCTGCGCATCCCCTTCGCTGAATTGAAATCCGCAGCCCTTGCGACAGCCGCGGGCGCCGATCCCTCTTCATCCTTTGCGTCCTTTACATCCTTAATTTCGTCCGCCTCCTCCACCTCCTCGATCTCCACTCTCGAAGAAGCCGAGCGCCAGCACATCCTCCGCGCCTTGAAGCAAACGCAGTGGCGCATCGCGGGCCCCAAGGGCGCCGCCGTCCTTCTCGGCATGAAGCGCACTACGCTCCAGGCTCGCATGCGCAAGCTCGGCATCCGCCGCCCGGTCTAGGCGAGCGGCGCCTGCGCCAACTTTTCGCGAGTCTTCGGGTTCTATTGACAGGTCGTCGAGAAACGCTGGTATCCTGAAGGTCTCACCAGCCGTGCCCAGCCTCTACGCCCGTGGTGAATAGAGGCAGCGAATCATGACTCCAGAGAAACTCCGCGTCGCGCGGGAAAAGCTCACCCGTGTGTTCCGCTACCTGGAAGCCCTCAACCAGCATCGCAATCCGGCCAAGCGCCAGGTTCGCGAACAACTCTGGAGCTTCTGGTTGCACGATCTCCCGGACCATCCCGCCATCAAACGAGGCGACACTAAATCTGGTCCCGCAAAAAGCAAAGCCGCGGAGTTTCAGAATGGTGACACGAGTTCCGACGGATTCGTTCTGAAGGCGCAGCGCCCGGCGCTGACTTCTACTCCTGATCCTCCCAGCACAATCGCTACGTGGCTTGAAGCCGGATGGGACGACCCCTCAAAAGAGCCTTCCGTCAGTGCTTCCCGGAATGAATCGGATCAGGAAGGCGAAACTAGCATTGTCTACTTCGCCGATGAACCGGCAAGGCTGGCCGCTCTGCAGCGTTGGTCGGTGGCGCGCGAAGAATGGGCCAAGAACGAAAAGCCTGCTCGCGCCGCGATGAAAATCTTCGAGACCCTGTACGCGCTCTATGGCCGCATCGACCGCGAAGCCGAACGCGTCGAGTTGGTTCTCGGAGATGGCATCCTCAGTTGGTGCCGCGACGAAGGCAGCATTTACCATCCCATTCTCCTCCAGCGCCTGCAGCTTCACTTCAATGCCGCCGTACCCGAATTCACTCTCTCGGAAGCCGACCACCCGGTCGAACTTTATTCCGCGCTCTTCCAATCCATGACCGACGTGGACGGACGCGCCATCGGCCGCTGCCGCGAAGAGTTGGAGCAGGAAGGCTTCCATCCGCTCATCAATGGTGCGACCTCCGATTTTCTCAAGCGCCTCGTTGTTCAGCTCTCTCCGCGCGGCGAGTTGCTCGAGGACCGCGCACCTGCCGGCGAAGCGAATGATCCAGAAATCGGGCGTGACCCGCTTCTGTTCCTGCGCTCCCGCACCTTGGGTTTCGCTGCCGCCATCGAAGGCATCCTGGCGGACCTTCGAACGCGCGAAGATTTGCCCTGGTCTCTCTTGAATATCGTTGGAGAGGAATCTCCTCCTCCCGACACTGGAGAAACAGATCCTTCGGCCAATCGTTACAGCGAAGCCGATGCGGGAGTTCTTCTCAGCAAACCCGCGAATCCCGAACAGATTCGCATTGCCAGGCAACTTGAGGAATACGGTGGCGTTTTGGTTCAAGGCCCCCCGGGCACGGGAAAGACGCACACGATCGGAAATCTCATTGGTCACCTGCTGGCCCAAGGGAAAAGCGTCCTCGTCACCAGCCATACCACAAAAGCGCTGCGCATGGTGCGCCATCACATTGTTCCCGAGCTGCGTCCTCTGTGCGTCAGCCTTCTCGAAAGCGACCTGGACAGCCGCAAACAATTGGAAAGCGCGGTCGGCTCCATTGCGGAAAGATTGTCGCGTGCCGATGCGGGTTCGCTCGAAATCGAATGGAAGAAATTGGAAGCCGAGCGCGGTGAACTGCTGAAAAAGCTCGATGATGTCCGCAACCAGTTTGCCGACGCCCGTGCCGACGAGTACCGCGAAATTATCATCGCCGGAAAAGCGTGGACTCCTGCTGACGCCGCTCGCAATGTCGCGCAGCAAAAAGAAACTCTTGGTTGGATTCCCGGCCCAGTCGCTGCCGTCGCGCCTTTGCCCCTCTCCCCGGGTGAATTGGCCGATCTCTACCGCACCAACGTTTCCGTCTCTCGCGAAGACGAAGCCGAACTCTCAGGCCATCTCCCCGAGCTCCACGATTTGCCTCGGCCCGAAGACTTCGAGGCCTCCGTCAGCGAGCGCAATCGCCTCGGTATGGAGGATCTCGATCTGCGTTCCGATCTCTGGCAGTCCGGAGCGCCTCAGGGCCCACCCGACGAGCTGGAATCGCTCGCCGCCAGCTTGACCCATGCGGTCGAGCCTCTTTCCGGAAAAGATAAGTGGAAGCTTGCCGCCGTTTACGCCGGCAAATACGGAGACGCGCATCGCCGGCCCTGGGATCAATTGGTCAGCTTCGTCCGCCTCGTTCATCGCGAAGCCGCCAACGCACAGGAATCTTTCCTCAAGTACGGACCGCAGCTCTCTGGTAATTCTCCGCACGAAGATCAAGAGCGCATCGCTGGCGAAATCCTCGCCCATCTCGAGGGTGGCGGCAAGCTTGGCTCTTTTGTGCTGCTCACTCACAAGGCCTGGAGCCACTTCATCGAAGCAACAAGAGTCAAAAACGCCCGACCGCGCCTCCCTGAACACTTCCAAGCGCTGCGACAGCTCTCGCGCCTCACGAACCTGCGCCAGGACCTTGCCGGCCGCTGGGATCGTCAAGTGGCCGCTCTCGGCACGCCGCCTTCCGCTGAAATGGGCGAAGAAGTCGAGAAAACTCTCATGCAGTTTTGCGATGCCATCGAGAATTGCCTCGGCTGGCACGAGCACACTTGGCTTCCGCTGCAACAACAACTCGAGGATCTCGGTTTTCGCTGGGAAAAGTTTCTTGCCGAACAGCCCCCGGTCGTTGGCGCTGACGGCGAATTGGTGCGCATTGGCAAGGCCGTCAATCAATCCCTCCTTCTCATCCTCGACTCGCGTTACAAGAAGCTGAAGCTACTTCAGCTCGAGGAAGAAATCCGCGATCTCAAGAATCGCCTCAAACTGGCTGCTCGCCTCGCCAAATCCTCTAAAGTCATTTCCAAGCTCCTCGCCGCCGTAAAGGACGAACATTCGAACGACTACCGCGACGCCTACGAGCGCCTTCTGGAACTCAAAAGCCGCCAGGCGGACCTCGATCTCCGCCGCGCCCTGCTCACCAAGCTCGAAAGCGCCGCGCCTTCCTGGGCCGCCACCATTCGCAATCGCACCGGCACGCACGGCCGCGGTGAGCCGCCGCGCGATCCCGCTGCGGCCTGGACTTGGCGCCAGCTCAACGATGAACTCGACCGCCGCGCCGGCGTTTCTCTTGAGGCGCTCCAGACCAAAAGCGAAAAACTTCGTGAACAGCTTCGCCGCGTCACCGTCGGCCTCATTGACAAGCGGGCCTGGGCCGCCCAGGCCCGCCGCACTTCCTCCCGCCAGCGCCAAGCGCTGGTCGGATGGCTGGACACCATTCGCCGCATCGGAAAAGGCCACGGCATCCGCGTTGCTCTCCTCCGCGCCGAGGCCGCCAGGAAAATGTCCGAATGCCGCAGCGCCGTTCCCGTCTGGGTAATGCCTCTGTCACGCGTGGTCGAAAATTTCGACCCGCGCACCACTCGCTTCGACGTCGTCATCATTGACGAAGCCAGCCAGAGCGACGTTATGGCCCTCGTCGCTCTCTATCTCGGAAAAACCGTCCTCGTCGTTGGAGACCACGAGCAAGTCAGCCCTTCCGCCGTCGGTCAAGATCTTGGCATCATCCAGAACCTCATCTTCCAATATCTCCCGGGAATTCCCAATTGCGATCTCTACGATGGTCAAATTTCCATCTACGACCTAGCACGCCAATCCTTCGGCGGCACCACTTGCCTCGTCGAACATTTCCGTTGTGTCCCGGAAATTATCCAGTTCAGCAACTTGATTTCCTACGATTACCGCATCAAGCCTTTGCGTGACGCCAGCCGCGTGCAACTCCGCCCTCACACGATTGCCTATCGCGTCTCCGGTTCGAGCCGCGACGGCAAGGTCAATCGTCCGGAGGCCCTGGCCACCGCCTCCCTCCTCGCCGCGGCGATCGAGCAGCCGGAATATAAAAAAAACGACGCCGGCCAGCCGACCAGCTTCGGCGTGGTCTCTCTGGTCGGCGACGAACAGGCCATCGAGATTGACAATCTTCTCCGCGAACATCTCTCGCCCGACCGCTATGAACTCCATCGCCTTCTGTGCGGTAACGCCGCGCAATTCCAAGGCGACGAACGCGACGTCATCTTCATCTCTTTAGTCGATACCGCGCAGCACGGCCCGCTATCCCTGCGCGACCAAGAATTGTTCAAGCAGCGCTTCAACGTCGCAGCAAGCCGCGCCCGCGACCAGATGTGGGTTGTCCACTCCCTCAGTCCCAACAACGACCTCAAGGCCGACGACCTCCGCCGCAAGTTGATCGAGCACGCCCAAGATCCCAGCCGTCTCATGCGCGCGCTCGATGAAAAAGAGAAGCGCACGCAGTCTGCATTCGAACGCGAAGTCATGAAACGCCTCAGCTCCGCCGGTTATCGCGTCGCTCCGCAATGGCGAGTCGGTGCGTTTCGAATCGACCTGGTTGTCGAAGGCGACGGCCGCCGCCTTGCCATCGAGTGCGATGGCGACCGCTATCATCCCCTCGAAAAACTTCCCGAGGACATGGACCGCCAGTCCGTCCTCGAGCGCATGGGCTGGATCTTCACGCATGTCCGCGGCACCGAATTCTTCCGTAACCCAGACCGCGCCATGAAACCCGTTTTCGAAAAACTCCTGTTGCTTGAAATTTCTCCCAACGGCGCCGCTTCGGACGCTCCCGCGAAGAAACAGCCTTACGGCGATCTCATCGAACGCGTCATCCGCCGCGCCGAAGAACTTCGTACCAAGTGGTCGGTCCCGGCGCAAGGTACCGCTCGCCGCGAGAGGGAGCCTCGCGAAGCGCCGCAACCTGATCCAGCAGTCTGAAGGGCGTGCGCAATCTCGGCATCCTCCGACCGGTCTAATTCATTTATACTTCGTTTCACAAAACGTCTGCGCATTCCGACGGGGAGAAGCCGTGACAAGATTCAGGCTAAGTTTCATCCTCGTTTTTCTTCCCGCTGTCTTTTTCGCCGGCTCCCTGCAAGCCGCGCCGCATTCGCCGCCGAGTACCGTTCCATCTGAGCAACGTAGCGCTAGCGCCGCAACTCAATCACCCGCTTCACCGAGCGCGCCATTTCAGCCCAAAAACAAAATCACTGCTTATACCCTCCCGCCCGATCTCTACCGCAAAGCCCGCAACCGCGGCCGCATCGGCTTTGCTTCCCGCATCATCGGCTTTTTCTACGGCCTCTTGGTCCTCTGGTTCATCCTGCGCCGCAAACTGTCCGCGAAATATCGCGGCTGGGCCGAAAGGTTCTCGCGCCACCGCTTCCTTCAAGCGCTCGTTTTCACCCCGCTCCTCGTCCTGACCATCGGCGTTCTCCAGCTTCCCATCGACATCTTTCACGAATCGGTCTCGAAGCTATACAAAATCTCCGTCCAGCCCTGGTCATCCTGGACCGCCGATTGGGCCAAAGCCCAGCTCCTCGCCATCATCATCGGCAGCTTGCTCGCCTGGATTCTCTATGCCGTCATCCGCAGGAGCCCGCGCCGCTGGTGGCTGTATTTCTGGATCATTTCGCTGCCGCTCTTGCTGTTCGGCATTTTCATCTCTCCCTACGCAATCGACCCGCTGTTCAACAAATACGAACCGCTTTCCACCAAGGCGCCTCAGCTCGTCCCCGAACTCCAGCGCGTCACCCGCCGGGCCGGCCAGGAAATTGCCCCTGAGCGCATGTTCTGGATGAAGGCCAGCGACAAAACCATCGCCACCAACGCCTCCGTCAACGGCTTCGGCGCTTCCAAGCGCATCATCATTTGGGACACCACTCTCGCGCAGGAAACCACCGATGAAGTGCTCACGGACTTTGGCCACGAAATGGGTCACTACGTCCTGGGTCACATCTGGAAGGGGTTTCTATTCTCCGCCGTAATAATTTTCGTTCTTCTCTACCTCGGCTACCGCTCCATCGGCTGGCTTCTCGCGCGTTTCGGAGCCACTGGGGGCGTCCTCTCACTCGATGATTGGGCCTCGCTTCCTGCGCTTCTCTTGCTTCTTACTCTCTTCGGTTTTGCCGCCGACGTCCTCGGCAATACCTTCAGCCGTTATGAGGAGAACCAGGCCGACATCTACAGCCTCGAAGTCACCCACGGCATCGTTCCGGACGCCGGCCAGGCCTTCGCGCACTCCTTCCAGACCTATGGCGAAACCGTTCTCGTGGATCCTGACCCCAATCCTGTCAACGTCTTCCTCTTTTTCGATCATCCCACCGTCGCCGACCGCATCCATCTGGGCGTCACCTACGACCCTTGGTCCAAAGGCGAATCACCCCAATTCGTCAAGTGACGCCCCGTTAGCACCAGCCTCATTTTTTACGGTTTTTTGACTTGGCTTTCCAGCTGTTTCAGCGTAAATTTTTACGCGCCAGCCTCCGAGGTATCCATGAGAATTCTCATCGCTATTCCCCTGCTCTTGCTATCTCTTTTCTTCTTCGCTCCGGCGCCTCCCGAGGCGCCTGCGGGCTTCGACAACAAGAGCAACGGGCTGGTGGACGACGCCACGCACACGGCGGATCAAGTCAAGTTCGACGAAATCGAGCAAATATCCGAGGGGCTCGGCCCGCTCTACAACGCGCAATCCTGCCGCGAGTGCCATCAGAATCCCACTTCCGGTGGCTCCAGCCAGGTCTCTGAATTGCGTGTCGGTCACCGTGGCCCCGGCGGCAAGTTCCAGAATCCCGAGATCCCCATCGCCCGCGGTACGGAGATCATTAAGGGCCGCACCCTGGTGAACGACCGCGCCATTTGCCCGAACGCTGCCTTCCCCAGCACGGAAATTCAAGAGCGCGTTCCAGATTCAGAGAACATTCGTACCTTCCGAGTTTCTCTTAATGTTCTCGGTGATGGATTCGTGGAAGCCGTCCCCGATCAGACTTTTGTTGACCTTGCTAAGGACCAATGCCGGAAAAACCACAAGATTTGCGGCCAGGTACTCTACGTTCCCATCCTCGAGGCTCTCGGCCAGACCGGGGTGGGCCGCTTCGGCTGGAAGGACCAGCACGCCAGCCTGCTGTCGTTTTCCGCCGACGCTTATCTCAACGAAATGGGCATCACCAATCGCCTCCAGCCCGACGAAGTCACCAATCTTTGCAACACCACCTCCGAAGGCAACGACACCACCGGCCCCGACGGCCTCGCGGACATCGATCGTTTCGCGCGCTTCATCCGCGCCACCGAAACTCCCGCTCGCGACTCGCAGCTTGCGCAAACTCCCAAAGCAAAATTAGGTGCCGATTTATTTGTTAAGATCGGCTGCGATATTTGTCACGTCCAGACGCTCACCACAGCTCCCGCCGGCACAACAGTCAACGGCGGCACCTTCACCATCCCACCGGCGCTCGGGGATAAGCAGTTTCATCCTTATGGAGACTTCCTGCTTCACAATGTCGGCACCGGCGACGGCTTCGTCGTGGCCATGCTGGAGCACTACGGCAAGAAAATGTACCAGACCAACTGGAGAAGCCTCTCCATCCCCGATTACAACAACACTGCAAACAAAATCCGCACCGCTCCGCTTTGGGGTGTCCGCCTGCACTCACGTCTTATGCACGATGGAGATTCCGTAACCCTTTTCGACGCCATCCTGCGCCATGGCGGCGAGGCCGCTCGCGTTACCAAGAAATTCAAAAAGCTGAAGCCCGCCGAAAAGGAGGCCCTCCTCGAATTCTTGCGCTCGCTCTGAACGGCTCGTGCTAACTTTATCCTCGATCTACACACCCTGCCCGTCCGGCCGGGTAATTGTTTGCGCAAAGGCCCGTTCCGAACCCCCTTGCTCCGCCTGTTTCTTTGCTAGCCTGTAGATACGAAACGACATACCCCACGCTGTGGAAAATAATCGGCCAACGATTGAAAATGGGGCGTGTCGCTATCTTCTTACCATGGATATTGTGGCCACATTGTGGTCACCGCCATGTTTTCGCCTCGAAGGGGGTTGACGTGAATATCAGATCGGCATTTCTCGCTGTAACTGGCATCCTCGGCATTCTGGCTGTTCCCGCGCTCGGTCAGGCGCCCCTGTCTGCCAGTCCCCCTAAAACTGTTTCGCGCACCACCAAGGCCGTGAATTATCGCCGCGCCGGCGGCTCCACCAAGATCGATTTTCAAGGCACGGAATTGATGCAGCAAGCCGTCGGCGAAGCCAAGGTGCAAAACAAGGGCAGCCGCACGGAAATTGAAGCAAGATTCGCGGGCCTTGATGAGGCCACCAAGTTTGGCCTCGAATATCTGACCTACGTTCTCTGGGCCGTCTCTCCCGGAGGCCGCGCCGTAAACCTCGGCGAGGTCGTGCTGAAAAATGGCAGTGGTGAAGTGAAAGCCATTTCCGAGATGCAAACCTTCGGCATGATCGTCACCGCCGAACCGTATTTCGCCGTCAATCAGCCCGGTAACACCGTCGTGCTGGAAAACGTTTTTGGTCCCGCCACGCTCGGCAAAGTCGAAAATATCGACGCCAGCTACGAGCTTGTCGGCCGCGGCATCTACTCTTCGTCCAACACCAAAATCGAAAACGCCATCTTTGGCATCGACCGCAAGACCCCGCTTGAACTTTTTGAAGCGCGCAACTCCTTGCGCATCGCGCACATCGCCCTGGCCGACAAATATGCCGCTCCCACGCTCGCTAAGGCCGAACAGCAGCTCCGCAACGCGGAAGAGGTTTACGCGCGCAAGAGCGACAAGAAATCCGTCATAGCTGCCGCCCGCGAAGTTGTCGAAACCGCCGAAGAAGCCCGCGTCATGGCCGTGAAACAAAAAGCCGAGGAAGACGCCCAGGCAAAAATCGCCGCGGACAAGAGAGCCGCCGAAGAACGCGAAGCCAAGGCCCGCGCCGACGCCATAGCTGAAGGTCAGCGCCGCCAGGAAGCCGAGCAGGCTCGCCAGCAAGCCGAAACCGCAAAGGTTGAAGCCGTGCGCATGCAGCAGGAAGCACAGAAAGCCGCCCAGGACGCCGCGCGTCAGAAAGCGGAAGCCGAGAAGGCCAGCGCCGCGGCCTTAGTCCAGCAGCAGGCCGCGCAGGCGGCCGCCGACCAAGCCGCAAGAGACAGGGCTTCCGCGCAAGCCCAGCAGCGTGCCGCCGAGGCCGAAACCGAAAAGGCGCGCCGCGCCGCCGCACAAGCCGAATCCGAAAAGGCCCAGCTGCGCGCCCAGCTTCTCAGCCAGTTGAATTCCATTTTGCAGACGCGCGACTCCGCCCGCGGCCTCATCGTCAATATGTCGGACGTGCTCTTTGACACTGGCAGCTACACGCTCAAGCCCGGCGCCCGCGAAAAGCTCGCCAAAATTTCCGGCATCGTCCTCGCGCATCCCGGCCTCTCTCTCCAGATCGAAGGTCACACCGACAGCATCGGCGGCGACGATTTCAATCAGCAGCTCTCCGAACGCCGCGCCGATTCCGTACGCGATTTTCTCGCCGAGCAGGGCGTCGCCGGTTCTTCCATTACCGCCCGCGGCTTCGGCAAGAACCAGCCCGTCGCCACCAATGACACCGCCGAAGGCCGCCAGCGCAACCGCCGCGTCGAGCTCGTCGTCAACGGTGACGCCATCGGCAACACCGCCGTGGCCTCCGCCGCGCCGTCGCAGCCGTAGCACTTCGCGCCACTCTCCCCTCTCCTCTGGTAGTGGAGCAGCATGCTGCGCCACTACCGCCCACACCTCTCCGCTTTCCACCGCGTTCCTTTTTCCTCCGTTCGCCCACGCATCCCTCGGAGGGCCCTCGCCGCCGTCCTCACCCTGTCGCCTCCTTCGGCAGAAAAATCCGCCCCTGCTCCACAACCACGCCCCGCTCCTCCCAATCCCGCAGCCGTCGCCAGCAGGTCGAGGGATGCGCATACTCCTCAGGCAAGTCCTTCCAGCGAGCACCGCTCCCCTTCGCCCGAATTCCCGGAATGCGAGACCCAATCGACTTCCGTGAAGCCTGCTGACTGTACGTCCCAGCTGGCGGTCTTCACCGGGATGTGGTGCTTGAGCAGATAGCCCGGCTTAGTGCGTCCTAAATCCGCCGCCTCTGTTGGTTCTTCTTGACCGCCAGTCGGCGGTCCATCTGCCGCGGACTGATCGCGAGCAGTTGTTTCTCGATCTTCGGGCTTAACTTGAAGCGCTTGCGGATCCAGGGCATCCAGGCCGGCAGCAGCGCTTTCAACCGCACCGACCAGGGATATCCGGCCGCCTCCCATACGCTGGTCAGCACGCTCAGCAGTTCGTGCCCCTAGCTCAGCCCGCGCTTCCGTACCGGCCGAGCGGGTCCCTTCCCGGGTGCTGGGCCATTCAATATGTGTATGGCGTATTTCCGGTGGTAGCCCGTGGTCAGGCAAAATTCGTTCAGCATTTCAGGTTCCGCCTTCCGATTTGCTTTGCCATACCGCCATAAATAACTCGGAAATACTCCCATTTCTCCTTGCGCCCCAAATGAACCCTTCCCAAATCGTCTTTGTCTCGGGTTACATCTTACGTACATGGCGCGATACGTTTTCTTGACCGTTCCCCCTGGTAGGTGTAGAGTCCGCCCACTAGGTCCCTACCCAGCACTTCCCGATCGAAGGAGGAACGTATGTCTTTCCGCAAAGCCCTCTGGGCCTTAGCTGTCGTGGTGTGTCTCGCAGCTCCCGTCGCCGTCCAAGCACAAGGGGACTATCTCGACGTCTATACCGTCAAAGTGAAGCCGGAAAAACTCGCCGACTTCCAAGCACTCACCAAGAAGTGGGCTGACGCCAATCGCCGCTACAATGGCGATCGTTGGCTCGCTCTCGAAACCGTCTATGGCGAGAGCAATGTCTACCTATTCACCAGCACTCGCAAGGACTACGCCGATGTCGGCGCAACCGAAGCAGCCGCCATGCTCGCCGCCAACAAAGCCTTCGGCAAGGAAACCGCTCAGAAAATGGAGCAGGACTTCAGTAACTGCCTGGTATGGTCCCGCAGTGAACTCCGCCGCCGCCGTTGGGACCTCAGCCGCAAAACTCCTACCGACCCCGATGCCTACGCCAAGCTCATTGGTGAATCGCGCCTCTTGCGCACCACCGCCGTGCACATTCGTTCGGGACACCTCCCGGACTTTGAGGCTCTTCTGAAAGACATGAAGGAAGCCGGTGAAAAGAATCCGAACGCCCAACCCGTGTTCGTTTCCCAAGTCATCGAAGGCAGCAAAGGCGCTACCTTCTACATCTCCACGCCGCGCTCTTCCTTCGGCGGCTTCGACCACAACCCCACCACTCGCGAAATCCTAGGCGAGGAAGGCTTCAAGAAATTCCAGCAAATCAACGCCGACACCGTGGAGACTGCTGAATCCACTCTCTATCGCTTCGCGCCGGATATCAGCAATCCTCCCGACGAAATCGCAAAAGTCGCCGCCGACTTCTGGCGCCCCAAACCCATGATGGCTGCTGCCACGACCAAACCCAAAAAGGGAAACAACGATCGGCAACCCGCCCGCACGCTTGCAGCCCTATCCGCCAAGCGTGCGGGCACTCGTTCTGACCTCTCACCGCACTCATTCCTCGGTTCCACATCCTGCCTTCAGGAGTCACGGACCGGTCAGCCATCTCGGCAAGAATGAGGGTGGGTGCCCCCGGGCAAATCTCGGCACGAAGCCCGCGGGTGCCACCGCTTTCGGTTTAAATGCCGCGGGTTTTGACTCTTCCCCTGCCATTTCGCCCCCCCGAGCACGGCCGAAACAAGAAAAAACTTGCCCGCATAACTTTCGCCGCCCAGTAGAGGTTAATGAACGATGTCGAAGATTCAGTGGACGAATCTTCCACCTGCTCTCCGCCAGCACCTTCCTTTCACGATTCCGTGCAAGAGAACAAACACCCTTCTTGCGTCTCCGAAGCCGAGTGCGGGATTTCAGCTCGATTTGCCCGTTTTTATGTGGGATTTCGCATCTGGGTGACGGGGCGTCCAGTCTTTTGGCGGAAAGGCCACGTGCCAGAATATTGGGTTGGGCAGCATGAACTCCACCCCCACCTGAGGATGACCGCCCTGATGCCTGTCAATGTGTGCGACAACACACTCCAGTGCAGCTTTTGTCTGCACGTTCGACAGAGTGAGCCGCTGTCCTCTGTTCACCTGTGTCGACACCAGGATCAACCCGCCATGAGCGCTGATAGCCCGCGTGTGCGTCTCTTCTTCAAAAGGCAATCCAACAGCGCTCTGCCCGGAGACTCGGACCGGGATTGTCATCAATACTCGCTGACTCCTTCGGCGGTTTGCCGCGAGCCAGGAGGTCTCGCGGGATTCCGCAAGCCACGTTTCAAGAGTCCGAAGCTGCTCCGGCTCAAGGGCGGTAAACATCAGCCCCATGCCCTTGCCAGCGCGGGAGTAAACGACTCTTGTCCGGGCTTCAAACAATTGTGTCCCCTTTGTGATGCGTACGTCTGTGGCCGTCCCTAAAGGCAGGGGGTTATTCGTGTCCACATAGCAGCCTTGCTGACTCAAGTCGCGGACGCGCGTCTCAATCCGCGCGCCGGATTCAGCCACTCTTACCACAACAGCGGCAACGAACTCGTAACGAGGATGAATCCGGCGGTCTGCCCCGGCAAGCGCGACGGAAGGGCCAGCAGGCTTTTCCGCCTCACTGGGGATGTTGGGAGATCTCGCAAGGTTTTCCGCCTCACTGGCGATGTTCGGAGAGCTCGCAAGCTGTTCCGCGTCACTGGAAATCCCTGAAGGGCTCGCCGGCTTCTCCGCATTGCCCATAGTCTTGGGAGGATTTGCAGCTTTCGAGCCTCGCTTGCGATTGCGGCGCTTCATAGCCATACGATTCTAACGCAAATCATAAATATCCAGGCAATGGCTGTGAATCGATGACCCTGCCCACTGAGCGTGACTAGGCCGACACAGAAGGGACGCAGCGCAACAATGGGGCGTGGATTCTTCCTTTCCAGCCTCGCCGCGCAATGAGGACAACGACCCCGACCAGCCCCGCAGATCAGGGAAAAAGCGGGGTGGCAAAAGGTTATTGTGAACTAGCTAGAAATCCCAGAAAGAATTCCTGTCCTGTTTGCCCAGGGCCGCCTGCCAGGGGAAATGAAGGTTCTCTCTCCCTCCAGTCACCGGCCCGCTCCGACCTTGTCGAGGTCACGAATCGCCAGTCACTTCCTACTTTCAACCGTGAACGGTCGGCTGTGAACTTTTCCTTAGGTCCGGTAGCTTGCATTGATGCGGACGTACTCCGCAGTGAAGTCGCAGGTCCAGTAGCGGGCCATGGCTTTGCCCGCGTGCAGATCCACGACCAACGGAACGTGTTCGGCAAGAAGTTTGTTGCTGGCGGCGCGCTCGTTGAAATCGAGCGGCTGGCCGCGCCGCAGGACGGGGATGCCCGCCATTTTGATATCCACGCGCGACGTGTCAAAGAAAATGCCGGAGCGCCCAGCGGCGGCGAAGATGCGGCCCCAGTTGGGGTCGCCGCCGGCGAAGGCCGTTTTGACAAGCGGAGATGTGGCGATCGTTTCCGCGATGCGGCGTGCGTCGGCTTCGTTCTTCGCGTTGCGCACTTCGATTTCGATGACGCGCTGCGCGCCTTCGCCGTCAGCCACGATTTGCAGCGCCAGCGAATGGCAGACCTCTTCAAGGGCGGAAGTGAACGCACGGTGCGACGACGTGCCCGCTTTGATCGAAGGCGCACCCGCTTCGCCGTTGGCGAGAACCACCAACGCGTCGTTCGTGGAAGTGTCGCCATCCACGCTGATCACGTTGAACGTGCGACCGGTGACGTCATGCAGCGTTTTTTGCAGGAGCGAAGGAGCAATCGCCGCATCCGTGGCGACAAACGCGAGCATCGTCGCCATATTCGGATGGATCATCCCCGCGCCTTTGGCGCAGCCCACCAGATGAATTCTCTTGCCTGCCATCATGAACGAAGCGGCCGCGGTTTTTGGGCGCGTGTCGGTGGTGCAGATCGCGAGCGACAATTCCGCGAACGAGCGGGCGGAAGGACGGCGATGGCGCGCAATGACCGGCAGCGCGCGTAGAATTTTCTCCAGCGGCAGCGGGACGCCAATTACGCCCGTGGAGCAGACGAACAATTCCTGCGGCAAACAGCCGAGCCGCTTTGCAGCTTCGGCGACCGTGCGCTCGGCAGCCGCATAGCCCGCAGCTCCGGTGGCGCAATTGGCGTTGCCGGCGTTCACCACGACCGCACGCATGTGACCCTTCGATGCGCGCAGGTGTTCTTTGGAAATGAGCACCGGCGCGGCGACGACAAGATTTTGCGTGAAGACGGCGGCGGCCGAGGCCGGAACGTCGCTCGAAAGAATCGCGAGATCGAGCGCTCCGGTTTTCTTTAAGCCGCACGCGGTCGCGGCAAAGCGAAACCCGCGCGGCAAAGAGGCTTCCGAAAGTGCGTGCTTTATCAACGGGACGTCCGTGTGACTAGCGCGGCGGCCCCGGAAGGGACCTCCAATCCTCCGCAACGGCGGCGACGGAGGATTGGTGTTTCGTTGCTTGGCTTGCGTTCATGGCTTGGCTCCTGTTTTGGTGGTGAGTTTGTCCAGACGGTTCTGCAAAATCGCAATAGCGGCACGCACGCATTCTGGCGCGGTGCCGCCGGGAACAATCTTGTTGGCGATCACGTCCTCGACCGAGGGACCGTCCAAAAAATCTTTCTCGAAGAGGGGCGAAATCTTCTGCACGTCTTCGAGCGAAAGCTTTGTCCAAGGTTTCCCCTGGCGCTCGGCTTCGCGCAGAACTTTGCCCACAAGGTCGTGCGCCTGGCGGAAAGGAACACCTTTGTGAACGAGATAGTCGGCAGCATCCGTGGCAAAGAGCGCAGGGTTCGAGGCCGCAGCGCGAAGGCGCTCGGCGTTGAATTTCGTAGCGGTAATCGCACCCCGAGCAACCCAAACCATGTCTTCAATTTGATTGTGCGCGGCGAAGAGGGCTTCTTTGTCTTCCTGGAGGTCACGCTGATAACTCGTCGGCAAGCCTTTCAGCGTCGTGAGCAAAGCGAGCAGAGCGCCGGTGATGCGGCCGGTCTTGCCGCGAATCAGTTCCCAAGCGTCGGGATTTTTCTTCTGGGGCATGAGGCTGCTGCCGGTGGAGTATTCGTCGGGAAGAATGACGTAAGAAAATTCTTGCGACGCGAAAATTACGAAGTCTTCCGCAAGGCGCGAAAGATGTGTGGCGATTCCGCAGAGCGCGAATAGATAATCGAGCGCAAAGTCGCGGTCGCTGACGGCATCGAGGCTGTTAGCGGTGATGCGGGAAAATCCAAGCTGGCGCGCAATCGCGTTGCGATCAATCGCGAACGAATTTCCCGCGAGCGCGCCCGAACCCATCGGACACGCATCCGCGCTCGCCGCCGCGTTTTTCAGACGCGTGATATCGCGCGTGAACGCTTCGGCGTGCGCGAGGAGGAAATGCGAAAGCAAAATCGGCTGCGCGTGCTGCATGTGCGTCATGCCCGCCATGGGCACACTCAGATTGGCTTTTGACTGCAGCAGAAACGCGTTCAGCAAGGTTTCGATGCTGCGCTGAACTTCTGCGGCAGCATCGATGACGAACAAACGGAAATCGGTGGCGACAAGCTCGTTGCGGCTGCGGCCGGTATGCAGTTTCCAGCCGAGCGGCCCGAGTTCTTCGACCAGCGCTTTTTCGACGAAGTGGTGCACGTCTTCGGCGTCGGCGCCGAATGTCTCGAGCCACCCGGCATCCGTTTTCGCTCGCGCTGCAATTTTGTCGAGCGCAGCCAGCGTTTGCCTCACCTCCGTGGCCGTGAAAATGCCGATCGGTTCAAGAGCCCTGGCCCAGGCGCGGTCCACGGCAATTTCGTAAGGCAAGAGACGACGATCAAAGGCAAACGAGCGCTGGAACGCGTCGAACTCTTCGTTCGGTGCGCGCTCGAAGCGTCCGCCCCACAGTCGGTCGTCTTTGCGTTCGCTCATGAAAAAGTTTTCAGTCCTTAGTTTTCAGTGTTTAGTAAAAACCCCCAAAGGCCTAAACGCCTGCGCGATGAAAGTTGCTGCCGAGTCGGGGCGCAGCATGCTGCGCCCGACAGCAAACAATTACTGTTTGCTGCCTTCGGCTTTCGCTTTCGGGCGCACGGTTACGGGCAGCGCGAAAAGATTGATGAAGCCTTCGGCGTCCTTGGGGTTGTAGCGGCCCATGGTGAAGCTGGCTAGGTCGGCGCGATAAAGCGAAAAAGGCGAAACGCGTTTCGTGACGTTGAGCGTGCCCTTCCACAATTTCAGGCCGACGGCGCCGGTAACGCGCAGCTGCGCGACGTTGAAAAATCCGTCGAGCGCTTCGCGCAACGGCGCGAACCACAAACCGTAGTAGACCAGCTCGGCGTAGCGCAACGAAAGTGCTTGCTGAAAATGCGCGGTCTCGCGATCGATGGTGAGCCGCTCGAGTTCTTGATGCGCTTTGACGAGAAGGGTTCCGCCGGGAGTTTCGTAAGCGCCGCGCGATTTCATTCCGACGAGGCGATTTTCGACGAGATCGGTGCGGCCGATGCCGTGCTTCGCGGCGATTTCGTTGAGGGTGTTGAGCAGATCGATGGGACCGAATTTCGAACCGTTGACGGAAACGGGCGTGCCAGATTCGAATCCGATTTCGACTTCCTCGGCTTTGTCCGGAGCCTTTTCCGGAGAAACGACCCACTGCCACATCGCTTCGTTCGGCGCGTTGGCAGGATCTTCGAGCTCGCCGCCTTCGTGGCTGAGGTGCCAGATGTTGCGATCGCGGCTGTAGATGTTTTTCTTGCTCTGCTCAACGGGAACGTTGTGCTTCTGTGCGTAGGCGATGGCATCTTCGCGGGAATCGATGTCCCACTCGCGCCAGGGAGCAATGATCCGGACATGGGGCGCGATGGCTTTGTAAGCCAATTCGAAACGGACCTGGTCGTTGCCCTTGCCGGTGCAGCCGTGAGAAAGCCCATCGGCGCCGAGCTTCAGCGCAATTTCCGCCTGGCGTTTGGCGATGACGGGCCGCGCCATGGAAGTGCCGAGGAGATAGGTGTGCTCGTAGACGGCGCCGGCGCGGAGAGTCGGCCAGATGTAGTCGCGTACAAACTCTTCGCGCAGATCTTCGATGTGCGCTGCGGAAGCGCCGGTGGCGAGGGCTTTTTTGCGCGCGGCTTCCAGATCTTCCTGCTGGCCGACGTCACCGATCACAGCGATGACTTCGCAGCCGTAGTTTTCCTTGAGCCACGGAATGATGATGGAGGTATCCAGGCCGCCTGAATAGGCGAGTACGACTTTCTTCGGTTTGTTCAATTGCTTATTCACGATTCCTCTCTTGCGTATAGCTGTTGCCAAGCAGGGGCGCAGCAGTGCTGCGCCCCTGCAAAGAAAATTCGATGCCAGGCGATAACTAGCATCGATAGATCAGAATAAAGTATGCAGGATGGCCTTCTGCACGTACATGCGGTTTTCGGACTGATCGAGGACGACCGACTGCGGGCCGTCGAGTACTTCTGGGGTGACTTCCAATCCGCGGTGTGCCGGAAGGCAATGCATGAAGACGGCGTCCGGCGCGGCAAGTGACATGAGTTCTGGATTCACCTGGTAAGGCTGGAACGCGGCGGCACGCACTTTCTCCTCGGCTTCAAAGCCCATGCTGGTCCACGAATCGGTGTAAACGGCCTGCGCGTCGCTCACCGCTTCGCGCGGGTCGGTCATCAATTCGATTTTGGCCTTCGTTTCGCGGGACACGCGCTTGCCATCGGCGACAACTTCAGGCAGGGGCGTGTATTCCGACGGCGTCGCGACGCGCAAGTGAACGCCCAACCGCGCGGTGAGGTAGATCAGAGAATGGCAGACGTTGTTGCCGTCGCCGACGTATGCGAGCTTGAAGCCGCGCAATGCGCCGAATTTCTCTTCCAGGGTAAAGAAATCGGCGAGCGCCTGGCAGGGATGAAACTTGTCGGAGAGCGCGTTGATCACGGGGATGCTGGCGTTCGCCGCCATTTCCTCGAGGACACGCTGATGGTAAACGCGAGCGACGATGCCCTGCACCCAGCGCTCGAGGTTGCGCGCCACGTCGGCGATGGACTCCCGCGCGCCGAGAGAGGCGGATGCCTGCGTGTGGTCCAGAAAAACGACGGAACCACCCATACTCTGGATGCCGACGTCGAAGGTGACCCGCGTGCGGAGCGAGGGTTTCTCAAAAATCAGCGCGATGAACTTGCCGTGGAGCGTGGAGGCGTAACGGCCCGGGCGGGCCTTGATATCCGCCGAGAGATGGAGCAATTCGCGCGTGTGCGCAGGGCTCCACTCCGCTCCAGTGAGGAGATCATTCGACAAAGAAACAGGTGCAACCAGAGTCGTGGTGGTCATTGTTTTCACCTTACCGCGGCAAGGGCAACGCTCTCAGGATTCGCGGACTTGCCGGAATCCGAGGCAGAGGCCTGCTTTGGAGTAGTTGCAAGAACGAGTTCAAAGAGCCCGAGAAATTCGTGTACCTGCGCGCGGGTGATGATGAAGGGCGGCAGGAGGCGCAACGTAAAATCGTGGGTGCAATTGATCAACAAACCGCGCCGCATGGCCTCGCTGACGAAAGGCGCGCCTTCGATGGAGAGTTCCACGCCGATCATCAGGCCTTCGCCGCGGATTTCGCGGATGAAACCGAATTTGGCGGAAAGCTTCGTGAGGCCCTCGCGCAGCTCCGCGCCGAGCAAGCGGATATTTTCGAGGAGCTCTTCGTCCTGGACGATGTTGAGAAACTCGAGAGCAACGGCACAAGCCAGGGGGCCGCCGCCAAACGTGGTGCCATGCATCCCGGGAGAGACGCGAGAAGCAACATCCTCCGTGGTGAGAATGGCGCCCAGCGGAAGGCCGGCAGCGAGAGGCTTGGCGATCAAGACGATGTCCGGATTCGAAGAAAACTTCTGATAGGCGAAGTAGCGTCCCGTGCGGCCGAGTCCGCATTGAATCTCATCGGCGATCAAGAGAGCGCCGTGCTGCGAGGCGAGTGAGCGAGCGCGATTCCAGAAGACTTCGCTGACGGGATAGATCCCGCCTTCGCCCTGGATTGTTTCCAGAAGGATGCCGCAAACGGTATCGTCGAATTTCGCCTCAAGATCAGCGAGGTCGTTGAAACGCACGAACTCCGCTCCGGGGACGACGGGCGCGAAGGGCAACCGGTACTTTTCCGTGGAAGTAACGCTGATGGCGCCGAACGTGCGTCCATGAAAGGAATTCTCCAGCGCCAAAAAGCGGTGCTTCTTCGCGGTCGTTCCGGGAGCTTCGTCAGCTTTGCGCCCGAAGAGGCGCGCGAGCTTCATCGCTCCGTCAATGGCTTCTGTGCCGCTGTTCGAAAAAAAGACGCGGTCCATCCCCGACCATCCGGCGAGTTTGCGCGCGAGCGGGCCTTGGTAGGCGTTGTGATAGAGGTTCGAGAGGTGAATCGCGCGCGCGGCTTCACGACGAATCACCCGCACCACTCTCGGATGCACGTGACCGAGCGCATTCACGGCGATGCCGCCCAAGAAATCGAGATACTTCTTGCCAGTAGCGTCGTAGATGTAAGCGCCGCGGCCGTGGGTCATGACCACGGGCTGGCGCTTGTAGGTCGGCAGGAGGAACTTCTCGGCATCGAGCAGGCGCGTATCGGGTTTGGCCCTTTGCGCAGCCGAATGTTTGGGCTTGCGCACGGAACGCGACAGGGACTTCTTTTTGGACGAAGTGCCCATCATGCCGCCGAAAGAGCCGCTTGCGCGGAGGACAAAGGTACACGGAGAACGCGCGTTCCAGGGATCGAGGCCACGCCATCTTTGTTGGATGCTTCCGCCGCGTGCGACGCCAGCAACAAAGCGCCGGGCGAGGTGCCGCCGACGATGCGGACTTCACGGACGCCGCCTTCGATGGCACGCTTGGCGGCTTCGAGCTTGAGAACCATGCCGCCAGAAACGACGCGGGATTGGACCAGGCGCTCGATCTCCTCGCAGGTGACGACGGAGAGAACTCTCTCCCCGTTGAGGACGCCGGCGACATCCGTGAGATAGATCAACTGATCGGCGCTGAGATATTCCGCGCAGGCTGCGGCCATGTGGTCAGCATTGATATTGTAGAGTTCGTTGTCCGAACCAATGCCGAGGCAAGGGGCAACAGGCACGAGGCCTTCGCGCCAGAGGGAGTCAATAAACCGGGCGTTCAATCCGGTGAGATAGCCCACGAAACCCAGGCTGCCCGCGACTTCGTTGTGGACCATGGGCTCCGCGACGAAACAGCGAGCGTCCGCGGCAGAGATGCCGATGGCGGGTTGGCCTTCCGCACAAATCGCCGCAGCCAACTTCTTATTCAGCAAACCGGCAAATACCATGACGGCCACATCGCGCGTTTCGCGGTCGGTGATGCGCAAGCCGGCAATGAACTTGCTTTCGATAGCCATGCGCTTGAGGGTGGCAGTGAAAAGGCGGCCGCCGCCATGCGCGACGAGAATTTCATGGCCCTGCTGCGCGAGCGCCGCGACCTGCCGCGCGAGAGAGCGCACCGTGGCGTCGTCTTCGAGTAATGCTCCTGCGAATTTGATTACGATTCTCATTGAAGTGAGGTCTGCTCCTCTATACCCAACATATGATTAAAATTCTGCACGGCCTGGCCGGCAGCGCCTTTTCCAAGATTGTCGAGGCACGAGACGATGACCAGGCGGCGTCCAGACTTGTCCAGCGCGAATCCGATGTCGCAAAAATTGGTATGCGCAACGTGCTGCAACTCCGGCAACGTGCCGACGGCCCAGATGCGAACCATGGAACGGCCGGCGTAGAACTTGCGGTAGAGCGACTCGACGTCAGCGGCGGTTTGCGGCTCGCCGAGCGTGACGTAGATGGTGGAAAGAATGCCGCGCGCGAGGGGCAGCAGGTGCGTTGAGAAAACAACTTGCGACTCGCAGAGACCAGTGTGTTCCAGAATTTCCGGGGTGTGGCGGTGCGTGAAAAGGCTGTAGGCTTTGAAATTTTCATCCACTTCGACGAAGTGGAGATCGCGGCGGGGATCTTTGCCCGCGCCGCTGGCGCCGGACTTGCAATCGCAAACGACGCCGGCACCCGGAGCAAGCAAGCCTGCTCGCGTAAGAGGCCGCAGGGCAAGGATTACGCTGGTCGCATAACAGCCCGGGTTCGCAACCAAACGAGCCTTGGCAATTTCGCTCGAGTAGAGCTCAGGAATGCCGTAGACGGCTTCGGTAAGCCATTCGGCGTGGGGTGCGGCCAGGTTGTACCAGGAAGTAAAGGTTTCCGCTTGGCGAAAGCGGAATGCTCCGCTCAAATCAACGACGCGGAGACCCGCCTTGAGCAAAGCCGGCGCCAATTCCGCAGAAACGTCATGGGGAGTCGCAAGAAACGCGGCGCCAGCGCTGCTTGAAGTGATGGCGTCGATCGAAAGGGGCCGGAGCGGAGCTTCGCCCCAGCCGCGGAACTGGGGGAAAAGTTGGGCGAGGCATTTCGCGCCGTTCGTTTCGCGAACGAAGAAGACCGGCGGCTGAAGAGCGGGGTGGCGAAGAAGAAGCCGCGCCAGCTCGAGACCGGTGTAGCCAGTGACGCCCACAACCGCGACTTGGCGGGGATTTCTCATTTCACCAGGGCTTCGATCTTTTTCTGGAGGGCCTCACGGGACTTCTTGTTGGGTGTGATGATCAGGATGGTATCGTCACCCGCAATGGTTCCGGCAATTTCCGGGAATTTAGCGCCATCAACGGCGGCAGCCAAGGGCTGTGCGCCGCTCGGAGGCGTTTTCAAAACGAGAAGATTTTCCGCGGGGCGGATATCAAGAAGAAATTCGCCGAGGGCGCGGGCGAGCGGGGGCAGAGACGCGGGCTCTTCGGGTAACGCGGTGGAGGACTTGTAGCCTTCGTGCGTCTTTATCAGCCGGAGTTCCTGGAGGTCGCGCGAAAGGGTGGCCTGAGTTACGCGGAGTTTTTGCGCGGCCAGCCCGCGGCGCAGCTCTTCCTGATTAGCAATCCGCTGACCGGAAACCAAGCGGAGGATCTGACCGTGACGAAATGTCTTGTGCGTGTTCATGGCGTATCGAGGGCCATTTGGCTCCTGTATTTTTATACACGCGACTGCATACTTCTGTCAATGAAATTCACAAACTTTTCCGGGCATGGCCGCCATCCAATGTCGCGGGACGCGGGAGATGCGAGTCATGTAAGATTCGTACTACCGGCGCGATGTACACTGGATTTTCCACGCCGGGGATGTAACCTATCGTTTAGCGCCATCGGCCTTATGGGAACGTCTTGTCAAATTGCAGGATGTAAGAACGATACGCCACCGGCACTCGCCGAGCGGCGGTTCTGCGTCCTGCACTTCACGCTTACGCTGGAGACCAGCTGCTCGGAGATGCGGCGGGAGACGGCGCTGGGCAACGCGCCGCAGGAACGACAGCGTGAAATCATGAAATTCATCACGGAGAACGGGGAATGCCTGGCGCGCGTAGCGACCAGCGGCCTGCACCTGACGGACGACCTGAAGGCGCGAATCTTGAGCACTTTCCTTACGCTGATGAATCTGCGTGAAAACCTCGACCGTTCGAACATGCGCAGTTCGTTCGGACGTTCCGGCCACATTCGCTAAATTGCAAATTCCGAAGTGTAAGAGAAGTGCGAGGTCAGGCGCCAATGTACCTGGCGTAGAGTGAGCGCGCCACGGCAGCATCCTTGGAGCCCTTGAGGATGGCGCGGCCGTCGGCGAAGACGGTCATTTCGTAAGGCGCAATTCGGAAGCGAAGCAGAAAATCGTTCTGACGCACGTCGTCGACGAGAGGCTTCAAACGCAGTCCGAGAACGCCGAGGTCGAGAACTCGGGTGCGTTCATGAATCTGAACAGAATCGCGACCGCACATGGTGATGCGGGGCTGAGCCTCCCCTTCAAGATAGGTGAAATCGCGCCTGGCGCAAGCGCGGCATTCGGGATGGCGTGCCACGCCGATGGACTGCATGCGGCCGGTCCAGACATCGCAAGAAAGCAGGCGCCCATGAAGAGCCTCAGGGTGGCCGGAGAGAAGTTTTAAGGCTTCGGCGACTTCCAGCGAGGCGATCAGATTGACGATTGGCCCGAGGACACCGATGGTGTCGCAGGTCTCCTCGAGGCCCTGGGCAGCGCTGCCGGTTTCTAGGAGACAGGCAAGACACGCCGTCGCGCCAGGATGAATGGTCAAGGTCACGCCGTAACTGGCGACGCCCGCCGCGTAGATCCAGGGCCGGCTGGATTTCACGGCAACATCGTTGATCAAGAAGCGAGTTTCGAAATTGTCGGTGCCATCGAGGAGCAGATCGACGCCCCCGAGAAGAGCCTCGGCGTTGCGCGGGATGAGATCGGCGACAACCCCGTCGACGGCGACGCCCGAATTGATCGAGCGCAGCTTGCGCTCCGCGGCGACGGCCTTTGGAAGAACGTTGAGAGCGTCGGACTCATCGAAGAGCGTCTGCCGCTGCAAGTTCGAGGGCTCAACGAAATCGCGGTCGATGATTCTTACGTATCCGATGCCGGCGCGAACGAGTAGATTGGCTGCAGCAGCGCCGATTGCGCCGCAGCCGACGATGGCCGCGCGGGAGGCGAGTAGCCGCTGCTGCCCTTCCGGGCCAATCCCAGCGAAAAGCATCTGGCGCGAGTATTTTTCCTGGAGAGAATCGTTCACGAAAGGCACGGCCCCGACAGGCACAGCGGGCGCACCTGCCAAGTTCCATGATAGCGCCAAAGTGGACAGGGCAGGCAACGTCGCTGTGCTACCCTTCGTCTGAGCGAATGGAAACATGAAATCGGGCGTGGCCAACGGATTGCGAGGCATTTTCGCGCTTGCGCTTCTGACGGGAGGCGCGCCGACGCGCGCGCAGGCGCCGGCAGGCACTCCCGTGACTGGCGTTGAGAAGGAAGAACCGAAGATAGCGGCGATCCGCATCGTCAAAGAAGATGGCCAAGTTCTGTCCGACGCACCCTCCGGAATCGCCGTAGAAACCGGCAAAGCGTTGGACCGAGGAAAAATCGCGGATAGTTTGCGGACGCTTTATCGGACGGGGGATTACGAGGATCTAAAAGCGGTTGTAACGCCGGTAGCGGATGGAGTGCGACTGGATTTCGTAGTGCGGGAGAATCTGTTTTTCAACCAGGTGCGCATCGAGGGTCTCACCGCGCCGCCCAGCGAGGCCTCGGCGGCGGCCGCGATGCAGCTCACTCTTGGGCAAACGTACCGGCAGGTTGCCGTCAACGAAGCGCTGGAGCGGTTGCGAGAGACGCTTCGTGAAGAGGGCTTGTATCAGGCAGAAGTCTCCGCGGAAACGGTCCGGCACGCGGAGACGCATCAGATAGACATTGTTGTGCACATAAAGCCCGGCCCCCGCGCACGCGTGGGAATCATCCAGTTGAAAAACGGCACGGAATATCGCGATGCCGAAATTCTCTCTCGATTGAAAATGAAAGCGGGCGGCCAGATCACGTCGGCCAGGCTGCAGCGCGGGACGGACCGCATCCGGAAATATCTGGTCAAGAAGGGGCACCTGAGCGGGCGAGCCGGAGTGCACCGGGGCAACTATGATGCCGCAAGGAACGCGATCCCTCTCGACCTGGATGTAACGGAAGGACCGCTTGTGAAGGTGACCTCGACGGGCGCGAAGTTTTCCAAAGGGGAGCTGAAAAAACTGATTCCGATCTATCAGGAAGGAGCCGTTGACACGGATCTCCTGGAAGAAGGGAAACGCAATGTTCGCGAGCGGCTCGAACGCCTGGGGTATTTCGACGCGGAAGTGAATTACACGACCGAAACGCGTGAGGTGAAATCGGATCAAAGCGCGGCGCGAGGCACGGAAGAGATCATTACGTACAGGGTCGAGCGGGGCGATCGCCACAAACTGATGGGAATAGAAATCACGGGGAACAAGTACTTCGATACCGAATTGCTGCGAAGCCGATTGCAAATTTTCGGCGGCGCCTTCGGTACACCGGGACGCTTCAGCCGAAGGCTGGTCGATTCCGACGCGCAATCGATGCTCAGTCTTTATCAGGCGAACGGGTTTCTCGATGCCAAGGTCGAGCAACAGACCGAAGACAACTACAAGGGCAAAGAGGGCGATTTGCTTATCCGCTTCGTGGTTCAGGAAGGGAAGCAGACGCGCGTCGCTTCCCTCTCGATCGAGGGGAATCATGCCTTCAAGGAAGATGAGCTTCTCGGCGTTATCGGTTCGACTCCGGGGCAGCCGTATTCCGATTTCGGTGTAACCACCGACCGGGATAACATTCTGGCGCTTTATTTTAATGAAGGATTTCCCGAGGCGAGCTTTTCGGCAACCGCGGAACGCGCCACTGCGGATCCGACGGCACAGAAAGCGGACGCCGGGGGGAGCGCCACTTCCTCACAGGAAAATGTAAAAAAAGAGGAGAAGGAAAAAGAGTCCAAGCCGGCGATTGAGCAGGCCGAGGCGGTTCGGCTCGTGTACCACATCCAGGAAGGTCCGCAAACGCGAGTGCGGCGCGTTCTAATCGGCGGCTACGAGCACACCCGACTGGGAGTGATCCATCGAGAGGTGCACATCCGAGTCAAGGAACCGCTCCGGGAAGGGGACGTCGTGGAATCGCAAAGGCGTCTGTACAACCTCGGGGTCTTCAATCGCGTCACCATCGAACCGCTGAATCCGAGCGGAGCGGATCCGGAGAAGGACATCGCAATTCTCGTTGAGGAAGCCAAACGCTACACAGTGGCCTACGGCGGGGGATTCGAAGTGCAGAGGCTCGCCAGCACGACGAGCCCGACGGGGGCACAGATCCAGGCCGCCCCTCGCGGAATTCTTGAGGTCAGCAAGCTGAATCTTACCGGGCGCGGGGACTCGCTGTCGTTCAAACTGCGTGGCAGCACCTTGCAGGGGCGGGCTTTGCTGGGGTATTCGGCGCCGAATACCCTTGCTAATCCACACTTGAGCTTTCAGGCGACCGTGTTTGCAGAAAAAACCCGCGACATCAATACGTTTACGGAAGAGCGCTACGAGGGTTCGGTGCAATTGACCGATCAAGTCACGCCGCTGACGACGGCGCTCTTTCGCTATACCTTCCGCCGGGTTCTCGTCACCAATCTCAATATCCTGAGCGAGGAAATTCCGCTCTTCAACCAGCCGACACTGGTTTCACAATTCGGAGTGACCTGGTTCCGTGATTCGCGCGACAATCCCGCCGACGCTTCGAAGGGCAGTTTTAACAGCGCCGACTTCAGCGACGCCGATACTCACTTTGGTTCCAGCGCCAGCTTCCTGCGGTTTTTCTTTCAAAATTCCACGTACTACCCGATCAAGCGCCGATTCAGTTTCGCGCGTTCCACGCGATTGGGCATCCTGGTACCTTATCGCGACACGGTTTCCCTAAGTTTCCCGGCGCCCGCCCCGGGGCAGTGCCTCCCCGGTACGGCGCCTCCCGGAGCAACCCCAACGATCATTCCGCTACCGGAGCGTTTCTTTGCGGGCGGCGGGACGTCGCTGCGCGGGTTCGCGCTTAATCAAGCGGGACCGCGCGATGCGTGCACGGGTTTCCCGGTCGGTGGCCAGGCTATCCTCGTGCTCAACCAAGAATTCCGTTTCCCGATGCGCTTGCCGTTCATTGGGACGTCGCTTGGCGGCGACATTTTCTATGACGGTGGCAACGTGTACAGCCGGCTGAGCCGGATCTCTTTCCGGGCGATGCTGCCGGCGCCCACATTCTCGCTGCAAAATCCGGCACTACCTGCGGGACCAACGAACGTGCCCGTGTGCGCCACAAACTGCACGAACGAACTCAATTACTTCGCTCACACCATCGGTTTGGGCGTGAGATATAAGACCCCGGTGGGTCCGATTCGCGTTGATTTCGGCTATCAACTCAATCGCCCATCGTTTGTTATTCCGATACAGTGTCCAAGCAATGCCACGAATTGCCAGGATGGCTCGCTGGGCCAGCAAAGCACACGACTCCCCGGCTTTCAAATCTTTTTCAATCTGGGGGCGAGCTTCTAGTGCGCGGGCTGGCGAGTGGGGTTGTTCTGGTCTCGCTGCTGATGGCGAATGCGGGGGGATTGCCGGCATCGCAGGAGATCGTGGACCGCATTGCCGCGCGAGTTGAGAACGACATCATCCTATTGAGCGAAATCCGAATGCTCAGCCGGTACCAGGAATTCCTTGACGGAAAATCGGAAACCGATGCCCAGATTCTCGACCGGTTGATCGATCAGTGGATGGTGCGAACTGAGGCAGACGTATCGCGTTTCCCGCACCCTTCCGAAGCCGAGATTGA
>WNFW01000326.1_pt1 | contig 29934 bp, 28 predicted proteins | sample 5400131 | NCBI WGS metagenome assembly WNFW01 (sample SAMN13153362, study PRJNA577476) | soil metagenome | isolation source: 20 cm soil or saprolite under grassland replicate 1 | place: USA:California | collected 2016-06-15 | reverse complement strand
ACTCGCGCGCCGTGCCAACACCGAAGCACTCGAGCCGGCGCTCACGGCAGTGGATCGCCGGTTGCTCGCCGCGCTGGAGCGCGGTCGGGCGTTTCTCGATCCGCACATCGTCACCTTCCGCGTGCCCGAGCTCGAGCGTTGGCAGCACGCCGCGGCGGCCGCGCTCGTCGGCGCGCGCTGGGGTGTGGCGGGTCTGCGCACCGTCATCGCCGACACCCGGGCGCCGCTCGGCCGGCGCTATTTCGCGTTTCTGGCGCTTGCTGAACGCCATCCGAAGGGTGCGTGGCCACTCTTCGCGCGGTACCTGCAGACTCCAGGGGCGCACCACGCGTTTGTCGCGGCGGCCGTCGAAGCGGCGCGCTATTACCCCGGCCAGGCTCCCGATCTGATCGCGCTGTTCCAGCGTATCCGCGGCGACGAGATGTTGCGGCGCTTCCTGGCCCCCAAGATTCTCGAGTCGTTATACGTGCTCGACGACCCGGCGGCCCTTCCTCTTTATGAGGAGCTGCTCGTGGCCGGCCATACCGATCCCGATGCGGGACGCTGCGAGGTAACCCGCGCGCTGGTCGCCGTCCGCAAGCTCACGGGCCGCGTAGCGGCGAGCAGCAAGTTCCTCGATCCAGAGGAACCGGATGTCGTCCGCGCGCTCGATGAGGCCCAGCGGATTTTTGAGGAGGAACGAGACCGGCTGGATCCGGTCGTGGTCATCTGACGAACGCTGCGAGCTTCGTGCGGTAGGCCTGCCCGCCCATGTCGTAGGTGTCGTTGTGGCCTGAGCCCTCGATCATCACAAACTCCACCGGACCGCCGGCCGCGGCGGCAACTTCACGGCCCATCGTGATCGGGACAAGCATGTCGGCAGTCCCATGAAAGATCAGCACGGGGCAATGAATACGCTTGATGCGGTCGAGATTATCGAGGCCCAGCCGCACCAGGAAGCGTGGGAAGATCCGGTAATGGCGCGCGGCCATGCCGCGGGCGCTCGTGAACGGTGACTCGAGAATCAGACCGGCAACGTCGTGCGTGGCCGCGACGTGTGTGGCCACGGCGCTGCCGAGTGAGCGGCCGTAGACGTAGATGCGGTGCCGGTCCACTTCGGCATGGCTGAGCAATGCGTTGTACGCCAGATCGCCCGCTTCGTAGATGCCCGCCTCGCTGGTGCGGCCGCCGCTTCCGCCGTAGCCGGGATAATCGAGCACGAGGAGTGCGGTGTCGGGGGGCCGGAATTCCCGGATGATCGGCCAGATAGCGGCGATCGTTTCGCCGTTGCCGTAGAACCAGAGAAGGGCGGCGAAGGGGCGGCGGGGGGCGGCGAGGGGCGGCAGATACCATCCAACAACCTTCGTACCATCCTGCATCATCAACTCAACGCGTTCGCCAGTGCCAATCGTCTTCAGCGGATCCGGCAGGGCCGCCCGTGGCGCGGGAAACGTGATCTTCTCCTGCAGCGTCCAGAGCACCACGCACAGGACGATGTAGAACGCCGGAATGCCCCAAACGAGCGCCATGGCCGGTGTTAGTTTGTGAGCCAATGGACCGGGGAAACCCACAGCTGGTCTCTCGCGCGCGAGGCGCGTTGCTGGGCCTTGTCGCCGGCAATCAACTGGGCGTCCCAACCGAGCATCTGGGCACGGCGGACGCGATACGCAAAGCCTTCCCGCATGGCGTGGTCGATCTCGCCCCACCTCCCAAGAACTCCCCCTACGACGACGATGCCGCGATGGCGCTGCTGCTCGGCGAATCGCTGCTGGCCTCGCAAGGGTTTGACGCCAACGATGTCGCGCGCCGCTGGGTGAAATGGATGAAGGTGGACGGCCGCGGCATCGGGATGACGACCAGGCGCGCCCTCACCTTGATCGATCGCGGCAAGGAGCCATTCGAGGCGGGCCGGCTCGCGAATCAGGAGAACCCGGGACGTGCCGCCGGCAACGGCAGCGTCATGCGCTGTATCCCGGTGGCGCTGCGCTACCATGATGATCTCGATCGCTTGATTCGCGTTTCGACGCAACAGGCCGCGATCACACACGCCGACGAGCGCTGCACGTGGGGCGCGGCGGCGGTGAACCTTGCGGCCCGGGAGCTGCTGCACGGCAACATCTACTTCATCGATGAAGTGCTTCACAAGATGGGCGATCGCGCGCCGCGAGTGCTGCGCGAGGCGATCCATAGGGTGCCGCGTGAATCGGAGGCCGACCTGCCGATCGCGCGCGCGGGCGAGGCGGGATACGTGGTGCATTGCATCGAGATCGCATTCTGGTTCGTCACCCACGACCGCACGCTCGAGGACGCACTCATCTACCTCGCGCAGGCGGGCGGCGACACCGACACCAACGCGGCCGTGGCGGGCGCCCTCCTGGGAGCGCGATACGGAGAAGTGTCGTTGCCCCCGCGCTGGATGGATCAGATAACAGGGGTGGAGGGAATCGCGCAGCTCGCCGAGCGTCTCGTCGCCGGCGCTATTTAGGCTTCGGCTTCGGGGAGGGGTGGGGGCGATAGCGCGCAATCCGGGCCAGCACGTCACGGTCGTTGAGCGTGATCGAGATCACGCGCCACCCACGACCGCCTCGCCAGTTGAGCCGGATGAAACGCCGGCCTTTGGTCCATTCCCACATGCTGCGCTCGCGGCGCTGCGGGACACCCAGGTGCCTGCGCAGGTCGTCCTGTGTCCGCCCCACCAACGCGACTTTCCCCGAATCCAGGAACGAGATGACCGACGCCAGTCCCTCGATGACATTTGCGCTCAAATAGAAACGCGCGCTATCGACCGGATCACGCACACGGACGCCGCAGTCCATGACCTGTGCCGTCTGGCGCATCGTTTGGCACGCCAGGATGTCGTCGTGGCTCTGGGCGAGGGCGCGCGCCTGGGCCGCAAAATCCCGATACGACATGCCGGGGCTGAAGCCGCGATACGCGAACGGCCGGGGTGCTGAGGCAGCGGGCGCCGCCTGGACGAGGAGCAGGAGGAGGAAGGCAGGAGTCATGCGCCAATATATGAAAAGCAAACGGGCCCGGTGTGACCCGGGCCCGCCCGTCTGAAATTGCTTCAGACCTTCCGAACGTTCTGCGCTTGCAGCCCCTTTGGACCCTGGGCCACGTCGAACTCGACGTTGTCGCCCTCGGCGAGGCTGCGGAAGCCCTCCGCCTGGATCGCTGTGAAGTGGACGAACACGTCTGGACCCGACTCCTGCGCGATAAAGCCAAAGCCCTTCGCGTCGTTAAACCACTTCACCTTACCCTTAGCCATACTGGTCTAACCTCTGCACAATGGGGCACGGCCCCGGACTGGATCGACCCAGGCCACCGCGGCCTGGGACGGGCTCAAACAAAAATCCGCGAGACAGATGGTCCTCGCGGAAGCGCAGACAGCCGGTGACGGTGCCACGTATGCTTGAACCGCGGGCAAAAGTATGGAACACGCTCAGGCGTGTCAATCTGAGCGCGTTTCGCCCGATAGCGACACTATAACAACATCATCACGGCACTTCTCGTACGTGCCCCCGCGCTCAAGTACATTCCGGGCCCGTCCTCCGGTACAAGGAACACCGATGCGCCTTACGCTCTCCCTGTTCGCAGCGTGCTGTGTCGTCACCACCGCGCTCGCCGGCCAGTCCAACGTCGAGCGGATGGCCAACGACCACTACACCCGTTCGCATGACTACGACCTGATTCATCAGCGGATCGAGGTCTCCCGATTCGACTGGGATTCGACCTCGTTCGACGGGAAGGTTGCGACGACGCTCGTCTCGCGTCGAGCGGGACTCGATTCGGTCATCGTGGACGCGGGTGCCAAGCTCGTGATCAGCCGCGTCACCGGCGAGGGCCGGGCGGGCGGGGCGGGCGGGGCGGGCGGGGTCACCCTGCGCACCGCGCGCCATGGCGATACCCTCGTCGTGTACCTGGTGCGGCCGATTGGCTTTGGGGACACGGCCCGTTTCACTGTCACCTACCACGGTGTGGTGGAGAGCGGCCGCGGCCTCACATTCATCGATTCCGAAGGCCGGCCGCACCGCCCGCGGCAGATCTGGAGCCAGGGCGAGGACCACGACAATCACTACTGGTTCCCCACCTACGACTTCCCCAATGACAAGATGACGTGGGAAGTGGTGGCCACCGTGCCCAAGGGAATGATGGCCGTCTCCAATGGCCGCCTCATCTCCGACGTCACCGCCCGAGACGGTTCACGCACGCTTGATTGGCTGCAGGACAAGCCATCCGCCACCTATCTCGTCTCGCTTGTCGTGGCTCCGCTCGTGAAAGTCCACGACGCGTGGCGTACGGTCCCCGTCGATTACTACGTGTACCACGAAGACTCCGCCCTGGCGCGGCCGCTGTTCAAAATCACGCCCGATATGATCGATACGTACTCGCGCCTCACCGGCATCAACTACCCGTGGGCCAAGTATGCGCAGACCACCGTGGCCGACTTCTTCGGCGGCATGGAAAACGTCAGTGCGACCACGCTCGTTGACTGGCTACCAGGCCCGCGGGACTACCAGGACCGCCCGTGGTATCCGTGGATTCTGATTCCGCATGAGCTTTCGCATCAGTGGTTCGGCGACTACGTCACCACCGAGAATTGGGCCAACATGTGGCTCAACGAGGGGTTCGCGGAGTTCATGCCGGGCCAATACTGGGCGCAGAAGCTGGGGCGTCATGCCGAGCAGGATTATTACCTCGACGAGTACGACCAATTCATGCAGATCGACCACCAACGGCGCATGCCGCTCGCGTCGCTCGGCTCGAACAATATCTATCCCAAGGGCGCGCTCGTCCTCAGGATGTTGAAGCAATACCTGGGCGACCAGCGCTTTTGGGCGTCGGTGCACCGCTACCTCGTCGATCACGCCTTCGACAACGCCACCACCGATGACCTGCGTCAGGCCGTGCTCGACGCCACCGGCGAGAACGTCGACTGGTTCTGGGACGAATGGATCTATCAGGCGGGCTACCCGGAGTTTACGGTCAGCGCGAAGTACGATTCGAGCGCGTCCACCGTCTCGCTCGTTGTGCAGCAGACGCAGCAGGATTCCTCCAAGGCGGACAGCACCGGCCTGCGCTTTACGACGCCCGCGGTGTTCCGCATGCCTGTCACCGTCCGCGTCGGTACGGCGTCAGGCGACGTCACGGCGCGCGCGCAGCTGTCGCAGCGCCAGGACACGATCGTGGTGCGCGACGTGAAAGGCGCGCCCACCATGGTGATCTTTGACGACGGCAACGCGATCCTCAAGCAGCTCACCTTCGATCAGCCAACCGCGTGGCTCGCGACGCAGCTGCAGCGCGATCCCGATTTATGGAACCGCCATTGGGTGATTGCCCAGCTCAACCAGCGGCCGACCGATCCGGCGGCCGCCGCGGCTGTGGTCCAGGCCGCCACCGGCGCCGATTACTTCCTCACCCGTGCGGGCGCGGCCACTGCCCTCGCCGCCTTCCCCGCGGCCACGGCGCTCCCCGCGCTGCAGACCGCCCTCAAGGACACCTCGGCACAGGTCCGCGCCGCGGTGGTCGAAGCACTCGGCGAGCTGGGCGGCGCGCAGTCCGCGACGCTCGCGCGCCAGGCTTGGACCAGCGACTCGAGCGACGCCGTGCGCGCGGCCGCAGTGACGGCGATGGCCCTCACCGATTCGGCCGGTCGCCGCGCCGTCATCCTCCGGGCGCTGCGCACGCCCTCCTACCGGGACGCCATCCAGAACGCAGCGTACCGCGTCATCGCCCGTACAGGCGATACGACTCTCGTGGATTCCGTAGACGCACGCGCCGGCGATCAGCGGTTCGCGGTGCACGTCCTGGCGGCGCTCGCGAGCCGGGGCAACACCCATGCGCTCGACCTGTTGGTCAAACGGCTGGACGACGAACGCCCCTATCTGCGGCGCTGGGCGCTCGAGGCGTTCCGCTTCTCCCTGCGGCGCGACATGGCGCAGTCCAAGCTGCAGTCCGTGAGTGCAGGGCTCCGGTTTGCCGACACCAGGCAGGCCGCCGCAGAGTTGCTGCAGGAGTGGCAGAAGCTATTGCAAAACTAGCACTTACGAGGCTATTGCTGGCTGATCGCCTTGGTACTGTCCGGTTTGAGCGCATTACGGAAGGCCAGCAACGCATCGTCGTAGTTCTTCAACCGCGTCGTCAGCGTTCCGGCCACCGTCGCCGGATCATGGCCGGCGGTCTTCTCACACACGGGCAGCGCGCTGTTCAGCGAATCGAGCCGCGTCGTCACCTGCTTCGCCAGGATGCGCATCGAGTCGGCATAGGCGGTCGGTTGCATCTTCGGCCGGCCGCTGAGGATGAACGAGCGGGCGCTGCTGCACAGACCGCCGAGGCGTCGAGCCGCGCGGCGCCGTGTGAGCGAGTCCCCGGCCTGTTGCGTGCGGACGACGCGGTTCAACCCGTCACGAATCTGTGCGACCCCGCGCGTTGCGGTCTTCAAGCCTTCCAAATAATGGATCTGCTCGATCGTCGGCGCGGGTGCGGGGACTGGTGCCGGCGCCGGTACCGGTGGCGGCGGCAACGAGTCCTTGTGCGTTACGGTGTCCTGTTGATAGGCGACAACCGTGACAACCATCACCAATCCTAGCAACATCGCTGATCGCTCCTCTAACAGTTGAATTCCTGCTCCGTTATTATCCCGGGGTGGCCGTTCCCGCAACCACCCGCATCATGCGGACATTTGAGGATCGCGCCGACGCGCTTGCCCACTTCTTTCAGCGCGCCGGTGAAGCGCCGCGCCTCATCGCCTACGACGACGCGGTTGGCCTCCCGCTCGATCAAGCACTCGCGGCGCTCGAGTGGACCGCTCAGGTCGGCATTCTTGCCGCCGAAGACCTCGTACATGCCGCGCGCCTCGGCCCGGATTCCGCCGCCGTGGTCGTGGAGCGCAGGGACGGAGACAACCGCGTCTTCGTCTACTTCGGTCCTCGCATGGACGCGCCACCAGCCGATCCGTACGAAGGTACCCTGCTGTATGACGAGCCGGGAGTCCGCTCGTACATCTTCGCACAACGCGGGCACGCGATCGCACACTTTCTAAGAGCTACGCACGGTTTGGGCGCAGCGCTGAGTTTGTTATCACGTCGCGCGCCGGAGCTACGTCACATCCGTCGCTGGACACAGGCATTGTTCGCCGAGCCCGCGGTCGGTCGTTCGACACAGCTGCTCGCCGGTTGGTATGCCACGAGTGGCGCCGGCTTTCTATTCATCCCGGCCGACTCAGACCAGCCGTTTGCCTACTGCGAGGTGGCTGTAGAGGGGTAAATACCCCGATGTGGGAACGTGCGTACTGTGGATTCACAACTCCACATCATGTGGACGATCGCTGGAATCGGGGCTGGGGCCGTCAGTTAGCATCCACAAACGATGCACATCGAAGTGAGCTAACCCGAAGAAACATCGGCACTTGCGCGCTTTTTCAGCCCCCCTATATTGAGGCCACGCGAGTTGAAGGGAAGGGTTGGGACCTGGCGTCTCAACAACGCCTTTAACTCGAGTCCGAACGGAAATTCCGGGGAGGGCGCCGACGCAACCAAGGGCTCAGGCGCTCGTTGATCCGGGAGTCAACTCACCGGGTCGGACAGTTGGGGCCAGTCGCGTTGCCCCAGCCACGTCGAATTGGTGCCTCGACGTGCAGTGCGGAAGGTCGGTCCGCGACCCGATCTGACCCGTAGCACCCACATTGGTGAACCAGGCGACCCGACGGGGTTGCTTGGGGATGGAAGCCGGAGCCTCTGCTTGCCCTACCGAGGACGAATCAGTCCACAGGTGGCGGTGGAGAGAAGAACGAAGGGCGCAAGCCCTCGACTCCGGGTAGCCGATGTGTTCGGAGCCCCCGGGCGGCCTATCGTGCCGTCCCGGGGGCTTCGTTTTTTAGCTTCGGCAGGTTGTCGTCGAGCTCATGGGCCTTGTGGAATAGCGGCCTCGGGCCGCGAATCGGAACGAGGTGCGCGATAGAGTTGGCATAAAACTCGAGCAGCGGCCGGCCGCGCGGCAACACCACCAGCGTTTCACCAGCGGCGACGACCAGCCGGCGCATGCGCAGCATCCGCCACGCCCGGTCCCAGACCTCCGCGATCCGTGCGCCGCCCCGCACCACTTTCCCGTTCACTTCCTTGAGCCGGTCGCGCAGCTGGTCCATGCGCTCGAGCAGCGCTTCCTTATTGATGACCGTCTGTCCGAACGAGAGCAGTGCGGCGGCGGCGAGCGGCACGGGCGTCACTGGAATGATCGCGCCGATGCGGCCGAGCATCTCACGCCCCAGGCGCTCCAGCTCAGCGAGGCGCTGCTCTTTCGGGAGTGCGAGCGCGTTCCGCGGGGCGGTCTCGAGCCAGGCGCGCAGCGACTGCGGCGTCCCAAAGTTGACCGCCACGCGGCCGTACCGCTTGAGCCGGCCGGTCAGCAGGCGCAGGGTATTGCTGGCGAGATACGACACGACCGTGCCGAGCTGTGACAGCCGGCTCGGCCGGTCTCCCGCGGCGATCAGCTCCCGGATCAGGGAGCGATCCTCGAGCACCCGGTCGTAATTCAGCGCGACCGGCACGAACCAGATATCGCGGTCGAATGCCGGATCGGTCATCGTACGGCAGATGTAGTCGAGCAGGCCGAGCTTCGGCGGACGAAGCTTGCCGTCCCGCGACAAGCCGCCTTCCGGGAAGATGCCCTGCGTGACGCCGTTGCGCGTGATGAGCTGCACGTACCGCTCCAGCACCGCGTGGTACAGCGGCTCGCGGAAGCGGCGCCGAACGAAGTACGCGCCGAACGACTTGAACACGTACTCGAGCGGCCAGGCCCGCGCCCACTCGCCAACGGCGTAACTCACGTGCACCCCGCGGGCGAGCACGTACGCCACGACGACGTAGTCGGCGTTGGAGCGGTGGTTCATCAGGTAGACGACGACGTCGCGCTTGGGGATTTGCTCCAGCGCCTCCTCATCCTGATAGTCCACGCTCACTTTGTACAGCAGGTTGACGACGATCTTGGCGACGTTGTAGCCGAGCTTGTAGTACGACAGGACGTTGAAATGCGGGATGATCTCGTCGAGGTATTTCCGCACCTGTCGCCGTACCGCCTTCTCGGAGAGGCCGTGCTCCGCCATATGCGCCTGCACGGCGGCCGTGATCGCGGGATCAGCGGCGAGCGCCCGCCGCGCGAGGCGTGGCTCCTGCTTCTTATAGCGGCTCAGCCGCGCGCGGAACTCGTGAATGAGCCTCCCTCCTTCTTGAGCTCGGCGTAGCCCATCCCCTTGAGCCGCGAAATCCGCATGCTCATCGGTGGGTGCGTCGCGAGCCTGTCGGCGAGCCAGCCTTCGCGGTTGGTGAGCCGCCGGCCCAGCGGATCGGCGATGCACAGATGAGCCGCGCCCCGCTTGATCGACACGGTGGGCGCCGCCGCCGACTCGATCTTCGCGAGCGCGCTGGCCAGCGCGAGGGGATTGCGCGTGAACTGCGCGCTCATGTCGTCCGCGAGGTACTCGCGCCGCCGGCTCACCGCCAACGCGAGGAGCTGCGTGACGAGCGGGGCGATGATCCAGGAGATCACCCACAGCGCCAGCAGAACCGCGACCAAGGGCCCGGCGTTCTTGCCCCTTCGTCCTCCTCCCCCTCCCCCTCCCCCTCCTCCGGCCCGGCCCAGGCCGCCGCCCATCATCCGGCCCATGCCGTCGCGCACCAACAGCACGGCACCGACCAGCGCGGCGAGTGTCGTCATGAGCCGGACATCGAGATTCTTGACGTGACCGAGCTCGTGGCCGATCACGGCCTGCAGCTCATCACGGTTGCAGATTCTCAGCAGGCCGTTCGTCACGGCGATATGCGAGTTCCCGGGGCCGGTGCCCGTCGCGAATGCGTTGGGATCGTCGTCCGGGACGAGCCAGACCCGCGGCCGCGGCACGCCGGCGGCGATCGCCATCTCATCCACGACGTTCGCCACCTGGCGTTCCGCGTCGGTCTGCGGATCGGTCAGCTCACGGGCGCCCGTTGCCCACAGCACCTTCTCGGGGCCGGTCTTGTACGCGTACCAGACCCCGATGATCGCCACCGTCGTCAGGATCACGCCGACCCACGGGAACGGGTGATGACCTTGCAGCGCCCAGATGTAGTCGCCGCCGAAGCCGAGCCAGGCGAAAAACAGCACGAAGCCAATCACCAGCCACGTCGTGCGCCGGCGATTGGCTTCCTGTTGTTGAAAGAGATTACCGTTGGGAGAGGTCAACCTGCGGTACCGCGCGTTCCGCTTGATCTTCGATCTCCCACAGGTCCGTCCGTTCCGCGTGAGCCAGGCCGGCGACCAGCGTCGTGGGAAATTGCTGCTGCTTCGTGTTGTACTGGGTCGCGGTGTCGTTGTAGAGCTGCCGCGCGAACGCGATGCGGTTCTCGGTGGAGCTGAGCTCCTCCTGCAGCTGGCCGATGTTGCCGGTCGCTTTGAGCTGCGGATAGCGCTCCACCGTCACCAGCAGCCGGGACAAGGCGCCCGAGAGCGCGTTCTCCGCCTGGCTGACCTGTTTGATCGCTTCTGGGCCCCCCCCAGACGCGTTTACCTTGACCGCCTGATTGCGCGCCTGGATCACCGCTTCCAGTGTCGAGCGCTCGAAGTCCATCGCGCCTTTGACGGCGTTGACGAGATTGGGAATCAGATCGTGGCGGCGCTTGAGCTGCACGTCGATCTGCTTGAAGGCGTTGACCGTCTGGTTCTTGAGTGAGATGAGACCGTTATACGCGGCGACCATCCAAAGAACCACGACGATGACCAGGATCAGCAGCACCCACATGTTTCGTCTCCCGGTGAGATGGAGGGGCGCAGCATGTTGCGCCCGTACCAGAGTATTACGGGCTGTGCGGCAGGAGTTTCGCGATCGCCTCGCGCAGCGTCTCGGCCAGCCCCTGGTCCTCCGCGCCGAGCCGCGCCAGCGGGTGATCGGCGTCGACGTGCAGCTCCACGCCGCGCGTCACGGGGATGCGGCGCCAGGTGGTGGGTCCCGTGGTTTCCTTGCCGGCGTCGCGCGTCAACCAGGCGGTGAGTGCGCGGCCCGAGCGGCCGCGCGGCATGCCTTCCGCGCCCTTGAGGGGCAGACGATCGGGCGTCGGGAGCGACGTGCCGAGCACCTGGGCGCAGCGCCGCTCCAGCACGTCGCCCGTCTGGTCGTGCATGTCCTTGGTGATTGCGGCGAGGGTCGCGCCTTCCATCTGTCGCAGCTTGATCGCCAGCAGCTGCAGGAAGTGACGGTACGAGTACGTCGCGGCAGTCCCTCGTCCTTCCGGCGGGCTCACCAGGCCGCGTGTCACGTAAAAGCGTATGGTCCGTTCGCTCGGCGCGGCGCGTGCCGCGGCATTGATGGGCGTGACCGCTGACGCGTCGAGAACCGCTCCCACCACGACGGACAGGTCACGCAGGTTCCAGGGCGCGAGGTTCCGGTATTCCCGCAGCACATGCAGGGGGTCGGCGTGTGCAACGGTCGTCATGCGTCCATGGCGCCGGACGCCCGGTCGCTCTGCAACACCGACGCTACCCAGTCCGCGACTTGCTGCAGGTTGAACGGCTTCCGGATGACGGTGCAGTGGTGGTGGTCGAGCCAGGTGCGCACTTCTTCCGCCTCGGCATCACCCGTCATGATTGCGATATGGCCCTCGAGCGCCGGCCAGCGATGGATGATCGCCAGGTAGAGCGCGAGGCCCGACATGGTGGGCAAATGAATGTCGAGCAGCAGCGCGTCCGCTTCCTCGCTCGAGAGAATCTCGTAGGCGGATTCGGCGGTGCCGGCGCTGAGCACGCGATAGCCGTGCCGCTCGAGGTACCGCTCGAGCACGCGGCGCAGCCCCGCCTCGTCGTCGACGATCAGAACGGATGCCGGTTTGCGCGGCGGCGCGGTCATCATGAGGCGTTGACCGCTGCCTGACGCGCGGGCGTCAGGAATCCCTGGACGATGCGTGCCGTCGCTTCGTCGGCGGTGAGCGACAGGCGCATTTCCCCGGCGGTGAGGCCGAGGTATTTGCGCGCATGCTGCTGTAGCGTCTTGGCCTGCGCGTACCCCAGCCGCTTGGCGATGTCCTCGATCGTGAAGCCCGGATCCTGCAGCAGACGGTGTGCGTAGAGCACGCGCGCGGCGGCGAGGATGTCTCTTGGGCTCGGCAGGCCGGCACGCGCGAACCAGCGCGCGCACGTGCCGCGGTCCACGCGCGCCCGCGCCGCGACCTGTTGGATCGTCTGCACGGCGCCGGGGCTGCGCATCGCGTCTTCCAGCACCCAGCGCAGCTCGGGTGGCAGCGGCGCGAGGGCCTCGGTGAGTTGATCGAGCAGCCGGTGTGACGCGGCGTGCAGCGCTTCTTGGGACAGCAAATCGCGCAGGCGATCGGGATGGTCTTCGGTGCGGCTCAACACGACCTGACTGATGCCGCACTTGCCCATCGCGAGCAGCACGGGAGCCAGCTCGGGAGTCATCATCGGCGTGTACAGGATCAACGGCAGCGAGGGGAACAGCACGCGCAGCCGCTCGACCTCCTGGCCGCGCGCCCCGCCCAGCATCGGGTCGACGACGGCGATTTCAACGGGCCGGACGCGGATCGTCTCGAGCGCGTCGTCCCAGGTCGGGGCGCGCGCCAAGGTGAAGCGCGGCGCGACTGCGCCGCGCAGGTTTTGATATTGGATGTCCGAGACTGCCGCGAGTACCAGCATTCCCCTACACCACCTCCCAAAATCCCCAATTGCCGCAAAAACGCCCTACGATGCCGCAAAAATGCCCTAAACGCCGCGGGCTCCAACACTCAAGTTGGTTGTGCTTGCGAGTCCCCATCCAACTCGACTGTGGAGGCCTTTATGTCACGTCGCATTCGCTTCGCCCTAGCCTTGGTCCTCGTGTCGTTCGCGCTCACCGCCGCCGCCTGTGCCGATGCGTCCGGTCCGACCGAGCTGACGTGCGATCAAAACAATCCCGCGGTGTGTCGATAGCCGTTCGCTCTACGTCACGCACCGAGTGACGCCAGGGAGGCGGAAACCTCCCTGAGCGCCTCGGCGTGAGACGCGAAGTTAACAACGACGTTCTCCGCTTCGTCTTGAGCCGCACACATGTCCAGCCCGGCCTGGATCCGCTCTACTCGGAACGTCATCTCATGCAGGTCATTGGCTGTGGCGACTTCGAGTGCCTGCTGAAGTTCCGACTCCGCGCGTCTGTAATTCCCGAAACGGGCGAAGCCAATGCCGACTTTGAGATGATAATCCGCCCGAATATTGGGTAGCGCGGAATCTAGGCCTTCAAGTGCCTGTTCCCGCCAACGCTCGAATGTCACCCGATCGCGCCGGAATGAAGCACAGTGCATTAGCTCGATAACAGCGTTTGTCACGAGTTCCGCCGAGCCTCCTCGACGAACCACGTGGTTCAACGCCCGCTCTGCGGCGCTTACGTCTCCAAGAGACAGCAGCGCTAAAGCGAGGTCACCAAGGGCGCGCGACTGAGATGAGTCATCCTCGTGTAGCTCAAAGGCACCCCACAGATGCGGCGCGCCCTCATGAGCTCGTCCGCGCCGCACGAGCACGTTACCAAGACCATGTTCTGCGTGAGCTTGTACTATCCGGAAGGTGGTTGCGCGGGCGTCAGCCAAGACTGCGCGCCATGCTTGCTCGGCTTCGGCGAGATTGCCACGGAAGTGGATGACGTTGCACTCCCCGACGCGGCTGAGTAGAACCGACTGACGATCATCCACTGATGCCGCGATGCGACCTGCTTCTGCATAGGCCGCTAAGGCCCGTTCAAAATCCGTTTGCATGCGTCGGACACGCCCCATCCGCAGCCACGCGGAAACAGTATCGGTTGTTCGCAGCCGGCCGTTTCCCACGTTGATCATCGTTTGAAGAACGTCTTCTGCCTCCTCCAAGTGCGACTCGTGTTCGAGGTACAGCGCGTAGGCGAAAAGCGTCGGCGCAATCAACTCGAACTGCCCTGTGCGATGCGCCTCGCCCGCCGCCCGTACGATGCAGCTCAGATGCGAAGCCTCGGTTCCTTCGCCGGCCAACTCGGCGCAGTAGCGCTCAGTCGCCGCCCATTGATAGCGGAATACATCGGGAGTAGGAGGCTCGCGATCGGGCGTGAGCAGGTCGACAAACCGCAGTGTCAGAAATGCACCCTGACCCAGCCGCACCTCGGGAGAGGTGGCTGGCTCATCGGTCACCCGCTGCAGAAAGACAGCATGGGGGAGTCCGGTAGGCCGCGAGGACGTGTCAGTGCTCATCGCGAACCCGCATTTGCACCCGGTGTGCCGAACGGCAAGACCATCACGCACACCAACATAGCGCGCGTAATCCCGGCGCGTTAGCCCGCAAATGGCGCGTTTTCGGGCTTTTCGCCGGGTTTTTTCGGTGATGTGCGGGGCCGGCGCCGATCGTATAAACGGCGCATGTCCAAGGGGTTCGCGCTAGGGTTTACCCTACTCGAGCTGATGGTCGTGATCTGCATCGCGGCGGCGCTCATGGCGTTCTCGCTGCCGCGCGCGGCGCGCCTGATGGACTGGATCGCGACCGAGCGCGCCGCCCGCGACGTGACGACTGCACTCGCTGTTGGACAGCAGCGCGCGATCGCGTTTGCGACGCGCGCCCGAATCGCGCTCAACGACGACACCCTGCGCATCGACTGTCTCGGACCCGGTGGATGGACGACATGGTGGCGGATTCCGGGGCCGGCCAGCCACGGCGTCACGCTCGAGGTTTCCAATCCCGTCGTCACGTTCGGGCCTAACGGAATTGGGTGGGGCGCGTCGAATACGAAGATCGTGCTCCGTCGCGGGTCCCAAGTCGAAACGATCACGACGTCGCGAGTAGGAAGAGTGAAGCGCTGGTAGATGCAACCGTTCGGCGGGTACGTGCATCTAACTCTGTGAAACTTGGATGCGCTGCAGGACGTAAAATCGAAGGGTCGCGGCCGAAGTGTGACGGCCACTTCGCCCGACCGCCAACCCCGGGGAGCTTTCAGCCCCGGGGTTTGGTCTTTATGGGCTTACCAGCGAACCTCCAGCGAAATGCATCGGTCATCGCCGAGAACGACACCGAAGATGTAGGCCATGTCCGCGGTGAAAGGTCCGAGCGTGAGACCCCCACCTATCTCCCACGAACCCTGGCGAGGGCCGCCAGGACTCGCCAACGAGCGATAGCCGGCCCGTGCCGCGGCGCTTGCCGATCCCCATGTACCGCCCAATTGCAGCCCGGCGTGCAGGTCCGGCTGAGTGCCCGACCGAATGGGGAGCGCGAGATCCGTAACGGTAGTGAGGCGTACGTGTCCAATTCGGCCCTGCCACGCGGTTCCGGGACGAATGCGCGTTGGCAAAGGTGCGCGGCCGCCGCTGGTCTTGAAGCCCTGACCTGCATGTAGCACAGCAACGCCCACGCTGAAGCCCCCGCCAATCGCTGCCTGCGTACCGCCGTCGAACGCCCAGGTAGCGGTATGGGCACCGACGTAATCCGCATCGAGCCGGGCGACCGAGACGCCCCAAGCCATATGGTCGGCAACGGCCGTGCGAGCGAAAGTGAAAGAGAGTGACTGCTCACCAGCGGTGACTCCCGGTAAGCCCAGATCCCGGGCGACGTCGCCCCAGTCTCGGCGGCGAGCCGCGAGGCGTATCGTGCCCCAGGGACCGCCGTGCGTGATCGCCATAGCGTAATCGCGCGCGCCAGTCGCGGATGCCCGGTGACTCAGCTCCGCGCCGCGTGCTCCTGCGAGGGCCGCCGGATTCACAAGGGCGAACGGCGCGCCGCGCACGGCAACACCCGCGCCGCCGAATGCCACCGGCTGCGCGTGCATCGGCTCGAAGGGAAAACCTGATTCGCCCGCACTCCCTTGGGCCGCAGCACGCATCGGATGACTCCAGGCCGCGAGCACGAGCAGACCACGCCACGTGCTCACGACCTTGCTCATGGCACCACGACCAGCTTGCTGGTTGCGCGGAATCCTTTTGCCTCCATGACGGCGATATACACGCCCGGCGCGACACGCGCCCCCCGCTGATCCTCGAGGTCCCATTGCGCGCGATAGGCACCACTGGGGTAAACGTCGTTGACGAGAATCCGAACGAGTCTGCCTGCGGGATCATAGATTCGAATCGTCACTCGGGCCGACGTCTGGTCCGGTACCGCGAAGGCGAGCGCGGTAATGCCGTAACGTCGCACGGCGTCGCGCAGGGCTGCTCGGTTGCCGGGCGCTGGCGACATGGAGTCGGGCTGGGAGGTAAAGGCCGGGACGAGGGCAGGCGATATCGCGTGAACGCCAACGGGGCCCTCCGGCTCGGGCGGGGCCTGTGTGAATTGGAAGCGCGCAATCCCACCCGCGGCCGATGCCGTCACTGCATCATCACCGAACAGTGGAAGAACAGACTGGGGGACCCGAAGCGCGCGCTCGCGCAGAGCCGCGACGGAGGGGGCGGTGAGCACGACAAACCCGATGTCGATGGCCCTGGGGTTGTCGGCCACGGGTCCAACCGCGATCACGAAACGCACGTCCCCGCGCTTCCCGGTCAGCGCCGGGTCGCGCGCGGTGATTTCCGCATACGCGGCACTGTCGCCGGCGGGAGCGGGGCGCCACCCATCCGCTCTCGTCGAGAACTGTCGCACTGTGACGCTCGCCCCCCGCGGCACGTCGATCAGCCGATAGCCGAGAACGCCTGAATCGGGGTCTTCCACCCACGCAAGGTTCGCATCCGCGTCCCAGCCAAGCAGCTCGTCACCAGGCCGCCTGCCTAGCTCCGGATCGAGCGCGAGGCCGACAAACGCCCCAGCGACACGATCGGCCGTAAGCTCGAAGCGCGCACGATATGCGTCCGCTCCTTCGCCGAGGGACCGTCGCGAGAACACGGCGCGCCCAAGAGACCGCTGCTGAGTGGGGACGGCCACCTGCACGGTAGCCGTGTCACCTCCCAACGCGTTTGGCCATGGCTTACCGCGCATCGTGGGTTGCCCGGCGAGCGAGAAGAACTGGGTGACGGTCGGTGCGCCAGCGACGCGCGCGCCGATCCAGGCGCCGGAACCGATGTGGTAGTTCCGCCGAGTCGGCCCCACCCGGGGCATGGCCGCGTTATCGCGCACGGGTCCCACCAGAGGCTGCTCCTCACAGGTCGGCGGGCACGGGGGAGGTGGTGGCGGGGGTGGCGGGGCGGGGATCGCCACATACGTGCTCCTCGCGTCCGAGTCCCACTGTCCGTCCGATGTCCGACGCGCGGTCAGGCCCCAGGTGATCGTGTACATGGCGCCAGGATCATCCGGGATATACACCGAGCTGTACTGGCCGCTGGCCCAGGGCGATCCGTCCCGTTGCCACGTCCAACTGTCAGCCGGCTGGTTGCTTGATCCTGTAAGATCATAGGTGCCGGCGGAGCTGATGTAGTCCGGCACCCCAGCCGTCACGGTGAAGCAGTTCAGGTTGAAGTACGGTCCGTCCGTCCGGCGCCACTGGGTCTCGTCGCCGTACGCGCTCTCGTGCTCGACGTAGTACGAGTAGAGGCCGGCCGGATTGCCCGTGGCGTCCCAATACTCATGCTGCCATCCGGACGCGACTCCTCTCCTCGTCCAAAACGTGGCCACGATGGCTCCCGCGCTGTTCTTCACCTTGAGGACGTAATCGCCGTAACCCGTGAACAGGAAGGAGAACGACGCGTCGCATTGCCCGGGGGACACACTGAGCTGCTCCGCATCCACGCCGAGGTGGTGCAGCTGTCCGCCTGTCGTGGCGGTCCACTGCTCGACTGATTGGACGTACGGGAGCTTTTCACGAATCAGGGATGCACCGCTTTGCCAGTAGTACGGGATAGCGGCCACGTCCGTCGGTTGGTTGAAGTTCCCCGTGCTCCACGACGGTGTGCCACCGTAGGTTTTCAGCGGAGCAGGAGGGGGGTAGCGGGGTGAAAACCTCGTGAACTTCACGAGCACGTTTCTGGCCTGGTCGGCAACGATGACATCGCCATAATAATCCTCTGTGATGCCGACGAATTTCGAACCAGGAATCTGTGTTGATCGTTGCGCGGGAGTGGGTGTGCCGGGCGTGCTCGCGTCGGGCGTGTCGTAATACCACGCCGAAACGCGCTCATTGTCGGTGTCGGAGATGTACACGCTTGCATTCAGGGAGCTGCCGTCGATGCTGCGTCCCGAGCTGACGGTGATGCCCTGCGGGTGAGCGAGCTGAGCCGCGCCGGACCCTGATGTGCCGAAGGAATTGAGATACGTCTTGGTCATGGTCCAGGCGTTCAGGTCCAGGCCCACCTGGTAGACCACAATCCGGTCGTTGTAGGTGTCGGCAATGAACACCCGGTCATCCGCGAACGTCCACGTGCCGGCCGGATCCCACGCGACGTCATACGGCTCTCGCAGCGGCGTCCCCGACTCCGATCCGTCCAACGTGCCGAGCCAGCGGACGCACATGCAGGTGTAGCCGAATGCGATCACCACGACTCTGTTGTTCTTGGAGTCGGCGATGAAACCAACATGCCATTCGCCCTCGCGGCGCGTGATGTCGACGCCTAGCGGTCCCCAGAAACGGTACGGTCCGTCTGCCGCCGTTCCGGCCGTGCCTAACTGTCTCAAAAACGTCCCCGCCTGGCCCCAGAGCAGACGGTTCCATTCCGGATCGGTGGAAATGAAGATCGAACGTAGACACTTTGTCTCCGACGCGTCGACATGCGTGCAGTGAGACGCAGTGGCCCATGTGCGGCCGAACACGTAAAACCCGAGTTTCGCCTTCGTGAACGTCCAGTGCAGCCGGTCCGTCTCGACTGTGATGCACTTATTGGAAAAGAGATAGCGCTGGCACTTGACCTCGTGGATCGCCCTGGTCGCTTCGAAGGTTTGGCCGAGGGCGGTATCCGCTGAGAAAGGCATGGCGGCGAGCGTGAGCAATGCCCAGGCAAGCGGTTTCATCGCCGTCCACCCCCTCCACTTCCCCTCTCAACCGCGGTGGCAAGCGCCATGAGACGAGGGACGAGTCCTTCGTGTGCCCTGAGAACCCAGTGGTCGGCGTGACGCGCGAATATCAGCGTTACAGGCGTGCGGACGGAATCGGACGTCGTGGCGAGGTAGACTTTCGCCTGCGCCCGCAGCACATCCCGCCCTTCGGGTTGGAAGCTGACGAGATCGATCGTGAAATCCCACAGTGGCTCGAGGGCCGCCTGCGGTGGGCGTCGGGTTCGCCTGGCGCCTGCGGTCGCCAATCTCCCCACGATCGCCGCGAGCTGAGGTTCGTCGAACTGCCGGGGATCGAGCTGGCCTCGGCGGATGTCCGCGACGAGCGCATTGACGGTAACGCTTACCGCGTACGTGGAATCCGCGATAGCCCGCGGCGTGAGCTCGTCTGGGGGCTCCTGAGCCACGGTCCGGCACGGGATGGCAACAACTCCGACACTCAACAGCATCAGCGCAACCTGATTTCGAATCTCCGGTACCCGCATGCTCCCCCCTCACGGCCCGCGTGGCCGCACTAGCTCGACGCCTACTCGGCGCTCAACCGGCAGTTCCCGCGCGTTCGTCTTCCAACCCGCGCCGACATCTCCCTGGAAGCGCTCAATCACCCGGCCACTTTCCGCATCAACGGCGCGGTTCCAGCGGTCCGGATAGACCTGCGGGGTGCGGGAATCAATGCGGACTGGACGACCGCGCGGTGCGCGACCGGGCTGAACGGGATGCTGCTCCGCTTCAATGAACAAGAGTACGTGCCCCGCGCCGGGCATCCAATCACCTGTGGGCCGCAACGCACCCTTGTCGTCGGGGGGCAGTAGCGTGCTCGTGATGTCCTTATCGTCTGCGCTACGGAATACGCGGAAGCCCGGCTCCCCGACTGCAGCGTCGAAGTAATAGAGCCCGTCGGGCGAGAAGAAAACGCCGTGCCGTGACGTCAGAGACAGCTGCCTCGTCGGGACGTGGTACCGGTATATCAGGAAGTCGGCGTTAGCCCCGCTTGGTGCGCCCGGAGGCGGAAGGGCTTTCACATAAAGGGAACTGTCGAAGACCGCCCACTGCATCTGGTAGGGTCGCCACACACCTGGGACAGGCTCCTCGTCACCCGTTGACACATCAACGACAGAGAGAGTCTCTGGTCTGAAGGTGGGGTCCTCTCGACTGCTGCCTCGGAGAATCGCCATTTTACCAGCGCCGCAGCACCAGACGTATCCGCGGATTCGCCTGCCCTCCTCGCTTTTGATGTTTCGGGGGACCTGTCCGGCGAGATCGAGGATCACCAGCTGCTTGACCGAGCCAGCAGTTTGCCCCTTGAGAAACTCGACGAACGCCACGTGCCCACCCTCTGGTGAGACCGCAACGTCGCCCGGTATCTCTCCTTCCGAACGATAGATCTCTCGGTCTACCTGGCCCGGTGTGGTTCGCAGGACGACACGGTTGCGAGCACCTACTCGCATACGGTCCTCGACTCGGACCAAGACTCCGCTCGTCTGGGCATGCAACCCAAACACAGGCTGCATGAGGAGGATCCAGAGCACTACACGTCGAAGCATGCCGTGCTCAGTTGTTGGGTCCATCGGGATCTCGAATCCTTACGTGAAAATGGTCGCGGTGGCTGGTGTCGTGCACGATGTAAGGATCGTTAGGAGCGTTTACAAAACCCAGGCAAGTTGTGTCAGCCAGGATCATGTCCACCCACGCCTTGCCATCCGTACTGTCGCCGTTTTCCACGACGATGGCCGCGAAGAGGTTCAGGGTCGCCGTGGTGTCATAGGCCCCCGCCTGGTTCGGATCGCAGATATCGAGCGGGCCTTCGGCTCCGTTCTTCCTGAGGTATCGAACGTCGACATCCAATCCGTTCCGGTGCCACGAGTGGGGGTCGCCACATGTGGCAAAGACACCGCCGGTCCTCAAGCTCATGTCTCCTGTCTGCATGCGTGGTCGCGTAGCTGGGGATAACCACGCGTTCCAGGTGCGCCCGCTGCCCTCGATGAGACCAAGCAGCTTTCTGGTGCCCCAGTCGTCGATGTCGACGCCGTCGCACCCGCGGTATCCGCTATGGTCGTACCCCGGCCCTGTATCCCTGAGGTTCATGCCGTTGTCGAGCGACCCGGACGTGAAGCCTCCTCGCGCAATGCTGAGGTTCAGATCCCATTTCAAGGTGTCGAAGGTGTAGAATCCAGCGATGGGGGAGTTACCGATCCTGTTCGTAGGGTTGGTCTCGGTGGCCGTGCTAATCGTGTCGTTGTCGCTGTCCCATGCCGGTCCGCACGGTTTGGTACCGACCGACTGGCCATCTCGGTAACTGATGCAATCCTCAGCCGGCTTGTTCTCCCCAGGGTCGTCCCCGCACCACGAACCCGGATTCAGAATGCATGAAGCCGCCTTGTAGATGTCCGCAATCACACCGCATCCGGTCACGACAACCGGGATGAGTGCGACCAGAAGCATGCTTGCCAGATACACTGCGCGAGAGGGAGAGCGAGGCCCTGGCGAGGGAACACCCGCCGCCGAGGCTGTTTGCCGAATCGCTTTCAGGTCTGCTGAGTCGTGCATGCGTAACCCCAGCGAACTGACACCACGCAGACTGCCCAATGAGCCGTGATGCGATTCCCTACAGTGGGACTGGTACGCGCAATGTTCCGGAAGGGTCCGCGTGATTATGACTTTTAGCGCGGGGTGGAATCGTCATTGCCGAAGTGACTACAGCTGCTGCACGGGTGCGCGAAAACCTAGCCGCGATGGCGACTTAGAGCGCCGGGCCCGCGTCCTCGTCGAGAAAGACGAGCGTCTGCCGCCGTCCTACCAGCCGCACCAGCGCCTCATAGACGCGCGGATCGAGCACCGTCCCGGACAAATCCCCCATCCGCTCGACCGCTTGCTCGGGGGTCATCTTCTCCTGATAAGGCCGGGCGGTCGTGAGGGCGTCGTACACTTCTGCCGCCGCAATCACGCGCCCGCCGAGGGGGACTTCCTCGCCGCGCAGCCCATCGGGATAGCCGGTGCCGTCGAACCGCTCGTGATGGCTTTTGACCATCGCGACGACGTCGCCGAGATGCACGAGCGGCGCGAGAATCTGCGCGCCGATGATGACGTGCTGCTTGACGTGCTCGAACTCGTCGGCGGTGAGCGGCCCTTCCTTATTAACGACGGCTTCCCGGGTGCCGATCTTGCCCAAATCGTGGAGCCGGCCCGCCATGCGGATGCGGTCCACCTCTTCCTCATCCAGGCTCATTTCCGTGGCGATGTTCGCTGAGAAATCGGCGACGCGGGCGGAATGGCCGCGCAGATAGGGATCCTTGGCTTCGAGCGCGTTGACGAGCGCCTCCAGCGTCGCCGTCGAGACCCGCTCCAGCCGGTGCCGCTCGCGCTGCAGCTCCGCGGTCCGCGTGGTCACTTCCTCTTTGAGCCATTGATTCAAATGCCGATTCTCGAGCAGCATCTCGCGGCGCTTGAGGGCGCGGTGCACGGCGCGCCCCAGGTCCGCCAGCTCGATCGGCTTGGTGAGGTAATCCATCGCCCCGCGCTGCATGCAGAGTGCCGCGCTGGTCGCGTCGTTGACCGCCGTGAGCATGAGGATGGCGAGATCCGGCTCGATCTCGAGCGCCTGCGGCACGAGGTCGACGCCGCTGGTGCCGGGCATGCGGATATCCGAGAGCATCAGCGCTACCTTGTGGAGGCGCAGCTGCTGGAGAGCCTCGTCAGCCGAGCTTGCCGCGAAAACCTCGAACTGCTGCTGCTTCAGGTATTTCCGCAGCGCGTTCCGGATGGGCTCTTCGTCATCGACCACGAGGACGGTGACGACTCCCGCATGAGCGGTCAACCCGATGCTCCTTGTGAAGCCAAGGCCAAACTAGGAATCGGCTGCGACGAACGCCAGGTCTACGGGAGCGGGAATGAGGCGCGCCGCATGGGCGCGCGCCAGCAACTCCGCGACGGCGCGCCGCCCCAGCGCACCGTAGTCGACCGTGTAGGCGTTCACGTACATCCCTATGAACCGGTCCGTGCGGGCGGCGTCCAGCCCGCGGCTGAACCGCTGCGCGTGCCGCAACGCCTCCGCGCGATGAGCGAGCCCGTATTCGATGCTCGCCTTCAGGTCGCGCGCAATCGCGCGCATCAGCTCGTCACCCAGATCGCGCCGCACCACGTTTCCGCCGAGCGGCAGCGGGAGCCTCGTCTCGTGATGCCACCATTCTCCCATGTCTGCCCAGAGGTGCAGCCCGCGGTCGGCAAAGGTGAGCTGCCCTTCGTGAATCAGCAGGCCCGCATCGGCGTTTCCCGCCGCGACAAAATCCTCGATCTGATCAAACGGGACCACGACGTGACGCGCGGCCGGCTGATAGAGCCGCAGCGTCAGGAACGCGGTCGTCAACTCTCCGGGAACGGCGACGACACGCCCCGCCAGACCCGCGCGCGGGTCGGCGGGTGCCGGCTCTCGGGCGACGATGCGCGGGCCATAGCGGTCGCCGATACTGGCACCATGCGCGAGCAGCGCGTAGCGGTCCGCGAGATACGCGTACGCGTGCAACGACACGGCGGTGACCTCCAACTCTCCCGCGAGCGCGCGACGATTCAGGCTCTCGATGTCGCCCAGCTCGTGGACGTAGCGCCGGCCCGCCGTGTCGATCTTTCCTTCCGCCATCGCCCAGAACATGAACGCGTCGTCGGCATCGGGACTGTGCGCGACATGGATGAGGCCGGGATGGGGGATGGGGGAAGGGGGATGGGTGGTCATGTCCCGGACCGAGCTCCGGTGAGGCGAGATGCCTCTGCCTTGAAACTTGCCAGTGCATCCGAATGATCCGCGTATTCAGGCCGGCTCTTCGCCATTTCGGCCGGTTCGTTGCGCAGGAAGTCCGCGTACGCGCGCCGCTCCGGCACCGTGTTGCCCAGCTGCTGGTAGGCGTGGGCGCGCAGGATATAAATGAAGAGATGCGTGGGGATTGATTGCCGGATCGTGTCGGCCTGGGCGAGTGCGGCGGCCGCGTCCCCACCGGCAAGCTGCAGCAGGCCGACATGGTAGCGCGCATCGGCGTCCAAGGCTGGCAGCTGTGAGTAGGCCCCCAATGCCATCGGCAGAAAGAAGCTGACGCTGTCGCCTTTGCCGGCCTCCGCCAGGATCATGACGCGGTTGAACAGCCGGTTGGCTCGTTCTTGGGGGGACATCTGACTGATGTCGGGAGCGGAGAGCGGGGAGCGGGGAGCAGCGGGCGCCGCTCCCGGCTTCCCGCTCCCGGCTCCTCGCATGGCGACTACCGTCACGAGCGCACCCAACGCCGCCCCGGCCAGGGCCCAGGGAAGGCCGACTCGCCAACCGGTCGAATGCGCGCCGGCCATGGCAGCGCCGCACTTGTGGCAGAACCGCGCAGTGGCTGCGAGCTGCGCGCCGCAGGCATGACACGTCATGAGTGGGGGGAATGTAACCCGGGCTAGCGACCCGCACGAAAGCCGGTAGAGTAGGGGCCCATGGCGAGCACGGAATACGGCAAGCACATGGGAGAGTTGAAGCGCGGCGAGCAGCGCTGGGACGTGTACCTCGAGGGCCAGGCTGATGCGTCGCTGGGCGCGGTACGGGGCCGCATCCACTTCGTGAGCGGTCAGCTCCACAAGGTCACCGGCTGGATCTTCCTCGAGTGGAAGGAGAAGGATATTCAGGAGCGGTTCGGCGAGTTTTCGGCCGTCGAGCTGCTACACTTCGTGGAGGCTCTGTAGCGCATTTGCTGCACATTCGTGCTTACAGTTTGCACATTTCAACATCACCAATCGGCGAATAGCCGATTTTTTTTGCCAATCGTGCACGGATTTCTTGACACCCCCCCTTTGCCCCTCTACCTTCCCCCATATGGCCCGCCGCTTGCAAAGTGACTTACCGACTCGGGAAGGAGACCCCACGCAATGACAGCAACGCTGGAACCCACGGTCGCCACCGGCGCCAAGGCGTCGACGGCTCCGTCGCCGGCGGATGTGATCCGCCGCGCCAAGGAAGCCGGAGTGCAGATCGTGGACGTACGCTTCACGGATCTACCGGGCACCTGGCAGCATTTCTCGATTCCCTTGAAGGAGCTCGAGGAAGACACGTTCACCGATGGTCTGGGATTCGACGGCTCGTCGATTCGCGGGTTTCAGGCCATCAACGAGAGCGACATGCTGCTGCTACCCGATCCGGCCAGCGCTTTCGTTGACCCGTGTCTGGAAGTGCCGACGCTCTCATTGACGTGCGACGTCGTGGATCCGATCACGCGTGAGCCTTACTCGCGCGATCCCCGCTACGTCGCGCGCAAGGCCGAAGCGTTCCTGAAAAAGAGCGGCGTCGCCACCACGGCGTACTTCGGGCCCGAGGCGGAGTTCTACATCTTCAATTCGGTGCGCTTCGATCAGAACGCGCATGAAGGCTATTACCACATCGATTCCGAAGAGGGCATCTGGAACTCCGGCACGAACGGCACGGCCAACCTCGGCCACCGTCCGCGCCACAAGGAGGGCTACTTCCCGGTGCCGCCGACGGACCGGCTCCAGGACCTGCGCTCCAAGATCATGCTGGCGATGATCGCGTCGGGCATCGAAGTGGAAGTCCACCACCATGAGGTGGGGACGGCGGGCCAGACCGAGATCGACATGCGCTATTCCACGCTGACGCGCATGGCGGATCAGGTCATGATGTACAAGTACATCGTCAAGAACGTGTGCGCGAAGAACGGCTACACGGCGACGTTCATGCCGAAGCCGATGTTCGGCGACAACGGCTCGGGCATGCACGTGCACATGAGCCTGTGGAACGGCACGAACAACCTGTTCTTCGACAAGAACGGCTACGCGCTGATTTCCGACTCGGCGCGCTGGTACATCGGCGGGCTGATCAAGCACGCGGCCGCGCTGCTCGCCTTCGCGGCTCCCACGACGAACAGCTACCGCCGGCTGGTGCCGGGCTATGAAGCGCCGATCAATCTGATCTATTCGCAGCGCAACCGGTCGGCGATTTGCCGCATCCCGATGTACTCGACGTCGCCGAAGGCCAAGCGGCTTGAGTTCCGGGCGCCCGATCCGTCGGCCAACCCGTATCTCACGTTCGCGGCGCTGCTGATGGCCGGCCTCGACGGCATCAAGAACAAGATCGAGCCGCCCAAGCCGATGGACGTGGATTTGTACGACTTGGAGCCGGAAGAGCGGCAGCACGTCAAGAACACGCCGGGAAGCCTGCTCGAGTCACTGCAGGCCATGGAAGCCGACCACGCCTTCCTGCTCGAGGGCGGTGTCTTCACGCAGGACCTGATCGATACGTGGCTCACGATGAAGCGCGTCAAGGACGTCGATGCGGTGGCGTTGCGTCCGCATCCGTACGAGTTCTTCCTGTATTACGACGCCTGACAACTGGCGGTAGGGGGTATAGGGGGCGGTAGGTGGCGGTACACCTACCGCCCCTTACCGCCTCTTTACCGCCCCCAATCTCCTATGCCAACCAAGCGCGAAATCCTCGACGCAGCGAAAAAGCAAGACGTATCGTCGCTCAGGCTTCAGTTCACCGACATCCTCGGCGTCAACAAGAACGTCGAGGTGCCCGAGAGCCAGTTCGACAAGGCGCTCGAGGGCGACATCATGTTCGACGGCTCGTCGATCGAGGGCTTTGTCCGGATCGAAGAGTCGGACATGGTGCTGCGGCCCGACCTCGAGACGTTCCGCGTGCTGCCCAACGGCGACGCCGCCGGGAAAGTCGCCCGGGTGATCTGCGACATCTACAATCCCGACGGCTCGGCGTTCGCCGGCTGTACGCGCCAGGCGCTGCAGCGCCAGATCGCCAAAGCCAAATCGCTCGGCTACGAGATGATGGCCGGCGTCGAGGCCGAGTTCTTCATCTTTCAATTGGATGCGGATGGTGAGCCGACCACGGTGACGCACGATCATGGCGGCTACTTCGACCAGACGCCAGTCGATCGCGCCGAGGAGATTCGCCGCCTGATCGTGAAAGACCTGGTGGCGATGGGATTCGAAGTCGAAGCGGGGCATCACGAGGTCGCGCCGGGCCAGCACGAGATCGATTTTCGCTATGCCGAGGCGTTGGAAACGGCGGACAATCTCGCCACGTTCCGGTTCATCGTGCGGAACGTGGCCTACCGCCACGGCTTTCTCGCGACGTTCATGCCCAAGCCCATCTTCGGGCAGAACGGCTCAGGCATGCACACGCATCAGTCGTTGTTCCGCAAGAGCAGCAACGCGTTTCACGATCCCAAGGCACAGTGGGAGCTGTCGGACGTCGCGCTGTCGTACATTGCCGGTCTGCTGACGCACGCCCGGGGGTTCTGCGCCGTCACGAATCCGCTCGTGAACAGCTACAAACGGCTGGTGCCGGGGTATGAGGCGCCCGTCAACGTCGCGTGGTCGATGCGCAACCGCTCGCCGCTCGTTCGGATCCCCGACCGTCGCGGCACCGGCACGCGCTGCGAGCTGCGGATGCCGGACCCGTCGGCGAACCCCTATCTGGCCCTGGCGGTGCAGCTGGCAGCGGGGATCGACGGCGTGGAGCACAAGTTGACGCCGCCGGATCCGGTGAATAAGAACATCTTCGAGATGAGTTTTCGGGAGCGCCGCAAGTATCGGATCGACGAGCTGCCCAGGGACCTGCACGAGGCACTCGACCTGCTCGAGAAAGACGACGTGATTAAGGACGCGCTCGGGGCGCACATTTACGAGCGCTTCGTCGAAGCCAAGCGCGGCGAGTGGCAGGAATACATCGGAAAGGTCAGTGAGTGGGAGCTCGAGAGGTACTTGAGTGTGTACTGATTGGGGCCTTGGGATTGGGGCTTGGGGCTTGTGACATCCTGCCTCGTCCGGGCGACACGCAGGGCGTGCAGCTGGCTGGACGGTGGGAGCAGCATGGCCGGATCATCGTCCGGCCGGATCCGCGCTACACGCTGGTGCGTCTGGAGGTCGATACGACTGTCGTCGAGCGCCACGACGTGGTGCTGGCGCGGTTCGACTTCAATCCCAGTGAAGCCGAGGGTGACGAGTACTCCCTGACTGTCGCCCTGGATCTCGGCGACGCGCGTCGCCTGTCGGCAGATCATCCGTACTCGCTCGGCGACTCGATTCCCGCCTACGCGACGGTGACGTGCCTGTGCCGTCCGCTCCGGCCGGACTCGGTGCGCGGGAGCTACGAGATGCAGACGCGGGGGTCGCGGCAGCTCGCCGGGCGCATTGCTGCAACGCTCTATTTCACCGCGTGGGACAATTCGACAATCCACGCCACCTACCGGCTGCGCCAGCGAATTCACGGAGTGAGGCCGTAATGGCGGTTGGGCGGTTGGGCGGTTGGGCGGTTGGGGTGGTCGCATTGCTAACCGCCCAACCGCTTAACCGCCTAACCGCCCAAACCGATGCTCCGCCGCCCCAGACGATCGACACCATCATCATCGAGAATCGCAACATTTTCGATCATGAAGACGTCGCCCCGGATTGGGTGTCGCACCTGGCGAATCGGCTGCACATGCGGACCCGCCCGTGGGTGATCAAGCGGCGGCTGCTGCTGAATCGCGGTGACCCGTTCGATTCGGCGCGGATGGCGGAGAGCGAACGCGCGCTGCGTACCCTGGGGGTGTTTCGCGCGGTGCGCGTGGATACCGTGCGTGCCGCGCCAGGCGGCAGACTCGCGCTGCGTGCCGTCACGGCCGATGGTTGGAGCACGCAGCCGCAGGCGACCTTTTCCAGCGTCGGCGGCGACAAGACCTGGGGTGTCGGACTCGTGGAGCGCAATTTCCTCGGGACGGCAACGGAGCTTTCGCTCATCTACGGCAAGAACCCCGATCGCCGTCGTCTCGATTTCGAATTCATCAACTCGCAATTCTTCGGGCGACGCACGCTGCTCATCCTGCGTCACTCCGACTTGTCCGATGGGCGTCACGGCGAATGGACGCTGGGGTTGCCGTTTCACGAGACCGCGGCGCCGCATTCTCTGCAGACGTACGGCGAATACGCGCAAGAGCGCGTGCTGCTCTTTCGGGACGACGTGCTGCAGGAGAGCACGCGCCATCATCTGCTTCGCATCGGCGTCATCGGCGGCATCGCCGCGTCCGCGACGAGCCACCGCTACACGCGGGTGTGGGGCGGCTGGGAGTGGCGCCGCGAGGACTTCGCAGACAGCACGACCGGGCGCGTTCCGTACTCCGTGTTCACGACGGCGCGGGCCGGCATCGACGTCGGTTCGGGGCGATTTCGCGTCCTGGAGCACTTCAACTCGTACGCCCGGCGAGAGGACGTGGATCTGTCGCCCACGTTTCGGGCCGGCATCGTGCTGCAGCCCGGGGAGGGAGGCGGTGTGGGTTACGAGGTGAGCGGGCAGACGTCGGCCGTCTGGAACCGCGGCTTTGCGCTGTTGCGAGTCGCCGCCAACGGCCTGGACTCGACGCGGACGCAGGCGCAGCTGACCGTTGTGAGTCAGAACGTCGGCGGCCATACGCTGATCGCTCACGCCGAGGGCGGCGTCGTGACGCATCCGAAGCCGGGCGCGGAGTTCGATCCGTGGATCGTGCAGCGCGGCCCGCGGCTGTTCGGCGTGCACGATTTCACGGGCACGCGCATGACCTGGTTCGTGCTCGAGGACCGGATCCTGGTGGCGGACGACGTGCTGGGATTGCTGGCGATCGGCCTCGCGCCGTTCGTCGATTACGGCGGTGCGTGGTATGGCGACGAGGCGCCGCGGCAGGGCGGCGATGCCGGGTTCTCGTTCCGCTTCGGCCCGACGCGCGCGGTGCGCGGCGAAGCGGCGGAGCTGGCGTTCGGGTATCGCTTCGGGCAGGTGCGCGGCAAGCCGTGGGCGGTCACGTTACGCAAAGGCTTTTCCTTCTAACAGGGATGACGATGAGCGTCGACTGGATCGGTTGGCTCGCGACCGCCGTTTTTCTCGTGTCCTACTTCACGAGACAGCAGGTGTCGCTGCGGCGCGTGCAGGGCGGAGCGGCCTTGTTGTGGGCGCTGTACGGCGTGATGATCCATTCGCTGCCGATCATCGTGGCGAACATTCTCGTCGCGGGCGCGGCGGTGATGTCG
>WNFW01001242.1_pt1 | contig 29936 bp, 28 predicted proteins | sample 5400131 | NCBI WGS metagenome assembly WNFW01 (sample SAMN13153362, study PRJNA577476) | soil metagenome | isolation source: 20 cm soil or saprolite under grassland replicate 1 | place: USA:California | collected 2016-06-15 | reverse complement strand
TCTGTAATTCTTCAGGAGCTCGAGCGCCGCGGGGTTTTATGGAAATCCGCGCTCTTCGAGCATGCGTATCCGCATTGCTGGCGCTGCGAGACGCCGCTTCTCTATTACGCGCGCACGTCATGGTTCATCCGCACGACGGAATTCAAGGACGCGATGCTCGTGCGCAACTCACGCGTCGATTGGCATCCTGCCGAAGTGGGCGCTGGGCGTTTCGGCGAATGGCTGACGAACAACATCGACTGGGCCGTTTCTCGCGATCGATATTGGGGAACGCCGCTTCCGATCTGGGTGTGCGACCACAACGACGCCCATGCCGAAGCGGTGGGCGGGTACGCCGAGCTGGCGGAAAGATCAGGCGTCTCTCTTCCCGACAAATTCGACCCACACAAGCCTTTCATCGATCGCTACACCTGGAAGTGCAAGTGCGGCGGCACGATGACGCGCACCCCTGAAGTAATCGATGCGTGGTTCGATTCGGGGTCGATGCCATTCGCGCAGTGGCATTTCCCCTTCGAAAATCGGGACAAGTTCGAGCGCTATTACCCGGCGGATTTCATCGCCGAGGGAATTGACCAGACGCGGGGCTGGTTCTACTCCCTCCTCGCGATTGCGACGGGCCTCGGCGACGCGCTTCCGAACAATTTGTTGGCGCACGAGGCGCACTCGCCCGTCGTCGCCGACACCGCGCCCTATCGCGCGGTGGTCGTAAACGATCTCGTTCTGGACGCTGAAGGCCAGAAGATGTCGAAACGGCTCGGGAACATCATCGCTCCGGAAACGGTGATCCCGCGCTACGGCGCGGATGCGGTGCGACTGTTTCTCACCACGTCGAGCCAGCTCTGGACTCCGCGGCGCTTCGACGAGGCCGGAATTCGGGACACGGCCGGTCGCTTTCTTTTGACTTTCAAAAACGTCTACAACGGCATTTTCGCCGAGTATGCGAACTTCGGCTGGGAACCATCCGACAAGGATCCGGCGCCTGAGAATCGTCCGCCCCTCGATCGTTGGATTCTGTCGCGGCTAGCCACGGTCGAGCGTGAAGCTGACGATGCGCTCGACCGTTACGAGGCGACCAACGCCGCGAAGGCCGTGATGACCTTCTTCGACGAGGACGTGTCGAAGTGGTACGTGCGCCAGAGTCGGCACCGCTACTACGAGGTCGACACTGATGACAATCGGGCGGCGTTCGCGACGCTGCACGAGATCATCACGGTAACGTGCCGGCTGCTTGCACCCTTCGCTCCGTTCATCACTGATTGGGTTCACCGGGAGCTCACCGGAACGTCGGTGCATCTGGCGCCCTTCACACGCGGAATGAGCGGCGCGATCGATGTCGATCTCGAGCGAGCCATGCGGCACGTCAGGATCCTGGCTACTCTAGGCCGTGCGGCGCGCGAAGACGCTGGCGTCAAGGTGCGACAACCGCTCGGGCGGATGGTGTGTGTCGTGCCTAACCAGGCCGCCTCCTCTCGAGCCGGCGAGGGGAGCGCGGGGATCGCGCTGGCGGACCTTAAAGCGCTTCTGGCCGCCGAGCTCAACATTAAGAACGTCGACTTCATCTCCAGCGCCGACGATCTAGTAACTTTAAAGGCTCGACCGAATTTCCGGTCGCTGGGTAAGAAGTTCGGAAAAGAAACCCCGTTGGCGGCGAATGCAGTCCAGGCTCTGGGCGGCGAAGCGCTAAGGGAATTCGAGGCGGGAAAACCGTTGTACGTCTCTGTCGGGAACGAGTCACGGGAAGTGAGCGCCGAGGATCTGGTGATCGTGCGAACGGCGTCCGGCGACATGGTGGTGAAGGAGGAAGCCGGCTATTTTGCGGCCCTCGATCCGGTAGTCACGCGCGAGCTAAGGCTGGAAGGTCTCGCCCGCGAGCTCGTCAGCCGCGTTCAACGGCTAAGGAAGGAATTGGGTTTCGCGGTAAGTGATCGCATCACGCTCTCGATAGCCGGTGGCGCCGAGATTCAGGAGGCAGTGAGAGCGTTTCAGCAATGGATTGCCGATGAAGTGCTCGCCGTGGAAGTGATGATCGGCGAGCGAGTCGAAGGAAAACACGCGACGCATGCGTTCGACCTTGATGGGCAGAACGCTGAAGTCGCCTTGGAGAGGGTCAGTTAGAAATGGCAACGGCAGCTAGCAGCAAAAAACCGAAGGCAATGACAAAAAAGAGCCTGCAGCATTTTGAGAAGCGTCTCCTTGAAGAGCGGAAGCGCGTGCTCAAAGAGCTGGGGCATTACGATGAGACATTCGGATCGACGCCGCAGGGCGCCGACGGGGATCTGAGCGCATACTCGTTCCACATGGCCGACCAGGGGACCGATGCGATGGAGCGCGAAAAGGCGTTTCTGTTCGCGAGCCAGGAAGGCCGCTTCCTCTGGCACATCGACGAAGCGCTCCGCCGCCTTTACCGTAATCCGGAGCAGTTCGGCAAATGCCACAATTGCGGGCGAGACATCAGCTTCGAGCGTCTCGATGCACTGCCGCACGCCAGGTATTGCATCGAGTGCAAGCAGCGCGAAGAAGATGGAAAGCGCCAAGCCTAACCCGCCCCTCTTCTGGGGCACTCTCGTCACGGTTGTCGCTGTCGATCTGGTCACGAAGCTGGTCGCGGCGGCGAGTCTCTCGCCACAGCACATCCCCCACGAGATCCTCGGAAATCATCTCCGGCTCACGCTGGTTTACAATCCAGGCGCAGCCTTCGGCTTGAACCTGGGAAGCTTTTCCCGCTGGATTTTCATGGCGCTGACGGCCGGCGCGCTGGTGATCCTCTGGCGTTTATACCAGGCGACGCGCCAGGGAGACTTTCTGCGGACCATCGCACTGGGCCTGGTTTGCGGTGGAGCGGTTGGTAACCTGATCGATCGGATTCGTTCGGCGACCGGGGTCGTGGATTTCATCGATGTCGGAGTCGGAGACCTGCGATGGCCGACGTTCAACGTGGCGGACATGGCGGTGAGTGTCGGGGCATTTCTTCTCGCCTGGGTGCTGTGGGGTGAAGAGCGATCGGCCGGCCCCGTCGTTGCGGGCACACCCGTGTCGGATACGCCAGCGGAGAGCTAGCCTGAGCGACATCAAAGAGTTTTCCGTCGAGGCGGACAGCGATGTCCGCCTCGATCTCTTTATTGCCCAGCGTGCCGAGCTGTCGCGCACACAGGCCGCGACACTCATCGCGCAGGGGCACGTGTTGGTCGATGGACGGCGCGAAAAAGCGAGTTACAGGCCGGAGATCGGTGAGACTGTGCGGGTCGAGATCCCCATCGTCGAGAAAAGGACGATCTCGGGCGAAGACATTCCAGTGACCATCGTCTATGAGGACGACTCGCTGCTGGTGGTAGACAAGCCGGCGGGGATGGTGGTCCACCCCGCGCCCGGAAACTGGAGTGGGACGTTGGTGAACGCTTTACTGGGGCGAGGGGGCGCGCTGTCGAAGGAGGGCGACCCCGAGCGGGCGGGCATGGTCCACCGGCTCGACAAGGAGACAACGGGCCTGCTCATAGTCGCTAAAACGGATAAAGCGCACCGGCTCCTAAGCGCCGCCATTGCCGACCGGCGCGTCGTCAGACGCTACGCTGTCATGACCTGGGGCCACCTCTCGGCAGACGCTCTCACAATCGACAAGCCGATTGCACGCGATCCACGAGACCGGAAGCGCATGGCAATCGTCGGGGACCTTCTTCGTGCGCATCTCCATTCCGGACGGACTCACCAAATCCGCGTTCATCTCGCGTCTATCGGGCATCCTGTCATGGGCGACGACGTTTATGGCGGAGGCGGAGGACGTCGTGTGGCCGGACTTCCTCCCAAGCGACATTTCCTCCACGCGGCGTGGCTCGCATTCAAGCACCCAGTGACAGGAGAGCAGCTCGATTTCCGCTCGCCCCTTCCGGAGGACTTGCTCCGCGCCCTTACGGTCATTGCGGGGGAGCACGCCCTGCCGGCCGGCGTGGATCCGCTGACTGCGTTCCGATTCTATGAGTGACGCCGTCGCCGTGCCTCCCGAGGAAGTCATCGAAGAGGAGCCGCATGTCCCAACGCGACGCCTCCTCGTCTTCGAGCTGGGCGGCAGCGCGTTCGCGTGTGACATGGATTCATTTCGTGAGATCGTCCCCATGCAGCCGACGACGCGCCTGCCTGGCGCGCCCGACACAATCCACGGCCTGATCAACCTGCGCGGAACGATCGTTACCGTTATCGACGGTGGACTCACACTCGGCAAGTCACCTTTCAGGCGGACGGACGGTTTGATCCTGTTAGTCGATTATCTCGAACGGTGGGTAGGCATTGGCGTGGACGATGTGCGCGACATTCAAGATGTGCCGATCGATCAGTTCGCGACCGTCGGTGAAACAGAAGTTCCAGTACCCGGTGCAGTTACCGGAGCGATCGAGCTCGACGGACGCCGCGTCCTCGTGCTCGACATCAAGACAGTGGTTCAGCAAGTAATCGGAAAAGGGAGGTAGGGTGAGCAGCACTGTATTGGTTTGTGATGACGCCGTCTTCATGCGAACGATGGTCAGCGACATCCTGTCGCAGGCAGGATTCACGGTCGTCGGCGAAGCGGAAAACGGGAAGCAGGCGGTCGAGAAGTACCAGCAGCTGAAGCCCGATCTGGTCACGATGGACATCATCATGCCGGAAATGGGCGGCATCGAGGCAGTCAAGCAGATCACGCAAATGGATCCGGCGGCCCGGATCCTCATGTGCAGCGCAATGGGCCAGCAGGCGCTGGTGCAGGAGGCGCTCCAGGCCGGCGCGCGCGACTTCGTCGTCAAGCCGTTCCAGCCCAGTCGCGTGCTCGAGGCGGTGCAGCGAGTGCTGGCCTAAGTGGATACTGGTCGCTACGCCAAGCTTTTTCTCTCGGAGAGCCGCGAAAACCTCACCGAGATGAACAACGCGCTGCTCGAGCTCGAGCGCGGCGGCAGCGATGCGGCCATCGCGAAGTTCTTTCGCGCGGTTCACACCATGAAAGGCATGGGTGCCGCGATGGGCTACACGTCCGTCGCCGAGCTTTCCCACGAGCTCGAGACTCTCCTCGACAAGCTGAGGAATAGCGCAATCGCAGTCACCCGGCCGATCATCGATACGCTGTTCGCCGCTATCGACGCGCTGGAGCGCGCCGTCGAGCTCGTAACTGGCTCGAGCCCAGACCAGCTCGACGTGAAGGAGATAATCACCCGCATCCGCGGCGCAGCCAGCGAAGATGTCCCGCGAACCTTCACCAAGGAATTCGCGACGATGTCGATCGAGAAGGCCGAGCCCGCGCCCGCGCCGGTGCAGAAAGGAGGAGGGGCCGCGACCCGTCAAATAAAAATCGACGCGAAGCGACTCGATACTCTGATGAACGTCGTCGGTGAGCTTGTGATCGCGCGCGATCGCATCGCGAAGATCGCCGAGCAGCTGGGAGACGAAGCGCTACTCGAGGCCACGCTTCGCGCTTCGCAGATTCTTTCCAACCTGCAGAACGAGATCATGACCAGCCGCATGGTTCCGGTGTGGCAGGTATTCGAGCGATTCCCGCGAGTGGTGCGCGATACCGCCCGATCCCTCGGAAAAGAAGTCGAGTTCAGGATCGAAGGTCGCGAGATCGAGCTCGATCGCTCGATGTTGGACGAGATGGGCGAGCCGGTGTTGCATCTCCTCCGCAACTCGCTCGACCACGGTATCGAGACACCGGCCCAGCGTGAGGAAGCAGGGAAGCCTCGCGTCGCAACTCTCATACTCACGGCTGAACGCGATCGCGCGACGGTCCTCATTCGCGTCACGGATGACGGTCGCGGAATCGATCAGTCGCGCGTCCTGCCGCGCGCAAAAAAACTCGGTCTCGTAGAACCGGAAACCACGAAGCTTTCCGAGCAGGAACTCGTTGCAATCATAGCGCGGCCGGGTTTCTCCACGGCGGAAAAAGTGACCGAAATCTCGGGGCGCGGGGTCGGGTTCGACATCGTCGCAAATCGGGTGAGATCTCTGGGCGGATCGCTCGAAGTGCACACCGACGCCGGCCTGGGGACCAGTGTGAGCATGCGACTTCCGCTGACGCTCGCAATCTCGCGCGCGCTACTCGCCAAAGTCGAGAAAGAGACGTACGCGATTCCGCTGACGCACGTTCTCGAGACGTTCAATCTGTCGGCGCCGATGCTGCTCGAGTCCAAGGGGAAGCTGGTCGTCGCCATTCGTGACGATCTCTTTCCCGCTATCTGGCTCCGCGAGCGCGTGGGTCTTCCGCCGGCCACCAGCGCGTCGACTGGGCAGGTTGTGCTCATCGAGCTGGCAGAGCGCAAAGCCGCGCTCATCGTGGATGAGTTCGTGCGGGTCACGCCGCCACTGCGCTGTCCACGCTCACAGCTACCCGCATTATGATCAGCGTGCCGATGGTGAACGTTGTCCCGCCAGGGGATTTCGTGCCCGAGATCGCGCCTGGAGTCGAGATTGTCGCTGTCCGCATGGCGATGACTGGCGATATCGGCGGCCAGACGGTTTTCCTGCTGGCGATTCCCGCCGGCTTGAGACTCGCTGAGCGGATGCTCAGACGCAAACGAGGCACATCGCCGAGCCTTGGCCAGCTCGAGCAATCGGCTCTCAACGAAGCTGGAAACATTCTCGCCGGCGCGTATCTCACCGCACTCAGCGAGTTCCTCGACATGCGTCTGATGCTGTCACCACCCTCGCTCACTACCGGTCAGACTGCCCAAGCGCTGGCGACCCTGGATCACGCTCCGCGCGCCGAGTCGCCGATTCTCTGCGTAGAAACCGAGTTCTTTCTCGAGGAGCCGGCGGAAAGCCTGCACGGGTTCTTCCTGCTCGTTCCCGACCCCAAGGCATTCGACGCCATCTTCCGCGCGGTGCGCGTAGAGTAGGCCATGAGCGCAGCGGCAACTGCCCGCCCAACGGCAGCCGCGCACGGCGGTGAGATAGACATCCTGCGGTCGTTCGCCCGTCGAATCGATCCGTCGGATGCGGGTGCCTACAACAACCTCGGTGTCCTCTACTTTCGTAAAGGCCTGACCGACGAAGCGATCGTTGCGTTTGCGCGCGCGCTTGCCCTTGACGAGCGCATGGGCGTCGCACGGAGAAATCTGGAGATCGCGTACGGTGAAACCGGAATCCTCGAGCGCCGGCTCCAGGAGCTTGAGGAGCGCCTGCGCGCGAATCCGGAAGACCTCGAGGCGCTCGTCCAAAGCGGAATCGCCGAGAAGACGGCGGGCCGCCTCGAGCGCGCACATTCGCTCTTTCAACGCGCGATCGCTCTCGACACGGACAGTTCCGTTCTGCACTTCCTGCTCGCGGAAACCCTTTACAATCGTGGTCTGCACGAAGACGCGATGAGATCGGTCCGACGCTCAATCGAGCTGAATCCGGAAAATCCCGATGCGCTTTACCTGATCGGCTTCATCCTCGGCGACCTTGGTCGCGCCGAGGAAGCCGCGGAAGCGAATCGCCGCGCCGTAATGCTGAACCCTACTCTCGTTCGCGCGCAGGCGAATCTCTCGCTCGAGACGTATCGCCACGAGATGACGCCCAGCCACCAGCAAAAGACGCCGGCGGGCGCTCACATTACGCTCGGGCGGGCGCTACGGCAAAAGGGATATTTCCAGGAAGCGCTGCGCGAATACGAAAAAGCAATCGAAGGTGGTGAAGCCAACGCCGAAGTGCTGCACGCGATGCTGGAGCTGTACCTCCTGCAGCGCGATACCGGCGCCGCGATCGCTACCGCCGACCGCTTCGCGCGCGAATTCTCACCAACCGCAAAGACCTGGAATGGACGAGGCGTAGCACTGCAGCTGGAAGGAAGACACGCGGAAGCCGAAGACAGCTACGCGCGCGCGCTGGACATCGATTCGAGCTATCCCTTCGCCCACAACAATCTTGGCGTTTTGCTCTGGCACAAGAACGACACCAAGGGAGCGATCAATTCTTTCCGCCGGGCGTTGCAGGCACCGACTCCGCCGGTCGAGGCACGACTCAACCTCGCGCTGGGGCTGTTCAAGAGGAAGCACACCGAACTCGCCCTCGAAGCTTATAGGCAAGTCCTTAGTACCGCCCCGGAACATCCCGTCGCATGGAACGGGATCGGTCTCATTCTCGTCGAGCTGGACAAGTACGCCGACGCGCGCAACGCCTTCGCTCGCGCGATTCAGGCGAATCCGGATTTCGCCGAGGCCCATTACAACATGAGCTTTACGCTCTCGAATCTCGGTGATTTCGCCTCGGCGCTCCGCGAGACCAAGCGAGCGCTCGCGCTGGATCCGATGTACACGCCCCAAAAGCTCGAGCTGGCGATCGAGCTTCCACACGAGGAGATCAGATTAACGGTCGCCCCGCCGATCACCGAATCGGACGAAACTACCGAGCACGTCGAGGAGTTTCATTTCGATCCCGCGATCATCGAGGACCTGTTCGCGGAGAAGCCGGTTCGCGTCCAGCCAACTACCGAAGATCCGATGGCGGGCTTCTCGTTAGCTCGGGACCTCATCACCAAAGGGCTCTACGATCGCGCCCAGGCGGAAATTGCGCGCGTTCTCGCTCGTGGCGGAGACAAGGTTCTTGGGTTGGTGTTGGCGGGCGACGGATTTGCCGCGCAGGGACTCCATGGGGAAGCGCTCGAGAGGTACCGCCGGGCGCTGGATATGGACGAAAACAATTCCTACGCTCGACAGGGCACCGCGCGATCGCTGCTCGCGCTCGGTCGCGCCGAAGAGGCGCGGCCATATGCGGAAGCGCTGGTCGAGGCGGGCAGCACCGACGTCAACCTGCTTCTGCTGGCGGCCGAAGCACGCGTTGCGTCGTTCGACAAGCCGGGAGCGCGCGAGATCCTCCTGGCGCTCCAGAAACGCGAGAGTCGCAACGCGAACGTACTCAAGCGAGTCGCCGATCTTTACGCCGCACTGGGGGATTCGGGCGATGCAATCGCGGCTTACCGCGGCAGCCTTGCCATCGACGAGCGGCAAATCGAGTCACGCATTGCTCTTGGGAGATTGCTCGCGAAAACCGGCGACGACTCGGGCGCGATCAGGGAGCTGGAAACCGTTCTGGTCACGGCACCCAATCACGATGCAGCGGTCGTCGAGCTCGTTGGGCCTTACCGGCGCACCGGGAGGTCGCGCAGCGCGCTGCCACGAATCGTTGCCCTCATTCGACGCGACGTATATCACTTCACCGCGCTCATCGCGCTCGGAGAGATCCTGATCGACCTCGCGCGCGAGAGTGACGCGCTCACGAGCGAAACAACGAGGGAAGCGTGTACTTCGATGCGGGGACGATCGTCGCCGCCACGATGAAGAGCAATCCGCACTTGCTGGGGACCATCCTCGAGAGGTCGGGGAAAGCGACGCCCGCCGATCTCGCGCGGGCAACCGCGATGCAGCGTGCTGGCGACAAGCGCAGAGTCGGCGAGATACTTGTTGCGCACGGCATTGTCACGCCGCGCGACATTGACCGCTTCATGCGACAGCAGATCGAGACCGTCGTGTTCGACCTCATGTCGTGGTCGGAAGGATTCTTCTCGTTCACCGAGGAGCCGCCCCGCCCGATCCGCAAGGACATCGCCGTCCGAGTGAGCACGGAATCACTGCTGATGGAAGGCGCGCGACGAATCGACGAATGGTCAAGAATGGCGGACAAGATTCCCGACGCGCGCGTGATTCCCAGGCTGGCGCCCCTCGATGATGGCCCTGAGTCGTTCATCGACCTGCTCCCACGCGAATGGGAGGTGCTCTCGATCATCGACAGCGAGAGGAACCTTCACGAGATCGCAAAGCGACTGGTGCTACCGGAGTTCGAGGTCGCGAAAATTATCTACGGAATGTTGAGTACGGGGCTGATCGAAATCACACCGCAGGAACATGAAGCAGCCCATGTCTGAGGCAGCGCGGATGCTGTTCGCCACGGCGATCGGCGAAGCCGAGCAGACGGCGCTGCTGCTAGATGCCGCTGGAACGCCGTTGGCCGGCAGCTACATCGACCAGCGCGGACGCGACATCTCGCTCGAGATCGGCTCGGCGTTGAGCGGTGTCAGCAGGGAAGTCTCGCGGTCGATGCGTCTCTTGTCGATCGGCGCCTGGACCGCTGTCGTCGTCGAGACGGACGCGGCCACCATCGCGCTCGCGCCCGCCGCCGATGATGCGGTGGTTCTGCTGGCGTCGTCGTCGACTGTGCCCCTGGGGCTCGTTCGCCGTGTTCTCACTCGTTCCGTCGCGCTCGCCATCAACTGGATGCGGGGGCGCGCATGAGGGCAGTGACTCAGACCGTGACCGCTCTTTCTCGCGTGCCGGGCGTAGTCGTCGCGATGGTTGTCGGTGCATCCGACGGGCTGATCGTCGAGACCAGCGCCATCAACAGCGACGGCGGCGCCGTCGATCTGCGGAAGCACACCGCGGCGCTGGCCGCTTACCTGTACTCTAAGGTGACGCGCGCTTCCGACGCAGCGCGTCTCGGAACGCCCGCGTTCATGCGACTGGAGGCCGAGCGGGGCCACATCTGCGTGGTAGGCGCGCGCGACGTGGTCCTCGTCACGATCGTCACTCCTGACGCCAACCTCGGCCGTGTGAGGCTAGACATGATTACCGCAGCCAGAAACAACTCGTGAGCGCGCCGACCGTGGCAGAAGCCTGGGTGGCAGTTCCGCTCAAGCGATTGATGGAAGACGCCGGCCTGATTTCCGGCGTGCTTCTCTACCCGTCGGGGCGCGCCGTCGGCCAGTTCGGGTTCTCCAACGCGGCCGACGTGATGTCGATTTGCGCGCTCACCTCCGCGATCAACGCGTCCGCGCGGGAGCTGGGGCGTCAACTCGATGGCAAACCCTTCTACGAGATGCATCACGCCGGCGCCGATCGACAGGTTTTCATGGCGCGCGCCTCCGCGGGCGCGCAGGAGTTTCTATTCGTCGGCGTGTTCGATCGCGAGAGCTCCCTCGGAGTGGTCGAGATCTACTTCGCCGAATTTCAGCAGGCGCTCGATCAGCTTCGCCCTGACAAGCAGGCGCCCGCGGTCCGCCCCTCTGGTGACTTCGAGGGCGAGCTCAATCGCAGTCTCGACGCGCTCTTTGGTCCCATAGGAAAGCGTTAGGATGTCCGTCGTCAACTACGGCACGCGCGAGATCACGTGCAAGATCGTCTACTACGGGCCCGGCCGGTCTGGAAAGACGACCAACCTGCAGCACGTCTATTCGAAGCTGCCGGAAGACCGAAAGGGGAAGATGGTCTCTCTCGCAACCGAGACCGATCGGACGTTGTTCTTCGATTTTCTTCCGCTGGATCTCGGCACGATTTCCGGGTTCGCGACGCGCTTTCAGCTCTATACCGTTCCGGGCCAGGTCTACTACGCCGCTACTCGCAAGCTCGTGCTTCAGGGTGTCGATGGCGTGGTGTTCGTCGCCGACAGCCAGTCGCGCCAGCTCGCCGAAAACATCGAGAGCCTTCAGGACCTCCACGCGAATCTCGCTGATGAGGGCCTGGATCCGCGTACGATCCCGCTGGTGATGCAGTACAACAAACGCGATCTGCCCGTCGGCGAGATCAGCTCCATCGAAGACCTGGACGAGACGCTCAACTTTCGCGGCGTGCCGCATTTCTCGGCCGTCGCGGTGAGCGGCGGCGGTGTATTCGAGACGCTTCGCAGCATTTCCACGCTCGTGCTGTCGCGGCTGAGCGCCCCGGCGACCAAGAGTTCCTGATCGTGGCGAAAGAGGCGAAGAAGAGCTCTGAAGAAGAAGGCGGAGAATTCGCCGATTTCATGGCTGATATCAGCCACGAGATAGCGCAGCGCGTGGAATCGCTCGATACGCGCCCCAACGCACCCGTTGAAGAGAAGAAGAAAACTCCCGTCCCTCAGGACGCTGGAGTAATTCTGGAATGGCCGAACATCGCCGACCGGATGATCGAGGAAATGCGCTGATGGCTATCAAGGGTAGCCTCAAGGAAGCGAGCCTTCCGGACGTTCTGCAGCTCCTTTCCATGGGGAAAAAGACCGGCTGCCTGGGTCTGTCATTCCATGACAGCTTCGGCTCGATCTACTTCGACAGCGGACGAATCTGTCATGCGGCGATCGTAAACCGGCCGCTGGACACGGAAAACGCCGTCTACACGCTGTTCACCTGGACGAGCGGCACTTTCAATTTCGAGCCCAACGTCGAGCCCGAGGATGGCGCTGAACGCGTGTCGGTCGATCCGCAGTCGCTGCTCCTCGAAGGCGCGCGCCGGGTAGACGAGTGGTCGCTCATCGAGAAGAAGATCCCGAGCTTCGACGTGGTGTTCAGTCTCGACCGAAATCGGCTGATGATGAACCGGGATCCCCTGTCCCAGGAACAGGAGTCGCTTCTGCCGCTCATCGATGGCCACCGCGACATCAATGGACTGATACGCGACTCGGGACTCGGCGAATTCGAAGTCGGTAAAGCGCTGTACGGACTGCTCAACGCGTCTTTTCTGCTGCCCGTTGGCCGGAAGAGGACCACGCCCACTCTGCCGCGAAACGCGAGTCCGCTCGAGCGGCGCGAGCTCGCGAGCGCTTTGTACAGAGCGGGAATGCACGACGAGGCGCTGCGCGAATTCCGCGCGCTCGTAGAGGAAGCGCCTGATCCGGTTGCATCGTTCCATTTGGGACTGATCGCGCTGCGACAAAAGGAGTGGAGCGCAGCCGTCAATGCATTCATGACCGCCGCGCCGAACGCGCCGAGCCGGACGTCGCTCCTCCACAATCTCGCCCTCGCCTATGAACAGCTCGGCCAGCTCGAGAAGGCGCGGCTGGTGATCGAGCGCGCGCTCGGCGCCGGCGGCGGCACCGACCCGCTCATTCAGCTCGAAGCCGCAATCGTCGCGATGCGGTTGGGCGACTCTCAGACGGCAAAAGTCCGACTGCTGAAGCGGGAAGACTATGGTGCTGCCCGTGACGCCGCGGAAAAAGGCGTCGCGGTTGCGCCGGAACTGCCACAGCTGCGTCGCAATCTGTCGGCTGCGCTCGAAGGAATCTCGCGCGTCGACCGGAACGCGGCGCAACCATCGAATCGTTCCTGACCCGGCGGCCGGCGTGATCCAGACTGACGAAGCCAGTTTCCGAGCGCTCCTCGAGAAGATCACGCGCGACCGCGGATTTCGGTGTGCCAGCTACAAGGACAAATGCCTGCGCCGCCGAATCGCGGTACGAATGCGCGCGAAGGGCGCCTTCAGGACCGATGAATACGCGGGAATGCTCGACACCGATCCGCGCGAATACGATCGATTGATGCGCTCGCTTACGGTCAACGTGACGAAGTTTTTTCGGAACTGGGACACGTATTCGGCAATTGAAAACAAAGTCATTCCCGTGTTGTGGGATCGAAAAGAACCCGAGCTGCGCATCTGGAGCGCGGGCTGCTCCTCCGGGGAAGAGCCGTACTCGATCGGCATACTTATGGACAAGCACGCCCGCACTTCGAAGGCTGAAGCGCGCCTCCAAACGGTCTCGATCGTCGGCACCGACATCGATTCGGACTGTCTCGGCGCGGCCGAGCGCGCGTTCTACGCCGACTCTGCGCTTGCGGACACACCCGCCGCACTCCGGGAGAAATACTTTCCGCGAGTGGCGGGACTGCATACGATGCTGCCCGAAGTGCGTCGGCTCGTGAGCTTCGAGTGCAATGACGTACTCGCTAACCAGCCCCCGCTTGAAGAGGTTCATCTGCTCCTTTGCCGCAACGTGATCATCTATTTCGAACGTGAGGCTCAGGACGCGTTATTCGCCGGGTTCCATCGCGCACTCGCTCCGGGTGGCTTTCTCGTCCTTGGGAAAGTAGAAAGCCTGCTCGGCGACGCGAGGGGCTTGTTCGCTCCGGTAAACGCGCGCGAGCGCATCTTCAGAAAGATCTAGTTTTGCCTGTGACCGACATCATGGATAAGCGGGCGACGGTGCTGGTCGTGGACGACAGCGCTTTCATGCGCAAGCTGATCGCTGAGATAGTCGAGTCAAGCGGAGCGTTCCGGGTCGTTGGAAGTGCCGGCGACGGCATCGAGGCGCTGCAGAAGATCCGCATTCTCAAACCCGACATCGTGACACTCGATATCGAGATGCCGCGCTTGAACGGGCTACAGGCGCTCGAACAGATCATGGCCGAGATGCCGAGACCGGTCGTGATGCTGAGCGCAGCAGGTTCGGAGCTGGGCAACGAGATGACGTTACGGGCTCTGGAGCGTGGGGCGCTGGAATTCGTGCGTAAGCCGTCGGGGCCGGTGAGCATCGATCTTTCGACCGTGCGCGAGCAGTTGATGTCCGCGCTTGAAGCAGCGCGAGCGATGAACATGCGCGGAGTGCGCGCCTCAACACCCGCGCACGTTCCCAGCGGCGATGTAGCGCCGTCGGCGAGCTCTCCAGACGCTGCGACCACCGTTGTTGCCATTGCCTCGTCTACGGGTGGGCCACGGGCCCTGGCGGAGATAATACCGCATCTCCCCGAGCATCTTGGTGCGGCGGTGGTGCTCGTCCAGCACATGCCTCGCGAATTCACGAAGCTCCTCGCCGCGCGGCTCGCAGCGATGAGCGCGCTATGGGTGGCGGAGGCTGTCGACGGAAAACTTCTGCGCGAGAATCGTGTTTACGTTGCCCCCGGCGGTTATCACATAACGCTCGGCGGCCAGCGCGGAAACGCATCGATTCGCCTCGACAGCTCGCCCGCGATGTGGGGCGTCAGACCCGCCGCCGATCCGCTCTTCTTCTCCGTCGCCGACACGTTTGGCCGCGCGGCAATAGGCGTCGTGCTAACCGGAATGGGTCGCGATGGCGCGGAAGGACTGCGGCGAATTCGCGAGGCGGGCGGCACGGGAATCGTGCAGGACCGCGAAACCTCCATCATTTACGGCATGCCACAGGCCGCGCTTGCCGCGGCGGGCGCGGATCGGGTTGCAGCACTGAGCGAGATCGCCCCACTGCTGAGGGATTTGTGCGCGGGTAATCGTGGAGTCGTCGGCGCATGATTCTGCGTGATTCGTACTGTAGGCTTCGCAACGCCACAAAACTTTTCAGCCCTCACCCCATTTCGGATGAAGCAACAATGAACGAAGGAAGCACTAACGATGCGTAGAATATTGGTGACAGGGGCGGCCGGATTCATCGGCACGAACTTCGTCCATTTCTGGGCCGAACATCACCCCGCCGATACGATCGTGGGGCTCGACGCGCTCACGTATGCCGGCAACCTCGCGAACCTCGAACCATTGGCGAATCACGAGAGGTTCACCTTCATCAAGGCCGACATCCGGGACGGGGACGTCATTCGCGATATCATCAAGCGCGAGGGTATCGACACCATCGTGCACTTCGCCGCCGAATCACACGTCGATCGATCTATCCACGGGCCTGATCCATTCATCGACACGAACATCCGGGGCACCCACGAGCTACTGAAGGCGGCGCGTGCCGTGTGGACGGAGGATTGGTCGGGCGGAGCCAGGCGCTTTCACCACATCTCAACCGATGAGGTTTATGGCACTCTGGCGCCGCACGCGTCTCCGTTCACCGAGGACACTCCGTATTCTCCGAATTCGCCTTACGCCGCGAGCAAGGCAGGGTCGGACCATCTCGTGCGCGCGTATCATCACACATACGGGGTTCCAGTCACCACCACCAACTGCTCGAACAACTACGGCCCGTATCATTTTCCAGAAAAGCTGATACCCCTCACGATCGTGAACGCGCTGGACGGAAAACCGATCCCGGTTTATGGTGACGGACTCCAGATCCGCGACTGGCTCTATGTTCGTGATCACTGTCGGGGGATCGAGCGGGTACTCGAGAAAGGGCGCGTCGGCGAGACGTACAACCTCGGCGGAAACTCGGAGCGCAAGAATCTCGACGTCGTGAAGGCGATCTGCGCAAACATCAACAAGATCTTTGGAGGCGACGCAAAATTGCGCGAGCGCTTTCCCAAATGCCCGGCGGCGCTTGGCGGCGACACTGCCGAGCTAGTCTCATTCGTCAAGGATCGACCCGGGCACGACCGGCGCTACGCGATCGACGCGATGAAGGCGACACTCGAGACCGGCTACGGACCGTCCGAATCATTCGACACAGGGCTTCTGAAGACAATCAAATGGTACATCGCTAACGAGCCATGGTGGCGCGCGGTCATGGATGGGAGCTATCGAGATTGGGTCGAGCTTCACTACTCCACTCCGAAGCGGGCGGCGAAGTAGCTGGAGACTGCGAAATCCGCGGCCGTCAGTTATCGAAGCAGTCTGCAGCTCTTGGGTTGACAGGCATTTGCGTGCGCCCTACACTACCTCGCTTATGGCCAAAACCGATCTTGCTAGCGGGTCGCGGGCCGGACGCGATCCTGGGTCGCGCCGCTCATGGCTCTATTGGACAGTCGCTACAATAGTGTTGCTTGCCGGCTTCGCTGACCTGGCGCGCGGAGGGGAGACGATCGCCCCAATCCTGCTTGTTATCGGGTATTGCGTGCTCATACCGCTGGCCATTCTCAGGTGAGAGGACAGGCTCGGTTTCTGCACCGGGCGAGTAGCTCAGTTGGTTAGAGCGCCTGCCTTACACGCAGGATGTCGGGGGTTCGAGTCCCTCCTCGCCCATTTAATCATCAAGGGACCCACGGATCGGGAGGTGGGGTAAGAATGTTTACCGATTTGGAGGTTATACCATTGAAGGCACGTCTACGCCATTCAGGCCTTGTTCTCGCCGCGATCGCTGCAACGGTGTCCGCGCCGCTGGTGGCGCAAAGCACCAAAACGGGCGAGCGGGTCATGATTCCAACACTTCAGAGCTCGGACAAGGAACTGGGGGTGCAGGCTGCGGAGGCAATCCGCAACCAGCTCCAGAAGCAGACCAATGTGCGCGACCTCGTCGTAGTCCCCAAGGCCGATATCGTCAACAGCTTGACCTCGTCGGGGTATTCGCCGACCGAGGCGCTTCCGGCTGGCGATGCCAAGGCTCTGGCGACGCTCGTCCGCGCTCCACAATATCTCGAAGGCTCCGTCACCAAGACGCCCACCGGATACAAGATTGACTCGCGCCTCATCATCTCGCGCGATATGACGAAGAGCCAGATCCTGCCGACGGCGCAGGGCAGCAAGCTGGACGACGCGGCCGGTCAGGTCGCCAAAGCGATCCAGGCTGCTCGCCGTCAGCTTCCCGCTGAGGAGCAGTGCCACAACAACGTGGCGCAGGGCAAGTATCAGGAAGCGATTGCGGCCGCACGCGGTGGCCTCGGCAGCTATCCGAACGCGAATATCGTCGCGGATTGCCTGGTCGAGGCATATACCAGTCTCAAGATGACGGATTCGGCGGCAGCGGTCGCCGAGCGTGTTCGTGCGAGCGATCCCCGCAACATACCGGCGTTGAGAAATCTTGCTGAGATTTATCGCTCGAGAAATGACACGACGAAGCGGCTCGAAGTGCTCAGCTCGCTGGCTGCAGCGGATCCGACCAACATCAGGCTCATTCAAGACGTCGTGAACGAGTACGCGCAGATGGGTCACGCCGCGCAGGCCATACCGCTGGTGCGCGATCTTCTGCAGAACAATCCCGGCGATCCGGCGCTGCTGAACCTCGCGTGGCTAGTCTATTTGAACGCCAAGGATTTCGAAGGGGCGGTCAACGTCGGCAATGAGATGATTCGTGTCGATACTGCCGCCGCGACAGCGGATTACTACTCGCGTCTCGCTGGCGCGTACACGGCATTGAATCAGCCGCAGAAGGCATCTGAGGCAGCGGCGCTTGGGGCCAGGAAATTCCCCAACGATCCGAACCTCCAGTTGTTCAGCGCTCAGGCCTTGTATAAGGCGGGTCAGCTTCAACAGGCATTGGACGCCGCGAAGAAGGCTGTCGCGGCAAATCCGAAGAACCCAACCGGGTACTTCCTGCTGGCGACGATTCAAAGCGCGCTCAACCAGAACGATGATCTCGCGAGCACACTACAGACCGCAAGGAATAACGGCGCGGATCCCAACAGTCTCGCGCAGATCGCTTTGAAGGCGGGAAGCGACGCCTACAAGGCAGCCACTGCATCGAAGGAGATCGCCGACTACCAGCGCGCGATCAGGTTCCTGCAGCTCTCCGACCAACTGCAGAGTTCGGTTGACGCCAAATTCTTGATTGGCGCAAGCGCGTTCTCCGTCGGACAGACGGCGACAAATTTGGCCAACGACAAGAAGAGCTGCGATCTTGCTCGGACTGCGCGTGACGCGTTCAACCTCGCATCGATGAATCTTCCGGCCGGTGGACAGAAGTATCCCACGGAGGCCGCTCAGCTCATGACGGCGATTCCGCAGTTCACGCCCGCGGTCGACAATGAGGTGAAGCGCTTCTGTAAGTGACCGACTCGGACTCCGTGGCCGGTCGGTGGGACAGCTCCTACCATGCGCCGGTCATGGTCGACGAGGTTGTGGCGTTGTTCGAGGGCGCCGACGAAATACTGGATTGCACCCTAGGCGGCGGCGGCCATACCGAGGCCCTGCTCGCCTCGGGCGCCTCGGTGGTAGCGATCGATCGCGACGAGGCGGCGATAGACGAAGCAAGAAAGCGGCTGGCGCTCTATGAAGCGTCTGGCCGCTTTCTCGCTTTGCGGGGCAATTTCGGCGAAATCGATCGAATTCCGGAGCTGAAAGAACGGACCTTCGACGCCATTCTGGCTGACCTCGGGGTTTCTTCACATCAGATCGACGCTGATGAACGAGGGTTCTCTTTTCGCCCTGGCGCGTTACTCGACATGAGGATGGACCGTCGCTCTACGAGTACCGCCGCCGATTTGCTCAACACCCTCGATGAAGCCGACCTATCCCAGATTTTTCGCGACTACGGAGACGAGCCCCGCGCCAAGAGATTCGCGCGTGAGATCGTGCGCCGGCGCGAGAGAAAACCAATGCGTGTGAGCGACGACTTTGTCGATGCCATTCGCGGCGCGTTTGGACCGCGAACCGGACCCGGGGATTTCGCGCGTCTGTTCCAGGCCGTGCGCATCGCCCTGAATGACGAGCTCGCATTACTCGAGAGAGCTCTGCCCTTGCTCCGTGACAGGTTGGAACCGCATGGAGTCCTCGCGGTGATTTCTTACCATTCTGGCGAAGACCGGCTGGTCAAGCACACAATGCGCGAATGGAGTCTCGCGTGCATCTGTCCGCCCAAGCAGCTGCTGTGCACTTGTCGTGGCAAAGCTCTCGGCACCCTTTTGACCAAGCGGGCCACTTCGGCGACTCCGGCCGAGACCGCTGTCAATCCGCGCTCTCGGAGCGCCAGACTCCGCGCATGGCGAAAAGCGGCGTAACACTCCGCGGGCGTAGTCTCCTTGGACTGATTCTCGGCGCTTTTGTCGTGGTTGCGCTGTCGATAGTGTGGAGACGCACCATCGGCATAAGCCAGGCGGAGCATCTCGCCGCGCTCGATGCCCGGCGCGTCGAGCTCGAGGGCGAACGCGCCCGGCTCGAGAGCGACATTCGCGATGCTTCCACCAGACAGACGCTGGGCGTAACTGTCGAGCGTCGTTTGGGGATGCACATCCCCACTGACAGGCAGGTTGTCATTTTACCACGAGCGCGGAATGAAACCCCCTAAACGGGTTGCGGTCGTCCACGCTTTTTTCATCCTCTTCGCGCTCGCGCTCGTAGTGCGAGCGGCGAAGGTGCAGGTAATCGACGGTAAGCAATGGGCAGCGCGCGCGACACGCCAACATTTCTTTGCGTCTCCTTTAGCCGCCCCGCGCGGCGAGATTCTCGATGCCGGTGGCAACACCCTCGTCGAGAGCCGCGAGATGACGCGGGTCGCTTTGGCGCTTCCCGAGGTGCGCGACACCGCTTTCGTGTTGAGAGCCCTTCACCGGGCGCGCGTCGACGTAGAGGCAGTCCACGCGGCGATCGCGCGCCGTCGGCGGTGGATCGAACTGCCGGGACTCTATTCGTCGGCCGATGTCGCATCGATCTCCAGGCTCAATGGGATTCACCTGACGCCGGTGCTGCAGCGTGTTTACGGACACTCGGGCGGGATCGAGCGAATCGTAGGAACACTGGACGGCCAAGGTAATCCGCTCGACGGCCTGGAGCTGGCGCTCGACGCGATCCTGCGTGGGGACTCCGGGAAGGTAAGGCTCGCGCGCGACAAGAGCGGGAGAGCGATCGATTCTCCCGATGGATGGACCGATCAGCCGAAAGCTGGCTCTACGGTCGTGCTGACCATCAACAACACGCTCCAGGACATCTGTGAGCGCGAGCTGTCGATCGCTGTCGACAGTCTCCACGCCGACGGCGGCGACATCGTCGTAATGAATCCGCACACCGGAGAAATTCTTGCCCTCGCGAGCAACAGGGTCGGACGAACCATGTTCTCGAACACGGCTGTAACGGAGCCGTTTGAGCCCGGGTCTACGCTGAAGCCATTCATTGCCGCCTCTTTGCTCGAGCGCGGGCGGGCGAGGCCGGGCGACGTCGTGAACACCCACGACGGAAAGCTCGAGCTCGATGGCCGGGTGATCACCGACATGCACAAGGCAGCATCACTTTCGCTCGCTGACGTCATCCGTTACTCGAGCAACGTCGGCATCGTCGAGTTCGGGCAACGACTGACGCCGCGTCAGAAATACGAAACCTTCCGCGATCTTGGATTCGGCACGCCAATCGGCGTCCCGCTGCCGGCCGAAGCAGCAGGAACCTTACGCGAGCCCAGGCAGTGGTCGAAGCAGACAAGCGCGTCGATCCTCATGGGTTACGAAATCGCGGTCACGCCGCTCCAGCTGGTTACAGCTTACGCCGCGATTGCAAACGGCGGAGAGTTACTCGAGCCACACCTTGTGAAGGAAGTCCGCGCCAGCGACGGTAAGGTCGTTTACCGCGCCGAGCCGCGCGCTGTGCGCCGCGTGATGTCGGGCGAAGTCGCCCGAACGGTCCAGCAGATGCTCCTCGCGGTAGTTCAGGAAGGAACCGCTACGAAGGCCGATCTCGCGACTTTCGACGTCGCCGGAAAGAGCGGCACCGCGCGGCGCACGACTCAAAACGCGGGTTACACCGCCGGGAACTACACGGCCAGTTTCGTCGGACTTTTCCCGGGGAACGATCCGCAATACGTGGTACTGGTCAAACTCGACAGCCCCAAGGGTCGGCACTACGCCGGTGGAGACATTGCCGCGCCGGTAACGCAAATCGTATTGCGCGCAGCGCTCGCGGCGCGCGACGCTGCCCTCGATCGCGAAGGACTCGCCGCGTCGGAGAAGTCTGCTGGCCCGGAGCCAGTTCGCGATGGAGCCCACACCCGAAAGGCGCTTTCAGGACGCGATAGTCAATTTGACCCGAGCGGTAATCTCGGTCACCGCGACTCGGACGAAGGTACTGCCTCCTACGTCGTGGAGCTGCCTTCAGCGCCACGATCGGCCCCGGTAGCGATTGCGCCACGACCAGTTCCAGACGTGCGTGGACTGTCTGTGCGAGAGGCCGTGCGTGCTCTTCACGGGGCCGGCTTTCGGGTCCGCCTGCTTGGCACATTGTCAGCGGGCACGTTGCCTGCCGCCGGAACAATCGCTGCGCCGGGCACGATCGTTCAACTGAGTCATCCGCTCCAATGAGAGTGAAGGTTGAGGCTATCAAGACCGCGCTGGCCGAGCGCGGCTTGTTGGTGGGTGCACGCGGTGAGATGCCGCAGGAAATCACTGGGATATCCGATGACAGTCGAAAAGTTGATCGCGGCCACCTCTTCATCGCGGTTCGGGGGTCGAGCAGCGACGGCCACGATTTTCTCGACGCGGCGGCGCAGCGCGGAGCTGCGATTGCGATCGTTGAAGATCCTGTCCGAACCGGACTTCCTTCGCTCGTGGTGCGCGAAGGCAGACGCGCGGCGGCGCTCGCCGCGGCGACCGCGTATGGAAATCCGGCCCGTGAACTGACGTTGGTGGGGGTCACCGGCACCAACGGCAAGACGACGACGACTTCCATCATGCGACATCTCTTCGATGACGCCGAAGGATCGAGCGCCTCGATCGGAACCCTCGGCGTTCTCATCGGCAGCGACGGCGATGTCTTTCCCGGAGGTGGGGGGCTCACGACTCCCGGACCGGTGGAGCTGCAACGAATTCTCAGCGAGCTGGTTGGCCTTGGCGTGAACACGGTCGCCATGGAAGTCTCGTCGCACAGCCTCGACCAGAGGCGCGTCGACGGTCTCGAGTTCGATGTGGTCGTTTTTACCAACCTGACGCGGGATCATCTCGACTATCATGGAACGATGGAAAATTACCTGCGGGCCAAGACGCGCTTGCTGGATTACGTGAAACCTGACGGGACGACCGTCGTCAACGCCGATGCCACGGAGTGGAAAGCGCTGGAGTCACGCTCGCGTACGCTGACTTTCGCTGTGCGCGCGTCCGCCGACGTCCGCGCGGAGGAAGTGCGATTCACTCCGAATGGAAGCGAATGGCGGCTCGTGACCTCAGGTGGCACTGTCACCGTTTCGTTGCCACTGATCGGAGACGTCAACGTGGAGAACGCACTCGCGGCAGCGGCTACCGCGATCGCGCTCGGGCGATCACCGCAGGGGATTGCCGATCGCCTGCAAACCGTGCCGCAAGTCGCTGGCAGACTCGAGATCATCTCGACCGATCCCCCAGTGCTGAGAGACTACGCGCACACCCCCGACGCGCTGGAGCGAAGCCTCAGCACGGCTCGGGCCTTTACGAAAGGGAAGCTCATCGTCGTCTTTGGATGCGGCGGTGACCGCGACAAGGGAAAGCGGCCATTGATGGGCGCGATTGCGGAGCGTGGCGCGGACTACGCCATCGTCACGAGCGACAATCCACGGACCGAAGATCCGGATGCCATTATCGACGACATCGAGACCGGAATGCGCGGGCGAAATCACGAGCGCGTCACCGAGAGACTCAGCGCCATACGGCGCGCGATCGACCTCGCCGCGGAGGAAGACATCGTACTGCTCGCGGGCAAGGGACACGAGACGTATCAGATCCGCGGAACCGCGTCGTATCCGTTCGACGAGAAGGAGATTGTGAGAGAGCTGACAGGGAGCCACGCTTGAGTACGGGCTTCTGGACTCTCGATCGCATCGCTGCAGCACTGGACACGGAAGCAGTTGGGAAGCTTCCTCGTGGGGCCACTTCAGTCACCGCCATAACGACGGACACGCGTAAGATCGCGAAGGGGAACGTATTCGTCGCGTTGCGCGGTGAGCGTTTCGATGGCCACGACTACCTGCGCGATGCGGTTCGAGACGGAGCGTCCGCGTTAGTCGTTTCCAGGGTGCCAAAGCTCAATACGCTTGGCGTGCCGATCTACGAAGTGCGCGACACGCTGGTAGCACTGGGTGCGCTCGGCAAGTATTGGCGTCGCGCGTGGGGTAAAACAATCATCGGGGTTGCGGGGAGCAACGGCAAGACGAGCACAAAGGATCTGCTGAGGGCAGCGTTGAGCCGCACGTATGCCGTGCACGCGACGACTGGAAACCTGAACAACCGAATTGGCGTGCCGCTCTCGCTCCTTTCACTTCCGCCAGAAGCGGAGGTCGCCGTGATCGAGCTCGGGACGAGTCTGCCTGGCGAGGTCGCAATACTGCGCGAAATCGCACAGCCGGACATCGCGGTCGTCACTTCCATCGCCGAGGAACACCTGGAAGGCCTCGGCGACATTGCTGGTGTTTTGCGCGAGGAGGCTGCCGCTTACGAAGGCGTCGATGTAGCAATTGCACCCTCGGCGCAACCCGAGATCGCCGAGGCCGCTCGCAAGAGCGCCAAACGGGTGATCGTCGCCGGTCTCGACGACGGCGCCGATCTGAAGCCAGCTCGGTGGGAGATTGGACCGGACGGACTCGGCCTGATCGAGATCGATGGCGTACCGGTACGTCCGCCGGTTCGCGGCCTTCACAATCTGAGAAACGCGATGCTCGCACTCGCCGTTGCCCGTGAGTGTGGCGTCAGCTACGAGGACGCAGCGGCAGGAATCGCGGCGATGCCGCAACCAAAGATGCGGTCAGCGTGGGAACAGGTCGGTGATGTCACGCTCATCAACGACGCCTACAACGCTAACCCCGGGTCGACGCGAGCCGCGATCGAGTTCCTGAAGGGCACAGGTAGCGGACGGCAGAGGGTAATCGTCCTTGGTACGATGCGAGAGCTGGGAGCGGCGTCCGAGCAGTGTCACGCCGACATAGCGGGTCTCGCGTTGGCGTCTGGTGCTGACATCGTTGCCGGGATCGGCGAGTTCGCGCCGGCGCTGGAGAAGCAAAAGGAGCGCGGGCGCGTGATCACAGCGTCGGATGTTGATGAACTGTGGCCGCGGCTCCAGGCAAAGCTGCAGCGCAACGCGATCATCCTTCTCAAGGCGTCACGTGGTGTGCAGCTCGAGCGTCTCGTTCCACATCTAACAACCTGGGCCACCGCATAGTGCTGAACTATCTGCTCGTTCCATTCGTAGGATTGCCGCATTTCGGGTTTCTGCGACTGTTTCAGTGGATAACCTTTCGCGCGGCCGGCGCGGCGGTGAGCGCAATCCTTCTGACCTGGATCGTCGGCCCCGGCATCATGCGCCGGCTGCGGCGGATGCGACTTCACCAGGTGATCCGCGAAGGCACTCCTGACGCGCATCAGCAGAAGGGACGGACACCCACCATGGGCGGCCTGATCATTCTTGGCGCGACGCTAATCAGCACGCTGCTGTGGGCGCGCCTCGACAATCGTTACGTGCTGATCGCGATGATCTCGATGGGATGGATGGGCGCGATCGGTTTCTGGGACGATTTTCTCAAGCTCAAACAGAAGCTCGCCGGAAAGAAGAACACGGGCCTCGTGGAGAGCTACAAGCTTGCCGGCCAGGTGACGCTCGGTTTTGCCGTTGGCTATTACCTGTGGAAGCATCCGCTCTCGACGCTTCCCGGTGCGTCGACCACGCTGCCATTCTACAAATACATTCTGATCGTCCCGCTCACCGCGGGACTCGGTTGGCTCTACGTGCTGTTCGTGACCTTCGTGATGACAGGTACCAGTAACGCCGTGAACGTCACCGATGGTCTCGACGGTTTGGCGGCCGGTCTCACGGCGATTGCGGCGCTCACTTTTGCGTTCTATGCGTACGTCGTCGGCCGCGTGGACGCGAGTCAGTACCTCCACATTTACTTTCTGCGCGGATCCGGAGAGCTGACGGTGTTCTGCGCCGCGCTCATGGGTGCGTGCATTGGTTTTCTCTGGTACAACACCCATCCAGCCGAAGTCTTCATGGGCGATACCGGTTCGCTCGCGCTCGGCGGCGCACTGGCGTCGGTGGCCATCCTCCTCAAGTCGGAATTTCTACTCCTCCTCGTCGGTGCTGTCTTCGTTGCCGAGATGATGTCGGTGATCATTCAACGCTTCGTCTTCAAGTACCGGAAGCGACGATACGGAATCGAGTACGCCCGTGAGCACCGAGTGTTCAAGCGAGCGCCGTTGCACCACCACTTCGAGGTCAAGGGCTGGGACGAGGCGCAGGTGGTTGTCCGGTTCTGGATACTCGGAGTGCTGTCCGCCTTCATCGCGCTGAGCACGCTGAAGCTGCGATGACTCCGCGCGATCTCGTGCCGCGCGAAGGGGGAGCCGAGATCGCGGTCATAGGTCTCGCGAGGAGCGGCCGCGCGGTCGCGATGCTCCTGCGAAAGCACGGATACAACGTCTATGCGTCCGACGTCGTGTCATCGCCGGCGACAGGGAAATGCGCCGAAGAACTGCGCGCGGCGGGGATTGTAGTCGACATCGGACGCCACGACCTGGAGCGTCTCGCGCGCGCGGCACTGGTCGTCACAAGTCCGGGTGTTCCCCCTTCGGCGCGCCCGCTCGCCTTTGCGAGAGAGAAGGGAATCCCGATCGCGAGCGAGGTCGAGGTCGCGCTCAACTTTCTCGACGGACCGCGCATTATCGCAGTCACCGGAACCAACGGCAAGACGACCACGACCGCGCTCATCGCGCACCTACTCCGCGGGCTCGACATCGAAACCGTCGAAGCTGGAAACATCGGCACGCCGCTCTCCGAGGTAGCGGAGCGCGCGCAGCAGCCGAAATGGATATCGCTCGAGATGTCGTCGTTCCAGCTGCACGATACGCCAAGCCTCAAGCCGCTCGTCGGCGTTCTGACCAACCTCAGTCCGGATCACCTCGACCGGTATTCGACGGTCGAAGAGTATTACTCCGACAAGGCGCGCTTGTTTGCAAACGCCGACGGCGACTCGGTGTGGGTCATCAATCACGACGACGAAGCTGTGGCCCGCATGGTCCGCGACATCGCCGGACACAAGTACGAATTCTCCGTCTCGAGAGAAGCCGAAGCCTACGTCGACGCGCGGACCGATCAGCTCGTGGTGCTGGGAGCTCCGCTCCTCGAACGCAAGGATCTCCCCCTGCTCGGCCAACACAACGTCGCGAATGCGCTGGCCGCGTCGCTCGCCGTGATGGCGGCGGACCGCTCGCACCAGACGCAGAAAGCGCGGATGGGAATGGCAAAGGCGCTCAGGACTTTTCGATCGCTTCCGCACCGGCTCGAGCTCGTCGGCGAATTTGGTGGCGTGCAGTGGATCAACGATTCCAAGGCTACCAACGTCAGCTCGGCAGCCGTCGCAATTGACGGAATGGAGCGGCCGACCGTCCTGCTGCTCGGGGGGAGGCACAAAGGGGAGGCCTATACGCCGCTGGCAGACGCGGTGCGGAGAAAAGTGAAACGAGTCATCGCGTACGGCGAGGCAGCGCCCATCATTGCGACCGACCTTCGTCCGGTCGTTGACGTCGTTCGGCTTGGATCCGACTTCGAAGAAGTGATGCAGGCCGCCCGCGCCGCAGCGCACGCCGGTGAGGCGGTGCTTCTGTCGCCGGCCTGTTCCAGCTACGACATGTTTTCGAACTATGAGGAACGAGGCGAGCGTTTCCGGACGCTCGCGGCAAAGGAAGCGTAAATGGAAGCATCGGCGCAGCTCGCACACCGCTGGCAAATGGGCCTCGAGGCACGCGCCCTACTGATCCTCACCGCCATCCTGTTGGCGTTCGGGCTCGCGACCGTATACAGCGCGAGTGCGATCGTGGAGATGCAGGCCGGGTACGGGCATGCGCACCTGCTGGTGCGACAGCTAATCGGGATGGCCGTTGGTGTCGTGCTCTTTGCGATTGCCGCGAAGGTGGATGCTGAAATCTGGGAAAGATGGGCGTGGCCAGTCATGATCATCTCGCTCGCACTCCTCGCGATCGTGATCCTGCCTTTTACGGCAACGATTGCTCCCCGCGTCCATGGCTCGCGGCGCTATCTCTTCGGCGCTTCTCTGCAGCCCTCCGAACTGGCCAAGCTTGCCGTAATCGTCTGGACTTCCATGCTCGTGGTAAAGAAGGGACCGGCGCTGAGGCGGCTCACTAAGGGCCTGCTCCCGTTCGTAGTGGTAATCGCATCGCTCGACGTTCTGGCGATGCTCGAGCCCGACTTGTCGACGGCTATGATGTTCACCCTGGTGATGGGAATCATTCTCTTCGCCGGTGGAGTGCGCATTGGTCATTTTGTCGCGCTAGGCATGTTGCTCATCCCGCTGCTTTACGTGAAGATCGAGCGTCTCAGTTACGTTCTTTTGCGAATGACCGCCTTCTTCGATCCCGGCGCGGCGCCGCTGGAAGGGAGCTATCAGCTTCGCCAATCATTGATCGCGGTTGGGTCTGGTCAGATATTTGGCGTCGGGTTTGGAAGCGGGCGCCAGCAATATGGCTTCCTGCCCTTCGGTTATGACGATTTCATAGCCGGCCACATTGGGGAAGAGTGGGGCTTCGTCGGACTCGCGCTACTGGTGCTGGCGTTCGCGGGCTACGCGGTGCTCGGCTTCCGAATCGCGAGAAAGGCGCGGACGCCGTTTCTCCAGCTCGTCGCTGTCGGGATCACAGTGACAACGGTGCTGACCGCGTATCTTCATATCGGAGTAGCAACCGGATTGCTTCCTACCACCGGCTTGACGCTACCATTTATCTCCTATGGCCGCTCTAACCTGGTTCTCTCGCTCGTCATGACCGGAATCCTTGTCAACATTGGCAGCGTTCGTGAAAAAGTATTTGCCAGAGAGGCCACTGACCCTCTTCCTCTTCGCGCGCTTCCCGCACGATGAGGGTCATCTTCGCTGGCGGCGGAACGGGTGGACACCTCTACCCGGGGCTCGCGATCGCGCGCGCGCTGAAAAAAGCGGACCCGCGAGTTGAGCCATTTTTCATTGGTGCAAAGCGCGGCGTCGAACGCGATGTGCTTCCACAGGTCGGGTACGCTTTCGAGCTGCTCGATCTCCATCCGCTGTATCGATCTCGTCCCTGGCAGAACTGGAAGACGATACGCGGCGCAATGAGCGCCTGGCGCCGAATTGCCGGCGAAGTTCGAAGCGAGCCACCGGCATGCGTAGTTGGCACGGGTGGTTATGCTTCCGGCCTCACTCTCGCTTACGCCGCTGCTCATCGGATACCATTCGTGCTCCAGGAGCAGAATACGTTTCCCGGCCTGACTGACCGCTTCTTTAGCCGTTTTGCTGCACAGATACATCTCGGATTCCCCGAAGCGCGTCGTCATATCACTCCGTCGAAGCAGACCGCGGTGTTCGACTCAGGGAATCCTATCGAGCCGCCACCCGCTGACGCTTTCGAAAAAGCCGCGGGGCGCGCCAAATGGGGATTCCCGACATCGGCCGGGGCGGGGCGTGTAATGCTGGTGTACGGTGGCAGTCAGGGATCTCAAGCTGTGAACGACGTTGTAGCGGCGTGGATCGACAAGGGACTTCCGAGCGACCTCTTCGTGATCTGGGCAACGGGCAAAGCGAACTACGAAAAGCTTGCGCACTACGGCAACACTCGCGTGAAGGTGCGAGCATACATCGCCCCGATCTCCGAGGCCTATCGCGCGGCGGATTTTGCGCTGTCGCGTGCTGGAGCGATGGCGACCGCGGAGCTCTGTGCCTGGGGAATTCCCGCCATCGTCGTCCCGCTTCCCACCGCCGCGGCGGACCATCAGACAGCGAACGCCAAGGCTCTCGACGCCGCCGGCGCGGCCGAGATGATCAGGCAATCGGACCTGAACGTGACTACTCTGTCTCGCGCGGTCGAGTCGTTGCTTTCGGATCCGGGCAAGCTCTCGGCTATGCGCGCAAAGGCCCTCGAGCGCGCGCGGCCGACGGCCGCGGCCGACATCGCCGTGCACATACTCGATCTCGTGGAGCGCGAGCAGACGCCGCGCTGACGAAAGCCCAGCGCCGCTTCGCAACGTCCGTGTCTGCCTTCGACAACTCCGACCGACGACCCATCCACTTCGTCGGCATTGCAGGTGCCGGCATGCGCGCGCTAGCCGAGCTGCTGGCGAAGCGCGGTGTCGCGATCACTGGCTGCGATGCGAATCCGGGCGCGATCGACGATCTACAAGCGCTGGGAATCGCGGTCACGCGCGGTCACAGCCCTGACCACGTCAAGGGCGCTCGTGAGCTGGTAGTCACGTCGGCGATGCCAAAGAACCACCCCGAGCTCGCGTGGGCCCGTGACCTCGGAATTCCAATCACGCGCCGGGCAGAGGCCCTCGCTCGCGCGGTCGACGGCGGACGCCTCGCTGGGATCGCTGGCACGCATGGCAAGACGACCACGACGGTGATGACTACGTCCGCTCTTTCCGCCGCGGGTCTCAAGCCGACGGGAATTGCCGGCGGACGCGTGGCCGTTTGGAATGGGAATCTGCGCTACCAGGGTGACGAGCTATTCGTTGTAGAGGCGGACGAATACGACCGTTCTTTCCTGACTTTGTCGCCGAACGTTGCGGTCGTCACCAACATCGAAGCCGATCATCTCGATATTTACCATGACCTCGAAGACATCAAGGCGACTTTCTCGCGCTTCGTGGCTGGTGCGGCGGCGATAGTGCTGTGCGATGACGATGCGGGCGCGAGCACCCTCTCGCTTCCGGCGAGCGCTGAAATCATTCGTTACGGGCTCACGTCGCTTAACGCGCGACTGGTGGGTCGCGACATTA
>WNFW01001580.1_pt1 | contig 29949 bp, 27 predicted proteins | sample 5400131 | NCBI WGS metagenome assembly WNFW01 (sample SAMN13153362, study PRJNA577476) | soil metagenome | isolation source: 20 cm soil or saprolite under grassland replicate 1 | place: USA:California | collected 2016-06-15 | reverse complement strand
TGATGCCGCCCAGCATCAGCACGATGATCGCCGCCAGCAGCAGGCGGTCCACCGTCCACCACCATTCGCTAAGGGGGTTTCTTTGTTCACGAGAGAGCATGGGCATTCGCAGGACCTAATAGTTTACCCATTGGTCGCCCAGGTTGGTTGCCAAGGGGTTAATGAATTGGTGTATCTTTGGTGTCGGCACCCTCTCCACTCGTCATGCCCGGCCTTGTGCCGGGCATCCACGTCTTGAGAGCGTCGCGGCAAGAAAGACGTGGATGGCCGGGACGGGCCCGGCCATGACGGAGCAATCACACCACCGGCTTGACGCCTGGCAGCGCCGTGACCAACTCGTGAAACCTGGCGCCGCGGATTTCGAAATTGCGGTACTGGTCGAACGAGGCGCAGGCCGGTGACAGCAGCACCACGGGATCGGCGAGCCCTGAGGCTTCCGCGTCGCGCGCGGCATTGGCCACCGCGACCTCAAGCGTTTCGCTGATCTCGTAGGCCACCTTGCCTTCCAGCGTGCCCGAAAATTCCTGCGCCGCCTCCCCGATCAGATAGGCCTTGCGGATGCGCGGAAAATATCCGGTCAGGCCGGTGATGCCGCCAAGCTTCGGCTTGCCCCCGGCGATCCAGAAGATTTCGGGGAAGGACGACAGCGCATGCGCCGCCGCATCGGCGTTGGTGCCCTTGGAGTCGTTGACGAACAGCACGTTGCCCAGGCGGCCGACCTGTTCCATGCGGTGCGCGAGGCCTGGAAAGCTGCGCAGGCCGTTTTGCAGGACCTCGAGGCTGACGCCGAGCGCCAGCGCGCAGGCCGCGGCGCAGGCGGCGTTCTGCGCGTTATGCAGGCCGCGCAGCGAACCGATGCCGCCGATCCGCGCGATCTCGCTGCGCGCGCCACCGGACGCGCGCACGATGGTTTCGCGCTCGAGATAGATGCCATCGGCCAGCGGATTTTTTACCGAGATGCGCACGACGCGCTTGCCTGACTGTTCGATGCGGTCGGCGGCGTTGCGGCTCCAGCCGTCATCGACGCCGACGATCGCGGTGCCCTGCTGCTGCACGCCGGCGACCAGCCGCTCTTTCACAGCCGCATAATGTTCGAGCGTGCCGTGGCGATCGATGTGGTCTTCGCTGACATTGAGCAGGATGCCGACGGATGGATCGAGCGAGGGCGACAAATCGATCTGGTACGACGACATCTCGATGACGTGCACCCGCCCCATCCGCGGCGGCTGCAGCGACAGGATCGCAGTGCCGATATTGCCGCCCATCTGGGCGTCGTAACCGGCGACACGCATCAGATGCGCGATCAGCGCCGTGGTGGTCGATTTGCCGTTGGTGCCGGTGATGGCGACGAACGGCGCATCGGGGGCATGGCGGCGCCGCTCCCGGCAGTACAATTCGATATCGCCGATCACCTCGACGCCAGCCTGTCGCGCCGCCAGCACGCTCCAATGCGGCAAGGGGTGGGTAAGCGGCGCGCCCGGCGTCAGCACCAGGGCCGCGAAATTCGCCCAGGACATCTTGCGCAAATCGGCTGTGGTGAAGCCCGCTTGCGCGGCCTCTGCCATTTTATCGACGCCATCGTCGCTGGCGATCACTTCCGCCCCGCCCGCCTTCAGGGCATGGCAACTCGCCAGCCCGGAGCCGCCGAGGCCGAACACCGCGACCGTCTTGCCGGCGAAGGAGGTGACGGGGATCAACTGATCACCGCAACGACGACCTCATCCTGAGGAGCGCGCTCTTGCGCGCGTCTCGAACGATGAGGACGGCTCCATCCTTCGAGACGCGGCCCTTCGGGCCGCTCCTCCTCCGATAACGGCGAAGCCGTTACGCAGGGATGAGGCTGACTGATGCGACCCGCTTCTTTCTGACGTGTCTTCATGCGATTTCTCGGAATCACCGCAGCTTCAGCGTGGAGAGGCCGGCGAGCGCCAGCATCACCGAGATGATCCAGAACCGGATCACGATTTGCGGTTCGGTCCAGCCCATCTGTTCGAAATGATGGTGCAGCGGCGCCATCCGGAACACGCGCTTGCCGGTGAGCTTGAATGACGCCACCTGCACGATCACCGAAACCGCTTCCAGCACGAACAAGCCGCCGATCACGGCCAGCACGATCTCGTGTTTGACCGCGACCGCGACCGCGCCGAGCATGCCGCCGAGCGCGAGCGAGCCGGTGTCACCCATGAAGATCGACGCCGGCGGCGCGTTGAACCACAGGAATCCCAGTCCGGCGCCGAGCACCGCGCCGCACAGCACTGCGAGCTCACCGGTGCCGGCAACATAGCTGATCTGCAGATAGTCCGAAAACACCGCGTTGCCGGCCAGATAGGCGATCATGCCGAAGCTTGCCGCCGCGATCATCACAGGCACGATGGCGAGACCGTCGAGGCCGTCGGTCAGGTTGACCGCGTTGCCGGCGCCGACAATGACGAACGCGCCAAAGATCACGAAGAACCAACCGAAGTTGATGATCATATCCTTGAAGAACGGAATCGCGAGCGAGGTCGAGGACACATCGCGGCCGAGCCGAACCAGCGCGTAACACGCCGCCAGCGCGATCACCGCCTCGATCGCAAGGCGAAGGCGCCCGGCGAAACCGCTATGGGACTGCTTGGTCACCTTCAAATAATCGTCATAGAAGCCGACGAAGCCGAAGCCGAGTGTCACCGCCAGCACGATCCAGACATAGGGATTGACCGGATTGGCCCACAACAGCGTCGCAACCACGAGCCCTGAGAGAATCATCAGCCCGCCCATCGTTGGCGTACCGATCTTGGTGACGATATGCGATTGCGGACCGTCGGTGCGGATCGGCTGGCCCTTGCCCTGGCGAAGCCGCAAATGGTCGATGATCCAGGGGCCGAACAGGAACACGAACAAGGCGCCGGTCACCATCGCGCCGCCGGTGCGAAAGGTGATGTAGCGGAACACGTTCAGAAATGTGCGGAATACCCCCATGCCGGGAACCGTGTTGGAAAGCTCGATCAGCCAGTAAAACATTCAATCCGCCCTATGCCGCCGTTTCGTTGTGCGCGGTCTTTCCGGGAAAACGCTTTTCGAGCGCATTCACAATCGTTTTCATCTTCGAGCCAAGCGATCCCTTGACCATGATCGCATCGCCGGCACGGATCGCACCGACCAGCTGTGATTCGAGCGTATCGGCGCTGTCGGCATAGCCGCCCCGTTTGCCGGTGGAAAGAGCGTCCCACAGGTTGCGCATCAGCGGACCACAACAATACACCAGATCGATCTGGTTGGCCTTGACGGCGTCGATCAGGCCGCGATGCAGCGCGGCGCCGGTCGGGCCGAGTTCGAGCATATCGCCGAGCACCGCGATGCGCCGGCCCTGCGGGCCGATCGCGGCCTGCCCCAGCACGTTCAGCGCCGCGGCCATCGAGGCCGGATTGGCGTTATAGCTTTCATCGATCAGCGTGGCCTCGCCGCTCACAACCTCCAGCGCGCGCCGGACACCGCGGCCCTCCGCCGGCTCGATCTCTGACAGCTCCAGCGCGGCGAGTGCAAGATCGGCGCCCGCGAGCGATGCCGCGGCCAGCACGGCAAGCGAATTCATCGCCATGTGGCGACCGGGCATGCCGAGTTTATACATCACGTCGTGCCCCAGGATAATGGCATGCACGGCGCAGCGGTCGGCGTGCAGCGACACTTCGAGCAGCCGCGCATCGGATTCATTGTTCTCGCCGAACGAAACGATGCGGGAGACGCCTAGCTTCTCGGCGTGTGCCTGCAGCCTTGCGAATTGCGAATTGTCGCGGTTGAGCACCACCGCGCCGCCGGGCTCGAGGCCGTCAAAAATCTCCGCCTTGGCGTCGGCGATCGCCTCGATGCCGGCAAAGAACTCCAGATGCACCGGCTCCACCGTGGTGATGACAGCGACGTGGGGCCGCACCATCTTGACCAGCCGCTCGATCTCGCCTGCGTGATTCATGCCGATCTCGAAGATCGCAAAACGCGCCGAGGCGGGGCAGCGCGCCAGCGACAGCGGCACGCCCCAGTGATTGTTGAACGACGCGGTCGAGGCGTGCGTCTCGCCTTGCGCGCCCAGCACGCGCCGCAGCGCCTCCTTGGTCGAGGTCTTGCCGACCGAGCCGGTGATCGCGATCACCGGCGCATCCAGCCGCGCGCGTGCCGCAACACCGAGTTCGACCAGCGCGGCAAGCACGTTCCCCACCACCAGTAGCGGCGCGTCGGACGCGAACTTGTCGCGCTGCGCGGCTTCGACCACCGCCAGCGCGGCGCCGGCCTTCAAGGCGGCACCGACAAAATCATGGCCGTCATGGACGTCGCCTCTGATCGCGAAATAAGCTTCGCCCGGCGCGATGGTGCGGCTGTCGATGGAAAGGCCTAAGACCGATTCCGGCAACGCGCCGTTGATCGAGGCGCGCATCGCCTGCGCCATCTCGGCCGACGTCCACAGCGGCGGCGCGCTCATGCCACCCTCGGCGCAAATGCCGCCGCGACCGCGTCGTGGTCGCTGAACGGCAAGGTGCGGTCGCCGACGATCTGTCCGGTCTCGTGACCCTTGCCGGCAATCAGCAGGGCATCGCCCTCCTGCAGGCCGGCAATCGCGGTGCGAATCGCCTCGGCGCGATCGCCAATATCCCTGGCGCCCGTCGCGGCGCTCAGGATCGCCGATCGAATTGCCTGCGGATTTTCGCTGCGCGGATTGTCGTCGGTGACGATGACGCTGTCGGCATAGGCGGCAGCGATCGCGCCCATCAGTGGACGTTTGCCGGCGTCGCGATCGCCGCCGGCGCCGAACACCACCACGAGCTTGCGTTTGGCGTAAGGCCGCAACGCCTGCAGCGCCTTCGCCAGCGCATCGGGCTTATGGGCGTAATCGACAAAAATCGGCGCGCCGTTGCTCTCGGCGACCCGCTCCAGCCGGCCCTTGGCGCCTTCGAGCCATCCGAGGCTCGCAAAAACCGCCTTCGGCTCGCTGCCGGTCGAAATCGCGAGCCCGGCGGCGACCAGCGCATTCTCGATCTGGAATTCGCCGACCAGCGGCAGTCGGACCGCATATCGCCGATCCTGATGTTCAAGCGTCAGTGTTTGCGCAAAGCCGTCGATATCGGCCTCGACCAGACGAATGCCCTCGCTTGCGCCATCGGCTTTGCCGCCGACTGTCACGATCCGCAAATTTCGCGCGCGCGCGGCATCGATCACTGTCTGCGAGCAATCATGGTCGACCGAGATCACCGCGGCGCCATCGGCCACGATCAGATCGCGGAACAGCCGCAGCTTGGCGTTGAGATAATGCGCAACATCAGCATGGTAGTCCATGTGATCGCGCGTGAGATTGGTGAAGCCGCCGGCGGCGATCCGTACACCGTCCAGCCGATACTGGTCGAGCCCGTGCGAGGAGGCCTCAAATGCCAGATGGGTCACGCCATCGCCTGCGATTTCGTCGAGCTGCCGATGCAGCGCAATCGGATCCGGCGTCGTCAGCGATCCGTAGATGGTGCGCTGCGGCGACACCAATCCGATGGTGCCGATGCTGGCGGAGACATGACCGAGCCGCTGCCAGATCTGGCGGGTTAAGGCGGCGACGGAGGTCTTGCCGCTGGTCCCGGTGACGGCGGCGATGGTGGCAGGCTGCCGCGGAAAAAACTTTGCGGCTGCCAGCGCCAATGCGCGGCGCGGATTAGGCGTAACGACGAACGGCACGCCGGCATAGCCACGCGGTGGATGGTCGCCCGCTACCGCCACCGCGCCGGATGCAATCGCAGCATCGATGAAGCCCGCGCCGTCGGTTTTGGCTCCGGCAAGCTCTCGGTTGCACCCGCAATCTCGGTTGCACCCGCAACCCCGGTTGCACCCGCAATCCCGGTTGCACCCGCAACCCCGGTCGCTGTCGCCTGCGGGTCGATCGTGGCGTCATCGCTGAGCAGATCGCGAAGTCTCATGGTCTTCCAGTCCGGCCGGCGCGTGATGTTACGCCTTACTGGGTTGTCCTCGATGCCGCAAGAATAAGGCGGTCGGACGGCGGCAGATCGAAGCGCGGCTCGATGCCCAGAAGCGGCGCAATGCGCTCGATCACCTTGCCGCCGGTCGGCACCGCGTTCCAGCCCGAGGTAATGAAGCCGTGGGTTTCGGGCAGCGCCTTCGGCTCGTCCAGCATCACCAGCAGCTGGAACTGCGGATTGTCGGCCGGAATGATGGCGGTGAACGAGTTCAGCACCTGCTTTTTGGAATAGTGCCCGTTGACCACCTTTTCCGATGTGCCGGTCTTGCCGCCGATATAGTAACCCCTGACGTCGGCCTGCTTGGCGGTTCCGATCTCGGCGTTGAGCCGCATCAGATAGCGCATCTTCTCGCTGGTTTCGGGCTTGATCACTTTCCTGGCCAGGGCTCTGGCTTCCTCTTCCGAGCGCTTGAGGAAGGTCGGCGGGATCAGATAGCCGCCGTTCATGACGGCGTTGATGCCCATCACCGCCTGCAGCGGCGCCACCGAGAGGCCGTGACCGAAGGCGATGGTGATGGTGTTGAGCTCGGTCCAGCGCTTCGGCACGATCGGCGACGCACTTTCCGGCAGTTCGGTGCGAAGCCGGTCGAGCTGACCCATTTTGCGCAGGAACGCCTTGTGCGCCTCGACGCCTTGCGCCAGCGCAATGCGCGCCGCACCGACGTTCGAGGAGAATGTGAAGACTTCCGACAGCGAGACCGCGCGGCCCAGCGGATGGGTATCGTGAATGGCGAACTTGCCGTAATGCAGCGCGCCGCGCGCATCGTACATCGAGTTCAGCGTGGCCTTGCCGGAATCCAGCGCCATCGCCAGGGTCAGCGCCTTGAAGGTCGAGCCCATCTCGAAGACGCCGGTGGTCAGGCGGTTGATGCGGTCGGGATCGTGGGCCTCGCGCGGGTTGTTCGGATCGAAGTCGGGCAGCGACACCATCGCCACGATCTCGCCGGTCTTGACGTTGGAGACGAGGCCGGAGGCCGCCTTGGCCTTGTATTTTTCCTTTGCCTTGAGAAGCTCGTCGCGCAGCGCGTGCTCGACGCGCAGGTCGACCGACAATTGCACCGGCCGCTGCAGGCGATCGGTGGCGAAGCCGGCGCGATGCAGATCGGCGAGGCCGTTGCTGTCGAGCCATTTCTCCATCCCGGCGATGCCCTGGTTGTCGATGTTGACGAGGCCGATCAGATGCGCGACTTCGGCGCCGGTGGGATAAACCCGCTTGTTCTCGCGCAGGAAGCCGATACCGGGAATGCCGAGACGATGAATTTCCTGCTGCTGCAGCGGCGTGATTTCGCGTTTCAGCCAGACGAAGCCCTTTCTCGACGTCAGCCGTTCGCGCACTTCGCCGGTGTCGAGATCGGGCAGCGTCGCGGTCAGAAGCTCGATCGCTTCGTCCTTGTCGATGATCCGGCGCGGCTCGCCGAACAGGCTGGGGGCCTTGACGTCGGTGGCAAGCACCTCGCCGTTGCGGTCGACGATATCCGGCCGCGCGGTGGCGATGGCGTCCTGCGCCGCAGCGCGGCGCGCGCCGTGGCCGTCGCCGCCGACCGCGAACATCACCAGCCGCCCGCCGATGACAGCATAGATCGCCGCGAACGCCAGCATGGCAAATCCGACGCGGGCGCGCGCCTTGACGGCGCGGTCGACGTTGCGCCCGTAGAGCAGGCTGCGGATCAGCCGCTGCCGCCATGGTTCCAGGGGTTTTACGGTGGCCCGCATCCGACCGGTCATTGGCGAGCCCCCGGCGCTGGCGCCGAACCGGTCACGGCTGCCTGGTCGACAGCCTGGATCATGGCGCCGATCGGATCGGAATCGCCCGGCTTGACCACGTTCGACGGCCGCTCGGGCAGGTTCTTCAATGAATCGTACTGCGTCGCGACCAGAGGCTTCAGCGCCAGATGACGGTCGGCGAGGCCCTGCAGCCGCAGCGGCGCATCAAGCCTGGCCCATTCGGCGCGCAGGCTTGAGATGGCGTCGCGTTGCTCGCGAATTTCGGCGCGCAAGCGCAGCACCCGCTCGGTACGCGCCGTGGATTCCATCTTGATCCGATAGACATAGGCGGCGGCGAACACCAGGACGCCGATCACGAGGAGATGGATGATCCGCATGGTCAGCCTCCCCTCATCACGTCGGCGAGCACAGGCCATGCCGGCAATGCGGCCGTCGGGTGCGCAGGCGCGGCGGTGCGCTCGGCGGCGCGCAGCTTCGCCGACCGTGCGCGCGGATTGGCAGCGAGTTCGGCCTCGCGAGGGGTAAGCGGACGCTTGGTCAGAATCTGAAAGCTCGGCGGCGCCAGCGCGATTTCCGGCAGATGCCGCGATCCGCCGCCGGCCTTGCCGCGTTCGCCCAGGAAATTCTTGACGATGCGGTCTTCCAGCGAATGAAACGACACCACCGCAAGCCGGCCGCCCGGTTTCAGCACCTGCTCCGCCGCCGACAGCGCCAGATGCAGTTCGTCGAGCTCTTCGTTGACGAAGATCCGCAACGCCTGGAACGTTCGCGTCGCCGGGTGAATCTCGCCGGGCCTGGATCGCACCACCCTGGCGACGATATCGGCCAGTGCTCGCGTGGTTGTGATCGGAGCTTCCCGGCGCGCGGCGACGATGGCGCGGGCGAGGCTGCGAGAATGTCGCTCCTCGCCGAAGATGTAGATGATGTTGGCAAGATCGGCCTCGGAGGCGCGGGCGATCACATCCGCCGCGGTCGGGCCGTCATGGCCCATCCGCATGTCGAGAGGGCCACCAAAGCGAAAAGAGAAGCCGCGATCGGCCTGGTCGAGCTGCATCGAGGATACCCCGACATCCATCACGACGCCGTCGACCGCAGCAAGGCCCTGTGCGGCGCAAATCCCGGCCAGGTTCGAAAACCGGTCCTCGACCAGCGTGAGCCGGCCGTCCGAGCGGTCGACCAGATCGAAGCCGCCGGTGATGGCCGATCGGTCGCGGTCGATGCCGATGACGCGGGTTCCGGCGGTGTCGAGGATGGCGCGACTATAGCCGCCGGCGCCAAAGGTGGCATCGACATAGATGCCGCCGTTGCGGGGCTGAAGCAGCTCGACGGCCTCGCGGCCGAGCACCGGGACATGGCGTGGAGCGGCCGGATTCATGCCCCGGCTCCGGTCGCGGTCCGGTCTGGCAGCAGGAAACTGGACGCGAACGGGCCCATTGCGCCTCAAATCTCTGCGCTGCACCGGGCTTTTCGTCGCGAAAAGCCCTTGCCAAGCACGATTGCCGTTCCCGCACGTACCCCATCGCAGCCCCCGAGTTCCACATGGAATTTGCTGGGCTGCCATGGGGTTTCGAGCGTGAAAGAGGGCCTCGGCCGTCCCCCAAAACTGGTTCGGCTCTTCATTACTTAATAACGTCATTTGGCGTTAAGAAAGCGTTGATGGGACTGATACAATCGCCCGCCAGCAAGGGGGCCGGGTTCCCGATCGCGAGCCGTGGCCTCGCCTGCCCGATGCCGCCGATCTCAGGTCGCCCAGCCCGGCGTGCGGCGGCTTTCGACCACCCGACTTCGGCCATCGATCTTCGCTTCCCCGACCCGATGATGCCTGCCGCACACACCCGGCCAAAATGCGAAATGACCACCGGCGCTCCATTGCGCTCATGCCAGCCTTGCAGGAATACTGCGCAGGAGATTCGTCGCCACCATGCACGGTTGCCGTTCTGCCGCCCGGTTTGAGTTATCCTATGTCGCCAGGTTCGTTCGCATCTGCAGGTTTTGATCCGAAGCGCCAACGTGCCCTCCCAATCCCAAGGGCCAACGCGAACATGAAGACCTTTACGCCCGATTCATCGATCGCATCCGACGTCATCCCCTCGTTGAATTATGGCGAGCGCGCCAACGGCCGTGTGCCCGACATGATCGTGCTGCACTACACCGGAATGCCGGACGTGGAAGGCGCGATCGCCAAGCTCTGCACGGTCGGCACCGATGTTTCCGCGCATTACATCGTGCTGGAAGACGGCCGCATCATTCAGTCCGTGCCGGAAGCCAAACGCGCCTGGCATGCCGGCGTCGCATCCTGGGCCGGTGAAGAAGACATCAATTCCTGTTCGATCGGCATCGAGGTCGTCAATCGCGGCCACGACTGGGGCTATCCGGATTTTCCGCTGCGCCAGATCGCCGCCGTGATCGCGCTGTGCCGTGGCATCATGCTTCGCCGCAAGGTGCCGTCACATCGCGTGCTCGGGCATTCGGACGTCGCTCCGTCGCGCAAGAAGGACCCGGGCGAGAAATTCCCCTGGCATTCGCTGGCCAATTCAGGCGTCGGCCATTGGGTGCAGCCGGCGCCGATCGTGCGCAGCGAAGCGATCAAGCTCGGCACCGTCAGCGACGACGTCCGCGACATGCAGCAGGCGCTGGCCCGATACGGCTACGGCCTCCCGATCAACGGGAAATACGACGGCGCGACCATGGAAGTGGTCACCGCCTTTCAGCGCCACTTTCGTCCCGCCCGCGTCGACGGCATCGCCGATCGTTCGACGCTGACCACGTTGCGGTCGCTGCTGGCGAGCCTGCCGGCCGACGACAAGGCGGTTGCGGCGCGGTAGCGTCGAGATCAGCCCGCTGCGCGATCCTGTTCGGCGCAGACCGCGCAGGTCTTTGATGCGGGCCCCGGCAGCAAGACATCGATTCGCGTCATGATCTCTTGTGCCGAACGCCGCATTCGGAAATCGGATGCCTGATCCAGCCAGCGCACGATGCCACGGTCGTCAATCAGCAGCGTGGTTGGAATGACCAACTCGCGAAACGGCCCGCGCCTGGGCGTAAAGTTGCGATTCTGAAGATTGTACTGGCGAATAACCCGATTCTCCGGATCGGCCAGCAGCGTCATCTTGAACCCGGTCTTGCGCCCGAACTCCCGCAATTCATCGACGCGATCGGGACTGATGGCAATCACCTTGGTCTGGCGCGCACCGAGATCGTCCAGCAATTTCTCCCAATCGTGCAGATCGCGCACGCAATATGGACACCAATAGCCGCGATAGAATTTCAGCACGACCCAATTGCCGGCATGGTCGCTCAATCGACGCGTAATCCCCTCGGAATCGTCAAGCGCGAAGTCCGGCGCGGCATCGCCGACGGTGGCTGCCGGGCGCTGGGACGGCAGCTTCGTAACAAAGGTCAGCGCCAGAAGCAGGGACGAAAACAACAGGCCGATCGCGCCGAGCGTCAATCCGGCGCCGCTATCGCCAGCAACAAGCGATACTATCGCAAACGCGACGCTCATGCTCGTCGCCAGCCGCTCCATCCATGCCTTCATGGCCCATCGCGGCAGGCCCATGTTCCAGGCGATGCACGCAAGCGGAACAAGGATGGAAACGGCTGCGATACCGACGCTCATGACGCGACCCTGGCTGGAGCGAGACTAGTGGCGTGGGCGAGCAATTCCGGCAGCACGTCCGCGACGCGGCGCAGCGGCCGGCCGAGCAGAAGTTGTAGCGCGGGGTCGGTCTCGGCGAGTTCTCCCGCAGCGCGCGATGCGAAGCCGGTAGCGAGCGACTGTGCGAGCGACGGCGGAAATCCGCGCTCGGTGAGCGCTGCGGAAAATTCGCCGCTGGAGATAGTCCGACGCGTAATGGTTCGCCGCAGCGCGCGACTCGCAATGTCAGCGACACCGGCGAAATCGATTGCTTCGGGGCCGGTCAACAATACGCTCTCGGGCAGCGGCGCGTCACCCAGCAGAAGACGCGCGATGCCTTCGGCCAGATCGACCCGCGACACCGAGGCGGTCGGACCGTCCAGCGGAAGCGCAAGATCGCCGGCAAATAGGCTCTGCCCCAGAAACGTCGGCAGGTTCTCGATATACTGGCCGTTCCGCAGCACCGTGTAAGCAGCACCACAGGAGGCGAGATAGGCTTCCGTGGCGTGATGACCCGCCGCGACGTCGAACACCGAGCCCGGCCTTTGCACGATCGAGGTGTAGAAGATGTGCTCGACGCCGCAGCGGATGGCCGCGTCGATCGCGTTGCGCTGCTCGCGGAAACGCGCCGCATTGCCCGGCGTCCGGGTTGAAATCAAGAGTACCCGCCGCGCGCCTTGAAATGCGTGGTCGAGCGACGCCGGCTCGTTGAAGTCGCCGCAGCGCACGCGGACGCCCGCAACCGAAAGCGCTTCCGCCTTTTCAGGCGCACGTACGCTTACGCCAAGTTCGGATGCCGGCTCAAAACGCTGTAGTTGTGCGATAACGTCGGAGCCTAGCCCTCCAGTCGCTCCCGTGATGACGACTTCCCGATAGTCCTGCTGCATGGTACGTCCCTTTGGCTGCATCATAATGTGCCGAAGAGATGGTGCATCGGAAGGCCAAGCGACAATCGGGCAACCGGCGGATGGGCCAGTCGGAAAATCCGACCAATGCCGGCAACGGTCGATCGGCGCGGTGTTGCGAGCGGCCGTGGACCGCCGCTATCCGGCGGGGACGCGCGACCCTCGGGGCGCGCGAGACAGAGATGTTCCATCCGCACGCCGCGCCGGAATCTCCGCTTTCAACGTATCGATAAGAGCCTGCAGCGCCGCCGGCATCTGCCGGCGGCTGGGGTAGTAGAGATAGAAGCCGACCGAACGCGGCCGCCAGTCCTCCAGCACCGCCACCAACGTCTTCGCGGCGAGATGCGCCGCCACCGCATGGCGCGGGACGCGAGCAAGTGCGACGCCGTCCAGCGCCGCCCGCACGGCAAGATCGCTGTCTCCGGTGATCAGGGAACCCGTCACGTCGACCTCGACGCTTTTGCCTCGCTTTTCAAAAACCCAGCGATGCAGCGCGTTGCTCGCGAACCGCATTCGCGAGCAATTGTGCGACCGGAGATCGCCGGGCTCCTTCGGCGTTCCATGGCGGCGAAGATAATCCGGCGACGCCACCACCGTCGGCTCGGCATCCTCTCCGATGCGAAGCGCGATCATATCCTGCTCGACGCGGTGACCCGGCCGAATCCCGGCATCGAAGCGATCGCGCACGATGTCGGTCAGCGCGCTATCGATCACGACCTCGAGCGTCACGGCAGGATAGGCACGGAGGAAGCGCGACAGGACAGGTTCGATAATGGTTCGCGCCGCCGGACGCGGCACCGTAATCCGCACATGGCCGGCGGGGCTATCCCGGAACACGTTCACCGATTCCAGCGCCGCGTCAAAATTATCGAGCAGCGGTCGCAATTGCGCAAGCAGCCGCTCGCCGGCTTCGGTCAAGGCCACGCTCCGCGTCGTCCGGTTGAGGAGGCGCACCCCCAGCCGTTCTTCCAGCGCGCGCAGGCTCTCGCTCAGCGACGAGCGCGACACCCCGAGCTGCGTGGCGGCCTTGGCGAAACTTGCGCGCTCGGCGATGGCGACGAAGGCGCTCATCTCGGCAATGCTGGCTTTTCTCATTGTTCGGAATCTCCGAATGGGTCGTCCGGATAATGCCGGATTGTCGAATAGACCTCAACAGCGCATCTTGTGGGCAGGTTGCTGCGATCATGCAAGGGGCAAGAGAACGGCATCATTTCCCTGGAGGAACGACGGTGACTCTGGTTTCCCGGTATCATCCCGCGCTCGTCGCGCTGCATTGGGTGCTGGCGCTGCTGATCATCGCCGCGCTCGCGCTTGGCGCGCTCGTGATGGTGAAGATTCCGAACGCAAGCCCGATGAAGCTAGAAGCGCTGCGCAGCCACATGTCGGGCGGCATGGTCATTCTTGTCTTGATGCTGGTACGGCTGATGATCCGGGCCCGCAGCGCGCATCCCGCGCCGGCAAGCGCGGGACATCCGCTGCTCGATCGGCTCGCCTGGGCGTCGCACCGGCTATTTTATGTTACCGTCATCGCGATGGCGGGCAGCGGCATCATCATGGCCCTGCAGACCGGCCTGTTCGATACCGTGTTCTTCGGACACGGCCGGCTACCTTCGGATTTTTGGGTCTTTCCCATTCGCGGCGTCCACTACGCGCTGTCCCGGCTGCTGATCTTGCTGATCACCGTGCACATTGTGGCCGCGCTCTATCATGCCGTCGTGCTGCGCGACGGGCTGCTCGGCCGCATGTTCTTTGGGCGCAGGATTGCCGGTGCTGCCCGCACCTCGCTCGCTCCCAAGGTGCAGCCATGAATCACCTGGTACCGGCGCAGGCCGGAGCACAACTCGTCACACTGCTGGTTTTCATCGCAGTCGCGCGCTGGTACGTCGCGCCGTGGCTGGCAACGCGTGGACGTGCCGAGGCACTGATCGGCTTGCTCTGGGTCCATGTCTTCCGCTATGTCGCGCTGCAAATCTTCGCCGCCCAGCGCGAGGGCTTTCCCATTTCGATGGGCGGAGCCCTGGAAATCGTCATTGGTGACGTCGGCGGAGCCATCATCGCTTTCGCAACGATTGTGCTGTTGCGTCAGAGGGCCTTCGCAGGCGTCATTCTCTGCTGGCTCCTGGTCGCCGAGACCGCGACCGACACCTTCCTCAACATCCGCGGCGGCGTCGAAGAGCATCTGATGGGCGCGGCCACCGGCGTCACCTGGCTGATTTTGGTGTTCTTCGTTCCCGCGATCATCGTCAGCGTCGGCCTGATGGCGTGGCAGCTCGTCTCGCGACGACACGAAGCACTCGCCGAAGAATCGGAACCAAACCAGCCGTCCGTCGCATCCGGTCGCCTGCAGGTGCCGCGATGAAGTCAAACCCGGTCGTGCCCTGGATCAGCCGTGCGGTGTTGCTGGCTGCCTTGATCGTGCTGGCCCTGATCGGCCGAAAATTCGTCGGCGATCCCGTCGAAGCGGCGGCGGCTTCCAGGATAGCCCTCGGCTCTCCGCTTGCGGTCACCAACATGCGGGCGAGCTTCGGGGCCTTTCCGCTTGGCTGCGCGTTGTTCGTGCTGGTCTGCCTCGTAACATCCGGCCTGCGCAGGACCGGGCTGGTATTCGTGGCGCTGATCGTCGGCACCGCGCTCGCGGTCCGCATATTCGGGATCGTCGCCGATGGCACCTTGGCTGAAAGCTTGCGCGTGCTGATCGCCGAAACCGTATTGTGGTGTCTCAGCCTGGCCGCCTATGCAGGCGAACGGCTGACATCCGGCGGCGCACGCCCTTAGTTCGAGAACTCACGCTTTTTCATCATTCAGTTCCGCCAAGCGCCGCGCGTAAAGCCGCCGCAACGGCTCCAGCTGCGTGGCGGCGGTCGCCGCGAGATAGGCGTCGCGTGCCGCATCATTTCGGCCGAGCCGGCGCAACAGATCGGCGCGGACCGCCGGCATCAACTCGTAGCCTTTGAGGCCGCCGCGCGCTTCCAGCGCGTCGATCAGCGCGAGCGCGCGGGCCGGTCCATCGACCATCGACACGGCGGCGGCGTGATTGAGCTCGATCACCGGCGACGGGCTGATCCGCAGCAGCACTTCATAGAGGCCGGCGATCTGCGGCCAGTCGGTGTCCTTGTAGTTCGGCGCGCGCGCATGCAGGGCGGCGATCGCGGCTTGCACCGCGTAGGATTGCGGCCGGCCCGGCATCCGCAGCGCCGCTTCCACCAGCTTCAAACCTTCGGCAATCTGGCAACCGTCCCACAGCGAACGATCCTGTTCCTCCAGGAGCACGATATCGCCGCCCGTGGTCTGGCGGCCGGCGCGACGCGCATCGTGCAGCAGCATCAATGCCAGCAATCCCTTGATCTCGCCCCGCTGCGGCATCAACGCGTCGAGCAGCCGGCCAAGCCGGATCGCTTCGCGCGCCAGATCCGGACGCATCAGGTCTTCGCCTGAAGTGGCCACATAACCTTCGGTGAAGACCAGATAGATCACGGCCAGCACCCCGCGCAGCCGCGGCTCCAGCGCTTCGCGGTCCGGCACCTCGTAGGGAATTCCGGCAAGGCGGATCTTTTGTTTGGCGCGGGTGAGCCGCTGCGCCATCGCATCCTCACTCGCCAGAAAGGCGCGCGCGACTTGGGCCGTGGTCAATCCGCAGACCGTGCGCAGCGTCAGCGCGACCTGCACCTCGATCGCAAAGGACGGGTGGCAACAGATGAAGATCAGCCGCAGCATGTCATCGTCGAGATCAAGCGCTTCACCGGCCTCGTCGGAAGCCGCAGCGTTGAGCAGCAACTCGTGGGTCAATTCGGTCTGCTTGCCGCGAAACGTGATTTGCCGGCGCACCCGGTCGATCGCCTTGTTGCGTCCGACATTGACCAGCCATGCCCGCGGATTGGACGGCAGCTCGGCCGCGGGCCAGCGTTCGAGCGCCGCGGCAAAGGCATCCTGCAGCGCGTCTTCGGCAAGATCGAAATCGCCGACCAGGCGGATCAGCGTTGCCAGCGCCCGACCCGCCTCGTCGCGGAATATGTTTTCGATTTCGATGGATGTCATTTGATTTTACTGTTGGAGGGCCGTCATTCCGGGGCGTCCGAAGGACGAACCCGGAATCTCGAGGTTCCGGGTTCGACGCTTCGCGCCGCCCCGGAACGACGGTGTAGCCGTCAATTATAAACCCAGATCGGCCGGACCTCGATCGAACCGACCCTCGCGCCGGGAATCCGCGCCGCGATCGCAAGCGCGGCGTCGAGATCCTTGGCTTCGATCAGATAGTAACCGCCAAGCTGCTCGCGCGTCTCCGCGAACGGACCGTCCGTGGTCAGGGTCTTGCCGTCACGGACACGCACGGTGGTCGCGGTGTGGGTGTCCTGCAGCCGGTCGCCGGCCTTGAAATTGCCGCTCTGGATGATGGATTGGGTGAACGCTCCATATTCCTCCATCATTTTCTTGCCCGTCGCGGCGTCCATTTTGCCGTACTCGACTTCGTTCTGGTAGATCATCAACAGATACTGCATCGCATTAGCTCCTTTTGTTCGGCAGGTATCGCCGACATCCAGTCGAACGGGCCGATCGCAGAACGACATGTTCAGGATAATTTATTTTGGCGGTTCCGACTGCCCCTCAACGCCGAGGCTCATCTTTTTGTTTTGACGCGTTTTCTTGACGCGAACCGGTAACCACTCCGCTTGAAAACGCTATGCCGGCTTGACTGGGCCGCCTTGAGCCCCCATGCCTTAAGGCGTCAGTCGGCCGGACGGCCGCTCCCGCAACAGCCGAAAGGCTTAAGGGAGAGGAAAGTCCGGGCTCCATCGACATACGGTGCCGGATAACGTCCGGCGGGGGCAACCCCAGAGACAGTGCCACAGAGAACGAACCGCCTCCCCACCCTACCCTCCCCCGCTTGCGGGGGAGGAATAAAGGGAGGGAGAGGTAAGGGTGAAAAGGTGCGGTAAGAGCGCACCGCGGGTCCGGCAACGGAAACGGCATGGCAAACCACACCGGGAGCAAGACCGAATAGGGACGGCAACGCGGGCTGTTCGCGAAAGCGATAACGCCGCGGGAGCGATGTCAGGCTCGCCGTCCGGGTAGGTTGCTCGAGGCAATGTGCAAACATTGTCCCAGAGGAATGGCCGTCACGTATCGTCCCGCGCAAGCGGGCGGTGCCCTACAGAACCCGGCTTACAGGCTGGCTGATATCTTGAGAATGAGGGGTTCGGCGCAAACACGCCGGACCCCTCGCCAATTTGACGGGAGTCATTCCGGGATGGTCCGAAGGACCAGACCTCAGATGTGCAATTGCACATCGGGGAATCCTTGGATTCCGGGTTCGATGCGGAGCCTGTCATCGGGCGGCGCTTCGCGCCGACCCGTTGGCATCGCCCCGGAATGACGTGGTGGGTTACTCCGCAACAATCCTCTGCAGCAGCGCCATCAGCGCTTCCGGCGCGGTGACGTTGGGCGAATGGCTGGCATCGAGTTCGTGGTAACGCCAACCCGGCTCGCTCTTGGCGCGCGCGGCAAAAGCCCCAAACGTATCCGCGGGCGCAATCCGCGTGGCGTAGATGTAGCTGCGCGGCAATGTCAGCTTGCCGGCCTGCAGCTTGAGTGGCATCTGAAAACATTTGATCGGCATATCGACGCGGCGCTCGGTCAGCCATTCGACATCGGCCGGCGGTGTATCCGGCGGGGTCGGATTGGGCGGCACCCGCCAGCCATCGCCGGATTTTGCGAGCTCCTGCATGCGCTGCTGTTCCGATTGGTTCAGGAAGTCCAGCAGGCACTGTCCGTCATCCGGCACAAACGCGTCGAGGTAGATCAACTGCGTGATGCGATGGCGGGCGCGATCGGCGACGCCGGTCGCGACCATGCCGCCATAGCTGTGGCCGAGCAGCACGATGTCGCGCAGGTCCTCGTATTTGATGACGCTCAGGATGTCCTGAATGTGCGTTTCAAGATCGATCGACGGGTTGGCCAGATGCACGCGCTCGCCCAAACCAGTGTAGGTCGGGCTCACCAGACGATGCCCGCTTGCTGCCATCAGCGGGTGCATCTTCTTCCACACCCATCCTGCCGACCAGGCGCCGTGGCAGACGAGAAAGGTTGCTGCCATGATGTTGTCCTTGTGGGGCCGCGATGAACCGAGATCGATTGCGATACTACCTTTCCGTTGCTTGATGTAAACGTCGCGCCTAACAAGAGCCATCATTCCGGGACGCATCGAAGATGCGAACCTCAGATGTGCAATTGCACATCGGGGAATCTCGAGATTCCGGGTTCGTCGCTGCCGCGACGACCCGGAATGACGAAGGGAATCCGGCACAACCATGGATGCGCTTACGTTGACGCTTTTGTTGCTCGGCGCGCTGGCCGGCGGCTTCGTGTCCGGCCTCGCCGGTTTTGGAACGGCGCTGATAGCACTGGGAATCTGGCTCTATGTGTTGCCGCCCTCCATTGCCGTGCCGCTGGTCCTGATCTGTTCGGTCATTGCCCAGACTTCAACACTGCCGGCGATGTGGCGCTCATTCGATTTTTCGCTGGTTTGGCCATTCATCATCGGTGGGCTCGCAGGCGTGCCGATCGGCACGCTCTTGATTGCCCATGCCGACCCCCGGATCTTCAAATTGAGCGTCGGCGTGCTGCTGCTGGTGTTTCCGGCCGCGCTCTATTTCAACCGGACGCCGATGGCGATCAAATTCGGTGGCCGGCTGGCAGACGCGGCAATCGGATTTGCCGGCGGAATCCTTGGCGGTCTCGCCGGACTGTCGGGTCCGCTTCCAATTCTGTGGGCCAATGTGCAGGGCTGGGACAAGGATCAGCGGCGCGGCATTTTCCAGACCTTCAACGGCACCGTGCTGTTTGCAGCACTGTGCCTGCAGGCTGGCACCGGCTCAATCAAGCCGGAGGTTATTTGGTTCGCGCTGCTGGCCTTTCCGGCGACCATGATCGGCGCCTGGCTGGGAGCGCGGACCTATCAGAGTTTAAGCGATCGGAATTTTGGCGATGTCGTGCTTGGCCTGTTGTTCCTGTCCGGCATCGGTCTGGTCTGGAGCAGTCTCGCCGTGCGGTAGCGTCTTTCCGGGCGCGAGTGAAACGAGGCAATCCGGAAGCACGCGCGTTTGCGTCAGTTCGCGAGCGGACTGGAAAACCCGGCGGCGAGTTTGACAAGATCGGCCTGGCGGCTGGCTCCGGTCTTGGAGAAGACACGGTGCAGATGGGTTTTGACGGTGGTCTCGGCGACCCCCAAGGCTGCCGCCGTCTCCGGCACACCGCCGACCTCGACGATGGCAAGCAGCACGCGCCGTTCCGCGGGCGTCAATTCGAAAGCGCGCGCGACGACTTCGCCGCGGGGGCTATTGAGCGCCACCTTCCGAACGAACAGCGCGGCGACGGCCCTGTAGGCCATGCCGATGCGGGCCCGCGCCGCCGACGTCAGCGGCAACAGGTGCGCGACGTAGCGTTCGCCATCATGCGCGGTCAAGGGCAAGGCGATGCCCTTGAGGCTGCCCGCGTCGCCGCTGTCGGCGAGTATCTCGTGCAGGGTCCGGTTGACCTGGTCGTTGCGGGCGATGAGTTGTCCGTCGACGGAACGCAGAAAGTCATCCGCGCGCAGCGTGTCATCGCCGGCCATGTTGGCATGAACGATGCGGCAGCCGGCATCGAGCAGGAATATGCCGGCGTTGAGGCCATCCAGCGTATCGGCGAATGTCGCGGCCTCGGATTGTCTGAGATCGATCGCCTTGTTGATGAGCAGCGCCCGCCGGGCATGCGGCACGAGGAGCGCAATCCGCCGGCGCATCTCTTCGTCGAGCAGCTCGGCGCCCGGGAGAAACGTCAGCAGAACCGCGCAATTCGAGCTTGGTTTTTCCAGCACCACGTTTGCAACGTCGACGCAGCCCTGCGGGCGTAGCCACTCCTGATAAAACGGTCCCCGGCGGTATTCGTCATAGCGCTGCAGATCCGGAATGCTCACGACCTTGCCGGAGGGCGGCAAAGCCGTCAGCGGATCGAATCTGGAATAGCTCTCCGCATAAAGCTGAATGTAATGAGGGTCGACGCCGCAGTAGTAATGCGTCAACCCGGACTGGCTTCTGGTATCCTTCGAGATCAGGCCGCAAGCCCGGCTGCCGACAAAATCGTTGATGCTGACGACGACATCGCTCCACAATGCGGGTTCGAGCGCCGCATCGTAGATTTCCTCGATAAGACCGGGCAGTTTCCTGGTTTGCTGCATGGGAATCCGTCGCGCACTTGCCGGCCAAAGTCATCACGAGGAGCGGCGCCATCCTCCGATCGGAGGATGCGATAGTCGCTCCACCCCGTGAATGGGTCTGTCGGCGGCCATTAAGGTTCATCGCTAACCGATGTGGCGGACGTTCAACCTCACGCTGGTCTGGCCGGTTCTGGTTGGCGGGCTCGCCGGCGTGCCTTTGGGAACCCTGCTGATCGCCACGCCGATCCGCAGGGTTTCAAGCTCACCGTCGGCGTGTTTCTGCCGGTGTTTCCCCTCGCGCTCTAGTTCCAGCGCGCAGGTGATCTGGCTCGCATTGATCGCCTTTCCCGGAACCATCCTGGGCGCCTGGTTGGGCGCACGGGTCTATCGCGCGTTGAGCGACAGCAATTTTCGCGACTTCGTGCCTGGCCTGTTGTTTCTCTCCGGTGTCGGGTCTGGAGCAGTCTCCGCTTTTAAACAAGTGATTGCATGGCCGCCACGCGGGACGCGCGCCAGAGCTGTACCTTCCCAGGCGAAGCAGATACTTGTCTCGCGATGTCTTCCTCCTCATTGTCCCGCGAATCCTCCCCTGCATTGTCGCGCGAGCGCCTCGGCCTGTTGCTGGGTTTCGTCGGCACGCGGTATCGGCAGTCGATCCGATCGCCCTGACCGCGCTTCGCACCGCGATTGCCGGGCTCGCTTCGCTGGCGCTCTTGATCGTGCTGCGCCGGCCGCTGCCGCCGCGCCGGCTGTGGTTTCAGCTCACGGTTGCGATGATTTGCGTAAGCGTCCTGTTTCCGTTCCTGATGGCGCTGGCGGTACAGACCGTCGATGCCGCGCATGGCGGCGTGGTGATGGGCGCGCTCCCCATTGCGACAGCACTGGTAGCCGTCCTCATCACCCATGAGCGGCCAAAGCCGCTGTTCTGGATCGCAGCGCTGGCCGGCGGCGCGCTGGTGGTCGCGTTTGCGCTGCGCCAGGGCGGCGGCGCGCTTTCGGCCGGCGACCTCCTGCTGTTCGCCGCCGTCGCCATGTCGGCGATCGGCTATGCCTTCTCCGGCCGGCTCACGTCGCAGATGCCGGGATGGGAGGTCATCAGCTGGGTGCTGGTGATCGCCCTGCCGATCTCGCTGCCGGCGGCCGCGCTGACCATGCCGGCGGACCTGAGCCACGTCGCCCTGAAACCGTGGCTGGCGGTGCTTTACGTCGCGCTGTTTTCGCAATGGATCGGATTTTTCGCGTGGAACGCCGGCATGGCGATGGGCGGCATCGCCCGCGTGTCGCAGGTGCAATTGCTGCAGCCGTTTATCACTTTCGCGCTCGCGGCCTTCTTCAACGATGAGACCATCACGCCGCAGATCGTGCTGTTCGCCGCCGCCGTGGTCGCAACGGTCGCGATCTCTACGCGGACGCGCGCAGAAGACCACGGCCGTTTAGCGATTCCTCTCGCTGACGTGCAACTGGCGGAGTGAGCGCGACACGCCACCCTCACTCCGCCGCCGAGATGCGTTCGAATTCCGTCGCCTGCCGCTCGAACAGCCCGCGATAGATTCCGCCTGGCCGCTTCGCGAGCGCGGCGTGAGTGCCCTGCTCGACGATCTCGCCGCGGTCGAACACCAGGATGCGGTCGAGGCTGCGCACCGTCGACAGCCGGTGCGCGATCACGATCGAGGTGCGTCCCTTCATCAGCCGCTCCATCGCCTGCTGGATCAGCGCCTCGGATTCGGAATCGAGGCTCGACGTCGCCTCGTCGAGGATCAACACCGGCGCATCGGCGAGGAAGGCGCGCGCCAGCGCCACGCGCTGCCGCTCGCCGCCCGACAGCTTGACGCCGCGTTCGCCGACCAGCGTGCCGTAGCCCTTCGGCAGCCGCAGGATGAACTCATGCGCATTGGCCAGCCGCGCCGCCTGCTCGATCGCCGCCATGCTGGCGCCGGGCCGGCCATAGGCGATGTTCTCGGCCAGCGAGCGGTGAAACAGGATTGGATCCTGCTGCACGATGGCGATCTGGCTGCGCAGCGAGTGCTGCGTCGCCTGCGCGATATCCTGGCCGTCGATCAGGATTCGTCCGCCGCTGACGTCGTAGAGCCGCTGCACCAGTTTTACAAACGTGGTCTTGCCGGAGCCGGAGCGGCCGACCAGGCCGACGCGTTCGCCGGCGCGGATGTCCACCGACAGACCCTCATACAGCGCAATGCGGTGACCGCCGTAGTGAAACGTCACGTCCTCGAACACGATGCGTCCGCCATGAACGTCGATCGGCAACGCGCCGGCCGCATCGGCAATGCCGATCGCCTCGTCATGGATCGCAACCAGTTCCTCCATGTCATTCACCGAACGCTGCAGGTTGTTGATGTGCATGCCGATGTCACGCAGATAGGCGTGGATGATGTAATAGCTGGTCAGCACAAAGGTGACGTCGCCCGGCGAGGCGCGGCCGGCGATCCACAGCAGCAGTGCGCCGCCGACCACGGAGGCGCGCACACATAACAGCACCACAAGCTGCGCCGTCGAGGTGTAGTTGTAGCGCAGCCAGGTCCGCCGCACCCGCGTGCGCCATCGGCTGATGACGCGCGCCAGCCTGGCGTCCTCGCGCGCTTCGGCGCCGAACGATTTGACCACCGCGTTGCAGGTCAGCGCATCGGCCAGCGTGCCGCCGACCTTGGTGTCCCAGGCGTTGGAGACGCGTGCGGCCGGCGCGATATAGCGCGTCGAGAACACCACCGTCATCGAGACATAGACCAGCGCGCCCGCGGCGATCACGAAGCCGAGCGCAGGCCAGTGCAGCCCGAGCAGGATCATCGATCCCAGCAGCACCGCCAGCGACGGCAATAGCGCCATCAGGATGGTGTCGTTGAGCAGATCGAGCGCCCACATGCCGCGGGTAACCTTGCGCACGGTCGAGCCGGCAAAGCTGTTGGCGTGCCAGTCGGTCGAGAACCGCTGCACGCGCATGAAGGCGTCGCGCGACACGTCGGACATGATCCGCAGCGTGAACGGCACGATCGCGTGCAGCCCGACCAGCCGCAGCGTCATCGAGACCAGGCCGAGCGCCACGATGGCGCCGAACGCCGTGAACGCGGCGCGGCGCGCGGCCGGATCGGATGCGCCCTGCGTCACCGCGTCGACCAGATGGCCCGAGAACAGCGGCATGAACAGGTCGGCGACGGTCGCGCCAAGCAAGCCGCCGGCGACAAGTGCAGCGCACACCGGCTGATTGAGCCAGTGGCGAAACACGAACGGAATCACCACGCGGATCGCGGCGGGGCGCTTGTTGACTTCTGCGGTCATGGCGTTATCCGGCTGTGCTCGTGCACGGTCCGGCTCCATTGGTTGACGCGCGGCGGCATCAGGCCGAACGCGAGCGTCGTTGAAAAATATCGGTGACTTACCGGGAGCTTAGGGAGGATCGGGAGGTCAGACCCGATCGATGCTGGCGGAGCTGGCCCTCAAAGGGCCGCGCGGGCATCCGATACGAGCTTCGGACGCGAGGGCGCGATCTGCGAAAATGACGAAATCATGCAAATCCTCCCCGGTTCGAGCGACAATCCATTTCTTATAAATGCATCACGCGTGTTTGGCAATATCCCGGCACCAAGGTCTCGCAGGGAGACTGCGGTCTTGTTTCGGTCCTGGCTCCATGGCACGAGCGGCACCAGCCGCTTCCTGAATTCCTGGCGCAGCAACCACAAACTCAATCCGGCCTGCAGCGTGGTGGTGGCAATCGACAGATACCAGACATGCTCGATGCGAAAATCGGGCTTTGCGGACAGCCAGATCAGCGGCAGCGCATAAGTGACCAGCCTTGCGCCGGAGCTCAACAATACCGGCCTGGTGTTGCCCAGGCCCTGGAACATGCTCGAGCACACGAAGATCAGCCCCTGTGCGACCAGGTTCAGCGAGACCATCCGCAGGAACAGCGCGCCGACCGCGATCGTCTCGGGATCTTTGCTGAAACCGCCGAGCACGGACTGAGGCCCCCATTGCGCGATCATCGTGAAGGCGATCATCACGGCCGTGCCCAGCAGCGAGACGCTTTTGAAGGTCTGTCTTACCCGCGCGCTATTGCCGGCGCCGAAATTCTGCCCGGCGATGGCGCCGGCCGCGAACGCGATCGACAGCGCCGGCATCTGGATGACGCCGAGCAGCCGCGAGCCAATGCCGAAGCCGGCCTGCGCGGCCGCGCCAAAATTGCGGAGCGCGTAGTAAATCACCGCCATATAGAGGAACATGATGGCGAACTCGCCCCCGGCGGGCAGCCCGATATTCACGATGCGTTTCCATTGCGCCAGTTGCGGACGCCAGAGTTTGCGATCGATGGTGACGTAGTGTTCGGACGTTCGGACATAAATCCACATCCCGACCAGGCCGATCGCGACCGCGATCGAACTCGCAAGCCCGGCTCCGGCAACGCCCAACGCGCGGCCCGTGCCCCATCCTGCAATCAGGACCGGCGCCAGCAGGATATTGATGATCACGGTGATCGCCTGGACGATCATGGTCGGCCGCACGATGCCGGTGCCGCGCAAGGCGGACGCCATCACCAGCGTGGTGAACTGCAGCGCCAGCGCCGGCATGAACCAGAGCAAATACGTCGTTCCTGCTTCGATGACGGCATCGTCCGCTGCCACCGAGCGCATGTAACTGCGCGCCAGCATGCATCCGGCGATCAATGTGCATATGCCGCACAGCGCCGACAGGCCGAGCGACTGATTGAACACCAGATTGGCATCGCCCTGATCCTTGCGCCCCACGGCATGCGAGATCAGCGCTACCGTGCCGACGCCCAGCACCTGCGTCAGGGCATTGATCAGGAAGCCGGCATTGCCGGCCGCGCCGACGCCTGCCACCGCGGCGTCGCCCAGGCCGGCCACGAAGTACAGATCGATCAACCCGCACAGCATCATCATGATCATGCCGGCGAAGATCTGCGGAGCCATGGCCGCGATATGGCTCAGAACAGAGCCTTGGGTGAGGTCTTTCATATCCGCGCGACCGTTTGGGTTGACGCGCGACGGCGTGGCCGAACGCGGGCGTCGAGGAAAATGTCGGTGACTTACCGGGAGGTTTTCGGCGACCGGGCATCAGGCCCGGTCAAAGCTGACGGAGGTGGCCCCTAGAGGCCGCGGCGCGCGTCGAGCGATGGCTGCGAGGGCGCGATCTGCGAACAAGATGAAATCATGCAAATCCCTCCCCGGTTCGAGCGAACGATGCGCGGCTTATAGCGGCAATCACCGCGCTTTGCAATAATACGACCGCGATCGGCGTTCAGAACTGGAAATACAGGAATTCAAGCCGCTGCCACATCCCGAACAACGAGATCGCCAGCGCAAGCGCGGTAAACAGCGCCCACGCCCCATTGGGCCGCCATCGTAGCAACGCGGCCTGCTCCGGCGCGCGGCGATATTCGCGATAGCGAAACAGTCTGGGGACATTGGGCAGGCAAAGCGCGATCGCCAGCGCCAGCGCCACCACGCAGCCGCCGATCAGCAGCAACCGCTGTTCGCCCACAAGTATCGGCAGATCCATCAGCCGCAGGATGCCGGGAGATACATAGGCGGAGCTGCCGGCGCCAAATCCGAACAAACCACTCAGCATCTGCCACGCGCCACCGGCCGTTCTGGTGCGAAAGAACACCCAGGCGACGACCACGGCGAAAAACGTGATGGCCCAGCCAAAACCCCTGGCGGCCAGTCCAGGGGGTGCGTCTTCCTCCTTGCGGCCGCGCCATCCGCGCCAGAGATGATTGATGCAGAGATAGACGCCGTGCAGGCCGCCCCAGAGCAGAAAATTCCAGCCCGCGCCGTGCCAGAGCCCGCCGAGCAGCATCGTCACCAGCAAATTCAGATAGCGGCGCTGCTCGCCTAGCCGGTTGCCGCCGAGCGGAATGTAGAGGTAGTCGCGCAGGAATCGCGACAGCGTGACGTGCCAACGCCGCCAGAATTCGATGATCGATGCGGCCTGATAGGGCGAGCGGAAATTCACCGGCAGCCTGATCCCGAACAATAGCGCGAGCCCGATCGCCATGTCGGAATAGCCGGAGAAATCGAAATAGATCTGCAAACTGTAGGCCAGTGTGGCGAGCCACGCCCACGACGTGGTGACGCCGCCGCCGGCGTCGAGATGCGCGAACACCGGACTGACGAACTGCGCCAGATTGTCGGCGATCACGACCTTCTTGAACAAGCCGGCGGCGAACATCGCCAGTCCGCGCGCCGCCAGCACCGACGAGCGGCCGGTACGACCGCGCTTGAACTGCGGGATCATCTCGGCGTGATGCACCAGCGGACCGGCGATCAAATGCGGGAAGAACGACACGAACAACGTGTAGCTGACGATGTCGCGCTCGACCTTGGCGCCGCGCATCACGTCGACCAGATAGGCGATCTGCTGGAAGGTGAAGAACGAGATGCCGAGCGGCAGAACAATATTGACGAACGGCAGCGGCACCCCGGTCAGGGCATTCAGGCTGTCGAACATGAAGTTGGTGTATTTGAAATAGCACAGCACCGCCAGATTGAGCGCGACGCCGAACTTGCCGATGGCGCGGCGGCGAAGCGGATCCTCCATCCGCAGTCCCAGTGCGAAATTGACCGCGACCGAAGCTGCGAACAGCAACAGATAGATCGGCTGCCATGCGCCATAAAAAAACAACGACGCGCCGACCAGCACCAGGATGCCGGCGCGCGGCGAGTGACGGCGCGCGGCGGCGAATGCCAGCACCGTTGCGGGAAGGAATTGAAACAAGAACGTGTAGGAGCTGAACAGCATCTGTGGGCGCGGCTAACGCTTCAGCCGCAACACGATGTAGCGCGTGTAGATCGGCACGCCGGAGGCGTTGACGTGCATCTCGTCGGCGTAATCGCCCTGCTCCAGCCTGGGGATCGAGAGGATGTTCAGGACATCGAAGCCGCAGCGGCGGCCCGCATCGACGACCAGCGCAGTGGATTGATCTTCCTTGTCGCGCCACGGCGGATCACGGGCGCGGTCGTAGCGCGGCGCCCATGGCGGCACCACGACGGTCAATTGATGCGTCAGCGCCACCATGTCGCACAGCGCGCCGATCTCGAACCGCGCCTTGGGGCCGGACAGATCCCAGTTGGCGTAGTGCGCATGCGAGCCGATCTCGCTGGGCCAACGGTCGTCAGGCTGGGTGCGGTCGATGATCTGCAGACCGAATGCCGCGGGCTGCGGCCCGAGATCGGCGACGTGCTGATCGGCGGCGAGCCGCGCGACGAAAGCCTCGCGGATATAACGGATCAGCGTGCCGACGCGCAGTGGCAGAAACATCCTCATCTGTTCGACGACGCCGAGCCTGGCCGCCACGTCCTGCGGATAGACCGCGGCCGACCGCACGCCCTCATTGAACAGGAATGGCGCAACGCTGACGACGACATGCGCCTTGATGAAAAGATCAGGCCGGCGACGCATCGCAGCCAATAGCGCCAGCGGCTCACCGGCGTCATAGGCGATGTTGACGACGGCGCCCGGTGGCTTGCCGATCAGTTGCGCGCCGAGGGCAGGATCGATCTGATAGACCGTGCGGCTCTCGCCGGCGAAGATCAATTCCGGCCGCGACTGCAATAGCGGCAGCTTGACCGCGAGCAAAAGCGGGACGTCGTCATGGACGCGATTGGCGAACCCCAGCAATCCGGCCAGCACCGCAAGCCATGCTACCGCGGTCAGCATCAGCGCGGCCACGATCCATCGCGCGGCAGCGGCCTGCGCGCGCAACGGCGATCCTCGGTGCGAGATGAAAAGGCCGCGCATCATGCCGTCGTTCAAGCATGAACCACCGGGGGAGACAACATCCGGATCAAAAGCGATTTCGAGCGAAAGCCTGCCCCGCACTTGATGCGGGGTGGATGCCGGTTCGCGTCAGGAAAACGCGTCAAGACAAAAGGCTAGTGCGCCGGCTCAGCGGCGGCGGAGGCCGGCTTTTTCAACAGCATGACCAACAGGCTGAGGCCGAAATAAAACACCGTCAGCATGAAGAAGGCATCGCCATAACCCATCACCACCGCCTGGCGGTGCACGATCTGCGACAATTGCTTCATCGCCATCAGCGCCGCGTCGCCCATGCCCTGCAGCCGCTGGGTGAACATGTTCAGGGTTTCGGTTGCGGTGGCGTTGCCCCAGTTCACCCGTTCCTGCAGCCGCGAGATATGCAGGTCGGTGCGTTCGTTGAGCACCTGATTGATGACCGCCAATCCGACCGCGCCGCCGAGATTGCGGGTCAGGTTGAACAGCCCCGAGGCGTTCTTCACCCGCTCCGGCGGCAGCGTCCCGAGCGCGATGTTGTTGGTCGGCACCATCGCGAACATCATGCCGATGCCGCGCAGGATCTGCGGCACCAGCAGTTCATAGAAATCGTAGTCGCGGGTGATCCAGGTCATCTGCCAGGAGCCGGCTGCAAAGATGATGAGGCCGGCGGCGATGATGTAACGCAAGTCGATCTTCAGCATCAGCCGCCCGACGATCGGCGCGGTGAGGAACATGGTGATGCCGGAGACGAACATGGTCTCGCCGATCATCAGCGCGCTGTAGCCGCGCACTTCGGCGAGATAACGCGGATACATATAGGTCAGGCCGTAAAGGCCGATGCCCACGCAGAAAGAAATCAGGCAGCCGATGCCGAAATTGCGGTCGGTGAAGGTTCTGATGTCGACAATCGGTTCTTCCACCGTCAGGACGCGATAGAAGAACGCGATCGCGGAGACCGCGCAGATCGTGGCACAGATGGCGACGGACGTATCCTGCAGCCATTCATATTGCGGCCCCTCCTCCAGCACATATTCGAGCGAGCCCAGGAACCCTCCCATCCAGATCAGGCCCCACCAGTCGAACCGCTTGAGCAACTCAAAATTCGGCCTATCGAAATCGACCAGCGCCAGCACGCCGACGGTGATGCCGATGCCGGGAACGATGTTGATGAAGAACAGCCAGTGCCAGGACAGCGCGTCGGTGATGTATCCGCCGACCGTCGGGCCGATGGTCGGCGCCAGGGTCGCGACCAGACCGATGATCGGGCCGACGATGTAGAATTTCGATCGCGGAAACACCGTATAGGCCGACGCGAATACAGTCGGGATCATGCCCGCACCCAAAAATCCCTGGAGCGCGCGCCAGACGATCATCTGCTCGATCGACGAGGCGAAGCCGCACAGGAAGCTCGCGATCGTGAAGCCGGAAGCTTAAATCGCGAACAGCAGCCGGGTGCCGAGCGCGCGCGACAGGAATCCGGACAACGGTATCGCGATCACTTCCGCGATCAGATACGAGGTCTGGACCCACGACACCTCGCTCGAACTTGCCGACAGGCCGGCCTGGATTTCGCTGAGCGACGCCGACACGATCTGGATGTCCAGGATCGACATGAACATCCCGAACACCATGATGAGAAACGCAAACAGCCGTCGCGGCTCGATGCGCTCGGACGGCGCCGTCGCGGCGTTCATCATCGTCGGTGGGGCGGAGGTGGCATCAGCCATAATCTGCTCGGGTCAGG
>WNFW01000800.1_pt1 | contig 29959 bp, 27 predicted proteins | sample 5400131 | NCBI WGS metagenome assembly WNFW01 (sample SAMN13153362, study PRJNA577476) | soil metagenome | isolation source: 20 cm soil or saprolite under grassland replicate 1 | place: USA:California | collected 2016-06-15 | reverse complement strand
CGCGCGCGCCCTATATCGCGGTGGCCGAATTGACCGGCACCGCGGCGCAGGGGCGCATTCTGTTGGCGGCGCCGATTGCGCAGGCCGACATCGAGGCGCGCTTCGCCGATCATATTGAGAGTGTCGATGAAATCAGCTTCGACCGTGGCGCGATGGCGCTGCGGGCGCGGCGCAAGCGAACCTTGCATGCCATCACGTTGTCGGAAGCGCCGATGGCGCTGTCACCGTCAGCGGAAACCGCGCGCGTGCTGGCTGATGGGCTGATCGCCTCCGGCCTCGACCGGTTGCCATGGTCGAAACCGCTGAAGCAATGGCGTGACCGCGTGATGTTCCTGCGCAAGGCCGAAGGCGAAGGCTGGCCCGATTTGTCCGATGATGCGCTGGTGGCGCAACGCGCGGCATGGCTGGTTCCGGCGCTCACCGACAAGACCTCGCTCAATCAGATTTCGGCGCAGGATCTCTCGGATGCGCTGATAACGCTGTTGCCATGGGAATTGCGGGCGCGGCTGGAGCGCGAAGCGCCGACGCATTTCGAGGCGCCGACGGGCACGATGCTCGCGATCGACTACGAGGCCGAGCAGGGCCCGACGATCGCGGTCCGCCTGCAGGAATTGTTCGGGCTTAACACCCATCCCTCGATTGCAAAGGGCGCCGTGCCGCTGGTGCTGGAATTGCTGTCGCCGGCGCACCATCCCTGGCCGGAGGACCCGGCGAGCGCGATGCCGACCCGGCGCGTCAAGCCGCGGGGAACGTGATTCTTCGCAGGTGTCATGCCGGGCATAGTAGTCTGCCTTGTTCAGACCACTTGACCGTTCTGCGCCCCCGGCGATCCGTCGCCTTCGCGAGAGTCCTTCTGAAGATTGATGGATGCGCGGGTCAATCCCGCGCATGACAGCTTCGCCCGTTAACCCTTCGCTCATCCTTTTCGTCAAAATGACAGCCTTGTCCGCCGGCTTTAGTCGCGGCTTTGTCGCTGCCGTCTGATATCGTGCATCTTTTGGTGAGTGTGGCGTCATGCGTAACATAATGATCCTGGCGGCGATCATGGTGGGCCTCGGCACCATCATGGCGCAGATGGCCGACAAGATGACGGCGACGCCCGCGCTGGCCAGCACGGCGACGGTCAACTCCGCCGCTGTCGAAACCGGAGCGCCCACCGGCATTCGCAGCATCAGCCTCCCGCGCGACGCCCGCGGCCATTTCCAGACCGAAGGCCGCATCGACGGTCAGCGCATCGGTTTCATGGTCGATACCGGCGCATCGGTTGTGACGCGGCTGGCCATGATCGATATCGGCGGCCTCGTGGTGCGCGATGTCGAAGCCATGGTGCTGCCGGATGAGGCGCTGTCGGAAAACCTGCTCGGCCTGTCGTTCCTGTCGAAGCTGAAGCGGTTCGAATACGCCAACGGCAAGATGGTCCTGGAGCAGTAAGGCCCTGCCGCTGCCGATCCGGTGCTATTAATCTAATCGCCACAAAACGGCTGTCCCGCCTTCCGCCGGGCGTGCGCATTGGCTATGCCTACGGGGCATTCCTTATCCCTTTCACCGCAGGGCATCTTAATGTTTCCGAAGCCGAAATCCGCGCTGGTTCCCAATACCTACGCTTATGAGTCCGAGCCGATGGTTAAGGCTACCGGGTTTCGCGAATACGACGCCCGCTGGCTGTTCGGCAAGGAAATCAACCTGATGGGCATTCAGGCGCTGGGCATGGGATTGGGGGCGCTGATCGCGGAACTCGGGGCCAGGCAGGAAGTCGTTACCGGGCATGATTTCCGCGGCTATTCGGCCTCGATCAAATACGCGCTGATCTCGGGCCTGCAGGCGGCGGGCTGCAAGGTCCATGACATCGGCCTGTGCATGACGCCGATGGCCTATTTCGCGCAATTCGAACTCGACGTGCCCTGCGTTGCGATGGTGACCGCGTCGCATAACGACAATGGCTGGACCGGCGTCAAGATGGGCGCCAACCGGCCGCTTACCTTTGGTCCCGACGAGATGAACCGCCTGAAGGAGATCGTGCTCAATGCCGAGTTCAGGAACAAGGCCGGCGGCGCCTATCAGTTTCACGAGAATTTTCCGGCGCGCTACATGGCCGACCTCACCAAACGGGCCAAGCTGAAACGCAAGCTGAGGGTCGTGGTCGCCTGTGGCAACGGCACCGCGGGCGCCTTCGCACCCGAAGTGATGCAGGCGATCGGTTGCGAGGTGGTGCCGCTCGACACCGAACTCGATCACACCTTTCCGAAATACAACCCCAATCCCGAAGACATGGAAATGCTGCACGCCATTCGCGACGCGGTGCTGGTGCACAAGGCCGATGTGGGGTTGGGCTTCGACGGCGACGGCGATCGCTGCGGCGTGGTCGACAACACCGGCGAGGAGATTTTCGCCGACAAGGTCGGCGTGATGCTGGCGCGGGATATGTCCGCCATTACCGAAAATGCGCAATTCGTGGTCGACGTGAAGTCGACCGGATTGTTTGTCACCGATCCGGTGCTGCAAAAGCAGGGCGCGAACACCACCTATTGGAAGACCGGCCATTCCTATATGAAGCGCCGCACCCATGAATTGGGCGCGCTGGCGGGGTTCGAGAAATCCGGCCACTTCTTCTTCAACGCGCCGATCGGTCGCGGCTATGATGACGGCCTGATTTCGGCGATCGCGATCTGCGAGATGCTCGATCGTGCGCCCGGCAAGTCGATGGCGGATCTGAAAAACGCGCTGCCGAAAACCTGGTCGTCGCCGACGATGTCGCCGCATTGCGCCGACGAAGCCAAATACGGCATCGTCGATACCGTGGTGAAGCATTTCGAGGGGATGCAGAACAAGGGCGACAAGGTAGCGGGACAGCCGATCCGCGATCTCGTCACCGTCAACGGCGTGCGCGTCACGGTCGAGGACGGCAGCTGGGGCCTGGTGCGGGCATCGTCCAACAAGCCGGAACTGGTGGTGGTGGTCGAGAGCCCGGTGAGCGAGCAACGGATGCGCGACCTGTTCGAGGCGATGGATTCGGTGCTGCGCACCCATCCCGAAGTCGGCGAATACAATCAGAAGATTTGAGGTCGCTGTTCGCGCTATCTGGGCACAAGCGCCACAGCCTTCAGGGAGCCGGCGGAGCGTTCTTCACGTTCGGCGCGGTGAAGGCTGCGAACTCGGGCGAGCTGGATTGGAAATACCTGCGCGACCGATGGGAATATTCTCACGTCGCGCGCGCCGGCCTTGCCGTTGCGGCATTTGTTCTGCTGGTCACGGCGGTCATTGGCGCCAAGGCTTAACCGACCGCCGGTACCGGCAACGCCGTGACCGATTTGATCTTCTCCATTGCGAAACGCGACGTGACGTTCTTCAGCGGCACCGCGCTGATCAGTTTCTTGTAAAAGATGTCATAGCTTTGCATGTCCGCGACCACGACGCGCAGCATGTAATCGACGTCGCCGGCCATGCGGTAAAACTCCATTACCTCCGGCATCGCGCTGACGGCATCGGCGAATTTCCGAAGCCAGGCTTCGGAATGATCGGCGCTTTCGACCGACACGAACACCGAGATACCGAGCCCGATCTTGTTCTGGTCGACCAGCGCGACCCGGCGCAGGATCACCCCGTCGGCTTCCAGCCGCTGGATTCGCTTCCAGCAGGGCGTCGACGACAGCCCCACCCGGTCTCCGATCTCGGCAACAGAGAGGGAGGCATCTTCCTGCAGGACCATTAGAATCTTGCGGTCGATAGCGTCGAGGCGGCGGTTGGGCTCGTGAATTTGGATGGCGAGATCAGTCATTTGAAGAACTTTGTTCCATTTACGAGGCGGATCACCGTCATATATAGAAAAATCTTCTAAGACAAGCCCATTTATCGATCGGTCCGGGCCCGGCTGGAGGCTTGGCCCTGGCTCAAAAGCTGTTCAACTTCAAAGCGTTGCGGGGCGGCAAAAGCGCCGCCGAACCGGGTGCATTTCAGTGCCGCCGCGGCGGAGGCGAACCGCAGGGCATCCGCCAGATCCTGACCTTCGGTGATGGCGAGCGCAAACGCACCGTGGAACACGTCGCCGGCGCCCAGGGTATCCACGGTATGGACCGGAAAGGCCGGCGTCTGCCGCAGGTTCTGGTGCCCGTCGAGCCAGATGGTGCCTTGCGCGCCGCGCGTTCCCGCCAGGAAAGACGGGGTCAGTTTCGCGATTTTCTTGAGCGCTTCGCCGTCGTCGGCGATGTCAGCGGTCTCCTGCAATGGCTCGCTCGAGAACACCAGATGCGACGACGCGGTAAGAAGCCCCTCCCGCAGCGACATCGCCCGATCGACATCGACGATGACGGGAATGCCACGGCTGCGGGCCTCGACGCAGAGGTCCGTGCAGAATGCCGCGCAGCGGCTTTCGGTCAGAATGGCGTCGGTATCCTCGAGCAGCCTGTCGGTATCGGGCAGGTGGACCTTCCACAACTCCGGATCGCGGAATGTCACGATGGTTCGTTCGCCGCTCGGATCGATCATGATGTTGGAGATTGGCGTCACCAGCCCCGGCATCTGGACGATGTGCGAGGTGTCGATGCCCTCATGCGCAAGCTTTTCGAAAATGTAGCGGCTGGAAGTTTCGCGGGCATCGCCCATTGGGCCGCAGATCGAGGCGCGGCCACCGAGCCGCACGATTCCGATGGCGCCATTGAGCGCGTTGCCGCCGCAGATTTCTTCGAAATGGCTGGCGTGCTCCTTGGAGCCGCGCGCGGGCAGGCCCGGCACCCGGAACGTCAGATCGCGCACCGGCATGCCAACACACAGAACGCGCGGCGGGATTTTCGGCGCGACAGCTTCGTGGAAGTTCATGTGCTGGTCCGTCATGCCGGCTCCGCCAATCGCCGGAACCAGGGTGCCCCGCTAATAGATGGAGCCATGCTGGGGTTCCCGCTATGCACCGGCGTCAGGGCCCGCATGCAGCCAACGTCCGAGCAGATGATGGGCAATCGCAAAGGGATGCGGGCCCGCAAGGCCATCGGGATGTTGCCGCTTGATCATCAAGGTGGCCTCGGCACGGTCGAACCAGCGCGCATCCTCAAGCTCGGCGCGATCGACCACGATGTCCTCGTTGGTGGCGCGCGCGCTGCATCCGATCATCAGGGATGACGGATAGGGCCACGGTTGCGTCATGTAATAATTGACGTCGGTACAGTGAATTCCGGATTCCTCGAAGATTTCGCGCCGGACCGCGTCCTCTATGGTCTCTGCGGCTTCGACGAATCCCGCAAGGCATGACCACATGCCGGCCGGAAATTGCTTCTGCCGCCCCAGCAGGCATTTGTCGCCCAAGGTCACCAGCATGATCACTACGGGGTCGGTGCGCGGAAAATGCTCGGCCTTGCAATTGGGGCACTCGCGCTTCCAGCCGCCCTCCTTCATCGCAGTGCGGGTGCCGCAATTGGCGCAGAAGCCGTGGCGCTGATGCCAGTTCACCATCGATTTCGCCATCGCGATCGCCGAGAGCTGGTTCGCCGGCACCACCCCCTGCATTGCCATGCCGCGCAACTCGCTGACGGCGACCTCGTCGCGGGTCAGCAATTTTTCCGCCGCTGCTGCCGAGATGCCCATGCCGAACACCGCCGCGCCGTCGCGCAAACCCAAAAAAATGGTGCCGGGATTGGCGCCGAATTTCAGCGCTTCGTCGATGCTCAATAGCGCCCGAGGGCCGCCCGGATCCTGCTTCACCACCAGCGAGTCGCGGTAGACTACATAGGCGCGTGCGTCGCGGTGCCCCTCCAGCGCCAACAATTTCTCATCGTTGCTGCGCAGATGGGCGGCGCGGTCGAGAATATGCGTAACGAAGCCCGGCCGCCCCAATGGAAAGGAATCGAATGCTGTCATGTTCTAACCAAGCCAGATTTTACGACGGAGTGCGCTGATGAAATTCTGGACCTCCTCGGCATCATGCGCGAGCGGCGGCATCACCCCCCAGACCGGGCGTGGCCAGGCGGCATCGCCGGAGCGGCGTGCGATTATGTGAACGTGCAGCTGCGGCACCAGATTGCCGAGGGCGGCGATATTCAGCTTGTCGCATTTGGTGATCTCTTTCAGGGCGCGCGCGACGCGGGAGATTTCCGTCATCAGCTGCGCCTGCTCGACCTCGTCGAGGTCGATGATCTCGACCGCGTCATGCCGGCGCGGCACCAGCAGGATCCACGGGTAGTGCGCGTCCTTGATCACCAACACGCGGCACAGCGGCAGGTCGCCGATGTCGATGGTGTCTTTCTTCAGCTGTGAATGCAGCGACCAGGCGGGAATATCAGCGGACATGACGGCAACTAATGCCTTTCCGCGTTTCTGCACAAGCCCCGCGAAGCCGTCCCGGCGCCCCAAATAAGGACCGGGAGATTGGCGGTGGACGAGCCACTCGCCAACCGGGTCAGGTCCGGAAGGAAGCAGCCCTAACGAGGTCCGGATCGGGTCGCTCGTCAGTCTCCTACCTGTTTTTTCGAGCGAATCGCGCAAAAGCGGTGACTGAGCCGTGACCTGGGCCGCGTCTGGTTCGCATTGTTGTTCCGCAAGCCGGCCTCGAGAGACAATCAATTGCGGACCGATCGATGACCGACGTTGGCATTCCCCTGGACCCCCCGACATCAGAGCCGGATAGCGCCCATCAGGGCGGCTTCGACCTTGGCGGCCCGCCGGAGGCGGGCAAGCACTACCGCGTGCTGGCGCGGAAATACCGCCCCTCCAGTTTCGAGGATTTGATCGGACAGGACGCCGTGGTCCGTACCGTTTCGAACGCGTTTGAAACCGGGCGGATTCCACAAGCCTGGATTCTGACCGGCGTGCGCGGCGTCGGCAAGACCACCACGGCCCGGATTCTCGCCCGCGCGCTGAATTACGAACTGCCCGATGGCTCGGTGCAGGGCCCGACCATCCACATGAAGGTGCCGGGGGTGCACTGCCAGGCGATCATGGAAAGCCGGCACATGGATGTGCTGGAAATGGACGCCGCCTCCCATACCGGGGTCGATGACGTGCGCCAGATCAACGACAGCGTGCGCTACGCGCCGGCCAGCGCGCGCTACAAGGTCTACATCATCGACGAAGTCCACATGCTCTCGACCGCGGCTTTCAACGCCTTCCTGAAGACGCTGGAGGAGCCGCCGGAGCACGCCAAATTCGTGTTCGCCACCACCGAAATCCGGAAGGTTCCGGTCACGGTGCTGTCGCGCTGCCAACGTTTTGACCTCCGCCGGGTCGAGGCCGATGTGCTGATGAAGCATCTTTCCAATATCGCGGCCAAGGAAAAGGTCGAAGTGGAGCCGGAGGCGCTCGGTATCATCGCGCGTGCCGCGGAAGGCTCGGTGCGCGATTCGCTGTCGCTGTTCGACCAGGCGATCGCACATGCCGCAGGCCCGGTGCGCGCCGAGGCGGTGCGGCAGATGCTGGGGCTTGCCGACCGCACCAGGGTGATCGATCTGTTCGAGCAGCTGGCGCGCGGCGATATCGCCAGCGCGTTCAGGGAGTTTCGCGAGCAGTATGACACCGGTGCCGACCCGATCGTGGTGCTGTCCGATTTGGCCGAATTCGTCAATTTCGTCACCCGCGTCAAGATCGTGCCGGCGACCGCGGACAATGTCGCATTCGGGGAAACCGAGCGGCTGCGGGCGCGCGATTTCGCCGCCAAACTCTCGATGCGGGTGCTGTTGCGGATGTGGCAGATGCTGCTGAAGGGCATCACCGAGGTGCAGACCGCGACGCGGCCGGCGGCGGCGGCGGAAATGGTTTTGGTACGCATCGCCTATGTCGCTGACATGCCGACGCCGGATGAAGCCATCAGGATGCTCGACCAGAATGGCGGCGCATCGCCGGTAACCACGCCAAATGCCGTGCCGCGGGGCGCACCGGCAGCGCCGGCATCGGCGATGCCGTCGGCACCTCTCCGCGGGATTGGCCCCGCACCGCGCATGGGCGCCGAGGCCTCGGCGCGCCCGCAGATGATCGCACCGATGCCGGACGCACAGGCGGGACCGGCGGCGCGCCGGATCGCAAGCTTTCCGGAACTGGTGGCGCTGGCCGGCGAAAAACGCGACCTCTTGACCAAGGCCGCGCTCGAAGCCGATGTCCGGCTGGTTCGCATCGAGGACGGGCGGCTTGAGGTGACGCTGGAGTGCAGCGCGGCGCGGACGCTGATCAATGAACTGTCCCGCAAGCTGGAACAATGGACCGGACGCCGCTGGACCGTGATCGTGTCCAACGAAGCCGGGCAGCCGACGCTGCGTTCGCAAAACGAGTTGCAGAAGAACCAGCGCGAGCGTGCCGCGGAAGCAGATCCCAGGGTGCAGGAGGTGCTGGCGCGGTTTCCCGGCTCCAGGGTGGTCGAGGTGCGCAAGCTTGCCCCCGAGCCGCCGGAATCCCATGCTAGTGCTGGGGACTTGAGCGACGAAGATTTGGCCGACAGTTCCGATGACCAATAGCCATCTCGAAGGAAACATTCATGGCTGATTTTCTCGGCATGATGAAGCAGGCGGCCCAACTGCAATCGAAAATGCAGGCCATGCAGGAAGAGCTCGGCCAGGTCGAGGTCGAGGGCATCTCCGGCGGCGGCCTTGTCGCCGTGCGCATGACCGCCAAGATGGAAGTAAAGGCCGTCAGGATCGACCCCTCGCTGATGAAGGCGGAGGAGCGCGAGATCCTCGAGGATTTGCTGGTGACCGCGCATAACGACGCCCGGCGCAAGGCCGAAGCCGCGATGCAGGAGAAGATGCAGGCGCTGACCGGCGGACTTGGTCTGCCGCCGGGGCTGGGCCTCACATAATATGCCTTCTGCCGTTGCCGGTCCCGAAATCGAGCGTCTGATCCAGCTGCTGGCGCGGCTGCCGGGGCTTGGCCCGCGCTCGGCGCGGCGCGCGGCGCTGCATCTGATCAAAAAGCGCGAAGCGCTGATGACGCCGCTCTCCGCCGCGCTGCAGGTGGCGATCGACAAGATCCAGGTCTGCAAGACCTGCGGCAATATCGACACCCAAAATCCCTGCACGGTGTGCACCGATCCGCGGCGCGATCCCGCGATCATCGTGGTGGTCGCCGACGTCGCCGATTTGTGGGCGCTGGAGCGGGCGAATGCGACCAATGGCCTCTATCACGTGCTGGGGGCGACGCTGTCGCCGCTCGATGGCGTCGGTCCGCAGGACCTGACCATCGACGCGCTGGTGGCGCGCGCGCATGACCCGCGGGTGACGGAAATCATTCTGGCCTTGAATGCAACCGTTGATGGCCAGACCACCGCGCATTATATCACCGACCTCCTGCAGGAGGCCGGCGTCAGGGTGACACGGCTGGCGCATGGCGTGCCGGTCGGTGGCGAACTCGATTACCTCGACGAGGGCACGCTGTCCGCGGCCATGCGGCAGCGCACGTTGTTCTAGCAACACAAACGGAAAATCAGCGACATGACGAAACGGCGATTCGGCAAGCATTTGGCGTTGGCGGCATTCATTGCGGCGGCACCGGCCGCGCCCGGTGCCGTTGCGCAGCAGGCTGAACCTGCCGCGAAGGCGGGGAAGTTGATCAGTGCCGGCGACGTGCTGTCGGGAGAGCTCAATGCGCTGCGCACGCGTGGCGGTAACACGGGTAAGCCCGCCGCCTATCAGCTCACCAGCGAGCCGCGCCGGCTGCCGCCGCCGAACGGACTTTGCAATCTGGAGACCGGGCCGGAAACATTCCAGCTGATCACCAGCAGCGATGCGCAGGCGACGCAGTTGAAAGGCTTTGTCGGCAAGGAAATCTCGGTCAAGGTCGACGAGGTCGCTTGCGCCAAGGACGCCGGACAGATGAGCGAAGCCGTGGTCACCAAATGGAGCGTGGTGACCAAGCATTGAGTTTGGCAAGTAGGAATTGCGTTTCACCGTCATGGCCGGGCTTTGTCCCGGCCATCCGCGTCTTTTCTTTTTGTTGCAGCAAAGACGTGGATGCCCGGGACGAGCCCGGGCATGACGAGGTTAGCATGGCATTAAATCTTCACCGGCTCCAGCGTCTCAAAATGCCCGCGCCGCTGCAGCCACGCCAGCAGGATCAGGCTCGGCACCGCGACCACGACGCAGATCGCAAAGAACAGCGGCCAGCCCGTCGCCTTCGCCACGTAACCCGCACCCGAAGACAGATAGGTGCGCCCCACCGCGGCGAGCGCGGTCAGCAGCGCGTATTGGGTCGCGGTGTGCAGCGGATTTCTGCATAGCGCCGACAGATAGGCGACGAAGATCACGGTGCCGATGGCGCTGGTGAAATTCTCCGCCGTGATGGCGAATGCCAGCGCCCATTGATTGACGCCGATCAAGGCGAGCCACGAGAACGAAAGGTTGGCGACGGCTTGCAGCACGCCGCCGATCCACAGGCTCGCCGGCAGCGAATAACGCCGCGCCACATAACCGCCCGCAAAACCGCCGATCAAGGTCGCGGCGAGGCCGACGCCCTTGACGATGGCGGCATAGTCGTTGCGGGAAAAACCGAGGTCGATCACGAACGGCGCGGTCATGGTGCCGGAAAATGCATCGGTGAATTTGAACAGCACCACGAAGGCGAGTGCCATCAAGGCGTGCCTGCCGGCCAGAAATTCGGCGAACGCGCCGATCGCGGCATGCATCACGCGGGCGAAGGCGCTGTCGGCGCTGGTCGCGGCCTCCGCGCGGACCGATTGCGCGGGTTCGGTGGCGGCGAGCGCGGTGGCGGTGCCGATCAGCACTAACGCAGCCATCACCACGTAGCCCCACATCCATGCCGCGGTGCGGGCGATGCCGGTGCTTTCGAATGCGCTCACCATGAACAATGCCCCCGCGGTCGAAACCAGCATGCCGATGCGGTAGGCCGCAACATAGGACGCCATGCCGGCGGCCTGCTCGCTTTCGGGCAGGCTTTCGACGCGAAACGCATCGACCACGATGTCCTGCGTCGATGACATCGCCGCCACCGATAGCGCGCCCAGCGCGACGAACAGCGGCGAGCCCGCCGGGTCGGTCAGCGCCAACAGCAGGATCGCGCCAATCAGCAGCAGTTGCGAGAACACCAGCCAGCCACGGCGGCGGCCGAATTGCCGGCTGAAGAACGGCACGTGCAGCGCATCGACCAGCGGCGCCCAGAGAAATTTCAATGTGTAAGGTGTGCCCACAAGCGCAAAGAGGCCGATGGTGCCGAGATCGACGCCGGATTCGCGCATCCACACCAATAACGTCGAGCCCGACAGCGCCAGCGGCAGCCCGGAGGAAAAGCCGAGCAGCAACACGATCAGCACCCGCGGCTGCAGATACACCGCCAGCCCTTCGCGCCAGGAGGCGCGGGAGGTTGTGGGATTCGGCGGATTCGATGTTTCGGGCAGGGTGTCGGGCATAGTGACCATGCAACAGTGCTAGCAGATTCTGCGAAAAAAGCTGTCATCGCCCGGCTTGACCGGCGATGACAGATTTGTGTGTCGCGCTTCCGCGCTTTCACGGAGGGCCTACTCCCCCGCCTGCAGCTGGCGGGGCAGCGGAAACAGCTCGGGGGCGCCCGATTTCACGATCCGCGGGGTCTCCGCAGGCGCCTCGCTCTTGCTGAAATCCAGCTCCTCGATCCGCCCGGCGCGTTTTTCGATCTTGTCGGCGGAAATCAGGATCTGCCTGACGTCCTCGTTGGCCTGGCTGAAATGATTCTGCAGTTTCAGCACGCGATCGCGCAGCCGGTTGAGGTCGTCGCCGAGGTTGAGAACTTCGGTGCGGATCTGGTCGGCGGCGTCGCGCATCCGCGCGTCTTTCAGGATCTGCTGCATCACCTGGATCGCCAGCATCAATAGCGACGGCGATACCAGCACCACCCGGGCGCGATAGGCCTTCTGGATCACGTCGTCAAAACCGTCGTGGATTTCGGCATAGACCGATTCCGACGGCACGAACATCAGCGCGGTATCCTGGGTTTCGCCTGCAATCAGGTATTTCTCGGCGATGTCGCTGACGTGCTTCATCACATCGGCGCGCAGCCGTTGCGTGGCGAATTTCTTTTCCTCATCCGTGCGCGCGTCATGCAGCGCGGTCATCGCTTCCAGCGGAAACTTGGCGTCGATGCAGAGCGGCCGCTGATCGGGGAGAAACACCACACAATCCGGCCGTTTGCCCGATGACAGCGTGAACTGGAATTCGTAACTGCCCTTCGGCAGGCCGTCCTGGACGATGGCTTCCATCCGTGCCTGGCCGAACGCGCCGCGCGACTGCTTGTTGGCGAGCACGTCGCGCAGCGTCGTCACCTGCGAGGTGAGATCGGTGAGATTCTTGTGCGCATTGTCGATGATGCCGAGCCGCTCGTGCAGCACGCGAAGGGAGTCCATGGTGTTGCGGGTGGTCTGCTCCATCGACTGGCCGACGCGATGGGTTACCGAATCCAACCGCTCGTTGACGGCGCGCGCCATTTCGGCCTGGCGGCCAGCGAGTTGCTGCCCCATCGCATCGACGCGGCCCGTGGCCTCGCTCTGGGCGCGGAGCATTTCGCTCAGGCGTTCTTCAAGCTCGTCGGCGCGAATGGCCTGCGCCATCGCCAGTTCGGCGCCGCGGCGGCCGGATCGCGCGATCACGATGGCAATGGCGAGCAGCAGGGTGAGCGCCAGCACTCCGAAGGCGATGAGCGCGGCGCCGGGGTGGATCGGCAGGTCGCCGATCACAAAAAGGATCTCGTTCATGGTGCCGTTGTAGCCGATTCGGGCTTGGACGCGAACGAAGAGGGAACATTTTTGGGTAAATGGCAGGTAAATTTTATGGTTAACGCGCGCCTAAGTTTCATTGTCAGCAAGAGTTGACGGGTTCCGCCCGCGCATTGACCCCGGCAAATCAGCAGCTTAAATCGCCCGCGAGGGTACCTAGAGAAGTCATGGCAATCCGAGAAATCATCATCCTGCCCGACAAGCAGTTGCGGCTGATCTCCAAACCGGTGGAAAAAGTCACGGGGGAGATACGAAAACTCGCCGACGACATGTTCGAGACCATGTACGATGCGCCCGGCATCGGCCTTGCGGCGATCCAGGTCGCAGAGCCGCTGCGGCTGATTACGATGGATCTCGCCAAGCGGGACGAAAACGGCGAGAGCACGCCGCGGCCCCGCGTCTTCATCAATCCGGAAATCCTGTCGTCGTCGGAGGAGACGTCGGTCTATGAAGAAGGCTGCCTGTCGATCCCCGAATATTACGAGGAAGTGGAACGGCCGGCGAAAGTGCGCGTGCGCTTCACCGATCTCGACGGCAAGGTGCATGAGGAAGATGCTGACGGCCTGTTCGCCACCTGCATCCAGCACGAGATCGATCATCTCAACGGCGTGCTGTTCGTGGATTATTTGTCGAAGCTGAAGCGCGACCGGGTGCTGAAGAAGTTTGCCAAAGCCGCCAAGCGCGCGGCGGAGTAGTGATCGACATGGCTGTCCCACCTCGCTCGGTCTGCTCTCCTCCCCCTTGTGGGGGAGAGGTGGAGAGGGGGGTACCGCGAGTTCGGTATTTGTGGCTCACCCCTCTCCCTAACCCTCCCCCACAAGGGGGGAGGGAACGCATCGAGCTCACGCCATGCCTCTCCGACTGATCTTCATGGGTACCCCGGATTTCGCGGTGCCGACGCTGCTTGAACTGGTAGCCCATGGCCATGAGATCGTGGCTGTCTACACCCGCGCGGCAAAGCCCGCCGGGCGCGGCATGAAGCTGCAACTGAGCCCGGTCGAACAAGAAGCGCGGCGGCTCGGCATTGCCGTGCTGACGCCTTCGACCCTGAAAACGCCGGAAGCTCAGGCCGAGTTCCGCGCGCACGAGGCCGAAGCGGCCGCGGTCGTTGCCTATGGCATGATCCTGCCGCAGGCCATCCTCGACACCCCAAGGCTCGGCTGCTTCAATCTGCACGGATCGCTGTTGCCGCGCTGGCGCGGGGCGGCGCCGATCAACCGCGCCATCATGGCAGGCGATGCCGAGACCGGGGTGATGGTAATGAAGATGGACGCCGGCCTCGACACCGGCGACGTGGCGATGGCCGAGCGCCTGGCGATCACGGACGCGATGACCGCGGCGGATTTGCACGATGCGCTGGCGCGGCTCGGGGCTGACCTGATGGTGCGCGCGATCGGCGCGCTGGAGCGCGGCAAGTTGCAACTGACAAAACAAGGCGATCAAGGCGTGACTTATGCCGCCAAAATCGAAAAGGCCGAAGCGCGGATCGACTGGAACAAGCCGGCGCGAGCGGTGCTGCGGCATGTTCACGGGCTGTCGCCGTTTCCCGGCGCATGGTGCGAGGTCGCGATCGAAGGCGCGCCTGCGCGCGTCAAGATCCTGCGTTGCGAGACCATCGATGGTTCGGGCGCACCGGGCGAGGTGCTCGACGATCAGCTCACGGTTGCCTGCAAGCAAGGCGCCATCCGGATTCTCGAACTGCAGCGCGCCGGCAAGGCGCCGATGAAGGCGGAAGAATTTCTGCGGGGCACGCCGCTGAAGCCGCCGATGCGGCTAAGCTGATGCCCCGCTACAAACTCATCATCGAATATGAGGGCGCGCCGTTCTGCGGCTGGCAGCTGCAGGATAATGGCGCTTCGGTGCAGGGGGCGCTCGAGGACGCGGTCAAGGCGATCTGCGGCGAGCCTGTCCGGGTTCATGGCGCCGGCCGTACCGATGCCGGCGTGCACGCGCTTGGGCAGGTCGCGCATTGCGATATTGCCAAGCATTTTGTGCCGGGAAGATTTCGCGACGGCCTCAATGCGCATCTGCGGCCACATCCGATCGGCGTGCTGTCAGCCGAGATCGTGCCGGATAGATTCGAGGCGCGCTTCTCCGCGAAAAAGCGACACTACCTTTATCGCATCAGTAATCGCCGCGCCAACCTCGCGCTCGAGATCGGCCACGCCTGGCGGCTGCCAAGGCCGCTCGATACCGACGCGATGCATGATGCCGCGCAGCGTCTGGTCGGCAAACACGATTTTACGACGTTTCGCGACACCGAATGCCAGGCCAAGTCGCCGGAGAAAACCCTCGACCAGCTCGACGTCATCAGGGATGGCGACGCCGTCAGCATCAAGACCTCGGCGCGTTCGTTCCTGCACAGCCAGGTGCGCTCGATGGTGGGCTCACTAGTGTGGGTCGGCGAAGGCCGCTGGAGCGCCAGCGATCTCGCATCCGCCTTGGCCGCCCGAAACCGCGCCGCCTGCGGCCCCGTCGCACCGCCCGACGGGCTCTATCTGGTGCGGGTGGATTATTAGCCTTGAGCGTCCCTCCCCGTCATACCCCGTGGACGCGGGGTATCCGGTACGCCTCGGCTCCAGAGATTAAAACCGGGACGCCGCGGAATACTGGATCGTCCGCCTTCGCGGACGATGACGTCGGGTGGGCATAGCCGCTCGAGATAGACATCATCAGCCAGCTTGACCGGGCGATCCAATACTCCGAAACTTGAACGATGGGATCGAGAAGTTTCTACGTCTACATTCTAGCGAGCAAAATTGGTGGAACGCTCTACATCGGAGTGACCAACGATCTCATTCGCCGTGTTGCCGAACATCGTCTGAAATCGGTGGAAAGCTTCACGAAGAAATACGAGATCGAGAAATTGGTTTATTTTGAACAGTTCGATGATGCGGAAAATGCCATTAGACGCGAGAAGCGATTGAAGAAGTGGAATCGGACGTGGAAAATCCGGTTGATCGAGGAGGCGAATCCAAACTGGGATGACTTATTTCCGAGCATAGCCCGCGGCTAAAGGCTTCCGTCATACCCCGCGAAGGCGGGGTATCCAGTACGCCGTGCTTTTTGAAATTAAGCCGAGACGTCGCGGAATACTGGATCGTCCGCCTTCGCGGACGATGACAGCTAGTGTCCGTCACCCAAAATACCGATCCAGCACGCCGCGATAAATCATGGTCAGCTTTTCCAGATCGGCGACCGGCGTACGCTCGTCGACCTGGTGCATGGTCTGGCCGACCAGACCGAACTCGATCACCGGGCAATAGCTGGCGATAAAGCGCGCATCCGAGGTGCCGCCAGAGGTGCTCAATTCCGGCCGGCGGCCGGTGACCTCTTCGATCGCCGCGACCGCGAGGTCGGTGAAGGCGCCGGGTTTTGTCACGAACACGTTGGAATTTGACGGCTCCCAGACGATGCGCGCGCGAATCCGGTTTGCCGCTGCTTTCGCCAGCCGCCCTTCGACCAATGCCCGCAGCGTCTCCTGGGTGTGGAGATCGTTGAAGCGGATGTTGAATTTCGCGCGCGCCTGGCCCGGGATCACATTGCTCGCGGTGTTGCCGACATCGACGGAGGTGAATTCGAGGTTCGAGGCCTGGAATTGCGCGCTGCCGCGATCGAGCGGCTCGTCGCTCAACGCCACGATCAATCTCGAAATATCCGGCACCGGATTGGACGCGCGTTGCGGATAGGCGACGTGGCCCTGGACGCCGTCGACATACAGCGTGCCAGACTGCGAACCGCGGCGGCCGACCTTGATGCAATCGCCGAGCGTTTCGACGTTGGAGGGCTCGCCGAGCACGCAATGGTCGATTTTCTCGCCGCGCGCCGCGACCCATTGCAACAGTTTTATGGTGCCGTTGACCGAGATGTCTTCCTCGTCGCCGGTGATCAGGAACGAGATCGAGCCATTGCCGTCTTCTCGCGGCTTGCCGCCGTGATCGGCGAGATAATCCAGCACCGCCGCGACGCCGCAGGCAATGCCGCCCTTCATATCGACGGCGCCGCGTCCGTACAGAAAGCCATCCTTGACGTCGCCCGAAAACGCGCCATGGGTCCATGCGGCCTCATCGCCTGCCGGCACCACGTCGGTATGCCCGGCAAAGGTGATGTGCGGCGCCGAACTGCCGATCCGGGCATAGAGATTGTCGATAGCGGCGGTGCCGGACTCACTGAAGGTGACGCGGTGCACCTCGAAGCCGGCGTCCTTCAATCGGGTTTCAAGCACGCCGAGCGCGCCGGCATCGGCAGGGGTTACGGATGGGCAGCGCAAGAGGTCGCGGGCAATCGAGAGCGCATCATTCATGCCTCCGCATAACATGCGATTCGGGCGAAGGGCCAGCAATGTGCGGAACAAATTCCAGCTCGTCGAACTGGCTCCGGCGCGGGCTCGTGCTGACCGGCGCCAGCGGATCGAACCCGAACCGGTTGGGACCTCCGGTCCCTCTCAGCCAAAACAGCTCAAGGATGCCCCAAACGGTCAGACCGAACCCGATCGCGCTGACGAGCAGCGCCAGATGAGGGTTGTCGAGCCAATCCCACAGCAAGTTGAGAAGGCTTGGAGCAACCAGGAACGGGACAATCCACCAGCCGCCTTTGTCGCGGTCGTGGAGCCGCTGCCCGAGAAATAGACTCTAGTCCCGCAACAGCTCGTTAATGCTGGTCTTGGCGCGGGTGCGCTCGTCGACACGCTTGACGATCACGGCGCAGGCGGTGGAGGGGCCGGGCTGGCCGTTCTTCAGGGGGCGGGCCGGCAGGGTGCCGGGCACCACCACGGCGTATTCCGGGACCTCGCCGATGAAGGTCTCGCCGGTATCGCGATCGACGATCTTGGTCGATGCGCCCAAAAACACCCCCATCGCCAGCACCGCGCCCTTGCGCACGATCACGCCTTCGGCGACTTCCGAGCGCGCGCCGATAAAGCAATCGTCCTCGACGATGACGGGTTCGGCCTGCAGCGGCTCCAGCACGCCGCCGATGCCGACGCCGCCGGAAATATGCACGCGCTTGCCGATCTGCGCACAGGAGCCGACCGTCGACCAGGTATCGATCATGGTGCTCTCATCGACATAGGCGCCGAGATTGACGAAGGAAGGCATCAGCACGACATTCCTGGCGATGAAGGCGGAGCGGCGGACGATGGCGCCTGGCACGGCGCGAAAGCCCGCATCGCGGAAACGATTCTCGCCCCAGCCCTCGAATTTCGACGGTACCTTGTCCCACCACGACGCCTTGCCGGGGCCGCCGGCAATCGCGCTCATGTCGTTGAGCCGGAACGACAGCAGCACCGCCTTCTTCAGCCATTGATTGACCTTCCACTTGCCGCTGGCCTCACGCTCGGCCACCCGCGCCTCGCCCTTGTCGAGCAGCTCAAGCGCATGATCCACCGCATCACGGACCTCGCCGCTGGTCGCGGTGGAGACGCCGTCGCGGGCATCGAACGCGGCGTTGACGGTGGATTCGAGGGAAGCGAGAGACATCGAGATTTCCTCAGGCGGGATATTTGTAACGGCAATTTGGGAGGCTTTGTCGGGATTTGGGGAGCGAGAGTCAAGAACGCACATCGTCATGGCCCGGCTTGTCCCGGCCATCCACGCCTAAAATAGCCAGTAAGGAAGACGTGGATGCCGGTACAAGCCCGGGCATGACGATGAACTATTGCACCGGCGCCAGCCCCTGCAAAAACCCGGTCAAATCATCGGTGACGTGATCGACATGGGCGGCATCGCGGCCTTCCAGTTCCCAGTCCTCGCGCACGACTTCCTTGGTGCCGTCGGGCACCACCAGCACCGTGGTCATGCCGAGCTGGTGCGGCACCACGAGGTTGCGCGCCAGATCCTCGAACATCGCCGACGTCTTGGGGTTGACCCCGTGATCCCTGAGAAATTTCTGATAGGTCTGCGGCGCCGGCTTCGGCTCCAGTTCGGCGGCGATGATGTCGAACACCGCGTCGAAATGTTTGGCCAGGCCGAGCCGCACCAACACCGCATCGGCGTGGTCGGTCGAGCCGTTGGTCAGGATCAGCTTGCGTCCCCTGAGTTTTGCGATCGCCGCGCCCATCGCGGGGTTCGGCTGCAGCGGCGAATGATCGATCTTGTGTACATAGGCGAGATAGTCGTCGGCGTGAACGCCATGCTCGGTCATCATGCCGCGCATGGTGGTGCCATAGCGGCGGTAGTAGTCCTTCTGGATCACGCGGGCTTCAGCCGCGGATATTTTCAGCCAGGCGCTGACGAACTCGCCGATCCGCGCATCGACCTGCTGCCACAGATTGACGTGATGCGGGTACAGGGTGTTGTCGAGATCGAACACCCAGGTGTCGACGTGGGTGAAGGGTCGGGGTGTTTTCATCGTCTACTCGCTGTCATGCCCGCGCAGGCGGGCATCCAGTATCCGCCGGCGTTCGGAAGATGCTACAGGCGTCACGGAGTACTGCATCACCCGCCTTCGGGGGTGATGACGAAAGAAGGCGCCCGTGGGAAATCCAATCTCCATCACGGCATCGCGAAGCGCAGCGTCTTGCCGCCGCCGGTCATGTCGACGGCAGCAAAGCCTGTTACGGCGAGGCCGCGGGTGCCGCAGTCGCCCTGCTCGTTGATCTCGAATTTGCTCTCGCGGGTGCAAAGCTGGATAGCGCCGCCCCAGTTCAGCGGCCGATCCCTGAGCTTGATGCCGCGGTTCTCGGCATCGACGGCTTCCGCGAAGCTGAAAATCTGTTTGGGCTGACCGGTGACATCGGGATGCAGGCATTTGCCGGGATCGATGCGATACCAGCCGCGGCTCACCACGGTCTTGCCGTCGTCGGTGGCAACCGCCGCCATGATCTTGTGCGGCGTGTCGTTGCACCAGGTCAGCCCGGTGGAAGACGGCGACTGCACGGCGTCGATCATGGTGGTGAAAAAATTCGCCGACTGCACGAACTCGGCCGTCAGCCCGCGGTTCCTGAGAAACGCCGCCAGCGCTGCTTGCGTCTTCGGACCGTCGACGCCGTCGATCGGCGCTGCATCGTAGCCCGCGATCACCAGGAGCCGCTGAATGCCGGCGAGCCTTGCCTGTTCGTCGTCATATTCTGAGTCTTCGGCGAGATAGGCCACCAGATTGCCGTCGTCGGTTTTCGTCGGGTTGATCTGGGTAAAGGGCGCCGGCATTTGTCCGCTGCGGCACTGCCGCGCGGCGGCAATGACAAAATTGTCGGATGCGATGCAAAGCGTGTCGCCGCCGTTCTGCGGGATCGGCGACGAGGCGTAGACGCCGAGCGCGCGGGCGTTGAGCAGGATGCGGTCGGCGGTCAGCGTGCCCTGTACGACGACGCGGCAGGCGGCGGGATCAATGCGAAACCATCCGCGGGTCGCGGTGGCGGCCTTGTCGTCGATGCCGATGGCGGCCTCGATCACATAGCTCATGCGGTTGCAGAGTTTTAGGTCGGCATAGGCCGGCGCCGATGAAACACAGAACGAGATCGCCGCCGCGGGCAGCGCAACAACCGTCCGCGCCGAGTATCGCCGCAACGCGGCCGCGAGGCGGCGTCTGGATGGCGGATGCGTGGAATTCGCAGGGGTCACTTGTGGATCAGCGTGCCGGTGCCTTGATTGGTGAACAGTTCGAGCAGCACGGCGTGCTGGGTCTTGCCGTCGATGATCACGACGCCTTGGACGCCCTGCTCGAGCGCGTAGATACAGGTTTCGACCTTCGGGATCATGCCGCCGGAAATGGTGCCATCGGCGATCAGCTTGCGCGCGTCCTTCACCGACAGTTCCGGAATCAGCCTCTTCGACTTGTCGAGCACACCGGGAACGTCGGTCAGCAGCAATAGCCGTTTCGCCTTCAGCGCGCCCGCCACCGCGCCGGCAAAGGTGTCGGCGTTGACGTTGAAGGTCTGTCCGCTTTTGGAGGTCGCCAACGGCGCCAGCACCGGGATCAGCTCACGACCGATCAACTGGTTCAACAGGGTCAGGTCGACCTTTTCGGGCTCGCCGACGAAGCCAAGGTCGACCACCTTTTCGATGTTGGAGTCCGGGTCGACCATGGTGCGCGTCGCCTTCGACGCCGTCACCATGCTGCCATCCTTGCCGCAAAGGCCGACCGCCTTGCCGCCGGCTTCGTTGATGTATCCGACCAGTTGCTTGTTGATCGAACCGGCCAGCACCATCTCGACGATCTCGATGGTCGCGGCATCGGTGATGCGCAAGCCGTCGGCGAATTCCGATTTGATCCCGAGCCGCTGCAGCATCGTCGCGATCTGCGGGCCGCCGCCATGCACCACCACCGGATTGATCGCGGTCTGCTCCAGAAGAACGACGTCGCGCGCGAATGCCTTGGCGAGGTCCTCGGCGCCCATGGCATGGCCGCCATATTTGATGACGATGGTTTCCTCGTCATACTGCTGCATGTGCGGCAGCGCCTCGGACAGGATGCGGGCCTGATCGAGCGGACTGATATGCGGCGCGTCGGTCATGAAGCGGGGTCTCACGGTCAGCGGGGTCGGGCGGTTTCTATCTGATTGGCGGGCAGGGCGCAAAGTGCCGGACTACCCTCTTTCCCTCTCCCACAGGGGGAGAAGGAAAGGCTCCGCCTCAACCCCGCCGCGGCCATGCCGCCGCTACCGCGAGCACCAGCCAGCTCGCAATCAGAAGCGTTCCGCCGGTCGGCGCGGCCATCGGAAACAGGCCGTGGCCGGCAAATTGCCGCAAGCTCAGATCGCCCGCGAACAAGGCCGCCGCGATGACAAAGCCGAAAGCGGCGGCGATCCCTGCCCGGACATCAACGACGCCTCGCTCGGCCAGCGCCACGACCCCAAGCACGGCGGTGGCGTGGAACAGCAGCATCGACGAAGCCGCCGCAAGCCGCATCGCGTCGCCCTGGTGGGCCGATGCCGCCGCGAGGCCGACGCCGTCGGCACCCATGATTGCGGCCAGAATGACCAGAATGCGGAACAGACGCGATGGCATCATCGGCTGCGCTCGGCGAGCAGGCGCGCCATGGCGGCGCGCAATTCCTGCATCCCGGCGCCGGTGCGCGAGGAGGTCACCAGAATTTGCGGAAAGGCGGCGGGATGTTTGGCGAGCGCTGCCTGAACCTCGGCTGTGCGCTGCTCAAGTTCGGCCGGCTTCACCTGATCGGTCTTGGTGAGGACGACCTGATAGCTCACGGCCGATTTGTCGAGCGTCTTCAGGACGTCCTGATCGACCTCCTTGAGGCCATGTCTGCAGTCGACCAGCACATAGACCCGCGCCAGACTGCCGCGGCCCTGCAGGAATTTGTGGATCAGCGCGGTCCACGACGCGACCTTGGCCTTCGGCGCGGAGGCGTAGCCGTAACCGGGCATATCGACCAGCCGGAAGTCGGCATCGTCGGGACCTTCGAAGAAGATCAATTCCTGGGTGCGGCCCGGCGTATGCGAGGTCCGCGCCAGCGTGTTGCGCCCCGTCAGTGCGTTGATCAGGCTCGATTTGCCGACATTGGAGCGGCCGGCAAAGGCGACCTCCAGGCCCGCCATCGGCGGCAGCGTCTCGATCGAGGGCGAGGCCCAGAAGAACTGCCAGTCGCCGGCGAACAGTTTTCGCCCGTCCTCGATCAGCTTCGCATCGATGTCGGCGTTCATGCGAAGGGGCTCTCTATTAGCCGTCATGGCCGGGCTTGTCCCGGCCATCCACGTCTTTCCTTGCTGTTGGATCGTTAAGACGTGGATGCCCGGGACAAGCCCGGGCATGACGAGTTGGGATTTTTCAGCAAACGCGAGTTCGTCAGGTTTTCGATTCGGCCTTCTTCGGCATGAAGGTGGCCTTGAGATTGTCGAACAATTCAACCTTCACGCCGTTGCGACGCATGATGAAGCTCTGCTGCAGCACCGAAAGCAGGTTGTTCCAGGCCCAGTAGATCACCAGACCCGCCGGGAAGCCCGCCAGCATGAACGTGAAGATCAGCGGCATCCAGTCGAAGATCATCTTCTGGGTCGGATCCGGCGGCGTCGGATTGAGCTTCATCTGGAACCACATCGTGATGCCCATGATGATCGGCCAGACGCCGAGCGCCAGGTATTGCCCGAACAGCGGCAGCTGGGTCGGATCGAAATGCAACAGTCCGAACAGGGTGAACAGGTTGGTCGGATCGGGCGCCGACAGGTCCTTGATCCAGCCATAGAACGGCGCGTGGCGCATTTCGATGGTGACGAACAGCACCTTGTAGAGCGAAAAGAATACCGGGATCTGCAAGGCGACGGGAAGACATCCGGCGATCGGGTTGATCTTCTCCTTCTTGTAGATTTCCATCATCTCCTGCTGCTGCTTCACCTTGTCGTCGGGATAGCGTTCCTTCAGCGCGGCCAGTTGCGGCTGCACCGATTTCATCTTCGCCATCGACGCGTAGGATTTGTTGGCGAGCGGGAAGAACAGCAGCTTCACCAGCACCGTCACCAGCAGGATAGCGACGCCGAAATTGCCGACCAGGTGATAGAACCAGTCCAGCGCCAGGAACATCGGCTTGGTGATGAAATAGAACCAGCCCCAGTCGATCAGAAGATCGAAGTGATTGAGCTCGAGCTGTTTGTTGTAGCCGCCGAGACCGCCGATCGGAAAATTGATGCCGACGACGCTGGCTTCCTTGGCGCCGGCGAACAGCCGCGCATTGGCGCTGCCAGTGCCGCCGATCGCAATGGTCTGCGGGTCCTGCAGGTAATCGGTCTGATAGGTCCTGACCGCGCCGACCAGGTTGGAGGAGAACCGCGCCTGCAGCTGTGTGTTGGTGTCCGGCAGCAGCGCCGACGCCCAGTATTTATCCGTGATGCCGAGCCAGCCATTGGTGACCTTGAAGTTGACCGCCTTGGCGTCGTCGATTTTCTTGTAGCCGTATTCCTGCAGGCCCTGGTCGCCGAGATAGCCAACCAGACCCTCATGCAGGATGTAGTAGCCCGCGACCTGCGGGGTGCCGTGCCGCGAGATCAGCGCGAACGGATAAAGCGTGACCGGCGCATTGCCGACGTTGCTGACGTCATCCCTGACGGTGAAGAGGTAGCGGTCGTCGATCGCGATGGTGCGCCGGAAGGTGAGGCCGTCGCCATTGTCATACTTCAGCGTCACCGGGCTGTTCGGCGAGAGGTTGCCGGAACCCTCCTGTTGCCACAGCGTGTTCTGGTCGGGAAGCTTCACTGTCGAGCCGCTGGCGGGCACCCAGCCGAATTCCGCATAATAGGGGCTCGCCGTGCCCGAGGGCGAAAACAGCACGATCGCCGGCGAAGTCGGGTCGACGGTGACGCGGAATTGCACCAGCGACAGGTCGTCGATGCGCGCGCCCTTGAGCGAAATGCTGCCGGAAACGCGCGGGGTGTCGATCTTGATGCGGGAGGCCGAGGCAATGGCGGTATCGCGGCTGACGACGGGTGCTGCGGAAGCGGGCTGATTGGCCGCGGGCGCAGTGGCCGACGGCGTCGGCGCCGCGCCGGTCTGCGGGGTGGTCGCGGTTCCGGGCTGCGGCGCCGGCTTCACCAGCTCGCTCTGGGCCTGCTGCGCGGTGCGCTGCTTTTCCATCTGCGGCACGTTGTAGAAATATTGCCAGCCGATCAGCACGAGGCCGGACAGAATGACGGCGAGGATGGTGTTGCGATTGTCGGTCATCGTTTAAGGTCTCGTCATTCAATTCGGGTGTTTCGGCGGCTGCCGGTCGAGGCGATCGAGCGCCGAGCGGAGATCGTCGAGCATGGCCGCAAAGTCGCGCGTGAGCGCGGCACGACGGCCGACTAGCACATAATCATGGTGCGGTCGCATGGATATGACGTCCAGCCGCTTCACCAACTCGCGAAGCCTGCGCCGGATGCGATTGCGCTCGGTCGCGGTGCCGTTCTTCCTGGTCACGGTAAAACCGACCCGGATCGGACCGTTATCGTCGCGGCGGCGGCTTTGCACCACAAAGGCAGCGCTGTTGGTCCGCGCGCCATCGGCAACGGCGAGGAAGTCCGCCCGCTGCCTTAACCGATCCATGATGCAATCTCCGGGAAGCCCGGTTCAGGCGCTCAGGTGCTTGCGGCCCCGGGCGCGGCGCGCGGCGAGCACCTTGCGGCCGCCGGCGGTCGCGAGGCGGGCGCGGAAGCCGTGACGGCGCTTGCGCACCAATTTACTGGGTTGATAAGTCCGCTTCACGGGTCGTTCTCCGCTGACCGGGCAATTTGCCTGATAATGAGGTAAGTCCGGTGATGCTGGCCGGCCCAAAACGGGCCATTCGCGGCCCCAAATGAGCCGCTCCCGGTCGGACCGGGTCATCGCGGACAATTGCGCGGCTTATACGGGAGCGACCTGTTTTCGTCAATGTCGCGGACCGCCGGCCCCGCAGCCGTTCGAAACTGCGCGATTGGTGCGAATATATCGGCTTCCGCGGTGTTTTTCAGGGTGCGAGGATGGCGGGTCGCCAAGCCGCGCATTACATGCGGAACCCCACATTAGCGATCCGTAATTTGACCGGTTCCGGGGCAAAACGCATCCTCATTGACGAGGCAGCAAGGGCAGAGATCGTGTCAGTGACCGACGAACAGCCGACCACCGGATCGCCACGGCCGCTCCCGGCGCGCCGGCTTGGCCTGTCCGGCAAACTGCTGCTGCTCACCATTCCGCTGGTCGTGATCGCCGGAATTTTGATCTATGTGCCCGCGATCGCGAACTTCCGGATCAACCGGCTCAACGACCGGCTGGCGGCGGCCAACACCGCGGCGCTGGTGCTCGATGCCGCGCCGCTGGGCATGGTCCCGGATTCGCTGGCGCGGCAGATCCTCGGCAGCGTCGGCGCGCGCGCGGTCGCCATCAAGCTGGGCCAGCAACGCCGGCTCTTGGCCAGCGCCGACCTGCCGCTGGCGATCGATCATGATATCGATATGCGGACCATGACGGTGTGGTCCGCGATCGTCGATTCGTTCGAGACCATGTTGGAGACCGGCAACCAGGCGATCCGCGTGGTGGGCCCGGCGCCCGGCGGCGCGCAATTCATCGAGGTCGTGATCGACGAGGCGCCGTTGCGGCAGGCGATGTACCGGTTTTCGCGCAACCTGCTGCTGGTCTCGCTCGGAATCGGGACCCTCACTGCCGGGCTGGTCTATCTCGCGCTGCATTATCTGTTTGTGCGGCCGATGCGGCGGCTGACCGCGAGCCTGGCCGGCTTCCACGAGAATCCCGAGAGTTCGGCGCGGATCATCGTGCCCAGTCAGCGCGGCGACGAGATCGGTGTCGCCGAGCGCGAATTGTCCGATATGCAGCGCGACCTGGTGTCGATGCTGCATCAGAAGAGCCGGCTCGCCGCCCTCGGGCTTGCGGTATCGAAGATCAACCATGATCTGCGCAACCTGCTCGCATCCTCGCAATTGCTGTCGGACCAGCTCGCCAGCGTCCCCGATCCGCGGGTGCAGCGCTTCGCGCCAAAACTGATGCGCTCGCTGGAGCGCGCCATCGCGTTCTGCCAGTCGACATTGTCCTACGGCCGCGCGCAGGAGGCCGCTCCCGACCGCCGCATGATCCCGATCGAGCCTGTGGTGGTCGAGGTCCGCGAATCCGCTGGTCTTGCCACGGATGCATCGATCAGCTGGATCAGCGCGATCGAGCGCGGGCTGAGCATCGACGCCGATCCCGATCAGCTGTTTCGCGTGCTGCTCAATCTGGTGCGCAACGCCGCACAGGCGCTTGAGGGCCGGCCAAAAAGCGAGGCCGCGACCATGCAGATTCGCATCACCGGCCGCCGCGAAGGCACGGTCACGATCTTGGAGGTTTCCGACACCGGCCCCGGTGTGCCTGCCAAGGCCCGCGATCATCTGTTCGAGGCGTTCCAGACCTCAGGCCGGCTGGGTGGCAGCGGGCTGGGGCTCGCCATTGCCGCCGAACTGGTCCGCGCTCATGGCGGCGACATCCATCTGGTGGAAGGCACCATTGGCGCCACCTTCCGGATCGCCATCCCGGACCGGCCGGTGGAACTGATGAGCGTGCGCAACGAGCGGGCACGGGCGTAAAACCTGCCTCGATTGCTCGTCATTCCGGGGCGGGTCGAAAACGCGAACCTCAGATGTGCAATTGCACATCGGGAACCCCGAAGTAACTGCTGGAGATTCCACTTTCGCGCCGACACGGGCCCCGAATGACTGAAATTGATGCCTGGGAATGGCAGCTCGAGAGTGCCGCCGGACCTTGCCAAGCCGGGCGGAAGCCGGTAGCTAGAGCGCTCTTCGACCTTTCCGAAGCCTTTATCGGATGCAATCGGGCTGTAAGCCCATATGCCTGGCGAAAACGCGCCCGTAGCTCAGCTGGATAGAGCACCAGACTACGAATCTGGGGGTCAGGAGTTCGAATCTCTTCGGGCGCGCCAGCTAAGTCATTGCTAAGACACCTCTTTTTTCGGGTTTATGAGCCTTATGGTTATTTGCAGGACGGGCTTAAATAACCGAATTCAGGCCTTACAGGACCTCGGTCGCGGCGGAGCGCCGCCAGCTGCGGCGCTGGCGCTGGGTGAGCTTCCCACTGGCCCCTCGCGGCAGACGCGCCGGTGACTCCCTAATCCGATCTAAACTGGCAGCGTCGCAGTGGTCAGCCAGCGGTCCGCGCGGACGGCAGCGCTCTGGCCGCTATCTCAACCTTCCGTGCACCGGCTTCATGCGGTGGGGATGGCAGAAGTAAAGACTCCACGAATCGGTCCCTGATGATGTACGCCAAAGAGGCAATGAGGGGGGCGGTGCAACCTTCCATTGAGCGCGCCATTGAAGCGCGCAGTGATAATTGAGCGGGCATTTTTCATGAAGTTGATTAGCGTGCACGTCACGAATTTTAGGTCCGTTGAGGATTCTGGAAAATTTTCGGTCGAACAGGTCACATGTCTGGTTGGAAAAAACGAGGCGGGTAAGAGCGCCGTTCTCCTTGCGCTTGCCGCCCTGAACCCGCATCCGGGCACGCCCGCGGTTTTCGACAAGGAGCGCGACTACCCGCGACGCTTCCTTACGGACTACCAGCAACGACACCCGGACAAAGAGGCTATCGCCGTTGACACTGAGTGGCAGCTTGGACCGTCTGAACTCGACGCAGTAGCCGCGGAGCTCGGGCAGGGTGTGCTGACAAATCCGGTCGTTTCCGTCAGCCGTCGCTATAACGCTGCAGAGCCGGAATGGAAGATCAAAATCGATCTGCCCAAGGCGATGGAAAATGCCTTGGCCCCCGGCGGCTTTGATGGGACGCAGCTCGCAACGTTGATGTCTTCGGAGAGTACCGTTCAGCTCATTCAAAAACTATCGGCGCTTCCGTCACCGACCGCCGAGCAGCAGGGCGTCCTTGAACGCCTGAAGGCGCACGGAACGCTGGCCGACGCCGCTATGAAGGTCCTGCGCAAGACGCTGCCTACCTTCATGTACTTTTCAAACTACGATCGCATGGATGGAGCGGTGCAGTTCGAACGATTGGAGCAGCTCAAGACCAACAATCAAATCCTGCAAGATGAATACAGCGGCGCTCGTCTCTTCCTTGATTTTATGGACTACGCAGGCGTTCCCCTTGAAGAGATCTTGAAGGTTAACACGTACGAGACGTTCCACGCGCGGCTTCAAGGTGCATCTAACAACATCACGGACCAAATCCAAGAATACTGGACCCAGAACCCCGATCTTGAGGTGTGGGTAGACGTGAGTCCTGGGAAGCCAGGGGATAAGCCGCCGTTCAATGAGGGCACGGTCGGACGGGCTCGCATTTACAATCAGCTTCACCGAGTCGATACACCGTTCTCAGAGCGGAGCGCTGGCTTCGTGTGGTTCTTCTCGTTCCTAGTGAAGTTCGCGCGAGTGAAGGCCGATGGGAAGCCCCTTATCTTGCTGCTGGATGAGCCCGGTCTGACACTCCACGGCAAAGCCCAAGGCGATTTGCTGCGCTTTTTCGAAGAAAAGCTCGCTCCGCATCATCAGATTATCTACTCGACGCACTCGCCCTTCATGGTGGCGCCGGACAAGTTGATGTCCGCGCGCGTCGTGGAAGATCAGGTAGATACGAGTAAACGGAAGCGCGTGTCTCACGGCACGAAGGTGCGCGAAGATGTGCTCTCCAATGACCCAGACACGCTCTTCCCGCTGCAGGGAGCGCTCGGATATGAGATTACCCAAACGCTCTTTATCGGAAAGCATACACTGCTCGTGGAGGGAACGTCGGACATCCTATACCTGCAGGTACTCTCTGATGCACTGAAATCGAGAGGACGCACGGGACTGGATGCGCGATGGACTGTTTGTCCGACGGGCGGCATCGGGAACGTCCGCGCCTTCGTTTCATTGTTTGGCGGCAACAAGCTCGATATCACGGTGCTCACCGATCAAACTAAGACGGACAAGAAAAAGATCGAGGAGCTGAGGAAGAGTGAAATCTTGAAAGCCGGGCGCGTGTTCACGATCTCTGACTTCACGGGCAAGGATGAGTCAGATGTAGAGGACCTGTTCGAGCCGCCGCTGTTTGTCTCCATCGTGAACTCAGCTTATGGCCTCACGGGGGCACAAAAGCTAACGGCAGCATCTCTAGACGAAGCCGACAAGAACACCGAGCGGTTGGTCAAGAAAGCTGAAGCGGCCTTCAGGGTGATGCCCGAGGCCATTCCGACATTCGACCATTTTACTCCTGCAGGGTGGTTGATCCGCAATCCAACGGCTCTAGACGGCGCGGGTAAGGACGTCGGGGCAACGCTGGACCGCGCGGAAAAGCTCTTTCAGACGTTGAATGTATTGCTGACCTAATTGCCGCGAACGCAACTTTCGGTTTGATGGGGGTTTCGATGGATTGGTTTAGTCATTTTTCCGCCAGTGTCGCCGCTGGTATTTTTCTCAACTACCTTTTGGTGCCGTTGATCATGTCAACCGCGCTGGGAGGGATGATTGTAGTTGCCTTCGGGCGATTAAAGGAGCGGAAGGAGCAAATTGCATTTGGCGTGGGATCGTTCGTTCTATTTCTAACTCTGATCTACGCTCTAGGGAGCCGCAGCCAAGAACCGATTCTAACCGCTTCCATCCAATCTGTCTTCATCGGGGACGGTCCTACCGACCACGATAATATCGGCGCAATAGCGCTGAATGTCGTCAATACCGGCACCATGCAAACTATCGTGAAAAATTGGCGCGTCGTGGTGGAGGCCAATGGACAAAAATACGATGCGGCGTTTCCGCTCATGCCGGAAAGCTTCACATTTCGTAACATTCCCTCAGCAACTCCTAATCAGCCAACATCCATTACGCTGCACAGCTCTGACAATCTCTTGGAGAAATCCCTAGCTCCGATCCAAGTTGGTGCGTTGTTGCCGGGCGTTCTATTT
>WNFW01000324.1_pt1 | contig 29970 bp, 25 predicted proteins | sample 5400131 | NCBI WGS metagenome assembly WNFW01 (sample SAMN13153362, study PRJNA577476) | soil metagenome | isolation source: 20 cm soil or saprolite under grassland replicate 1 | place: USA:California | collected 2016-06-15 | reverse complement strand
AGGGAAAAGTACGCAGATCCACCACAGCCTGCAAGGACCGTTGACAAGCCTACAAGCAATGCGGCTACTAGACCTACGAGAACCACCAGACGAGACCCGCAATAAGCGCAAACGGGACGATCGGGTCAAGAAACCCTCCTCCAAATTGCGCAGTCAACGAGCGTGAGCGTGTCTAGGCTAATCCAGATAGAACCTTCGGCCAAGCGTTCAGCCAGATGCAGAGAAGGCAGTTCTGCGTCGCGAGACGTGCACGCATACCTTATTTTTCTCGACTGTCGCCGGCTAACTGGATCCTAACACCGACCCATCAACATTCCCCTATTACGGACCACAGGTCTCCACTGACATTAACATCGTAATGGACCCCAAGCCGTTTTCAAGGCGATTCCCTAGGGACAATCAGGTCGCTGACCTCTACTATCTGCAATCATGGGACATAGATTGAAACTCACAACTCTGCTGGATAACATCTTTGGTGCGGATGGGGGGGACTTGGGCCTCATTCTATGGGTACACATAGGGAGCCTAACTACTGTCCGCGCTGGGATTCTTCCGGACTTGGAATGTTAACGCGAGCTGATCCATATCATCATTTTCAGAAAGGTGGCTCTATCTTCATATTTTATCCGTGCGTATCCGGCTCGTCGAGCTTCGACTGTTGCCCGTTTGAACCCTTCGATCACCACTTCTTCAGAAGGAAATACAGTTCTTAGCAAGCCAAGCGTCCATTCTGAAATCATGATTTGGGTTTTTGCATCTGGTGTTGGACCCATGAATTCTTCTGAAGGTAATACGAATCGTCTATCGCGATAGTCGACGTACAGACTCTGCTCCTTGACCGCTTGTTGAGCTTTTCGAAGATCTCCGATTCCTTTCAACCATTTCCACTTGTCTCTATCCGCAATGTACCAGGCCCAAAGCAGCATTGAATTCCCAATTTTCAATTGATGCGAATTAAATCTACGCCAAAAGACTCCCAGCCCTTTGGTGTCGGAACCGTCCACCCAAATGAGTTTAGATATCATGAGAGCTTTGCCGAGTTCTTCGTAGGCTAGGGTTGCGAGAGCGTAGGCTCGGGCGAGGTGTCCATTCCGGTACAGTGGTTTGGCTTCGTTCACGAGCTCGGCGGCGTTGGTCGTGGCGCTAACACATCCGCGGGCGAGTTCTCTTAGAGATGGTTTACGTCGTGGTTTACGTATTGGCAATCATCTGTTTTGACGATATCGAATTTAAGGTAGCGATCTAACTATCGAATCTACGATTTGTCCAGATCGTTCTCACTGGTGCGCCGCCTTTCCAGCTTTCTACACGCAGCGTCATCTCGGCAATATCGGGAACCGCGTAATCGACGGCGACTTCAACAACGGCATCTTCCTTCTGTCGTCTCCTGAGATCCTCAAACGGATAATCCTCAATCCTCTTGAAAGTATCAACTCCCCGGATACCGCTGCCATAAAACGCGCCCGAGTTGATCCGGGAGAGCCAGACATCAGCTTTGTGCTTCGAAATTAGGGTGCGGGTATCGATGGTGAGCACGTCGTGAACCCGATCTCGATACTGCCTTCCATTGAGTAATCTTTCAAGTCGCTCCTTTCGAGTCCAGAAGAATGTTTTCCCATTAAGCAGTTTGTAATACTCCTCGGCACTCATGCCCTGGACAATCTTCCGAAGTGCTCCTTCGTTCAAGGGGATCTGGTCCCGAATTATAGCGGGCCCGCATGGAAATTGTCCGACATTAACACATACTTTCCTTTGTTTAGTTTCGAGTTCAATGCGTCGATCGCCTGACACTTGAAACTGATCTAGTAATGCCGAAGTGCTGAAAAGCCCATTCTTCTGAATACTGTCCCAGCTTCCGGATTCGGCCATGTGGTAGATCTTCGGATAATGATCAATGAGAACGTCGACATTCGTTTGCAGGTCACCAGGATCGTCTGTCGATTACGCTGCGGTTGTTGAAACCCGTGGCTATTAGCGACGCACGGGCGTGAGTAACTCTTTCAATCTCTTCAATCAGGTCTAGAGTCGGACGAGTTAGCTGTTCAATACGCCTTGCATTCCGATTCCTCTTATCCAAGTAATCGGTAAAGGTCAGAGCGATGTCAGTAGGACCATTCAAAAGCGCACTCTTGCGTAGCAGGACCCAGTCGAATTCGCCAATCCGTCTTTTCCGATGTGTGGTTGAGGTGATCTCAATGCCTTGAAGTTCCTTCAGATTTATCCCTGATCGCTCGCTGATCTTTTTCAAGTTGATTTCGATTGACATAGGACCCGAAGTCCCTCCGACTGGATCCTGAACTCGGATCGGATAAGTGCGACACACCATGATGACGCGCCTAACTCTAGAAGGCGGTATTCCCGCTTCCGAGAGGCATCCACTAACTGAAGTATCTCTCGATGTAACGTATGGATACTGACCGTGATGAAGGCTAAGGCCAGAGCCTTGCGTTCCCTCCAAAAGGATCTTCTCATTGTTAGCAAATGCCAGTGAGATTACGGAATAGGCTGGGCGAATGAACGGCTTCAATTCAGGAACGTTTCCTGCGAGTGTTACGGGCCTTCCACGGTGCGTTATCTTGCGCGCCGACGCCTCTCCGACGCCCTGTCTTGTGGAACCAATGAGTCGCTGGACGTCTCCTTCTCGATCGATGTCTTCTGGCGTTATGACAATAGCTTGAGGATCTATGCCGAGGCGATCCTTGTCCACTTTACAGTCAGCAATCTCCTGTAGAAGCCTATCGAGGAGCAAGACTGACCCGGGTGCAAGCAGGAGTTTTGCGTTCGAGGTGCGAGTTCCCGACGGAAGGTGATGGTGAGTGTAGGGTTCAGGTAACTCGAACACTTTGTGACCGGCGTTTGGTCCTCCGACGCGAACCAGAAGGTCGTATTCGCGAGCGATGAAAGAAGCTATCTGCCCTTTACCTTCGCTTCCGTACTGTCCACCAACTATGACGTCGACGTAGCCATCATCCGATTCACCATACAAAGAAGTGTAAGAAGCAGCTCTAACCAATACGTCGTCTGGGTTGCACTGCTTACTATCAATCACGATGTCCGCAGTCTCGGCAAGTTTCCAAACGCTGGATTCGGTTTTGTTGCTCATTACACGATCATAGCTAGGAGCACTGGCGCGCGCATATCGCTGATTGTAACGTCTTCTTAGCACCTCTACAGGAGCCGTCAGATGAACATGTGTTACTCCGGATCGATAGGCATTTCTGATGTGCTCTATCTGTTTATTCGTTCTTACACAATCGACCACAACTAGTTTTGATATCGATGGGGAGTTGATTATTTCCATCAGGGCAGAGAGAACCCATTTTCCATCGGTTTCTCTGTCGAACTGACCTCCGACTGCTTGAAGCGCGAGACGATCGTCGGAATGTTTAGGGCTCTTCTCGACTAAGAGCTCGCGAGTTCGAAGAATCAGTAAGCCGAAATGATCCTCGAGCCTTTTTGATAGATGAGTCTTCCCTGATGAGACGGGTCCGGACAGGAGAATAATTCTTCTGGAAGTTTTCCCTGAATTTGAATCGTTGTTTGTCAAAATGACGAGAAATAGTCCTCAATGGTTGCCTTCGGGAGATTCTCTCGACCAGGAAGGTCATAAACAGTAACTTCAATGCCTCTTCGGATCAGATTCTCTTCTATCAATTCCTTGATCAACGGCCAGTTGCCTCCGGCATAGCCGGTCCCTATTCGTGGCATGTGTATACTGGCATGATGCTTGGAAGCTTCCTCAGCTAATTGGAGCAAACATTCTCTGAGTGCCTTGTACCGGATTCGCGGGTTAACGGACTCACCATATCCGCGCTGCGCAATCATGCTGAAGATCGCTAAGTCTTGCGAAATGTCAAAGAAATGGCCCTTTCCGAGCAACAAGTGTTCTTTTCTCATCGCTGTCCATTTTCCGAATTCTGCAGCAACTTCCGGCCACTTTCTCGCCACGGCAAGCGCAAATCCTCGTCCCCAATTCGCGGTCTTGTCATTTACAACGTGAGCAATTATCCTGAGACCGTTCCCTCTAGGCTCTGTTGCGTCTCCGATCAGATACCTTATCGAAGGTCCCTTTGCAATCTTCCCTTTTGGATGAAGGATACCAATAACTCGTGGATTCGAGGCTCCACGATAGGGTGGTATGCCTATGCATTGGACATCAACATCAAGGTCCTCCCGCCATTTTTCGGCACGTTCAGCAGAGTATCCAATGGCTGAGCACTCGGCCAGCACTGAGTTCTTAGAAACGGTGAATCCTGGCTCGATTTTCAAGTTTGAAGTTGCCGAACTCACTGCGTAGTCAATTCTGAATGGACCATTGCGATCGTCTCCATCGCGTGCGGCGACGAAAACGGTAATTGGCTTGTCGGTCAGCTTTGCTATCCTAATCAACAACGCTTCAATCGATACGTCAAATTTCTTTCTCCCTCGCAAGATCTCTTCAATACTTGTCGGTGCTTGCGTAAGTTCAAGTGAGGGACCCGCGGGCATCAGAATCTCTGCAGCAGAGACGTTGCAAAGTAGTTCGAGTTGCCAATCATCAGATCGTAATCGTTCGCCTCCTCTATTTCGTATGGTCTTCACATGGTCATGGAACAGCGTGTGCGCAATCTCATGAGCGATCGAGAATCGGATTCTGTTGCGAGGAAGGTTTGGATTGTACTCTATCTCGATTTTACCGGAATCATCGGTTTGCACTCTGGCATCCATGACATCGTCACGTGGAACAACTGACAGGCCAAGGTACCTAGCGAGCCAAAATGGGTCAAAAGGCGGACCTTGCCATCCGTCGTCGATTGCCCTAAGGACAAGATTCTGCGTTTTCTCCGAAATTGCAGTAATTGGGTCAGACTCGCCGGCAAGAAGCTTGACAGAGGGGTTTGTCCAGGTTATTTGCTTCATTTATTGTCCCACCTAGGACGCTTATTTTGAAAAAGCAAACTCGTCCTCTGTGAGCAAGAATTTTGCATATTCTCGAAATAAATACTCTCCTGATACGAACTCTGAGGGGAACGGCTTGGTCATTTTAGCAACACTCTGCCACATCATCAAGGGCAACCGGCTCCTCCTCAAGAAAGCAGTTCGGGGCATCAGCAAAGGAAAGTGGAACGCGCCTGGAGGAAAGATAGTCGGCAAAGAGACCCCTACAGAGGGCGCTGAGCGGGAGGTATTAGAGGAGACGGGACTGAAAGTGAACCACATCTTCTACCACGGTTCGATTGACTATTACATGTTTGGGAAACGAACGCTGCATACTAGGGCATATCTGTTTTCGACTCGGAACTTTCGCGGAAGAACAAAGTCTACCGGCGAAGGCGGTCTAAGATGGTTCCATAAGGACGAACTTCCATACCGTCAAATGTGGCCGGACGATAGGCATTGGATCCCTCACATGATACTGGGCTCTCGATTCAATGCAAAATTCTACCTAGGCGATGACAATTCGAGGGTGGTTCGCTACGTCATCACATCTCGTGAGGGAGATAGGGAAGATTCAGTCAGCAATGGTTGCGTCCGAAAGTCGAGCAAGCCTAGGTCGAGGTTGCTACTAGCTTGACGACCTTAGTTTGTGTCCAATGATTCCACGAAAGGAATTAGCTTTGACAAGTCATCAATCACATGTGTCGCGACTCTTGCTAATACGGGATCGTTCCCTACAGCAACTCCGAAGGCGGCTCGTTGAAGAAATGTCAAATCGTACTTGCTGTCTCCCACAGACATGCATTCGTTCAATGTGATGCCCAACCCATTGAGGAGAGTTTCTAAAGCGACATCCTTGTGTAGTGGGTCAACCCTGAACACGCCTCTCCCTGTCAAATAACCACGATCATCTGTTTGCAAGCCGTTGGCTATTACGCTCGTTAGGCCGAGGGCTTCTGCGATCTTGTTCGCCAACAGATCCAGCCCGGCTGAGACGATAGCAACATCGTAGCCCAAATGACGAATTCTCGCCGTCACGTTTCTGGCGTCCGGATCTAGGGAATAGTCCGAGAAGACCAGGTCAATATCCTTAACGTGAAGTTCTCTGGGCCAGAGTGCGATATCCCGCCGCATGAACTCTTCATAATCGATTTTCCCTGTTTCGTACAGTGGCATGTTGTTTCGAGCAGAGCGCTCTACTCCAAAGTGGCGGTGAATTCGAGTCCAACTGCTAGGCTCTTTCACCAACGTGCCATCCATATCAAAGGCGATTAATTTTAGTTTCAAAAGGTGACAGACCATCTTACAAAAGGATCGGCACTAGTGCTGAGTTGATTGTCTTGAGACGATTAGTCCATCATCATCCGTTCTGACTATCCTGGAAGTTGACCACGTGTCGAACCCGTCAAAATTATCACTGGTCGCTCTAACCATCACTGTGATCCCTTTGCGGTCAAATTGATAAATGGAATAGGAATTCTTGCCGATCCTCCCGAGTTTTTCTCTCGCAACTCCGATGCTCCCAGCACCTTGAATTAGGATTGGTACCGCGGGTTCGTAGGCAGAATCTTTCCTAACCGGTTTTGAAATGCTCGACAAAAAAGGTTGATGTTGGTGCCCATGTGAAGCAACATCAACGCCGAAGTCTTGCATTTTATACAAGAGTTGCCCAGAATCCAACGTCAAACTGAAATCATGATCTGTTGCAACTTCCTCCACTGGGCTCACGGGTACTAAGTGGTGATGAAGAATGGCTAATCTGTAATTTACAGTGTTTCTCTCCTTAGACCATTCCATTTGACTAGCTCCGTTTGTTATTTGGTCAAGTCCCACGTACCCATAACCCGAAAAGTTCCTGCCCTCCAGTCTGCAGGAATTCAACCCAAGAACGTCGAGTGTTACGTAGTTCTGGAGGAGATATCGTCGGCCCATTGACAAGAAAGTATTGGCGGGTACTCCGATTGTCCTACTGAAGAAATTCCGGTAGTTCCTCTCAGCATCCGGACCAGGGTATCTCACCTCGCGTTTAGGGTCGTATTTGCCGTCGCTTTGGTCAGCCCATGTTATATCATGATTGCCAGGTACCACAATGAGATCCAGGAGCGGATCAACGCCGTGGAGACTGTGCAGCCTTGTCACAAACGTTAACGCTTCCTGAAATTCAGCTGGGTCCCCGCGCCAGGTAAGGTCCCCGCTAATAATGAGGGCGGCAGGTCGTTCCATCTCGAGTTCGGCCAAATCCGCGGCAAAAAGAGAGGTCAGACTTCTATGACCACCGGCTATGTCATTATCCGGAAAGTTCGATTTTCCGAAGTGGAGGTCCGATATGTGGATGATGTAGTTGGATGGTCGGAGCCTCGGCTCTAACGAAAAAACGGCTGGTTGTCGGGGAGACGCCGTCAGTTTTACTTCATGTCGAGCATGTTGGTCAGGGTCGAAAGGTTGAGCAAAATAGACCGTTCTGTATAGTCGACTGGTCATCTCGCCAAAATTGAATATACGTTTGTTATCAAATGCTGGAGAATTGGGGTCTTCAATTAGTTCTGACACCTCGTTGTAAGAGAGGGACTCTAGGTCTGAATGATCACAGGCGTCGATTGCGGTAACTTTGAACCACGCCTTGCATGTTCGTTCAATATAGTAACCCGGGGTCTTGTCACGTTCGGGACTATCTATGGGGGTATTGCCGCCGGGAGAGTTAATTTGCGAAATCGTCGCTCTGTAAAGCAGCTTCTCACCAGAATCTGCAAGAAGTACACTAAGACTTCCAGTCGTTGCAATGTGATCCGTGAAGTCGGCGAAAGTTTGCCGAGGTATCTTTTCCTCAGGCTTCGCCCACCATCCCCACCATGCGTATCGATGCGTTTGGATTTTTTCCCTGTGCAAGCGTATTGTATCACCGACGGGTGTAGACAGGTCTCTAAATCGCAGGATCATAGTTAGCGGGGACATTCTAGACCTAAGACCTGAGGAGTCTGGGGAGGTCTTACAGCTTCCGGTATTTTGCGAGGATCATACTGGCTTAGCCTACCATATCGATGCTCGGGTCTGGTCCTTGAAAGGAGTCGATGGGGGGGTCTGGTAACGGCCTCCGGGCTTCTTGTATTACATGTCACTGCAAGCGATTGTGACTTTTCAAACCTGCAACCGTGTTCTTTAAGCCGCGAATCATGAGAGAGTTGATAGAGTTCGGAACGGGGATAATAATCCCGTTATCCGCTCGTCTCCGGTTCTTCAAATGAGTTCGGCAGAAATGGAACGTCCAAGTCCCAAGTTTGCGTAGCCGAGTCAAACATGCAGATAGGTAGCTGACTAGCCTATTCCGAGCTTGTTCAGAATTTCGTCGTACAGCTGGTCCCTTTGTCTATCTGAGTAGTTGTCGTAGATCAATTCTAGGACTCTGTATCCCTTCTTCCGCAACAATGATCGCAGTTCTTCGTCTTTGACAGATTGAGACTTTCCTTGGTGGACTTTGCCGTCAACGAACACTATCAATGGTTTAGGTATCGTCGGGAAGTAAAAGTCTGCTGTTGTTACAGCTATCTCGATTTGTGTCTGATAGTTTATTTCGTTGTCTTGTAGTTTGATCGCTAGTTCTTGTTCCATTCGTGAGGGGTTGGCGTGTAGTCGTTCGCGCCAGTCGCTCCGCTGACTCGACATCTGTAGGGTTGAGCTATCCTCAGGCTATTGCTGAGACACGAGAGCGAAACTGCCTTTCAGAGGGCCCGGAAGGGGTCTGAAGGAACAGACCTCGACAAGAAATCTGTCAAAACTGTTAGGTTTCGAAGGATAATAGGGCAGGACTCAAGCTTGGTCTACCAGTATCTACAATGAGTCTCCAAACCGTTGAAATTGACCTCTCAAGAGAACTGTCCCAATGGTTCGATGGCTTAATCACGCGTTTTAGGTTGGAAGCATCAGAACTTTCCGACGATCAGAGAAAGCGACTACCCAACACTAACAACTATCTCGAACCTTGTCAAGTAGAGGTCTTTTGGCTAGAACAACCCGAATATCAAACAATAATCTCTTCTAACTTCGCCGACAGACCAGACAAGGAGATAATTATCAACGGACCCTACAAGGGTTACGAGTTCATCGACAAGGTCGACGCAGTTCTCAGAGAACCGCGCTGGACTAAACCACTCCCTGGTACAGCGCCATATGTTGTCGTGAGCAATCGTAACACCCTCGCCGACGTTATGTATGGCGTTATAGCCAACCAGCTTCGGCAAATCACTGCCAGCGTTTTCACCAACATCGGGGGCCCGGGCCCGGCTGGTGGGCAGATTCTCACGAACGAATCATGGGCGGGTCTGTTCATAGGAAACATAGCGAAGACTAATCCATCTGTAATGGTCGAACAAATTCTAACTGCCGCCAGGATGCAAGCCCAACCCACTGTTGAGCAAGCGCCATCCCAGCCTCCGGCGGAGGTGCAGGAGATCCATGCAACCATTGGATATCTCTACCCACCAATAACAATCGGGTCAATGCCTGAGCCACAGAGTTTGAGGGAGTTTCTCAACCCGGGAATTCACTTCTTCTCTATGATGAAAACAGTGGTTGAAGGTACGGTGGGTGGCGAGCATATTGTATTCACGAAAGATGGCTTAATGGCTGTAACGACGATCAAGAAGCAGGTGGCGGTCAGAATTTTCAATATCGTCTCCGCGCTCATACTCCTTGAAGGCAGCGTCGCGGCTCAAGCTATTAGAGAATCCGAGATTGGTCATGGAACCTTGGACCCGGCTACGCTCGAACTCAGAGGTTGGGGAATCTCTGGTTCCGTCACTCCGAGAACTATGCTTCTTCAGGAGCGAATGTACCGAAGGCTATCCTTCTTCCAAGACCCGAGACAATCCATTTCAGAGAACATTCTATCGGAGATCATAGAGAAAGCACACAAGATACTCGACCACCCCAAGAAAGCTGATGAACTCATTCTATGGCTTGAGTCAAACACACACTTCCAAGACGGTGAATTCGCCTCATCCTTCGTAATCAGTTGGATCCTGGTCGAAAGAGATCTATCAACCTCTTGGGAATCATTCCTGAGGGAAAGGAATGTGAGAGGTTACCGCAAAAACAAGCTGGTCAACTCAGGCATGTGGCCTGCCGATAGTGTCCTCGAAACGTTGAATCTCGCCGGCATTCTGGCCGAAAAGGAATACAGTATTCTGATGGAACTGAAGAGTAAACGGAACAGCTTCGTTCACGAAGGTAGTACAATAACGAAAGATGATGCATTGGAGTGTCTAGATCTAGCTACAACAATAATGAAGCATGATCTCGAAGGATTGCTCTAGACTCTAACTCAAGTCCAAACAGTCGTCTCAAGACGAACCAGAGGGTTCTCTATCGGAAAGAGAGATCTCGAATGTGCGAAGGAGCTACTCCGTCTGAGTACTTTGGAATACCTCTACTTGGTTATTAGGCGCGATGCTCTAATGTAGCGTGATCAGAAGACCCTGCCCGACGCCATGAGATCTGTCGACCATAATTTCCGGTGGAAAGGTCGCTCCCTTCGGCCTACGCTATATACCGAATCTATGGAAGAGGAGTTACTGCATGCAGAAGAGGGCAGTGAATGACTTATCTCTCTTGATCCCCGTCGCCCAAAATTTATGCTTGGTCATAACTAATGTTCACTCAAGACCCGACTCAGGTTGGAGGGTAGCCTCAGTTGAGGCGAGGTCAGTTGCACGCGATAGGAAGCGTTGTGAATTTGCAGGTAACGGAAGCTAAAGGGGATCCTCCCCATAGGCTCCTTCGATTCATCTGGCTGTTATCGAAGGATGACGAGTCGAAGCCTCTTGAAGTCTCACGGCTCTTCGACCGGATTCTCGACTTCTCAAGCAAGGGATACTTGGATTATGGTTTCAAGCCTGGAAAATGGAGTGCTGGTGGCGAAGAATTCGTGATGCGGTCGGAAGGCTTCGTCAGCGACCTTGGTTTCCTTGCAAGGCAGGGGTACATCCAGATGGGAGATGACAGCGGTACAGTCCTGTTGCTTCCAGAAGGAAAGACGACTGCCCAAAACATCATTCTAAATGAAAACTTGGAGAAGTTAGCGACTACGTCGAAGCAAAGGTAGCGGCCACATATTCTTCGAAGCCCCACTTAATTTCCTCGGCGGTATCCTTAAGCTCTAAAGGAACAAAGATTCGAATACCGTATATTTTGGGACTTGCAATGATCCTTTGACCAAAGTACCCGCGAAGAGACATAGATCTTCCATCGGCTACCAAGACTTCGACGTCATCATTGTTTGACCAAGGTTCCTCGATAGCCCCGCGAACGAAGATTATTGGCTCATCTGCACTTAGGTCTTGAGCGAGAGGAAAGCTTCGTTGCTTCAGATACTCTCGTTTTTCCTTGATAGTCGAGGAGCACTTCTCGTCAAGGTTGTGCTCGAAAAGTGCCTTTTCATTAAACGCTTCGGACGAACTTCGAGGGTTCAGCTTCGCTGTCTGGAGACTCTTGAGTTTTTTTGAGAATGTGCTTACGAATTGCAAAGCTTTCTCCTCGTCAACCTCTCCTTTAGGGTCTCTCAACTGGGCCATAGTTTTCTTGCTGAATATTTCCGTCATTTTCTCGCGCTTAAGCTTCCCGCTTTCCCTCATTACGTCTTCTAGATTCGTGGGATAGGTAGCGATGGCTACGTAGCTGCTGCACTCGCGAATCGCGCTTCGAACCATCCACCTCTCGTATTCGCCACCAAATCGGGAGACTATGCCCTCCAACTCATGGTCGGAAAGCATTAGCAACTGTCGAAGACTCTCGCGAGACAAAGGAACTCTTTTGAAGAATCGAAATAAGGCATGACTTACCATCTCTTCAGCAGAGGCGTTTTCGTCAGATTCATACACTAGTGCAAAATTCTTGTAGCGGAGTACCTCTGCGGTCCTAAGGAGATCTGCAGCATCCTCTTTGAAGAGCACAAGCCATTTGGTTTTGTCTGGGGGAACTATGTTAGTCAGCAGGCGCTTGTAGTCAAGAACATCTTGGGAGCCCCAAGTATGAATCGCGTCTCGGTTTACGTAGTCAAGTCGATCTAGATCTATTGACGCACCTTGTACTAGGTTCGCCACGAAAAGATATCTTCCATTCTCCGACAGCCACCTTATGTCGTCTTTTTCGAATCTGAAAATCCTCAGTAGCACTTCTATTTCCTGCTCTCTTAGTCCGGCTTCCGTCAAAACCAATCTGAACCAATTGTCTTTCTCCAGGGCTAGAACCAATCGACCTCGATCATACTTCCAATCAGTTGGAACAGGCCCATTCTCCTTGAGACCTAACCGACCGACCCCATCCAAGGCATGACCATACGGCGTGTGAAATGAATCATGAATAAGGGCGGCCACCTGCGCGATTTCGGCGTCGCGGTCAGTCATCAATCCTGCCTTTACAAAACGATCGCATACTTCTCTCATCAAATACATGACACCGAGAACGTGCTCGCGTCTCGAATGTTTGGCGCCCTCGAAAATGTGGTGAGCGAACGAAAGTTGCTCTATCTCGTCCAGCCGAAGAAAGCAGGGAAGCGAGAGGAGTTTGGAAACGGTTTCGCCCACTTGAAACGGTGGATACAATGGAATCTCGATATCTTGACGCAGGTACCGTGTCTTCGGAGCAAGTGTGTAGGGTGTATAGAGATTCTCGATTGCCTTCTGTACGTTAGCGATAGGTTCGGGGGTGGATCCGATTCGAAGTCTTTTTTCAACCTCAATGTAGTACGACTTTTGAAGATGGAGGTAACTCGAGAGCGATCTCTTCAGAGGCCAGGCGATTGTTATCAAGATCAAGACCACCGCCACCGATGCTGTAGCGACCACTGGCCCGGCAAGCTGAGTAAGGGCGGGTTCATAACCGAACAAACCCCCCGCGGCGATAGCCCCGATAATTGGTCCAATAATCCAAGTCCTTGTCTTAAAATGCTGAACTAAGTTCGATCTTAGGTATGAAAGAAACGGACCCATGAGTTGCGCTTCGAGGCCCATTTCATAAGATTGTATAAAAGACGGCGTAACCCAAATGACCACGTAATCCAAAACATCCAGCGCGAAGTTCCCGAAAGCGAACCGGCCGATGGTCGAGTCTTTCCGACGATATGAAAGGATTTCCAATCGAAGAAATTCAATATTTAAGGGCGAGTTGAGAGTCTTAGAAGGAAGGGGATGGACCTGTCTTGGCGATGACATGTAGTTTCAGATTTGAGGTTAGGCCTGAGGATGAGATTGTGGAGTTGCAGGCTGAGCACCACGCTGCTCATGTCTGCAGAGAATGTCTCGTGCTCTTGACGGTTCATCGTCGTATTCATCATATGAAGGTGGAGAAGGTTATTGTTGAGATGGCTGAACGGGGACCCCTCGTGGCTTTCGCCTAACCACTCTGCCCCGACGAAGAGTGCCGAGTATTCTGCTCACAGCGTTCTTGGGTCGAGCGCACGATTCTCCCTCTCTCTCGGTCATATGATTAGACCTCTAACAATCTCTCGTGCCAGCGGGAGTAGACCGCTTCTTCCCCCATAGCCTACGTCTCCGACCAGGAGCCAGAAATTGTCGTCCGGACGATCATTCGGACTGAAGAAGTCAGACTTGATTCTCGTTCCGCGCTTGGTGAACAGGCCTACGGTGTCAATCCAACCTTTCGAGGTTCTTTCAGCGATGTGGGCGAATCGGGAGCATATTCCACAGTCATTGTCGTAGAGAAGGATCGGCCGAGCAAATGGCAGAGAATACTCCTCCACTATGATCTAGGGCTACTAGCAGACTGTAAGTCTTTCCGAACGGAAGAGCTCTCTCTAGCAGAGGGCCTATGCTAGTTGTTCGCTTACTTGGCGCGCCGCGGCCGCTTTGGCGGCGAGTGCCCCGAATTCCTGGCGTCCGAAGGCTGTGCCTGAGAGTCCCCAACCGCCTTCTGCTGCCTCGGTGAGTATCACCCAGGTGCGAGTGGCTTGGGTCGGGTCGCCGGAAATCTTGGTAATGATCTCGGTGATCTCTTTGACGAGTTGTCTCTGGCCTTCGCGGGTCAACGCTGCCGGCGGCGTGATAATCTGAACGCGCACGGTGCGGGCCGAGTCGATGGCTGCGGTGTGAACCGCGTGCGGGTCCATTCGGTGGATGAAAGCGGCGGTGTTGTTCAGGTGGAAGGGACCAGGGGTGGCCACGCCCTCGGCGCGGAGAACGGCCATGGTGAGCTCCTTGCCAAGCCGACCGTCGGTTCCGACTGGGAAGAGGTCTGCTGGTGCATGAACGTCAATCATAGGCATAGTAAAACAGTCGAACGAGGACAAGGTTCGATATATACGTCAATCGACGAAAGATTTGTTCCTGAGGTTGATGGAACGATACAAGATTCCACTTGTTGATGGGTTCGGACGGACAATCGGATATGGTGACAGATGGTGGACTCATAGGGTGAGAGTTGGTCGTGAGGGTCCTATTCTTGGAGAGAAGCATGTAGGGATAACCATCGCGTGTCTAGATGATGAAGGAAGAATCCTTGTTCAGCACAGAAGACACAGGATATTCGACAATGTCTGGAGCCTCTCGGGCGACACTCATCCCAGAAAGTATGAGTCTTCAAAGGTGGAAAGTCTCTCCGAAGCCGCGAGAAGGTGTGCCAAGGAAGACCTCGGGATTACGACCAAGAGCTGGCGACAAATACTCGGCGTGTCGTATTCTGCCAGAGATCCTCGGGATCCTAGGTATTGTGAGAATGAACTATTGCACGTTCTGGCCGCAAAGCACAGCGGCCCCGTCAATATGAACAGAAACAGTGCCTACGAATTGCAGTGGGCTAAGTTCGCTGAGATTTCCAGAGACTCGCAAGCCTACTCGAAAAGGGAGCCGATTGACCGCAAGTACGCACCTTGGGTCCACGCCATGTTCTCCCTCCCACATGAGAAGATTGAAGAAGCCTCCTAGTTAGAAGGACGGCATCGTCAGACTGATCACGAGAACCCGGTATCTTGGTCAAGCTCTTCAAGGCTGAGATTGGTAGCGACTGGGTCAGACTTGGCCTTCTGTTGTTGACAGTTACACTAGAACGAGAACGCCTTTTCGCCACACGATTCGTACACTCCCTAATCCACGAAAAAATAGCGGAACTAGAAGCATCTCGATCGTTAGGCTATAGTCCCCAACCAGCTTGACAGTTCCTCCCGTTCACATAGGTGCGATTAGATGAACAGCTGTTGATAGATAACGAATCAGGGTTCTGCTAAACGATTTCCCAGAAGTTAGAATCTTCGATATTCCTAATTCGTCGGGTCCTATGGCACACCTGGGGGCCATAAAGAATGAGAAGGGTACACCTATTCTTTATGCTGAGCCTCGACGGCTGCGTCGGAGGACCAAACTACGATCTTTACTAGCACAACGTCGACATTTTCGGACCAGCGGCCAGGATAGCTAGTCTTCAGGCTCAGAAGCGTACAAGTTCACGGGCAAACCTGTTAGCCAGGTGGCTATTAGACCTACGGGCACCTCCAATCTAGACCCAGCAAAAAGACAAGTCGATCAGGAGGGCCCTCCCTGAGGCCCTATGTTCATACGCACGTGCCGGACCCGCGATTTCCTGTCCCCGAGTCACGCTTGCTTCTCTTACGGCCCAAGAACAAAAAATGGCGTGAACTACCTCGTAACTTGCGTCGAATGGGTCTTCGATGCGAAGAAACAAGGCTGGGGAGAAGCGTATCCGGATAGGTACGGTCCAGCATTCTAAGTTCATCAAGTGAGTCTGTTATAGATCTTTCGATCATCTGCGGCTCAATCGATACGAATATATCCTAATGTGGCGCCCGGGTGCTTGATCCTGCTCTGCTATCAGTCGGTTTTATATCCCGAGGTACCGGTAAGTGTCCAGAAATTTCTGGGGACCACGTTGAAAAGCAGGCGTGAGTCTATCTGGATAATCGCCGGAATCCTAGAGCTGGCCAAGGCTGGGGCAACAACCACCCAGTTCGCACGGAAGCTCGGCCTAAACTATCGAGCGGCTCAAGGGTATGTTGAAGGCCTAGTCGGCTCAAGTCATCTGCGAAAGCATTTGAAAAGTCGCAATATGGTTCACGAGCTGACTGAGAAGGGCGAATTGTTCCTTGCTGGGTTGAAAGTGATAAAGAGGGATGCTGACGAGGTATTCAGTCCTCCCCGACCATCAACCGTTCTAGCTGAGGATCAATCCGGACCATATTCTCCGTGGCGCGGTAGTAGACCATTCCGTGCTCAGCCAGAAACTCGACAATAGACCTCGTCCTATCCACAGACCAGCCGGCGGCTGTGGCCAGCTCTTCAACACCACATCCGCCTTTCTCTGCAAGAAGATTCAACAGTCTCTGGAGCCTATCGAGACCGTTCAACGGGTTTGAACCAACCAATCCATCGTCCCGCAGCTAAAGGCAACCGGGCCTGCCGATCCTACTCACCAATGGTCCTAATGAACCAAGTAGTGATCACTAGTAAGTACTGATCTGAGATCACTACTGATCTGAGATCAGTATTGGTTAATATTCTGGATGAGAATTCTACAGCTGTTTGGTCTAGAATTCAATGGGCAACGACCAAGCAATACGAGGATTCTATCCAGGCTATCGTTCAAGAAAGATTGCAAAGACGATCCTGGTGTCATCCCTCATCTTCCTGACAATCGTTGGGTCAATAGGTTCGTGGCTGCCCGGTATTGTAAACGCGTTCGGAGGCATGTTCCTATCATCAGAACAATCTCAGACAACTTGTTCTCCTGCAATCCCGAATTCCACAACAACCTTGACGGGCTCCTCTAGCGACTGTTCACCCCCGACGGAGAGTCTTGGAACTGTCACTCCAAACTCTGTTGGGGCAAGCCCACTGCCTGACCTATCATTACCAAAGACTACGTTGTCGACTGTAGCGAACCTTCCGCTTTCTGGGGTTCTGAATTCCTCATCTCAGAACCTTACAATATACACTCCGCAGATTAGAATGAGGCTATTGGGAGGGCCGACTCCGCATGATGAGTTGCTCGGTCCGGGTTCGAGCGTTCTCAGTCATTGGTTATTCTGGGGCGTAGAAGCAGACGTAAATGGCCTCCAGGTTCCACTCTTGCCCATATCAAGCAACTTCACGATAACCGGGACGAATGAAACTGGGACATTCATACTCAGAAGGATGCAAGTTACAGCGGGACTCTACTCGGGCGTATTAGCGGTAGTCTACAAAGCGACTTCGGATGGTCCTCTCGCGTGGGATTTACAATTCACCGCAAGTTCTCCAGGAGAATACAGCATCGTCGGCACATGGGGAAACCTGACTCAAACATCGAACCTATACCCATCAATAAGGCAATTTTCTGCGCATTATCCGTTCGGCGACTATACATTTTCTTGGTCAGACATTTCTAACAGCTTTAACTTGACTCCGAGTTTCACACAGAGACAGTTCTCACTCGCCATCGATCTTGGCAATGTCACGACCGGTGCTAAGGTGAATGTTGATCCGAGCATTGTGGGGTCCAATGGCTTTGAGAATAGTGGAACCAGCACTGTTGAACAGAGGCACGTGTTCTACGATCAAAAATACGGTAACTGGTGGGTTTTCTACTATAACTCAACCAAAGGAGTCTCCTATGCATATTCGCATGACGGCATCAACTGGATAGCACAAAAAGCGATGCCGAGCGGCTGGCAGTCCAACTCGAACCCAACAGTAGCGGTCAACGGAGAAACAGCTTTCTTGGCAGCTGGTCAGGAAATAGTCACTTCTTACCCATCCCAGTCGACGACTACTACCGCATCCTTGTACTACGCTTATGGAACCATTTCTAGTACAGGAATCTCTTGGGGAGCTGCGAGCACCCAGCAGTATAGTGAAACATGTGCCGCTTACGCTCTCTGCTTCTTGTACGTCTGGTTACCCAGCGCGACTTGGACCTCAAGCGGAAAGCTAGCGTTCACTTACAACGCTATGTGGGATGCAGACCTGGGCGGAAGCACGCCAAGCTTCAGCAATATCTATCTAAAATACGATACGTATGACCCAATCTACCTAAGCACCGATGCCAATAATGATGGAATGGCTACGTCAATCGCGGCCTCGGACGCATATGGCAGTGTAACGATCGTATACGACACTTCCACAAGCTCAGTCTCCACTAAGGGACTATTTGGAATCTGGTCCTTCCCAAAGAACGGTACTAACGTTAGCGTACGGCTTGACTGTTATCCAAATCAGCAAGATTGCCTATCAAGCGGAATTCCTTGGAGCTTCTCACTCGCCGCGGACGCGAGTTTTCGACTACACCTCCTCTATACTGCCGCGTACGGAGGCGTTACCGAACTAGCATTCAACATGAAAGGGATGTGCGGTCACGATTGCCAGTACCTATCGGTCGAGTACAACATCAAATGTTCCGAGAACATTTTCGGGGGATTCGTTACGTACCCATCCATCACCCCAGATTTTTCGACTAGTCACCTCTATGCATTCGCGATTTACAATTACACATCGATAATAATGAAGGAATACACCGGTAACTGGACTCAGGCTTCATCTTCCTTTCCCGTCGTTGGGCTGTCTAACCCGCAAGAACTAGGATCGAATGTCGCCTCAGCGAGTATGACAAACTCCAGCCAAATCGGACTTGTATGGGCTACAGGGCCCATTTGGTTCGGTTCGATACCAATACAGACCGTCTGGTCGCCGTTCTCAAGTCCCAGCGACCCATGGAACGGCGAAGGGATAGCCCCGTACGGGCAGTATTTCCAGAATCTCGACGAGTCAGTCTCGACATCATCCGGATTGCTGACGATAGAGCAAACCGACATGAGCGTTACGGGCAGAGGCCTGAATCTAGAATTCACCAGGGTCTACACAGAGCCCTATGCTTTCATCAAGGGTGTTGCGTCTGTCGAGAACGACACCTGGGCACCTATGGGTAATGGTTGGCAATTGAACTTTCCATGGATGAACAATACGAAAACCCCTACTGATATTCACCTCTGGAACGGTGAAGGATATGCTATACCATTCGAATTTTGGACCGGTACCAACTCAATCTTCGACAATCACAAAGGCGAGAACTTCAGACTCATCAGAAACAGCACGGCCACGTATCTTTACACGTCGTCCGGGACGGCCTATGTCTTTGACCCACTGAGCCATGCTCTGACCAAGAGTGTCGATCCATTAGGCAATGCAATCACCTTCAGCTACACTGGCGGTCAGATTTCTCAGTTAACCGATACTATCGGCAGAGTGTTCAAGTTCTGCTACACCAGTGGGCTCTTGACTAGCATCGAACAGAACTCTGGAACCTGTAGAACTGGATTCGTAAGGAGGACTGTTTACACGTACAATGGTCAGGAGCTTGCTTCCGTTGCGGACCCCGCTGGAAGAATGACAAACTACACCTATGGGCTGGGAATCTCAGGAGTACAGAACTGGATTATCACAAGGCTAACGTACCCTACCGGATGGTATTCGAACTACACCTACGTGCCCTTCAAAACAGGATCCGGTGCCTACACATATCGTGCCACGAAGCTATACGTCGCGTCATCAACCGCGCCTGTCCGCGAGTTTCTCTACGCTTATGCAAATGGTAATGGCGACCAGATCTCAAACTCCACCGTAACTTCTCTCGACGGGGCCAGCGGTACGCTGCAAACCATCAGCTATACCTCTTACAGCTTCTCGTTTGCCGGTGTTTCTGCCAACGTCTCCGATGCATATCACAGCTTTCTCAAGGGCACGGAGCAGAGGTTCGGCGTCAACGGCGAAATCCCGAGAGAGATAATCCTCGTCAGCCCCACACAGGGTTACACGAACTACTACAGATATGATCTCTGGGGCAACCAGATCTACAGCCGTCGAGTGATCAATCCATCCAGCAACTGGTACCATGAGACCTTCAATGCCTACTACAATGACGGACTGCCACCAGGATTCAACGTATTTCAGGAGACCTTCAGCCAGAGCAACCATACGGCGACGGACAATCCCTGGCAGGTGTATAATGGAACCTGGCTGGTGAATAACGGCTCCTACAATGGAACAAGTCCAGTCTTCAACCCTGCCCATCAGGAGGGGATGTTCGCCTGGACAAACTTCACCAGTCCCAGCATCTCGATGATCGCCTCAGTCTACATCACGAAGAGGACGGGCTCCTCTGACCAGAGGGTCGGGCTAATCGGTCACTATCCGGGTAGCGGCCTGAGAAAATGGGCGCTCGTTCTGCATAACTCTACCAGTGGAATGAAGCTGTCTCTCCTAGATGAGTCTGTCACTTGGAAGGTCGAGAATCCTTGCACATTGAATTATAACACATGGTACAAGTTCAACTTCACCCTAAGTGGGAGCCAGGCCTGGGGATCGGCAACCGCTCCGGGAGTATCATGCAGTGTATCGGGTTCCTTCGCGTCAACCGATATAACGACAGCCACGGGATTTGGCCTATACGCCGGTGGATATGCTGCATTATTTGCCAACGTTACTGTAACCGATGTCGCCCCGGGCATAACGGGTACTGCTTTCTCGAACTCGTTCATCTCGAACGGCGCTCCGATCTCGAACATTCATGACAGCCTCGCAGGATCGGCTCAGCTGACTGGAGTATTTCCTTTCTTTATCGCTGGGTGGAATTCGGCACGACAAAACAGCGGTTCGGGAAGCACGACTCAGAGCCTAACGATCTGCAATCTTGCGGGTGGCTGTAAAGCAGGCGATACGATAATCGTCAATTACTGGCAGTGCTGCTCTAGCGGTCAATCACTTTCGAGCGTCACCGACACCGAGGGTAACGCCTATTCTCATATTGTTCTTGCAAGCGGGGCAAACCCGAACAATGTGATGGCTGACGTGTGGGGAGCGCTCTCTATCAAAGCCGACACTAGTTCACTGACGGTTACTGTAACATATCCGGACACTAGCCATTACCGAGCAATATTCATACAGCAATACAGGAAGGTCAGTGGCTTCGGCGCAACACATTTCACTGGACAATCGAGTTGCACATCCACCTCTGAAAGCCTAACCAACACTAGACCCAACTCGCTCGTTGCCGTTGCCTTCGATATCGGTTTCATGACTGGGATGACCGAGACGAGCGGCCCGGCAGCCGTCAATGATTTCACATATACTAACAGCGCGGGCTGGGGATTATTCCTCTGGGATTCATCTATCCCGAACATAGGATCGAATATCTGGACCTGGAATGTCAGTGGCTGCAACTCAGGCTATCAGTCAGTCTCCATTGAGCTACAAGGCCAGAATCCACCCCAAGAGACGTATTACGGTTATGTCACATCAGGAGGTCTTTCTCAGACAAAACGGCTGTACACGTTGACAGGCGGCCCACAATGGCTCACCACGGCGAGAACCTATGACAGCTTCGGAAACCTCGCTCAGGTTGTGGACTCCCGAGGCAACTATACCTACTACACCTACTCCAACAAGTATTCTAACGCCTACCTGACAAATGAAACACGTGGTCTGAACCCTGGCGGAACCAAAATCACCAACCTCTACGGCTACAATTCCACGACTGGTTCGATGCTGTCCAGTGTGGACCCGAACGGGTACAATACCACATACAAGTACGACGTACTCGGGAGGCCCACGCGAGTCACATACCCCACCCAAGACTACACCATCTACGCTTACAATGATGCTGCAAACTATGTGAACATCACCAACGAGAACAGCTGGAAAACGAAACAGATCTATGACGGACTCGGCCGGCTGACCTCTACACAGAAGTTTCTGAGTGGCGCCGTCTACTCGACCTCGACCTCAACCTACAACTGGATGGACAAACCCACATCAAACACTGATCCTCTGGGCAACAGATACAGCTACAAATACGACGCTCTGGGAAGATTGAACACAACAATCGAGCCTGACGGTAATCAAACCCTAGTATTTTACAACGACACTGCCTCATGGGTCCGCTATGCCGACGAGTACCAGAACTTCCGATGCAACATATACGATAGGCTCGGTCGCCTTGTCTCTGTTATAGAAGAGGCGGACGGCAAATGCCAGACTGGAATCGTGACGAACTACTACTATGACGAGATCGGTGACCTGGTTAAGGTTACGAATGCAAACCTCGTCTCCACATTCTACACCTACGACAGCGTCGGTCGTCTCCTCCGGACGATCTATGCGGATAGTACCAGCGAGTTGTACAGCTACGACAACAATGGGAACATGGCTTCAAAGACAGACAGAAACGGCGTTCAGACAACCTATGCGTATGACTCTCTCGACAGGCTTAGCACGATAACCTATCATGGCTCGACCATGACCAGCGACAGCTACAGCTATGATAGGGACAGTAACTTGTTGCAGTTGCAGAATCAGAATGCTACTTTAGGCTACACCTATGACTCTAGGAGTAGAGTCACATGCGAAACCTATTCCGTCAACGGGGGCCTGGTGGACGGTCCCTGCGGCAGTGGTGGTGGAGGCGGAGGCAGTGTTGCTTATGGAACTCTGATAACCACGCAGAACGGAACAAGCATTGCAGTGCAAAACCTGCGCGTGGGTGACCGGATGCTCGGCTACAATACAACAACAAGCCAGTTCACAGTCTCACTCGTAACCTCGATAAGAGTGGTGGACACCAGCAACATGCTAATCATCAATACAGCAGCAGGCATACCTTTCAGAGTCGACGCCAATCCTAGACAGACGCTCTGGGTCCAAAACTCTACAGGTGGCATGGGCTGGACCCCAGTGACAGCAATCCACCCGGGGGATAGCCTGTTCACGGTCAACGGCTGGGTCAGAGTGACCGGTATCGAGTTCGCACCTGCCGGAACCCATGTCATGTACGACATAATTGCCACGGCTCCGTATTTCGCGGACGGATATCTGGATCCATTCCACAAAGGCCCTACAGGGTCAACCTCGACTCCATCGGGGATAATGCTGGGCGGCTATTCGTTCACCTACTCGTACAACGGCGAGACTCTTTCTCAGATAACATACAACGACTGGGCAGTTGCAAGCTACGCCTATGATGGTCTCGGCAGGGTGTCGAGCGTCTCTATTAACAATGCAGGCGTCGTGACCACGCTCGCTCAGTTCAGCTACACCCAGAATGACCAGACAAAAGGAATAGTCTACGGGAACGGCATAGTCGCGAACTACACATACACGAAGCTCGGCCAGACTTCTAAGATAGATGTCAAGAACGGAGCCGCGGTCCTGCTCGAACTCAGATACTCCTACAACAAGACAGGAACCGTTGCCAGTGTAGCCGGCAACATTACTAACACGAGTGGGGTGTCCGTCAAGCTGAAGGATCAGTACCACTACGACGCGCTAAATCGGGTTCTTTACGCAAACAACACCGTCGGTACTATGAAGACGATCCTCCGGTACACGTACGACAGTCTCGGTAACAGGCTGACTCAGTCTCTCAACGGGGTCTCAACCAGTTACACGTACGACTCTTCCACTAATGAGTTGAAGTCGGCATCAACCACGAACGGTCCTAGCATAGGATACTCCTACTACCCCAACGGTAATCTCAAAACGAGTAACGTGACCGTGGGAAGCACTACGAATCGCTGGTCATACTCGTGGAGTGTTCCCGGCAGTCTGTTGAGCGTGACGAACAACACGCTGGTCGAAGGATACTACGCTTATGACGGTCTCGAACGAATGGTCGAGGCCAAGGAAGGATCGAGCACAACATTCCACTCGTATACTGGGACAGACACGCTCTCGGACCAGTTCACTAGCGGAGCCTCAAACGACTATGTATACGCAAACGGGCTGAGGATAGCTCGGTCCGGCGAGTACGTCTCCACATTCTACTACCATACCGATGCTCTCGGGAGCACGAGGCTTACCACGGATGTTAGTCACAATATCGTATTCTCGGACAGCTACCAAGCCTATGGCCAAGACAATTCGTCATCAGGTTCAGAGACGTACAAGTTCACGGGCAAACCTGCTAGCCAAACGACAGGTTTGTACTATGAATATCAGCGCTGGTACGATCCTTCAATTGGACGATTCATCAGCGAGGATCCTTTCGCTGCGCACTTGTCTGATCCTCAGAGTCTGAATCCTTACGTCTACTCTGGGAATACGCCGACTACTCTAACGGACCCCTCGGGAATGTCAGACTCAGGCGGGTTCCTAGGAGCGTTTGACACGTATGTTTCCAGACCATACTTGAACTGGTTTAACCAGAATGTCTTGGTGCCTACTCTGACGTTTGAGACTGGAGGGAACCAGGCTGCCGTGGAGACGGCGGTGAACCAGAATGCTGGGCTTGAGGTTACCTTGTTCGACGTGGGGGTCGTGGCCGGGGCTACTGTTGCGACTGCGGCAATTGTTGCTCCATATGTGGTGGGTACGACAGCCGCTGAAGGATTAGTTACGACGGGCATCTCTGGGTGTACAATAGAAGAAGCAGCGTGTCAAACCGGAGCAGACACCTTAGCCAAGGACCTTGTTGATTTCGGCTCAACCAGCGCAACGACAGACCAGCTAGTAAACACTGCCGATTTCTGGGATACTGCAGAAAGTTCAAGCTTTTGGAGTCCTACTAGGCAGGGATCTAGAATACTGAACCCATTTGAGACAATGACCTACCACTATGGTACACATGTACCCGCTGATTTCGACATCTCTGCGGGGGAGTATACACGTGACGCCTTGAGTCTCAGAAACCTACTTTGGGATACCGGAAGGGAGGTTCCTTTCAGGAGTTTTGGTGGGCCCGCGTGGAAAATAACTACACCCTGGGGCCCAGGAGGAATTTACACCCTGGCTGGCAAGATTATTAGTTTCTGGTACGAAGAAGATTGATTATGGAGTCACGCTCAGCAACGAGTGAATCCAGCCGAAAGGAACTCGAACGTCTTTATCGAGAGTTTCGTCTCAGGAAGTTTCCCGGGTCAGGTGGTCACCAGGAGACAGACCTTCTCCATACACTAATGATTCAATACGAGCCCGAGATAGGGCTCGGAGTGAAGGGGATGTTGGAGGACCCTAAGTCTGTGGACGCGTTCGGTATTCGGGAAGACGAAGAAATCCAGCGGGAAGTCGACAGATTGGTGTCTACGTATCCAGCAGAGGACGAAATCGGGCGCATTGCCCGAAATTACGCGGATTATTATGATAATATCAAGAAGTTGATTCACGCAGCTCGTTCTTATCTGGAATCCCTAAACCGGTAAATCATATCGATCCTTGCCCCGGTCGTTACCAAGTCTTGAATTGCAATAATCACAGCTTTGCGGGCAAAAACAGGGACACATCTTTACTCCCCTGCTTGTAGCCTACGAAGCCGTTTCATTCGACCCATTTCGTCTTCGAGAATTGTCAACTTCGCTTCTAGGACCCGCTGTCTGTCAAGCCGTGCTTCGAGAGCTGCAAATCTCCTGCTGTAGTTCTCGTTATTTGTCATGGGTTGAATTGGTTCGTCAAGGCTGAGTTTCATGAACGGGTAGGCTCTTCGATAGACGTCTCTGAGTTCTTCCACGTCCCTGTCTGTGTAGTGCTTGGCGCGGGTCCCGGCGAAATGTCCTTCGATGACCATCTTCTTCTCGTGGTCAATGTTCGCATCATCCAAAGCGTTCTCGAAGTATTTCCTGAATCCGTGACAGGTCTGAATCCTAGGGTCCAATCCAGCCTTTCTGCTTGCTCGATGGATGGTTGCCCAGACGCCGTAGTAGCTTCGAGGAATCAGCTTTGCGTCAGGTTTGGCTTCGACGACGCGTTTTTCGATGCATTCTTTGAGTAGTCCGATGGAAGCGGATCCGAGAAACGTGTAACCTGCAGCCTTCTTTCCAACATAGAATCGTGGGTCCAAGCGAACTGCGACTGGGACCGTCCCACTCTCCAAGTCGTCCTTGATATGGCGATACCTTAGCTCCATAATGACGTGAGAACGAAGACCTGACTCTGCAGCCATCATGACGAAGAGTCTGTGATGCTTCTTTCTTAGCTGAGCGAGGAGTCTCTGAATCTCCTCACGCTTGTAAGCTCGATGCCATGCCTGAGACACGATTGAAGATCTGCCTTAGGCAGACTATTGTAGCCGTTGTGACGAAGGAAGCTTCGAATCGCGACGCGATAGCAAAACTGAATAGCGGGTTTGAATTCTAGCGAGGTCCTGTCGGTTAGGTCTTGGACCTCCACGGGCTCAGCCGTCTTACTCCAAACCAGGAATTGCTCTGGTGTCAGGCCTGTTAGAATTTGAAGTCGATTCATGTAGCTCGGATATCTCTTCCGAGTTAGTAGCGCCTTGTTTCGGAGCCAGCGCTCTACACATGGAGGTCGCTGAAAGTAACTTCTGTCTACAGCTACATTTTGGCTGGTACGCGTCCGGTCCCCTAGTTCAGAATAGTTCTCCGGCAAAATCTGTTCTTAGTGTCACGACGACGTTCGATCTCGTATTTAGCTCGGACAGGTCGAATGACAGGTTTACCGGCAAACCTGTTAGCCAAGCGACAGGTTTGTACTACTACTTCCACCGCTGGTACGACCCATCCATTGGACGCTTCATAAGCCCTGACCCCAAGCAAGGCAAGCTGTCCAACCCGCAGAGCCTCAACCTCTACATCTACGTCCTCGACAGACCGACGAGTCTCGAGGACCCGTCCGGACTCGATTGGTGGAACCCGCTCAGCTGGACTCCAGCGCAGCAGTTCACGGCTGTTGTCGATGTGGTAGCAGTTGTCGCGGTGGTGGCTACGGTTTTGATGTTCGGCGCAACTGCCCCGCTCGCGGCTGCAGCGATAGGCGCTGCGATCGGAGCCTCAACTTCTACAACGGCTTACACTATCGGGGCAGGCGATAAGGCGACTCTCGGTCGGGCTGCACTCAGCGCACTCACTGGCGCAGTAGCCGGAGCGGTAGGTGGATATGCCGGAGGAATGGCAGTAAACTTTGTGAAAGCAGGAGGTTCTCTTGCCGTCGGAATGCTGGCCGCGGGAGCAGGACAGGCGATTGGAAGTCAAGCGGGGCATCTACTCGGAAGCTTCGCCGGGGGAAGCCAATTCAAGGTCGATCCGCTTGCGGTTGCAACCGACTTCGGAGTAGGCGCAGTCACATTCGGCCTGGGCGGAAAGCTCGGCGCCTTCGGAGACCCTGAGAACATGGCAGCGAACAGAGTGTTTAGTGCAGGTCAACAATCTCTTTTCCGGTATATGCCATACTCAGATACCTATGATTCCCCATTCGTAACCGCCTACTACGCGGAAACAGGATTCGTTGCGGGAGAGCAGGGAGCATACGAGCTGGGCTCCCATATTGTACGAGCGATCAGCAGTTACTTGACCTAGAGCCAGAGGGATCGAAATGAGTAGGTTAGGAAGAAAACTCGGAGCATTCTTCCGGACCTTAGTGTCTACAGCCCAACCCATAGACCGTACCACAAAATACCCACCAAGGGTTTCGCTGTACGCCCTTGTCTCTGCAGGAATCGTGCTACTCGAGTTGATCTATTTTTACGAAGTGCCATATGATCAGATATCGGACAAGGCCGTATTCTTTCTCTCCCTCATAGGTTGGGCGTTTCCTCCGATTCTCGTTGAGTGGGCATACGTTAACTCACCAACACGACGCGGACTTAATGCATACCTCAACATGATGATTGGAATTGGTATTTTGGGCATCGTCGTGGCGACGATCGCTAGATCCATTGAGACACTTGTGCCTGTGGCGTTAGCTCTAATGCCGGGAGCGATGGCCGGGGGTCTTACTGGAAGCGACTCGACCTTGCTGTGGAGACTTTACGTTCGCCGCCGAAGCAGGAAGTCTGGTGCGAAATTGGCAGGAACAGATTCAGCCGAACTCAGTCCCGGACAACAAACGCTTGTATGACGACCTGTCGCGGAGCCGTCGCAGCCGTACGGTAGAAATGAAGAGTTCTATCCCTTAGATTAGTTCTTCAAACGATGCTTGATAGATTCCTAGCTGAAGATTCTCATCCGACACCAGTTTCGGTTCTGCCTGAACTACTAGACTCAATAGTTGTATACGATTGGATTACAGGTTTACTGGCGAACCTGTCAGCCAAACAACAGGTTCGTACCGTGATTTCTCACGTCTCAGCCAATATCTTCAAACGTCTGGTTTACCATTGTAAACCAATCAGCGGGTGGCTCTGGTGACTGAGGTAACTGTGGCGACCAAGATACGATCTGAGGAGTTGAAGCGGATAGATGCAATTGTTCGTCGCCGCGGTCTGATGAATCGGAGTGACCTTGTGAGAGAGGCACTACGGTTGTATCTCAGCCTGTCAAGCCTTGAGACTGAGGCTCGGCTTAGGATGCTCCGTCTCATCAACGAGAGCGTTGGAGTCTCAGGAAAGTCGGCGGGCCAACTTATCGAGGAGGCTAGAAAGGAGGAAGACGCCTGAAGGCTCTACATATAGCCCAGTATCTTGGTCAAGCTCTTTAAGGCCGAGCGTGGTAGCGACGAGATCATCGAGCTAGTAGGCGTTCTGGGCAAGGACCAGAAATGGTATGCCGCCTCTTCCAACTGGAGTTTTTAGAAGTGGCTCGGGCGCTGAGGAAGGATCGCAAGACCAGAGAGCTAGTAGAGCTGGACCTCAGGGAGCTTCGGAGTCACAAGATCAGTTTTCTACCTGTAACTGACAGGATCATTTCAGAGGCGGAGGGCCTGGTCGCCTCAACCAACACTTATGCCGCCGATGCTGTCCATGTCAGCACATACAGAGACATTGCCAAACGTTTGCATCTCGACGGATTCCTATGCGATGACATACACTACGAACGGTTCAAGCGCCAGGTCCCGGTGAAAACGATCGCGGATATCAAAGTGTAAACTTCAGAACCTAAAACTTCTCTCAAAGATGATGTTTGAACGCGAAACATTCACCTGTTCGTGATGCTGAGCCTTGACGGCTACTTTGAAGGACCCAACCATGATCTGTCGTGGCACAACGTCGACCATGAATTCAACAAGTTCGCAATAGAACAGCTGAGAGAGACGGGTCTGATCCTGTTCGGGCGTAGAACCTACCAGCTTATGGAAGGCTTCTGGCCCAAGGCCGCTGTTGATCCCGAAACGTCACTTGACAACCGGGAAGTTGCGCGTCTGATCAATAATACTGAGAAGATTGTGTTTTCGAGAACATTGGATAGCGTCCGCGAAACAGAGAATTGGAGGAACGTCAACCTTCGCCGCAAGGTCGATCCGGTTGAGATAAGACGTCTCAAAGAGATGCCTGGAAAAGACATCTGGGTAGGCACCTCAGACCTGGCAGTGTCGTTCATCAAGGAAGACTTGATCGACGAGTTCAGATTCATGATAAACCCGGTAGTCGTGGGTGGAGGCAGACGGATATTCGAGGGCTTGAACCGTAAGCTAGATTTAGAGCTCACGGAGAGTCGCAAGTTCGACTCTGGCAACGTGTTGCTATACTACGGCCCTCGAAGAAAAGGTGAGGTTTGAACGGCACGATTACTCTCCAATGGAGCGATAGAATCTTCTGGGGAGAGATTCCACAGGACGCGGGTTATGTACACAAACTAGCCGTAAGAAGGGCTCACGCGGGCAGAGGATTCGGACTACAACTCCTTCGGTGGGCTGAAGAGCAGGCATCGATCGCTGGGAAACAATACCTTCGTCTGAACTGCTTAGCGAGCGACCGAGTTCTATGCGATTATCATGAGAAAGCTGGATTCAGACATGTCCGCGATATCGTGGAGCAGAGAGGACCTGCAAGTCTCTACGAAAAGAGACTATGAAACGTCTCCCGATTCAGACGTTTGATATAGATTCCGGGTTGATGATGGAAAACTACTACCCAGACTCGCATTCATCTTCGAGAAACCGGACGAGTCATAGATGAAAATCCAGACTGCCGTCTTCTCCAGTCTGGGCATCGAGATGACCTCGGCGTGAAGGGCCCGGGGATCTCTTAATGGTGTCCGCAGCTATCTATGGATATGATTTGATCGCTTGGGAGGGCTTCATTTGTGTTCTTTCATGTTTTGTACGGCGTCTCTTGTGTTCCTCCGACGGATGTTCAAAGATGTTGGATGAAATAACAGAATCAGATACCGAGCATGCGAAA
>WNFW01000322.1_pt1 | contig 30021 bp, 24 predicted proteins | sample 5400131 | NCBI WGS metagenome assembly WNFW01 (sample SAMN13153362, study PRJNA577476) | soil metagenome | isolation source: 20 cm soil or saprolite under grassland replicate 1 | place: USA:California | collected 2016-06-15 | reverse complement strand
GGAGCGTGACCTCCGTGGTTCCCTGGGCGGCGAGACCCTCCACCTCCCGCACCACGTCGGTCAAATTGCGGCTCCGCTCCGGGCCGCGCGTCATCGGAACGATGCAGAACGTGCACCGATAATCGCAGCCGCGCTGCACCGTCACGAATGCCGAGACGCTGCGCTCGCGTACCGGGGGGACGTCCTCGTAGTGCTCCCAGCTCTTGAACTCCACCTCGGCGGCGCGCTCGCCACTCCGCGCTCGCGCGATCAGCTCGGGAAGGCTGCGGTAGCCGTCGGGGCCCACCACGAGGTCCACCTGCGGCACCCGCTCCAGGAGCCGCGGGCCCAGCCGTTGGGCCATGCAACCCACCACGCCGAGCACGCCGCCGGGGCGCTTGTAGCCCTTCAGCTCGCCCATGCGCCCCAGCACCCGCTGCTCGGCGTGGTCGCGCACCGCGCAGGTGTTGACCAGGAGCACGTCGGCCGCCGCGGGATCGTCCGTGTGGACGTACCCCTCCCGCGCCAGCAGCCCAAGCATCAGCTCGGAGTCGGCGACGTTCATCTGGCAGCCGTACGTCTCGATGTAAATCGTCGGCATCAGGCGATCCTGACCTCGAAGCGGGGGCGGCCGTCCCAGCCGTCGGTGGAAAGATAGACCGAGAGGTAGTCCTCCGTCACGACGTCGAGCTTGCCCGCGAGGCGCCCACTCACCACGCCGTCCGCGATTTGCCCCATACGCCTTTCCCGATACGCCTTGGCCTTTTGTTGTCCTAGGGTACGCAGCTCGGCAGCCCGGGCCCTGATCGTCGCCTGCGGCAGCTGGTCGTGCAGGTTCGCGGCGGGCGCGTCCGGCCGCACGCTGAACGGGAAGACGTGGAGGTAGGTGAACGGCAGGGCTTCGATCAGGGCGACCGTGGCGCGGTGGTCGGCCTCCTTCTCGCCCGCGAACCCGGCGATGATATCCGCGCCGAGGCCGAACACCGGGAGCCGCTGGGCGAGCCACTCGAGCCGCGCGCGATAGCTCGCCGCGGTATACCAGTGCCGGCCCATGCGCTTCAGGACGCGGTCCGAGCCGGACTGGAGCGGCGCATGCAGGTGCGCGGCGACGTGCCGGGGCGATTCGATCAAGAGGTGCGCGATCGTGTCGTCGACTTCGGTCGCTTCAATGGAGGAGAGACGGAAGCGCACGGTGGGCGCCGCTGCAACGAGAGCTTCGAGGAGGCGGCCGAGTGTTGTCGGTTCTCGGTTCTCGGTCGTCCGGTCGAGACCGTAGGTACCGATGTGTATGCCGGTCAGCACGATCTCCGCGTGGTGTTGCGAAAGCGCTCGCGCTTCCGCCACGAGCTCGGGGACCGGCCGCGAGCGGTTGGCGCCGCGCGCCAGCGTCGTCGCGCAGAATGTGCAGTGCTCGTCGCAGCCGTCCTGGATCTTGAGGAGGCCTCTATGCCTGCCCTGGCCTGACGTCAGACGTCTGACGTCAGACGTCAGAGGTGGCGTGGAAGTCACTCCGGCCGCCGCTAGCACATCCGTCGGCTCCGCCCCTCCCACGACCGCCTGCACCGACGGCAGCGACGCGATGCGGCCGTCGTCCAGCGCTGCGGCGCAGCCCATCACCACGGTGCGCAGGCCCGAGCGTCCTCGCGCGAGCCGCCCCACGAAGCGGCGCAGCTTCGCCTCGCTCTCGGCCGTCACCGTGCACGAGTTCACGACGGCGACGTCGGCCGCCGCAGGGTCGTCTACCTCGGTCGCGCCCGCGCCGGTGAACGCCTGCCGCACTTGCTCGGTGTCGTACTGATTCGCTTTGCAGCCGAAGGTATGAAAGAAGACGTTCACGGCCGCACGGTGATGCCGGCCATGAGGGTCCACACGCGCTCGCGCAGGCCGACGCCGTTGCGGGAGAGGTGCTCGAGGGAGAAATCGATCAGGCCACGCCCTTCGCTGAACGTGAACCCGGTGCCGCCCGCCAGACCGAACTCGCTGGGGGCGCGTCCACCGGGTCCGAACGGGAGGTGTCCGCCGCGCACCCCCAGCCGCAGCGGCGTCCCCCGCCCCAGCTCGGCGCCCGCGGACCAATTCACGGTGCTGTAGGCGTTCGGTCCCGCGCTGCCCCACGACTGCGAGATAACGCTCGCCGCGAACGCCGCGCGGGAGGCCGGCTGCCACCGCAGCGCGGCGCCCACCGTCGTCGGGAGATCGTTGCGCGCCAGGACCGCTCCGTTCTCGCGCGCGCGCAGGCGGGAGTCGCTGCGCAGGAAGGCCGCCACGCGGAGTGACGGGACCGGCACCGCCACGAGACTCGCCGAGGCCCCGAAGCCGTCATAGCTCAGCTCGCTCGACTCGAACGTGTCCACGTAGGAGCTATCGGCGAAGTCGCGTCCGGCGCGCACCCGGGCCGAGCCCGTGAGCAGGTGGACGCCGGCGCCGACGAACAGCCTTTGGGAGATCCGCGTCGCGACTGCCACGCGCAGGTCCGCGACGGCGCCGTCGCTGGTATAGCGGTCGGTGACCGGCACGGGCACGCCACGGATCACCACCGTGTCGCGCGTCGAGATGTCGAATGACTTGTCGAGATAGGTGGCGAAGCCGCCGCCCACCGTGATGCCGTGACCGATCGGTCCGGACAGGCCCAGGACCGGAAAGCGCGTGGCGCGGGTCCAGGTGCGGCCGTCGGGAAACTCGACCGCCCGGTAGCTGGTGGCGCTCCCCGACGAAATGGTGAGGTGGTCGGCCCAGGCGAGCGTGGCGTCAACGAGCGCCGACAGCGCGTCGAAGGGCGCGAACGCCCCTCCCGTGGCGCGGCTGCGCACGCTCTCGAACCGGCCCGGCGTTCCCAGTCCCGACATGCCGAACTGCGAGTCTTGCGCCCCGAGCGGGCCCGCGCCGAGGCCAATCAGCGCGGCGAGCAGAGCGAGGCGGCGGAGTGCGCGGCTCATGGGGCGAAGGTGATGCGGGGAATGTACGTGATGCGCAGGCGCGGCCGCTGCAACGCCGCCCGCGAGGAGTAGAACCGGGCCTCGGCGAGCGTGGCCCCTTCATTGAAGAATCCACTCAGGTGGGGAACGCTCTGTTGCTCCAATATCATGGTGCGGGGGAGCGTGGTGTCCACCTGCCAGCGCCGCAGGATGTTGGTCACTTCGATCTGCACCGTGTCGGGCCGTCCCACGCGCATGATCGCGCTATCCGGAGGCAACCTGGGATCGGCGAGGTTCGATGTCTTGGCGCCGAAGTCCACCGCCGCAGGGAGCACGAGGAGATTGAAGGAATCCGACGGGACGCCGCGAATCGAGTCCGAAGGGATGAGGATGAGCGTCGCCCGGACGATCTGGGTCGAATCGAGGATGCCGCGCGGCACGTTGAGCCGCAGCAGGCTGCGCGCGGCCGGCAATCCCCCGACCAGCAGGTTGGAATCGAGGGCGGTGGGTCCGGGCGTGCCGACGAACCCGTCGAAGGCACCTGGGCCAGCCGTGCTGCGCGGCGCCTGCCGAAACGAAACGAATGTGCCGAGCGAATCAAAGCGATTGAACCACAGGATGGACGGCGGCTGCCCATTCAGCTGTTCGCTCGCACTCAGGGAAATGCTGGCGAACGAGTCGGCCGTCACGCGGACGCCGAGCGCGACGCGCCCGGAGTCGGTCGTATCGAACGGCACCGCCAGCGAGTCGAACTTGAGGATCAGCCGGTACTGCACATGCCCGGTGGTCGTGTCCACGGAGATCCGATCGCCCGTGGTGGAGTCGAAGTGGACGCTATCGATGGCGATGAGGCTGTCCTTGATCTTCGGCTGCGCGAGGAGCGTGTCGAGGTTCACCGAGCGCAGCAGCGCCGTCGCAAAACTGTCGCTGACCGCCGGATCGCTGAACGTCGTGGTCGAGTCGATCGTCAGCGGCATGCGATAGATGTGGAGCGTGAGGTTGGTCGCCTTCGCCTCGCGCCGCACGATGCGCAGCCCGACGAACACCGAGTCCGGCTGGAGCAAAGGCCCGGTTGTCGTATCGGGGGGGGCGATGACCCTGCGAAGCAGCGCGACGGGATTGAACCGAAAGAGCGCCCGGCTGGTCCGCAGGCCCGGCAGGGTCTCCGCGAACATGACCGGCGCGCCGGGGGGGTTGATGTAGCCGATCGGCCGCCCGTACGCGGAGTCGCGGGTGATCGCGGTGTCGAGGATCGTATCGTGCATGACGATCTTCTCCGGCGGGCAGAAGTCGTCGCAGCGGCCGGGCGCCGTCAGGTCCTCGGTGCAGGCCAGCACGGCGAACACGGCCACGACGCCGAGCACGGCGAGCCGGCGGATGAGAAGGGTCACGGATCGAGAGACTCCCGGGTGAAGGCGGCCGGGAGCAGCTCCCCCAGCGTCCAACGGCGTTCGCTCTTGGGTCCCGCCGAGATGACTTCCAGATCGAGCCCGAATTCCGCCAGCAGCTGGCGGCAGGCGCCGCACGGCGCCGCCGGCGGGTCCACCGCGGTCGTCACAGCGATGCGCGTGAACTTGGTCGCCCCCGCCGCCACCGCCGCCCCCAGGGCCATCCGTTCCGCGCAGATCGTCACCCCGTAGGACGCGCTCTCCACGTTCGTGCCGACGAAGATCCGACCGTCGGCCGCCTCGAGGGCCGCCCCCACGTGAAATTTGCTGTAGGGCGCGTGCGCGTGGCGCATCACCTCGCGCGCCCGCCGGATCAGCTCGGCGCTCACGCCGCGATCTCTCGAAGGAACGACGTCCCCGCCGCGAGCGGCCCCACGCCGAAGTACTCGGCCACCGTCGCGCCCAGATCGGCGAAGCTGCGGCGCTCCCCGAGCGCCCGCGGGCGCACCCGCCCGCCCAGCACCAGCACCGGCACGGCCTCCCGCGAGTGGTCCGTCGACGGGGTCGTCGGGTCGTTGCCGTGGTCGGCCGTCAGGATGATCAGGTCGTCCTCCCGGACGCGGGTCTCGAGCCGCGGGATCCAGGCGTCCAGCTCGAGCAATCCTCTATGAAACCCCGGCACGTCGTTGCGGTGCCCCCAGCTCTGGTCGAACTCGATCACGTTCACGAAGATGAACCCCTCGACCAGGCCGTCCAGCGCCGCTTCGATCAGCCGGTACGCGTCGGCGTTCGTGGGCGTGTGCTCGCTCGTGATGTTACGGCGGGCGAACAGGTCGTCCACCTTGCCGATACCCACCCGGGGAATGCCCCGCTCCGCCAGAAAGTCGAGCAGCGTCTTGCCGACGGGCTCGATCGAGAAATCCCGGCGGTGCGCCGTCCGGGTGTAGGCGCCCGGACGACCCACGAACGGCCGGGCGATCACGCGGCTCACCGCCTGCTCCCCCACCAGGAGCTTGCGGGCGATCTCGCAGGCGCGGTACAGCTCGTCGAGCGGCACCACCGCCTCGTGCGCCGCCACCTGGAAGACCGAGTCGGCGGATGTATACACGATCCACTTCCCCGTCTTCTGGTGCTCCTCGCCCAGCTCTGCGATGATCGCCGTCCCCGAGGCGGCAGTGTTGCCGAGATACCCCCGGCCGGTGCGTCGAACGAATTCGTCCAACAACGGCGTCGGGAATCCCTGCGGATACGTCCGGAACGCCCGCGCGAGCACCACGCCGCAGAGCTCCCAGTGGCCAGTCGTGCTGTCCTTCCCTTGGGACGCCGGGAGCGCCACGCCGTATGCCGCAGTCGGGCCAACCCCGGGTCCAACCCCGGGCGCAAGCCCGGGGATACTCCGGCACGCGCCCAGCCCCAGACGCTCGAGGTTGGGCAGCTTGAGCCCGCCGACGGCCCGCGCCACGTTGCCGAGCGTGTCGCTCCCTGCGTCGCCGTACGCCGCCTGGTCCGGCGCGGCCCCGATACCCAGGCCGTCGAGGACGATGATCGCGGCGCGCCGCTTCACGTGGCGATGCGCGGCAGCCGGGCCCCGAGCCCGGTCAGGAACTCGCGCTGCAGCTCGCCGCTCCACGCCGCAAATTGATCGAGGGCGATGCGTCCGCCATCGGCCTCGCCCACCAGCGTCGCCACGTCGCCGACCTGGACCGTCGTTCCGCCGGTCTCGACCATCACATAATCCATCGTCACCAGTCCCACCACCGGGCAACGCGCGCCGCGGAGCAACACGTACGCCTCACCACCCAGGCCCAGCGCGCGTCGCAGCCCGTCCGCGTACCCGATGCCGAGGGTGGCGACGGTGGTGTCGCGCGGGGCCGTCCACGTGGCGTTGTAGCTGACCGTCTCGCCGCGGCGCACGGTGCGCACGCTCACCACGCGGGCGCGGATGCTCACGACCGGCCGGCCGCCCGGGATCCAATCGGCCGGCGCCCCGCCGTACAGATACACGCCGGGTCGGACCATATCGAGCGCGAAGCGCCGGTCGCGGAGCGCCGCCGCGCTGTTCGCCACGTGCAGCAGCGGCGGCCGGCGCTCGAGGTGCGAGACGGCGCCGAGGAACCGCTCCAGCTGCTCGTCGGCCGAGCGATCGCGGCGATCGGCCGAGTGGAACTGGGTGTAGCAGCCCTCCAACCGGGGCGTGTCGAGCAGGGCGGCGAGCGATGCGATCTCGTCCCAGCGCACGCCCGCGCGGCTCATGCCGGTGTCGATACCCAGATGAAAGGCGCCGCCTTCCTGCCCCACCCATGCGCGGATCGCCGCTGCCGTCTCGAGCACCGGCGTGAGCCGGTAGCGGGCATAGGCATCCAGCGTCTCCGGGCTCGCCGGGCTGAACACCAGCACCGGGCGGTCGAGCCCGGCGTCGCGCAGCTCGACGCCCTCGGCGATGGTGGCGACGCCGTAGCCCCACGGGTCCACGGCTTCCAGCGCCCTGGAGACAGCGACGGCTCCGACCCCGTATCCGTTCGCCTTGACCACGGGGAGGAGCCGTGTGCCCGCGGCGCGCGCCACCGTCCGGGCGTTCTCGACCAGGGCGGCGAGGCTGACTTCGATCCAGGCGCTGCTCGACCGCCCGACGTTGGACGCACTCACAGGCGCGGGAAACTAATCGCCGCTCGGCGCTCATAGCAACCGCGCGCTAGCTTTGGGCCATGTCCCCTGACCCGCGGTCCCCGTTGCTCCAGGCGTATCGACTCCAGGAAGACGCCGCGCGCGTCGGCTTCGACTGGCCGGATGCGCAGGGCCCGCTGGAGAAGGTAAAGGAAGAGATCGCGGAGCTGGCGCGAGAAGGCCGGGATGGGGGATGGGGGATGCGGGATGCGGTGATCGATGAGCTGGGTGATCTCCTGTTCGCCGTGGTGAATCTGTCGCGCAAGATCGGGATCGACCCCGATCGGGCCCTGCAGCAGGCGAACGCGAAGTTCCACCGGCGCTTCGAACAGGTGCAGCGCCTGGCGCACGACCGGGGATTGGAGCTGGGGCGTGCGAGTCTAGCGGAGCTCGACAAGCTGTGGGACGAAACGAAGGCGGGAGAGGGCGGTGACCGCCGGTCCTAGGGCCACAACTTGTACAGCGTCCGCGGGAACGCGATGGCCTCGCGGATGTGGGGGATCCCGCAGATCCACGCGACCGTGCGCTCGACGCCGAGCCCGAACCCCGAGTGCACGAAGGTGCCGTACTTGCGCAGGTCGAGGTACCAGCCGTACGCCGCCTCGGGGAGCTGCTCTTCGCGGATGCGCGCCAGCAGCTTGTCGTAATCGTCCTCGCGCTGGCTGCCGCCGATGATCTCCCCGTACCCCTCGGGCGCCAGGAGGTCGTTGTTCAGCACGGTGCGCGGGTCGGCGGAGTTTTCCTTCATATAGAAGGCTTTCACCCGCCGGGGATAGTTGTACACGAACACCGGCCGGTCGAACTGCTTGGCGAGCAGCGTTTCCTCGTCACCGCCGATGTCGCGCCCCCATTCCATCGTGCCGCCCAGGCTCTTGAGCGTTTCGACGGCCTCGGTGTAGGAGATGCGGGGGAACGGCCGGGCGATGCGCGCGAGCGGCGCCGTGTCGCGCTCCAGCTCGGCGAGCTCCACGGCGCGGCGCTCGAGGCACCGCGCCACGATGTAGCTCACGAAGTCTTCCTGGAGCCGCATGTTGTCGTCGGAGTCGTTCCAGGCGACCTCCGGTTCCACCATCCAGAACTCGGTGAGATGCCGGCGCGTCTTGGACTTCTCGGCGCGGAACGTGGGGCCGAAGCAGTACACCTTGCCGAGGGCCGCGGCCGCGGCTTCGACGTACAACTGGCCGGTCTGGGCGAGGTACGCCTTCCCGAGATCGAAGTAGTCCGTCGCGAACAGCGTGCCGGCGTGCTCGCCGATCGACCCCGTCAGAATCGGCGTGTCCACGAGCGTGAAGCCGCGCTCGTAGAAGAAGTCGCGGATCGCCTGGATCACCTCGTGCCGCACCCGCGCGATCGCCACCTGGCGCCGGCTGCGCAGCCATAGATGCCGGTGCTCGAACAGAAAGGCGGTCCCGTGCTCCTTGGGCGTGATGGGGAAGTCGTGGCTCGCACCCAGGATCACGATGTCGCTCGCGGTGAGCTCGACGCCGCCCGGCGCGCGCGGATCGGCGCGGACCGCCCCGGTCACCGCCACGGACGTTTCCTGGGTTAGTTTCCCGAAGGCCTCCCACGCCCCGTCGGAAACGTCTTTCTTGGAGAGGACCGCTTGCAGGTAGCCCGTGCCGTCGCGCAGCACCGCGAACGCAATCTTGCCGGACGAGCGCGTGGTCATCACCCAGCCGCGCACGACGACGGTCTGTCCGACGAGCTGCGGCAGGTCCTCGATGCGATGGGCGTCCGGCATAGGCGCGGCATCATAGTGGCGCTGTTCTGCAGTGTCAACGCGATCGCGTGCGTGCCCGTCGTGAAGCCCGGCCCCGACCGCCAGGAGGCCGGCTGGCCCGTGTACCTCGGCACGCTCCGCCACGACGCGTCCGCCGCCGAGACGCTGAACCCCGATCCGCGCCCGTTGTGGCGCACCGACGTGGGCCGGGCGGTCGCGGGCAGCCCCGCCCTCGGGGAGACGATCCTCGCCGCGGGCACGACCGACCGCACCGTGGTGCTCCTCGATCGCGCCAGCGGCGACGTATTGTGGCGCCAGCGGGTCGGCGGGACCATCCACGCCGGGCCGCTCCTCGACCAGGACCGGCTGTACGTGGCCACCGAGCTCACGCCCGAGGGCAAGGTCTACGCGCTGCACCTCAAGACCGGCAAGCCCCTCTGGGAGGTAAAGCTCGGCAGCGTCGCCGCCCCGCTCGCCCTCGACGGCGACGCGTTGGTTGCGGGAACCGAGGAAGGCCTCGTGGCGCGGCTCGATCCCGAAACCGGTCGGATCGCGTGGCGACGGCGCCTGGCGGGCGCGGTCCGGGCGGGACCCGTGGTCGTGAGCGGCCACGTCGTGGTCGCCACGACCGCCGACACGCTGTTCCTGCTGTCGCGGCAGACGGGGGAAATCGAGGGGAAGACGTCGACTCCGGGGGCGGTGCTCGGCACTCCCGTCGCCGACGGCGGCCGCGTGTATCTCGGCACCACGGAGGGTCACGTGCTCGCGGTGACGGTGCCGGGGCTGGCGATCGCGTGGGATCACACCGCGGGCGACGCCGTGTACGGCGCGCCCGCCCTCGCGCGCGATACCCTGTACGTGCTCACGCGCGGCGGGCGGCTGTGGCTGATTCCCGGCGCGGGCCCCAGCGGGGGTGGGGCGCGCTTCTTCGATCTCAACGTGGTGGCGGTCGCCGGGCCGACGCCCGTCAGCGCCGGTGTCCTCGTCGGCAGCGTCGCCGGCGAAGTGCTGCTCGTGAGCACCGCGGACGGGCAGGTGCGGTGGCGCACGCAGGTGGACGGCCCCATCGACGAGCCGCCGCTGGTCCGGGACCGGGAACTGTTCGTCGTCGCCGGCCGCGGCGATATTCACGCCTATCGATGATGCGCCCGTTGCTGGCGGTTCTCGGTGTGATTCCGACGCTCCTGGTGGGGCAGAGCATTGCACGATGGCACGACGGCACGTCGCCGGCAGGTCCCACGGGCAACGTGCCGTCGTGGAGCCCTGCGACTGGGTGGGTCCGTGGGGGCGTGGTGCATTACGGGAAGTGGCTCCTGGCCGCCGGCGCCGTCGGCTTCACGATCATGGGCGAGCACGAGCATCGCCGCTCGCAACGCTTCTGGACCGAGCTGCTCCGGATGTGCCAGGCGGACAATCAGAGCTGCGCCGTGGACGCCTCGGGGCGCTACCTCGACTACCAAGCGGAGGTGTTGTACCAGGAGTCCGTCTATTACGACCACCGCGCCCGCCGCCGTCTCGTCGCCGGCCAGCTGTCGCTGCTCGGCGCCGCCGCGATGTTCATCGCCGATTTGAAGCACAAGGGGGAGAAGCCGGACAACATTCCATTTCACGGGCTGATGGTGGAGCCCGTAAGAGACGGTGTCGGGATCGGGATGCGGGTGGCGTTCTGAGCGACATCAGACGTCGGACATCAGACATCAGCTGACGTCAGACGTCTGACGTCTCAACTACCCAACTCTGAACAACTCGAATCCTCTCTCATATCGCTGCACGATGCGCTCGCGGTACGCCGCGTGCTCGGGCCGCGCCAGCGCCGGATCGCCCGCGATGATCCCGGCGGCCGCGCCCCGCGCCGTCTCGAGCAGGTCCAGGTCGCGCGCAAAGTCGGCGTAGCGTAACGCGATCCCGCCCGACTGCCGGGCCCCCGCGAGCTCCCCCATCCCGCGCTCCTGCAGGTCCAGCTCCGCGATCGTGAAGCCGTCGGTCGTGTCACAAAACGCCTTGAGGCGCGGCGCCGCTTCGGCCGAATCGGAGAGCAGGATGCAGTGGCTCGCCGCCGCGCCCCGGCCCACCCGGCCGCGCAGCTGGTGCAGCTGCGCCAAGCCGAACCGCTCGGCGTGCTCGATCAGCATCACCGTCGCGTTGGGCACGTCGATGCCGACCTCGATCACCGTCGTCGCAACGAGGACCTGCACCTCGTTGTCGCGGAACGCGCGCATGACCACATCGCGCTCCTCGGGCTTCACGCGCCCGTGGACGAGCCCCACGCGGAACTCCGCGAACACCTTCTTCAGGCTCTCGGCGCCGGCGGTCGCCGCCTTCAAGTCCGCGCGCTCGGACACGTCGATCACCGGATAGATCACGTAGCCCTGCCGCCCCGCCGCGCACTCGCCGCGCAGGAACGTGTAGATGCGCGTCCGGGCGGACTCGGTGCGCAGCGCCGATTTCACCGTGCCCCGCCCCGGCGGCCGCTCGCGCAGCTGGGTCACGTCGAGGTCCCCGTACAGCGTCAGCGCCAGCGACCGCGGGATCGGGGTCGCCGTGAGGAGCAGTACGTCCGGCGCGTCGCCTTTTTCGGCCAGGGCGGCGCGCTGCTCCACGCCGAAACGGTGCTGCTCGTCGACCACGGTAAGGCCGAGGCGCTGGAAGCGCACCGACTCCTGGATCAGCGCGTGCGTGCCCACGACGAGCCGCGCCCCGCCGCTGGCGATGCGCTCGCGGGCCGCCGCCTTTTCGGCGCTGGTCAGGCGCCCGATCAAGAGCTCGGGCCGGAGGCCCACGGGCCCCAGCAGGCGCGTGAGGGTGTCGTAGTGCTGCTCGGCGAGCAGCTCCGTCGGCGCCATGATCGCGGCCTGGTAGCCGTTCTCGGCGGCGAGCAGCATCGCGAACAGCGCCACCACCGTCTTCCCGGTCCCCACGTCGCCCATCAACAGGCGATGCATCCGCTCGGCGGCCGTCATGTCTTCGGTGATTTCCCGGACGGCGTGCTTCTGGTCTCCCGTCAGCTCGAAGGGGAGCGTCTCCTTGAGCCGCGTCGTCAGCTCGCGTTTGAGCTCGAAGCGGATGCCGGCGCGCGCGCGTTTGGCCAGCACCCGCGCCCGGGCCTGGACGAGCTGCTGGTCGAAGAATTCGTCGAATGCCAGGCGCCGCCGGCCGCGCTCGGCGTCCTCGAGCGACGCGGGCCGGTGCACCGCCGCGAGGGCCTCCCGCACCGGGGCGAGCCCCACGCGCGCGCGCAGCGCCGCCGGATGCGGATCCGCCGCGAGCGGCAGCAGCGTGTCGAGGTGTTGGGCCAGCAGCCCGCGGATCTGGCGGTGGGACAACCCTTCGGTCGCCGGATACACCGGCAGGATCATCCCGTGGCCGGGCTCGTCCTCGTCCTTCTCGGCGAGCACGATGAACTCGCGCGGCACGAGCTGGCGGCCGTGATAGAACCGGACCGGACCGCTCACCAGCAGGAGCTGGCCGGGCTTGATCTGGCGCTCGAGGAACGGCTGGCCGGGCCACGCGCACTCGAGCAGGCCGCTGTCATCGCGCAGCACTGCGCGGAAGACCCGCAGGCCGCGGCGGGTCGGCAGGATCCCGGTCGTCACCACCCGGCCCACGCACGTCGCTTCCCGTCCCATCGCCGCGCGCGCGAGCGGGGTCACGGTGGTGGCGTCGAGATAGCGGTGCGGCGCGTGGTACAGAAGATCCCCGACCGTGCGGATGCCGAGCCGGGCGAGCGCCTCGGCGCGCTTGGGGCCGACGCCCTTCAGGTACTTGACCGAGGTTCCGAGCTCGAGGCCCATCAGGGCAGGCCCTGCCGGCGGCGCCAGGCCCATTCCGCCGCGAAGGCGGCGATGGCGATCGCGAACAGCCACCAGCGGTCCCGCAGCGCCAGCGACTCGCGCCGCCCGCCGCCCAGACCGGGCTGTGACGTCAGCGCCGGCGGCGACGGCCGCCATTCGTCGGAGTACGCCTCGACCGCTACGAGCCCGCGCTCGTCGCCGCTCGCCGCGGCGTAGCGATACGTCCCGGGGGCGAGCCGCAGCTCCGCGTGCCCGCCGGCGTCGAAGCGCAGTGTGTCGGCGCGGACGCCCCCTGGACCGTTGATTGTCATCGCGACGTCCTGCGGAGCGCTCTTCCCGGTCCAGCGCCACACCAGGGGAAGTCCGTTCGCGACTTCATACGTCAGCGGCGTAAACCGCTCCCCGCTCCCCGCTCCCCCCCCGAGCAGCCAGTCGGTGATCGCGCCGATGAGGGTGCGATACGCCACGTCGCTCGCTCCGCCGCGGAATCCCCAGCGCCACAGGCCGGTCGCCGCCAGCGTCACGCGGCGCTGGCCCCGGCGTTCCGCCAGCACGGCGACGGGCCGCGAGACGCCACGGCGCGCCAGCTGGGCCTGCAGGATCGGGACGGCCATCGTGTCGGCCGGCAGCTCCATCACCGCGCTCGCCGGCGGCAGCGAGTCCCATGGAATACCGGCGAGATAACCGGCGAGGGGCGAGGCGGGTGGCGGCCCGACGTACCAGTCGCCGTCCCGCCCGCCGCTCGTCGGCCAGACCAGGAGCCCGCCGGGGACGGAGGCTGCCAGGCCCGCGAGCGTCGCGGGATCGCCGACGAGGGCGACGAGCCGCGCCTGCTGCGCCGCGCGGCGTACCACGGCGTCCGCCACCGGCGCGAGCGTCGCGGCGTCGCGCCAGCGGCCGGCTTCCACTTGGGCATAGGCGCGCAGCGGCAGTCGCGCCACGTCGCCCAGCGTGCGCGCCAGGAAGCGCGATTCCCAGCTGGGCGGCGCGGCGAGCAAGACGGCGGCCGGCTGCGGGCTCACCTCGAGGACGAACACCCGCGCGTCGTCACGCGGCTCGGAATCGGGCACGCCGTCGAGACGCACGTCGAGGGCGTTCCACCCGGGAGACGGGAAACGGGAAACGGGAAGCGTGAGATCGGTGGAGACAATGCCGCTGTCCGGCAGAGCAACGTCCTTCGACACAAGCCTTCGCCCGCCGCCGCTCACCGCCAGCGTCCCACGTTTCCCGCTTCCCGTTTCCCGTTTCCCCGCAGTTCCGAAGCTCACCTTGAGTCGGATCGTGTCGGTCGCTTCGACGCGCCGCGAACCCTCCACGCCGGCGACGAAAGCGTCGAAGAAGCCGGGGCGCGGCAGCACCACGACGCGCGCCCGCCGCAGGAGATCGGCGGGGAGCGCGGTGCGGTCCACGATCTCCCCGTCGCTGACGATCACGAGCGGGCCGCCGCGCGCCGCGGCCGCCTCGAGCGCCGGCGCGAGACGCGACGCGCCGTCGGCCGGCAGGGTGGAATCGAAGGCAGCGACGCGATCGCCGAAGCGCCAGATCAGGCCGCCGCGCGCGAGCGCACGCGCCGTGTCCAGCGCCGCGCGCCAGACCGCGCCACGGCCGGTCATGCTGAGCGACGCGTCGAGCAGCACCAGCGGGCGGTCCCCACCGGGCACGGCGCGGGAGGTGACAGGATTCCAGAGGAGCAGGAGCAGCGCCAGGATGCCCGTCGCCCGCAGCAGCAGCAACCCCAGCGTCAGGCGGCGCACGCCAGCGCCTCGGCGATCGTGAAGCGCCCCTCGTGGAGCGCCCGGCCGACGATCGCTCCGGCGAGCCCCGCCTCCCGCACCCGGCGCAGGTCGTCGAGGGAGGCGATGCCGCCCGACGCGATGACCTCGAGGCCCAACGCGACGATGCCGCGCGCTCCATCCACGTCGGGTCCGGCGAGCGTGCCGTCGCGTGCCACGTCCGTGTAGATCACCGTGCGCGCGCCCTGGTCGCGGACGCGCCCGGCGAGCTCCAGGGCGGTGAGGGGGAGTACCGTCGTCCCCCCCCGCGCCGCGACGCGACCGTCCCGCGCATCGATACCGACCGCGAGCCGCCCCGGGCCGAACCGCCCGAGGAGCCGCGTGACGAGCGCCGCATCCGTCGCCCCCGCCGTGCCCAGCACGACGCGCGCGGCGCCCCAGTCGAGCATCTCCGCCACGGCGTCCTCGGTGCGCAGGGCGCCGCCGACATGGACGGGGACCGTGGCCGCGGCGAGCAGCCGGCGCGCGAGCTCGCGATTGTCGCCACGGCCGAACGCGCGGTCCAGGTCGACGAAGTGCAGCCAGCGCGCCCCCGCCGCGGCCAGCGTCCGGGCGGCGGCCAGGGGATCGTCCGCGGGGGGGCCGGCACGAGCCAGCCGCCCGCCTTGGACGTCAATGGCGGGATAGAGCTCCACAATGGAAGAGGAAACTAATCGACGCGTGCGGCGACGTGCGCGGGATGCGGCTCCAGCTGCGCGAGTAACAGGGCGCGAGCGGCGTCGTAGGCGTCCTTGAGGCTCTTGGGGACCGGCGCCCCTTCCCCCGCGGTCGTGCGCTGCGGATTCGTGGGGCGGCCGTTGACGAGGAACTCGTAGTGGAGGTGCGGCCCGGTCGAGAGGCCGGTGGAGCCGACGTAGGCGATGGTCTCGCTTTGCGCGATGTGCTGTCCGACGTGCAGCCCCTTGGCGAACGCCGAGAGGTGCCCGTAGCGGGTGCGGATGCCGTTGGCGTGGTGCAGCTCGACGAGGTTGCCGTACCCGCCCTCGCGGCCGACCCGCGTCACGATCCCGTCGGCGGTGGCGCGCACCGGGGTGCCGTACGCCGCGGCGTAGTCCGTACCCTCGTGCGTACGCCACTCGTGGAGAATCGGGTGGAAGCGGCTGCCAAAGCGGCTCGTGACGCGACGGAACTGCAGCGGCGCGCGCAGGAACGCACGTTTGAGCGACCGCCCGCGGTCGTCGTAGAAGCCGCCCCCCCCTTGGCCGGAGTCATTCTGGAACCAGAAGGCGAAGCTGGGCGTGCGCGCCACGTCCACGCGCGCCGCGAGGATGCGCCCGAACCGCCGGTCTCCCTCGGGGGACTCCAGGCGCTCGAGCAGAACCTCGAAGCGATCGCCACGCTGGACGTCGCGCGTGAAGTCCACCTCCCAGTCGTACACGTCGGCGATGGCCCACGCGAGCTGGCGCCGCTCGACGGCGGGGAGGAAGCTGTCGGGCACGGCCTGGTCCAGAGCGTCATACAGCGAAGTTTCGATCAGCCCCACCACCCGGACGCGCTGGATGGTCCAGGGGATCGTCTCGACGCGCTGGGTCCACCCCGCCGCGGAGCGCTCCACCCACAATCGCTGCGCCGGCCCCGTGCGCACCATCAGCCGGTCGGGGAGCGAATCGGTGACGAGGCGGCGGACGTGGAAGACGAGCCCGGGCCGCAGGCGCCGCGGCTGGAGCGCCGTGGCGGCGCCGAGGAACGCCGCCCAGTCACGGCCGGTGATCCCCGCGCGCTGCAGCAGCTGGCCCAGCGTCTCGCGGGAACCGAGGGTGAGCGCGGAATCGTGGTAGGCGGTGGACACGACGATGGGCGCGGCGGTCAGCGGCCGGCGCCAGGGCCACGCGTCGCGCGAGGCCCACAGCAGCGCCACGGCGGCCAGCCCGCCCGCGGCGACGAGGTGGCGCGACCGCGGCGCCATCAGTCCATCTGCCGCCGGATAAAGGTGGGGATCTCCATCTCGGAGACTTCATTGGGCGGCGTCTGCGCGCGCCGGGCGGGCGGCTCGGCGGCGGGCCGGACGTATCCGGAAGGCGGCACCGGCGTCGCCCGCGAGACGCGCTTCTCGAACGGCAGCACGCCGGGGGCCCCGCGGCCCACCGCGGCGGGCTCCGCCTGCGCCGCTCGCTCGAAGCCGGTGGCGATCACCGTGACGCGCACCTCGCCGTGCATCGCCGGGTCGTTCACCGCCCCGAAGATGATCTCCGCCTCGTCGCCCGCGGCGTCGTGGATCGCTTCGCTGATCTGGGTGACCTCGCCGAGCGTGAGATCGTCGCCGCCGGTGATGTTGATGAGCACGCCCGTGGCGCCGGCGATCGAGATGTTGTCGAGCAAGGGGCTGGAAATCGCCTGCTGCGCGGCTTCCATCGCGCGGTTCTCGCCGCGCCCCATGCCCGTCCCCATGAGCGCCGGCCCGCCGTTCTGCATGATGGTGCGGACGTCGGCGAAGTCCACGTTCACCAGACCCGTTACGCTGATCAACGAGGCGATGCCCTGCGTCGCGTGCAGCAGCACTTCGTCGGCCTTCTTGAGCGCGTCCTGGAAGGGGATGCCCTTGCCGACCACCGCGAGCAGCCGCTCGTTGGGCACAACGATCATCGTGTCGACGTGCTTGCGCATTTCGGCGATGCCCATTTCGGCCTGGCGCATCCGCTTGCGGCCTTCGAACAGGAACGGCTTGGTGCAGATCCCGATGGTGAGGCCGCCCAGATCGCGCGCCACCTGCGAGATGATCGGCGCCGCCCCCGTTCCCGTGCCGCCGCCCATGCCGCAGGTGACGAACACGAGGTCCGCGCTCTGCAGGGCGTGCAGCACCTCGTCGCGGTTCTCTTCGATGGCCTGCCGCCCGATCTCCGGGCGCGCGCCGGCGCCGAGCCCGCGCGTCAAGCGCTTGCCGATCTGCACCTTGACGTCGGCCTTGTTGTTGAGGAGCGCCTGGGCGTCGGTATTCACCGCGATGAACTCCACGCCGCGGACTCCCTCGTCGATCATGCGGTTCAGGGCGTTGCCGCCGCCGCCGCCGACCCCGACGACCTTCATCCGCGCGTTCTGCGATACGGTCTCTTCGAGCTCGAAGATCATGGCTCCCTCGGGTCGTCGATCAGAAGAAGTCCTGCAGCCATCGCTTCAGCGGTCCCAACCATTTCTCCACCGCCCCGCTCCCGACGAGCGGGACCCCGCCCGCCGCTTGTCCGTGGGCGACGCGCCGCGCCGCGTACAGCACCAGCCCCACCGGCACCGCGTAGCGTGGCGCCTGCACGCTGTCCACCAGGCCGGAGATGTCGCGCTCCGGCGCCCCGGCCCGCACCGGCGTCGCAAACACGTCCCGCGCCAGCTCGACGATCCCCGGCAGGTGGGCCGTCCCACCCGTCAGCACCACCCCGGCGGGCAGCCGCCCCGCGTAGCCCGCCTTCTCGAACTCGCGCGCCACCAGCTGAAACACCTCGTCCAGGCGCTGGTGGATGATGTGCGACAACAGCTCGCGCGACGCCTGCCGCGCCCCCTGCCCCGGCGTCGACGGCAGGGCCACCATCTCCGACGGATCGACCAGCGGCGCGTACGCGATCCCGAACCGCTCCTTCAGCCGCTCCGCGTCCGCCTGCGTCACGCCGAGGCCCTGCACGAGGTCGCTGCTCACGTGCGCGCCCGCGAACTTGAGCGACCCCAGATGGCGGATCTTTCCTTCCTGGAAGATCGCCACGCCGGTGGACCCGCCGCCCACCTCCACCAGCGCGACGCCCAGCTCTTTCTCGTCCTCCGTCAGCACCGCGTACGACGCCGCGAGGGGCTCGAGCACCAGGTCCGCCACGCGGTAGCCGGCGCGCTGCACGCTCTTGCGCAGGTTCTGCGCCGCGGTGGTCTGCACCGTGACGAGGTACATCTCCACCTCGAGACGCATCCCCGTCATGCCGACCGGGTCGAGCACGCCGTGCTGCTGGTCTACCACGTATTCCTGCGGGATGTCGTGCAGGAGCTCGTGGTCGCGGCCCAGGGACACCGCGCGCGCCACCTCGTTGACGCGCGCCACGTCCTGCGGCGTGATCTCTTCCCCCGTCACCGCCACGACGCCCGACGAGATGCGCGCCGCCACGTGCTCGCCGGCGATCCCGCACGCGACGCCGTTCACTTTGGCGCCGGCCATCCGCTCGGCGTCGCGCAGGGCGGCGACGATCGACCGCGTCGTCTCCTCGATGTCGCGGACGACACCGCGGCGCACGCCGGTGTTCCGCGCGAGCCCCACCCCGAGCACCTTTGCCACCGGCGACCGCGGGAGATCGCCGACCACTTCCGCGATCACCGCGCACGTCTTGGTGCTGCCGAGGTCGAGCCCGGCCACGAGCCGACGGTCCCGGCTCACGCCCCCGAGCCTCCGGCCGCGCCGCGGGCGCGTCGCCGCACCACCACCTGGCCGGCGTAGCGCGCATCAAGTTCCGCGTAGGGGCGCCGCTTGGCCGCCAGATCCTGCGCCACCAGTCCCACCGCCTGTATGACCTCCGGTCCGGCGTCGCGTCCGAGCAGCACGCGGCGGGACCCCAGTTCCAATGCCACGTCGCCACGCGTCAGCCGGCGCGCGACGGTGATCTCCTGATACAGCCCCGCGTCCACCGCCTGCACCAGGGCGAGCACGCCGAGGACGGCCGAATCCGCGGTCACGGCGATCGGCAGGTCGAGCGGCGTGCGCGCCGGATCGAACGGCAACAGCGTGCCCCGCGCATCGACCGGTACCAGCCCACCCGGCCCGGGCACGAACGCGACCGGCTCGGCTTCGCGCACCACCACGCGCAGCGTGGCGGGGAGCCGGCGCTCGACGCGCGCTTCCAGCACGCCGGGCAGCGCCTTCACCCGTTCGCCCAGCGGCGCCGTGGCGTCGAACACGCTCGCCCCAGGCCGCAGCCGCAGCGCCGCCGCGACCACGCGCGGCGGCAGCTGGCGCGCGCCGAGTACTTCGATCTCGCGCACGCGGAACGCCGCCACATCCCGCAACAGCCGCGGTCCCGCGAACGAGGCGACTGCCGCCGCGCCGGCGCCCACCGCCGCCCACAGCACGCGCCGCGACAACGCCCCCCCGCCCCCCCCCCCAGGGCGACGGCTCACGACGTTCCGTTTCGCGGGCGGGCGAGGCGCGTCACCAGCTCGGGGCCAATGCGGGTGACGTCGCCCGCGCCGAGCGTGAACACGACGTCGCCCGCGCGTAGCCGCTCCGCCACCGCCGCCGCGAGCTCCGCGCGCTCGCGCACCGCCACCGTCGCCGCGCCCGCCCCGATCGCTCCGCGCGCCACCAGATCGCTGGTCACGCCGGGGAGGGGCCGCTCGCGCGCGCCGTAGATCGGCGCCACGACCACCAGGTCCGCCGCCGCGAGCGCCCGGCCCAACGCATCCCCATGCATCGCCGTTCGCGAGTAGAGGTGCGGCTGGAAGACCGCCACCAGCCGGCGCCCCGGGAACGCCTGTCGCGCCGCGGCGAGCGTTGCCCCGACTTCCGTCGGGTGGTGCGCGTAGTCGTCCATCACCGTCACACCCGCCGCCTCGCCGACGCGCTCGAACCGCCGCGCCACACCCGTAAACTCGGCGAGCGCCCGCAGCGCCGCGTCCTCGTCCGCTCCCAGCTCGTGGACCACGGCGAGCGCGGCGGCGGCGTTGCGCACGTTGTGCATCCCCGGCACCCGCAACGCCAACGCGACCGCCCGGCCGCCCGGGAGCGTCACCGTCGCGCGAGAACCGGTGGGCGCGAACTCGGTCTGCCCGATCCGCACGTCCGCGTCCGCCCCGACCCCCACCCGCCAGACCTTGCCGCCGAGTCTCGCGGCGACGCGCCGCGCCCCGGTGTCGTCTCCGCCCGCGATCACGCGGCGCGCGCCATCCGCGAATTGCACGAACGCGTCTTCCAGCGCGGCGATCGTGCCGTAGCACTCGAGGTGGTCGGCCTCCACGTTCGTCACGACCGCCACCGTCGGCGCGAGCGACAGGAACGCCCGGTCGAATTCGTCCGCCTCGACCACGTACAGGTCCGTCCCGCCGACCCGCGCATTCCCGCCCCACCCTGCGACACGGCCGCCGACGAGTCCCGTGGGATTTCGTCCGGCGGCCGTGAGCGCTTCCGTCACCATCACCGTGGTGGTGGTCTTGCCGTGCGTGCCGGCGACCGCCACCAGCGTCCCCCCGGCCACCGCTTGACCCAGGGCATCGGCCCGCCGAATGACCGGGATCCTCAACTCCCGGGCTCGTTTGAGCTCCGGGTGGTCCTGGCTGACCGCCGCTGTCACCACGACCGCCTGCACGCCCTCGAGGTGCCGGGGATCGTGACCCTGCCAAACTTCGACCCCCGAAGCCGCCAGATCGGCGGCTCCCGAAGGATCAGTATCGCAACCAGTTACCCGCACCCCCCTTTGCCTGGCCACCGTCGCCAGAGCACTCATCCCCGCACCGCCGATGCCCATGAAGTGCACCGGGCGGGGATCTGCGGGTCTAAACAAGGTCATTAGTGGCGGGCTAATATAGCGAGACTACTACACTTGCGAAAGAGTATTCGAGCGAATTACCCGAGTGTCAGAATCTGCGACACCACCTCCTGGGCCGCGTTGGGGCGTCCCCGACGACGGGCCTGGGCCGCCAGCGTCGTGAGCCGCGATCGGTCGGCGAAGAGATCCGTGATCACGCGCGCCAGCGACGCCGGCGAGAGGTCCCGCTCGGCGAGCAGCACCGCTGCCCCGCCCTCGGCGAGCGCTCGCGCGTTGTGAGTCTGGTGGTCGGCCGCCGCGGTGGGCAGCGGCACGAGCACACTCGCCTTCCCCCACGCGCACAGCTCGGCGACGGTCATCGCGCCAGCGCGGCAGACGACGAGGTCCGCGGCGCGGTATGGGTCGGTCATCGGATCGAAAAACCCGCGCACCAGGACCCGCCCCGGCCGCGTGTGCGCCGCAAACTGCGCGGCATGACCGGTCCCCGTGCCCCACACCACGTTGACGTCCTTGAGCAGGCCGTGCTCGACGATGCCCGCGAGCGCGTAGTTCAGCGCCCGGGCTCCCTGACTGCCACCGAAGCACAGGACTGTCGGCCGCCCCGGAGAGAGCCCCAACCGCTCGAGGGCCGCGTCCCGGTCGCCGGGGTCGGGAGGCCGGATGGGATTCCCGAGCGTGAAGACCGTCGTGCCGGGCCCGGGGCGCAGGCGGCCCTGCGCTTCGGGAAATCCGAGGTGGATCTGCCGCGCGCGGCGCGCGAGCCAGCGGGTGGCGAGGCCGGGGCGCGCGTCCTGCTCCTGGAGCACTGTCGGAATCCCCGCGCGTTGAGCGCACCACACCACCGGCCCCGACGCGTACCCCCCCGTGCCGACGACGACCGTGGGTCGTTCCTCTGCAAGCACGCGGCGGACGCCGCGGATGATGCGCCAGGCGAGGACCGGCCAGCGCAAGTTGCGCCACCACGTGCGCCGGTAGATCGGCTCGAACGGCAGCAAGTGGTGCCGGAACGGGGAGCGCGGCAGGATGTCCTTCTCGATGCCCCGCTCCGAACCCACCAGCACCGGCTCGACGTCCGGCCGCAGGCGCGCGAGCGTCTCGGCGAGCGCGAGGGCGGGCATGAGATGGCCCCCGGTCCCGCCCCCGGCGAACATCACTTTCACGACCGCTCCCGGGCCCGGCCGATGCTGACCAGCACGCCGGTCGCCACGAGGGCCACCAGCAGACTCGATCCCCCGTAAGAGAGGAACGGCAGGGTGACGCCGGTGGCGGGGAGCACGGCAAGACTGACACCGATGTGCAGCGCGGCGGTGACGCCGATCAGCGACGTGAGACCGACGGCGAGCAGCTGGCCGAAGGAATCGGGGGCGCTGCGCGCGATGCGGAAGCCGATCCACACGAACGTCGCGAAGCACAGCACCACGCCGAGGACGCCGAGGAAGCCGAACTCTTCGCCGATCGTGGAGAAGATGAAGTCGGAGTACGCGTAGGGGAGATACCCCAGTTTCTGCTGGCCCTGCCCGAACCCGACGCCGAGCAGCTGTCCCGAGCCGAGGCCGACGAGGGATTGCGTGACCTGCCAGCTCGCCTCTTCCGGCGCGGCCCCGGGATTCAGAAACGTGAGCACGCGGGCCACGCGGTACTGCGCGGCGGCGACGGCGCCGAACAGGAGCGGCAGGGCAGCGATCCCGAGGAGCAGGAAGTGGCCGATGCGGGCGCCTGCGGCGAACATGACGATCCCCACCAGCATCGCCACCAGCACCGCCATCGACAGATTCGGCTCGAGAAAGATGAGACCCGCGACGGGAGCGACGATCACGAGAAACGGCAGGATCCCGAGCTTGAAGGTGCGGATCTGCTCGCCCTTCTTGGCCGCGAGCGTCGCGGCCCACACGACGAGCGCGAACTTGGCCAGCTCGGAGGGCTGCAGCGCCACGACCCCGAACGTCACCCAGCGCCGCGCCCCGTTGAGCGTCGGCGCGATGGGATGTGTGAACGGCAGCAGCGGGATCAGCAGCAACCCGGCGATGGCGGCCAGCAGCCGCCACGCCCAGCGCTGCCAGACGTGGTAGTCGAGCCGCGCCACCACGGTCGCCAGGATGGCGGCGACGAGGGCGGCCACGGCCTGGCGCACCGCAAGCCGCGCCCCCACGGTCCCACCCGCGGTGGTCACGAGGCTCGAGGCGCCATAGACCTCAGCCAACCCGAGGACGACGAGCACGGCCGCGATGACCGCCAGCAGGCGGGTCTCCCAGCGGCGGTCGTTCACATCGCCTCGACGAGTTTGCGGAACAGCGCTCCGCGCTCCTCGTAATTCTTGAACATGTCGTAGCTCGAGCACGCGGGGGAGAGCAGCACCGTGTCGCCCGGCCGCGCGGCGCGACGCGCGCGGGTGATGACGTCCGCGAACGTCGTGCCGCGCTCCAGCGTGACCCGCCCCTTCAGATCCTCTTCGACGAGCGGGCCCGCCTCGCCGAAGGCGATGACCAGCCGGCACCGCTCGGCGAGGAGCGGGGCGAGCCGCGTGTAGCGCTCGCCCTTGTGCCGGCCGCCGAGCAGCAGGACGAAGGGCCGGTCCATCGCGGCGACCGCCACGACCGTGGACGCGAGGTTCGTCGCTTTGGAGTCGTTGATCCAGCGGACGCCGCCCACCTCCCGGATGAACTCCAGGCGGTGCGGCAGGGCGCGAAACGATCGCAGCCCTTCCGCGATGCGGCTCGGCGGGATGCCGGCCTCGTGCACCGCGAGGGCGGCGGCGAGCGCGTTGGCGACGTTGTGCTCGCCCAACAGCTGCAGCTCCTCGCGCGCGATCAGGTCGGTGCCGCCCAGGCGCAGCCGCCGCTCCCGCGCGTCGTACCACCCCTCGGCGGGCCGGACGAGCGAGAAGCGCGACACGGTCCCCGCCGCGCCGGCGGCGAGCGCGAGCACGGCGGGGTCGTCCGCGTTCAGTACCCAGACGCTCTCGGCGGTGGCGTTGCGAAACAGCAGGCGCTTGTCGGCATAGTACGCGTCGACCGACGGATAGCGGTCGAGATGGTCCGGGGCCAGGTTCGTGAGCACGCCGATGTCCGGCGCGAGGTGCGGGCTGTCGTGCAGCTGGAAGGACGACACCTCGACCGCGAGCCACTGGTAGCGCTCGGCACCGAGCGCGACGTCGCTGAGCGGCAGGCCGATGTTCCCCGAGGCTTCCGCCTTGAGTCCCGCCACCCGCAGCAGATGCGCGATCAATGCGGTGGTGGTGGTCTTGCCGTTGGTGCCGGTGATGGCGATGCAGCGCACGCCCTGCGCGCGCGCGGCCCGGAAGCCCAGGTCGATCTCGGAAACGATCTCGCGGCCCGCCTCCCGCGCCGCCGCCAGCGGCGGGGCATCGGGCGGCACCCCCGGCGAGACGACCACGCCGGCGGCGGTGCGGATCTTCCCCAGGTCGTGCCGCCCCACCTCCACCTCGACGCCAGGGAGCGTGCGCAGCGCCAGCGCGGCCGCGCCGGCGTAGGGGTGGTCGGACGCGTCGCTCGCGTACACGCGCGCGCCCTCGCGGGCGAGGAGCCGGGCGGCGGCGACACCGCTGAGCCCCAGGCCGAGCACGGCGACGACGCCGTCCCGCCCCCGCCACGCGGCGGGGATCACCGCACTTTCAGCGTTGCCAGGGCGATCGCGGCGCACAGGAAGCCGAGGATATAGAAGCGCATCACCACCTGCGGCTCGGCCCAACCCAGCTTTTCGAAGTGGTGGTGCAGCGGCGCCATGCGGAAGACGCGGTGGGCGTCCGCGTACTCTTTGCCGCGGCGCCGTTTGTGCCAGCGATACACCCACACCTGGAGTATCACCGAGAGCGCCTCGGCGACGAAGACGCCACCGGCGATGAGCAGCAGGAACTCCGCCTTGAGCATGATGGCGACGGTCCCCAACGCGCCGCCGATGGCGAGCGAGCCGGTGTCGCCCATGAACACCTGCGCGGGATGCGCGTTGAACCAGAGGAAGCCCAGCGCCGCGCCCATCAACGCGCCGCAGAAGATGGCCAGCTCCCCCGCTCCAGGCAGGTAATAGACCAGCAGCCAGTTGGCAGCGTCGAAGCGGCCGAACAGGTAGGCGAAGATGGCGAACGACCCGGCGACGATCGCCGTGAGGCCGCTCGCGAGGCCGTCGAGCCCGTCGGTCAGGTTGACGGCGTTGGAGCTCCCGGTCACGACCACGGTCACGAACGGGAGATAGAGCCACCACGGCATGATCAGCAGGACGTACTTGAGCAGCGGCAACTGCGTGCTCGTCGGCGCGAGGCGCGGCGCGAGCGGGGCGAGCCACAGATAGACGCCGAGCGCGAGGCCGAAGGTCAGCTGCCCGACCAGCTTCCAGCGCGCCACCAGCCCCTGCGGCTTGCCGCGAACGATTTTCAGATAGTCGTCGACGAACCCGATGACACCCATCCACAGCGTCGCCACACATGCGACGATGACGAATCGCGTATCGAGCCGCGCCCACAACAGCGTGGGCACCACCGTTGAGAGAATGAGGATGAGCCCGCCCATCGTCGGCGTCCCGCGCTTCCCCTGGTGACTCGCCGGGCCCTCGGCGCGGATCACCTGCCCCACGCGCAGGGTCCGCAGGCGGTTGATGATCCACGGGCCGATCACAAACGCGAAGAGCAGCGCCGTGACCGTCGCTCCCGCCGCGCGGAACGTGATGTAGTTGAAGAGATTGAAGATGATGTGCTGCTTCGCGAGCGGCGTCAGCAGGTGATAGAGCACGTCCGTCCCCCCGAGCCCCTAGGGCAAGTGCGCCAGCACGCGCTCCAGCGCGACGCCGCGCGACGCCTTGAGCAGCACGACCTCGTTCCCGTGCAGCCGCGCCCGCAGCGCGGCCCCCAAGGCTTCGGCATCCGGCGCCGCGAGCAGGCGAGGCCCGAGCGTCGCGGCGTGCCGCGCGAACGCCGGTCCGAACTCCCCCACCGCCGCCACGAGCGCCGGAGCGGGCCGCACGGCCATCACGGCGTCCGCCACGTCCGCGTGTAATCTTGCACTCTCGGCTCCCAACTCCAACATCGACCCCACCACGACGGCCAGGGGACGGCGATGCCGCGCCGCGTACGCCGCCGCAAAGTCGAGCGCCGCGCGCATCGAGGAGGGATTGGCATTGTAGGTGTCGTCGATCACGGTCAGGCCGTCGAGCTGCACCAGACTCCCCCGCCCCGCCGGCAGCGTGACCGCCGCCAGCCGGTCGGCGGCCGCGGCGGCGTCCACCCCCGCCTGTCCCGCGACCGCGAGCGCGATCATCGCGTTGTCAACCTGATGCAGGCCGACGACCGGAAGCGTGAAGGTGTGACCCCGCCACCGCACGACCGCCCGGCCCGCATCGTCCAGCTCCGCCGCTTCGGGGCCGACCTCGGCCGTCGGTGCCCGCCCCGCCACGATCGTGCGCGTGCGCCGCCGCGCTTCCGCGGCGAGCTCGGGAGGGTCGGTTCCCACCACGGCGACCGGCACGCCGTCGAGCAGCGCCAGCTTCTCACGCATCACGCCGGCGAGCGAGCCGAACCCCTCGACGTGCGCGTATCCGACGTTGGTGATCACCGCAATGGTGGGCTCGATGATCGCCCGGAGCGTCGCGATCTCGCCGGGCACGCTGGCGCCCGCCTCGACGACGAGCGCGTCGGCGTCGGCCGGCGCGGCGAGGATCGTGAGCGGCACGCCGACAAGGTTGTTGAGGTTGCCCGTGGTGGCGTGCACCCGCCAACGCGCGCCGAGCGCCGCGCGGATCATCTCCTTGGCGCTGGTCTTGCCGCTCGAGCCGGTGATCGCGACGACGGGCGCCCCGGCGGGCAGCGCCCGCCGCCGCGCGCGGGCCAGGAGCCCCAGCGCCGCGAGCGTGTCGTCGACTTCGAAGAACGGCAGGCCGGGCTGCCGTGGCGTGCCGCGCCGTACCACCGCGGCCGTCGCCCCGCGCGCCTCCGCGTCCTTCAGGAAGTTGTGCGCGTCGAAGCGGTCGCCTTTCAGGGCGACGAACAAGGTGCCGGGTGCCAGGTGTCGCGTGTCGGTCGACACGCTCGTGAAAACAAGTGTGCCAGGCGATTTCACGCCGAGTGCCGCCGCAACGGCATCGGCGCTCCACTGGGAAGGCGGTCCGACCGTCCGACTGTCCGACTGTCCGACGCTCATGTCGCGCCCAGCTCCCGCACGATCTCACGCTCGTCGAAATGCTGTTTCTCGGTACCGATGATCTGATACGTCTCGTGTCCCTTGCCGGCGAGGAGGATCGTGTCTTGCGCGCGGGCGAGCCCCAACGCGAGGGCGATGGCGCGGCGCCGATCTGGCTCGCGGTGGTGCGGCTTGGCGCGCATCCCCGCTTCGACCTCGTCAAGAATACGCTCGGGATCCTCCGTCCGCGGATTGTCGGAGGTAACGATGGCGACGTCGGCCAGGCGCACCGCGATCTCGCCCATGGGGGCGCGCTTGCCGCGGTCGCGGTCGCCGCCGGCGCCGAACACCACGATGACGCGTCCTAGCGTGAACGCGCGGACGGTCTCGAGCGCGCGCTCCAGGGCGTCCGGCTTGTGCGAATAGTCCCGCAGGATCGTGAAGGGCCGGCTGGCGATGCGCTCCATGCGGCCCGGGACCTGCGGCGCGCCGCACAGGCGCCGCGCGACCTCGGCCGGCGGCGCGCCGAGGGCGATCGCGCACCCGGCCACGCCGAGGGCGTTGGCGACGTTGAAGCGGCCAGGGAGCGGCAGGGTCACGGGCCAGCGGCCCGATGCCGTGCACAGCACGAAGGTCGAGCCGGCGGGCGAGGCCACGATCGCCTCCGCCCACACGTCGGCACTGTCCCGCTCGCTGAAGCGCACGCGGCGATGCCCGTTCGGGAGGTCGGCCCAGGCGGGGTCGTCGGCGTTGACGACCGCGATGCCGTCCGGGGCGAGATACGCGACGAGCTTCGCCTTGGCGGCGAGATAGGCCGCGAGCGTCTGGTGATAGTCGAGATGATCGCGGGAGAGATTGGTGAAAATCCCCGCGCGGAACACGAGCCCGTCGACGCGTCCCTGGTCGAGGCTGTGGGACGAGACCTCCATCGCCGCGCCTCTGGCACCGCTCGCGACCAGCGCGGCGAGCGTGGCCTGGAGGTCGATGGGCCCCGGGGTCGTGAGGTTCCCGGCCTCGCTCTCGACCGGCGCGCCGGCGGCGTCGAATGCGCCCAGGGTGCCGATCGCCCCCGTGGGCCACAACGCGCCGAGCACGTGGCGGGCGAGCACGACCGTGGTGGTCTTGCCGCTCGTGCCGGTCACCCCGACGAGCTGCAGTCGAGCGGCGGGGTGGTCGAAAAACGTGGCCGCGGCGAGGGCGGCGGCACGCCGCCCGTCCTTGACGAGAATCTGCGGCAGCCGCGCGTCCACCTCGCGCTCGACGAGCGCGGCGGCCGCGCCGCGCCGCGCCGCCTCCGCCACGAAGCGGTGCCCGTCCTCCGCCACGCCGCGCACGGCGCAGAACAGCGTGCCGGGGGTCAGGTGTCGGGTGTCAGAACTGATCCCAGTGATGTCGGGAAGGGGCACGGGCGCGCGGACGAGCTGACCGCCCGTCCGCAGGGCCTCGACGATCGCGGCCAGCCGGCTCACGGGGCCGGCCGCGTGCCGAACAACGTGACGGTCGTGCCCGCGGCGGCCGAATCACCCGCCGCCGGCCAGGTGTGGTGCGTGACGCCGAAGCCCTTGAGCACCACGCGGAACCCGCGGCGATGCAGCGCGCGCACCGCTTCGCGCAGCGGCAGCCCCGTCACGTCGGGCACGGCGCGCCGCGCCGCGAGAGTTCCGCGAGCGCTGTCCGGGGGCAGCGGCCACGGCAGCACGGCGGGTGCGCCCGCTTCTTCTTCAGCCGGCTGAGGGGGACCCGCCGGTGTCGCGAGCGCGACCGGCGCGCCGCCTGCGTCGGTGAGGCTGGCGCGATCCAGCGCCACCTGCCGCGCGGCGAGCGCCTGCTGCAGCATCGCACGCGTCACGGGCGCCGCGGTGTGGGCGGCGAAATAGGAGCCTTTGCGCGGGTTGTCGATCTTCACCACCACGACAAGCTGAGGATGATCCGCAGGGAACAGCGCGGCGAACGAGGCGGTGTACTCGCCCGGCGCGTAGCGGCCGCCCACCACGCGCCGCGCCGTGCCGGTTTTGGCGGCGATCTGGAACGTGGCGAGGGTGCCCTCCTCACCCGTGCCGCGCTGCGCGGCGCCGTGGAGCAGCTCGCGCAGACGCCGCGCCACGTCCGCTGTCACCACGCGGCGCACCGGCGCGGGCCGATGCCGGTACAGCATGTCGCCGGCCGGGGAGCGGACCTCCTTGAGGAGCGTAGGCTCGAGCAGCACGCCGTCGTTGGCGATTGCGCCATAGGCGGCCGCGAGCTGCAGGGGCGTCACCGACAGCTCGTAGCCGATCGCCAGGCTCGCGGCGCTGGGCCGGGTCCATTGCGCAGGCGGGCGCAGCCGGCCCGTCGCCTCGGACGGGAACTCGACACCCGTCGGCGCGCCGAAGCCGAAGTCGCGCAGCACACCGTACTGTTCCGCCGGCTCCAGCCGCCGCGCGAACTTCACCAGCGCGATGTTGCTCGAGACGCGGATCGCGTCGGCCAGCGTCAGCGAGGGCAGCGGTTCTTCGTCGACGATGGTGCGGTCGAGCAGCTTCCAGCGGCCGCCTTCTCCCGAGACCCGCTCGCCGGGCTTCACGCGGTTCAGCGCCAAGAGGCCGGCGGCCGCGAAGATCTTCGCGACCGACCCGGGCTCGAAGGTGTCGGTGAAGGCGCTGGGACGCGCTGTGCCGTCGCGCCGGCGTGAGGCGACCGCCAGGAGCTCGCCCGTCGCGGGATCGAGCATCACCACGTCGCCGCCGTCGGCGTCCATGCGGCGCAGCGCCTCGTCGAGCGCGCGCTGGGCAATCTCCTGCAGCTCGGCGTCGAGCGTCAGCACCACGTCGTTCCCCGCCAGCGGCCCGGCGATGACCCGCGCGGGCGAGACGTACTCGCGGCCGGCGCGGTCCTTGAGCACCACGGCCGAGCCGGGGACGCCCGCGATCAGGCTGTCGAGCGTGCGCTCCAGCCCCGACGCGCCCCGGCCGTCGTCGTCAACGCGCCCGATGACGGCGCCGGCAAGTCCTGGAGACGGATAGAAGCGGTTCAGCACCGGCTCCAGGTGCACGCCGCGCCGCGCGCGGATCGGCTCGACCGTCGCGGCGCCGTACGGCCCGCCGAAGTAGGCGTACCGCTGCCGCAGGGCGCGCCGGACGTCGACCGGCGCCAGTCGCAGCGCCCGCGCGATCGCCTCCACGTCCCCCGCGGGGTCCTTGAGCTCGTTGGGGGCGATGCCGACG
>WNFW01000462.1_pt1 | contig 30047 bp, 25 predicted proteins | sample 5400131 | NCBI WGS metagenome assembly WNFW01 (sample SAMN13153362, study PRJNA577476) | soil metagenome | isolation source: 20 cm soil or saprolite under grassland replicate 1 | place: USA:California | collected 2016-06-15 | reverse complement strand
GACTGGGGAAGTGGTGCATGCGCTGGACGGTGTCTCCCTGGAAGCAGCCCATGGCACCCTGACAGCACTGGTTGGGCCCGACGGCGCCGGCAAGACGACGTTGATCCGTTTGGCCGCCGGACTCATGTCAGCCGATGGCGGCGAGTTGAAGATCTTGGGCGTCGATGTCTCCGCTGATCCCCAGCAAGTTCAAGATCGCATCGGATACATGCCGCAGAAGTTTGGTTTGTATGAAGACCTGACGGTCCAGGAGAATCTCGATCTCTATGCTGATTTGCATGGTGTTACGGACAACGAACGGCGCCAGCGATATCCGCGGCTCATGGAGATGACGGCGCTCGGTCCGTTCACCGACCGATTGGCCGGGCGTTTATCGGGCGGGATGAAACAGAAGCTGGGGCTCGCTTGTACCTTGGTTCGATCACCGGAGTTGTTGCTGCTGGATGAACCCACGGTAGGTGTCGACCCGCTTTCGCGTCGCGAGCTATGGGAGATCATTTTACAACTAGTCAACCATCAAGGTCTGACGGTGCTTCTCAGCACGTCCTATTTAGATGAAGCTGAGCGATGTGGCCACGCGGTTGTCTTGCACCAGGGAAAGGTGCTGGCGCAGGGCCGACCCGCAGAGGTAAGCGGATTGGCCAAGGGACGGACGTATGTCGCCACGCCACCCGCAGGGCAAAAGGCCCGCGGCTTTCAGGCACGATTGCTGGACGAGGCGAGCGTGCTGGACGCGCTGCCGGAAGGTGGCCGCGTGCGGTTCGTACGAGCTGTCGATACCGATGGTAAGGCTGCTGCAACCATAGATGCACTCGATGGTACCGCCATCGATGCAATAGAGCCGCGATTTGAAGACGGATTCATGGTCTTGTTGCAGCGAACAACATCGGAGCGGCAGCTCGCGGGAGGCATGACGCTCGAACGGTCACTCGAGAAGGAAGGCGACGGCGCGATCGTTCAGGTGCGCGATCTGGTGCGGTGTTTTGGCGACTTCACGGCGGTCGATCACGTCAGCTTCGAAGTTCGCCGGGGCGAAATCTTCGGCTTGCTCGGGCCCAATGGCGCGGGTAAAACCACAACCTTTCGCATGCTCTGCGGTCTTCTCCCCGCCACCAGTGGAACCTTGCGCGTGGCGGGCGTCGATCTCCGGTACGCGCGCGCGTCGGCCCGACAACGAATCGGCTACGTGGCCCAAAAATTTTCGCTCTACGGCCAGTTGTCGGTTGCTGAGAATCTCGATTTCTTCGCCAGCGCCTATAATTTACGCGGCGCAAGAAAACGCGAGCGCATCAGTTGGGCTGTGCAACAGTTCGAGCTCGGCCCGTTGGCCGAGTTGGCTAGCGGGCAGTTGCCCGGCGGGTACAAGCAACGACTGGCGATGGCGGCAGCGCTGCTGCACGAGCCGGAGACGCTTTTTCTTGACGAGCCGACCAGCGGCGTCGATCCGCTCGCTCGGCGGGAGTTTTGGCGGCGCATCACCGCCCTGGCTGAGCAGGGCGTGACCGTGATCGTCACCACCCATTTTATGGAAGAGGCGGAGTATTGCGACCGAGTGGTGATCATGGACGCGGGGCGGGTATTGGCCCAAGGCACGCCGGCTGAGGTGCGCCGCGGCGCATATCATGAGGGGGAGCGCGAGCCGACCATGGAGGACGCATTCATCAAGATCGTCGAGGAGGCGCGCGAGAGAGATTCCAGCCGATCGGCGGAAGGAGGAGCAGCCGCGTGACCAACGCGTACGAACCAGAGCACCGCCGGTTTTCCGCTAAGGGGCGACGTGTGTGGTCGCTCGTGCGCAAAGAGTCGCATCAGGTGGTGCGCGATCCGAGCAGCATCGCGCTTGGCATCGTGCTGCCCGTGGTATTGATTCTGCTGTTCGGCTACGGACTGTCCCTCGACGTGACGAATGCGCCGGTCGCGGTAGTCTTGGAAGATCCGTCGCCGGACGCGATGGAATTGGCTGCCAGTTTTCAGCTCTCTCACTATTTCGACGCGCAGCTTTTGACGTCGATGCCGCGCGCCCAGCAACTCATGCTAGCCCGAAAAGTCGATGCGATCGTGCGCATCCGTCCTGATTTTAGCCGGCAATTAAGTCGCGGCGACGCCGAAGTACAGATCCTCGTCCACGGAACGGATGCCAACCATGCGCGGATCATCCAGAGCTATGCTCAGGGAGCCGTCGGACAGTGGGCTGCGCGTCGTTCTGCCGAGGGGAAGGAAATATTAACCGGCCCGGTGACGGTGCAAAGCCGCCTCTGGTTCAACGAGGCCAACGAGAGTCGCTATTTCCTGGTTCCGGGCTTGATCGTCTTAATCATGACCCTCATCGGCGCGTTTCTTACATCGCTGGTAGTGGCGCGAGAGTGGGAACGCGGGACCATGGAGGCTCTGTTCGTGACGCCGGTCCGGCCCGACGAGATTTTGCTCGGCAAAACCATCCCATACTTCGTGCTCGGTCTGATCGGGCTCGTGTTGTGCTTGCTCGCCGCCAAATTTCTTTTCCACGTCCCGTTCCGCGGGTCGGTGATCGTACTGAGCGGCGCGTCGATGCTTTACCTGTTGGTGGCGCTGGCCATCGGGCTTTTGATCTCATCGGCAATCAAGAGCCAGTTCGTCGCCAGCCAGATTGCCCTTCTGGTTACATTTCTGCCCGCGGTGATGCTCTCGGGATTTCTTTTCGATTTGCACAGCATGCCGGCCGTGGTCCGCGTCATTACCTACGCTTTGCCGGCCCGGTACTATGTGACTTTGCTTCAGACCATCTTTCTGGCAGGCGACATCTGGACTGTCATTCTTCCGAATGCGGCGGTGCTGGCCGGGATGGCCGTGCTGTTTTTAATTCTGACTCGAAGAGTGACTCAGAAGAAACTGGCTTGAGGCGCGCTATGTTTGACGCGATCCTTCGTATTCTCGCACTCACTCGCAAAGAGCTGCTGGCGATCCTCAAGGATCCGCGCAGCCGCTTCAGCCTTTTAATTCCCCCCATACTGCAGTGTCTCATCTACGGATACGTCGCGACTTACGACTTGAACGACGTTCCGTACGCGGTGCTCGATCAGGACCGCAGCGCTGCCTCACAGGAGCTGCTCGCCGGCTTGGACGGCTCCGGAGTGTTTCGCCGTGTCGCTAACCTCGGGCGAGCGGCGGATATAAAAAACATGATCAATGAGCAGCGCGTCTTGCTCGTCATTCAAATCGATCAGGATTTCGAGCGGCGACTGCTTTCGGGCAGTCAGGTCAATGTGCAGGTGATCGCGGACGGCCGGAACTCCAACACTGCCGGCACGGCCATGGGCTACATCAACGCCATTGTCGAGGCATTCAACGCCAACTGGCGGACTGGACACGGTCAAGGAAACCCGCCGATCCGGCTTTCTACACGCGCTTGGTACAACCCGAATTTAGAAACTCGCTGGCATATGATTCCGGCGTTGATCGGCACCTTGACCTTGTTGCAGACGCTCTTACTGACGGGCCTGTCGGTAGCGCGCGAGCGCGAGCAGGGAACCTTCGATCAGTTGCTCGTGACGCCGTTTCGCCCAGCTGAAATTATGGCCGGCAAGGCGCTGCCGTCGATGCTCGTCGGTATTGTGCAGGCGACGCTGGTCTTGCTGGTGGCACAGCTTTGGTTTCGCATCCCGTTCGCTGGATCGTTCTTCACCCTTTACGCCGGACTGAGCCTATTTGTTTTGGCGGCGATTGGGATCGGGCTCTTGTTGTCGTCAGTAGCGGCGACCATGCAGCAAGCGATGCTCTTCTCGTTTTTGCTCATCATGCCGTTCTCGCTTCTGTCCGGTCTCACCACGCCGATCAGCAGCATGCCGGCAATTCTTCAGTATCTCACGTACATCAACCCATTGCGCTACGCCATCGACATCGCGCATCGGGTCTATCTCGAGGGAGCGGGGCTCGGCTTGTTGATACCGGAACTGTTGCCGCTTGCGATCATCGCCGCTGTCACACTGCCGATCGCGTCCTGGATGTTCCGCCACCGCCTCGCATAGGACGGATTGATCTTTAGCCGACGGAACGAAAGAAAAACTTCGAGGCGTAGCAATTCGTTTCTACTGTCCTGATTGAAAATTGGCCGCGTTTGCCCCGGGCTAGGGCCGCGGCCGTGACGGGAATCTTGGCGCTCAATACTAAGGAATCTTGTAGCCCATTTCTTTCGCGACCTCGGTCGCCAATCGGTCGTCGGCAAGATCGGTGAAAGAAATTTTCCGGTCGGTGAATCGGCCCTGCGATTGGAGAGATCGGACCAGGTTGTCCATCCCCGCGCGATTGGGAATTCCCGTCGGGCTTAAGGTCGTCAAAAACGTATCATATGTTTCCGCGGCAGCTTCCCTATCCATTTTTAGAAGACGGACGATCAGATCGACTGTCTTTGCCTTCGATTTTCTTATCTCGTCTTTGGCGGACTGGAGGGAGTGGATGACTTTTTTTGTTTCCGCAGACTTGGTCTGAATAGTTTTCACGAGCGCCGTCAATCCGCCGCCCGGCATCTCCACCATGGATCCAACGTCCAGCAGTTTATTGAAGCCCTTCTTGTAAGCGGTAAACGTTACGGGTGGAGAGACGAGCGCGCCTTCAACAAATCCCGATTCGAGCGAGTAGAGTAGCTGGTTCTGTTGTCCGGGTATCGCTACCATCACATAGTCCTTTGCATTGCCGCCGGACTTTTCCAGCGCCACCACCAGGGCGACATGATTCGTGCCGCCCACTCCTCCCGAAACCGCGATTTTCTTACCCTTCAAGTCTTCCAATGTTTTGAACTGCGGGCGAGCCATCAACCAGTAGGAAATTCTGTCCGATGAGAACCAGATCGCCCTCGAAGGGAGCCCGCTCAGAGTCGCGCTGACCGACGCCGGGCCGACGCCGGCGATATAATCGATATCACCCGTAGACAGAGCCGACGGCGCAAGCGAAGCCGCCATGATGATAATTTCCACGTCCATGCCGCTAGCATTAAAAATTCCCCAATCACGGGCTGCCAAGAGTGGCAATGCCGTGATCGTAAGGCCGGCGTTGGATATTCTAATTTTCGATCGGCGCTCCTGAGCGGCAGCGCTGAAGCTCAATGTGCTGATAAGTACAAGAGCAACGACGAGTTGTGCGACCGGCAATCGTCTTTGAATTCTCCAAATCATAGGCTTCCCTCAATGAGAGCTCATTGAATCTTGTATCCCATTTCTCTCGCCACTTCAGTTGCGAGTCGATCGTCGGCGATATCGCTGAAGGAGACTTTGCGATCGACGAACCGACCTTGGGACTGGATTGCCTTGACGAGAATTTCCATGCCCGTGCGGCTCGGAATTCCGCTCGGGCTCAACGTAGTCAGGAACTGATCGTAGGTTTCATTGGCGGCTTCTTTGTCCATTTTCAAAATCCGCACGATGAGATCGACGGTCTTTGTCTTCGATTTGCGTATCTCATCTTTGGCGACCTGGAGCGACCGAATCACCCGCTTGGTTTCGGCGGGCCGCTCCTGAATCGTTTTCGCCAGGGCGGTCAGGCCGCCCCCGGGCATTTCCACCGTCGCCCCGATGTCCAGGAGTTTGTTGTATCCTTTCTTCTGCGCGCCCAATGTCACAGGGGGAGAGAGAATTGCAGCATCGACGTATCCAGATTCCAGTGAATAAAGGAGCTGAATTTGCTGTCCCGGTATAGACACCAAGACAAAATCCTTCGGGTTGACGCCGAGCTTTTCGAGGGTCATGAGGTAGGCGACATGGATCGTGCCACCCAAGCCGGTAATCGCTATCTTTTTGGATTTTAAGCTTTCCAGGGTTTTGAATTGCGGCCGGGACATGAGCCAGTAGGAAATTTTGTCAGACGAAAACCAGATCGCGCGGGTAGGAAAACCACTCAACGTGGCGTTTACCGACGCGGGACCCACTCCGGCCTGGTAATCAATATCCCCCTGAATCAGCGCCGGCGGCACCAGCGCCGAGTTCATAAGAATGATTTCCACGTCGAGGCCATTGGCCGGGAAGATTCCCCAATCGCGGGCCGCCAAAAGCGGCAGCGCGGTTATTGTGAAAGCCGCATTGGAAATCCGTGTCTTTACACGCCGCTCTTGCGCGAGACTGAATCGTGGCAAAGCTATTGCTAGCCCAAGCACCACTACCCAATGCAGCATTGAAGAACTAAACCGTCCTAATTGTTTTGCCATTCTTTTTGCTCCTCGCGTCTCTGGTCTCCCGGAGTCTTGATAAGCCTTCTTACGCCAGATCACCATTGCTTGACAACATTTCCGTTCCTTGAAACTATCGCGCCTAAGTTGTCGTAACCAGAGACTCCACCAAATGAACCCAATGACGCTGCCGCGTAGCTCTGCACGAACTAACGTTGATCCCATCACGCTCGAAGTGATTCGCCACGGCATTATTTCTATCTGCGATCAGATCGACGCCAATATGACCCGCACGGCGTTTAGCCCGTATATTTATGAGTACAAGGATTACGCGGTGGGTTTCGTCGGCGTCGATGCGCAGTTATTAGCGCAGTGCACCGGCGGCATGCCGGTCTTCGTTGCCGATTCGGTCGGCATGGCGGTGCGCGACGGTTTGGAGACCTACGGCCGGGAAAATTTCCACAAAAGCGACGTAGTCGTCTGCAATCACGCGGCGGTTCAGGGGCAGCATCTCAACAACACGGTCATGTACACGCCGGTCTTTGCCGGTGCCAATGGCGATGAGCTGATCGGCTTTTTCGCCGTCAACTGCCATTGGATCGATATCGGCGGCTCGGCTATCGGCTCGGTGTCCTATTCGTCCACAGATATTTTCATGGAAGGGCTGCAGCTTCGCTCGATCAAGCTCTGGTCGAAGGGCGAGCCCATCGAAGAGGTCTACCGGATCATCGAGAACAACACGCGCTTTCCGTTGGAATTGCTCGGCGATATCGAGGCGCAGCTCGGTGGCTGTCTCTTGGGCCGCGATCTCACCCAAGCGATGGCCGACAAGTACGGCACCGTTGTGTTTCTCGGCGCGCTCGACATGATTCTCGATCAATGCGCAGCGGCCACGCGCGAGAAGATTCGCGCGATACCCGACGGCGTCTATCAACACGAAGCTTTCCTAGACGACGATGGCGTGCGCGATGAAAACATTCCGATCAAAGTGAAAGTCATCGTTGCCGGCGACGAGATGACCATCGATTTTTCCGAGATTTCGGACCAGGTTAAGGGTTGCATCAACTCGGGCTACTACGGCGGCGGGCGCACCTGCGCGCGTGTCGCGTTTAAGTACCTGATCGCGACGGACGAGCCGGCCAACGAGGGAACTTTTCGGCCGCTCAAGATGATTCTTCCGGAAGGCAAGTTGTTGAGCGCCGAGCCGACAGCGGCGATGGGGCTCTACAGCATTCCATTTCCGACGGTCATCGACTGTATCATTAAAGCCCTGGAGCCGGCGCTGCCGCAGCGCGTCACCGGCGCTCATTTCGGCACCTTTTCATCGCTAAGTTTTTCCGGCAAACGCATCGATACGGGCGCGCCGTTTAAAGCTAACGACAGCGGCCATGGCGGGTGGGGGGCTTGCGCGACGCATGACGGCGCCGGGCCATTTCGCACCATGGCGCACGGCGACACGCGGTTGATCCCGATCGAGCTGCAGGAGTCGATGTATCCGTACCGCGTCGAAGAATTTTGTTTGCGGCAAGATTCAGGCGGTCCCGGGAAATGGCGTGGCGGCTTGGGATTCGATAAACAGTATGTCCTGCTCGCGCCCTGCGAACTGTGGGCGAACTTCGATCGCATCGGCTGCCCACCTTGGGGTGTGCAAGGGGCGAAGGCGGCGAAGGCGGGTCAAGTGCTGATCTTCAAGGACGGGAAACAGGAAGCCAAGCTGCTCTACAAAACCGAAAATTGTCCATTGCAGGCTGGCGATCGCGTGCGCATGGCGACCGGTGGCGGCGGCGGCTATGGTTCTCCCAGCGAGCGACCGGTAGAGCTCGTTCAACGCGACGTAATTCGCGGCTTCGTCTCCTTGGAAAGCGCTCGCGATGATTACGGCGTGGTGATCGAAGCGGACGGAAGGGCATCCAGGGTCAAGGATTAAGGATGAAGGCAGAAGGATGAAACCCATTATTTGTTGCCGCGGCAGCCATTACTCCAGCACTCCATTACTCCATTTTTTCATCCGGCGTCCTTTATAATTCATCCATTTTAAGCGGAGCGTGCAATGGCTTACGCAGTCGCCGTCGATATCGGCGGCACCTTCACCGATCTCGTCGCCTTCGATCATGACACCCAGAAGGTGATCTACGCGAAGAGCCCGACCACTTACGATAATCTCGTGGAGGGAATTCTCGATTGTTTTGAGAAGGCTAAAGTGATCCCCGGTGAATCCAATCTTGTCAACCACGGAACCACGTTGGTGATCAATTCGTTCATCCAGCGCCGCGGCGCCAAGACGGCATTGGTTACCAGCGCGGGCTTCCGTGACATTCTCGAAATCGCGCGCGGCAATCGACCCGATCCGTTTGATCTTCACTATCAGCGCGATGAACCCTTGATCCCGCGGGAACTACGCCTCGAAGTGCCCGAGCGCATGGGCAGCAAAGGCGAAGTGGTTAGTCCTCTCGACATCCCGGCGCTGGAAAAGCTTGCGGAGAAGTTGAGGGAACTCGAGGTAGAGTCGGTGGCAATATTTTTCATGAACTCCTACATCAACCCAATCCATGAAGAAGCCGCCGCTGAAACGTTGAAGAAACTTCTCCCCGGAATCTACGTCACCTTCAGCACGGATCTCACCCACGAGTGGTACGAATATGAACGCTGCTCCACGGTAGCGGCCAACGCCTACATCGGACCGCAGGTCAGCACTTACATTCGCCGGCTGGACAGCGATCTCAAAAAGGAAGGTTTCGACGGTGCGCTCTTCATGATGGGTTCCAACGGCGGGTTGTTGTCCACTGAGCGAACCTGCCGTCAGCCCATCGGTCTCGTGGAATCCGGTCCCATCGGCGGCTGCATCGGCGCGAGCGCCTACGCCCAAGCGCTTGGGTTTAAGAATGTCGTCTCGTTCGACATGGGCGGCACGACGGCGAAATGCGCCCTGGTCGAGAACGGGCGCTTCTCGGTAAATTCGGTTTACTATGTTGGCGGCTACGTGCGCGGTTTCCCCATCAAATCTTCGGTCCTCGATATCGTCGAAGTGGGCTCGGGCGGCGGCTCCATCGCGTGGCTCGATGCGCAGAAGCGCGTCCATGTCGGTCCGCAAAGCGCCGGCTCCACGCCGGGGCCGGTTTCCTACGGTCGAGGTGGAATCGAGCCAACTATCACCGACGCCAATCTCGTCCTCGGGCGTCTGCACGCCGATCGCTTTCTCGGCGGCGAAATGAAGCTCAACGTGAACGCGGCTAGGCGCGCCATCGAACAGCGTATTGCGGAGCCGCTGGGATACGCCGGAGAGAGCGGCACGATCCAGATGGCCGACGGTATCATCTCTATCTCTATCGTCATTATGGCGGGAGCGATGCGGCGCATCTCCGTGGAGCATGGGCTGGACCCGCGCGATTTCGTGCTGTTCAGCTATGGCGGTGGTGGGCCGCTCCACGCTTGCGCGCTTGCGCACGAGCTCTCTATTCCGCGCATTGTGGTCCCACCGGAGCCCGGCAATTTCTCGGCCATCGGCATGCTGCTGGCCGACGCGCGGATCGATACGTCCAAGACTTTCGTTGATCTATTGGACGACAAATCAGTTCCGGTGATGGCAGAAATCTTCGGCGCGATGGAAAAAGACGCCACCGCCGCGTTAGCCGCGGAGTTCGGTATGAGCGAAGTTTTCTTCGAGCATTATGCCGAGATGCGTTATCGAGGTCAGCGGCACAACATCAAGGTCCCGGTATCGGGATTAAAAGACGTTGCGTCAATCCGCGCCGCGTTCGAACAGGATTACCAACGCCGCTATGGGCACGCCGACTCGAAAGCGCCGGCTGAATTCCAGGCGCTCCATCTTGCCGCCTTCGCGCGCCTCAAGCAGCCCGACATTGCGCGCTTACCGCGCGCGGCGGCAAAAGCGCAGCCCGCTCAAACACGCCGGATTTATATGGGTAACGCCGGCGGATGGGTTGACGCGCAAATTTTTAACCGCGACGCGCTGAAGCCGGGCTTCAGCGCGGCCGGGCCGGCAGTGATCGAAGAGTACGGCTCGACGACGGTCGTCTGGCCGGACGATCGCTTCGAGATCGGCGCGCTGCACGAGATCCACATTTACTGCGGCCGTAGGTAGGGGCGACCTCCTCTGGTCGCCCTCTTCGGGGCAGGCACGGGGGCTCGCCACTTACGGCACCGATCGTCTGCATCGCGGCGACGTGGTGATGTGCCATCACGCCGCGATTCAAGGCCAGCATCGATGCGCAAGATCGCGACGTTCCGCTTCGTTAAGCGAACATCGTTGAGAGTAGGTCCGTCAAATCTTGCGTATTTTGCAGAGCTGTCGTCCAGCTAAATCCCTTAACGGTCTGATGCAGGGATGCGGGAATTTCCCGTTGCGCTAAAGGCGCGGGGAATAGCGTGTCGGGGTCAATCTCACGACTAGGATTGATCAGCATAGCGCGCACAATAATGTTTTCCAACTCTCTGACGTTACCCGGCCAGGGATGGTCCATCAGAAGCCTTAGGGCGGTCGGCGAGATCCGCTTCGGTTCCAACCCGTTCAACTTAGTATGTTTATTGATGAAGTGGTTGACCAACAAAGGTATATCCTCTCTTCGCTGCCTCAATGGCGGAAGCACGATCGGTACGACATCAAGACGGTAGAAGAGGTCGTCGTCACGGAAATTCTTCCGGTCCACTTCTTTCTGAAGATCCTTATTGGTTGCAACGATGACTCGAACGTCGATTTTGATCGTCTGGTTGCTGCCCAAGGGTCGAATCTCGTTCTCCTGGAGAGCTCTCAACACTTTGGACTGAAAGGTCTTGCTGGTGTCGCCAATCTCATCGAGCAGGAGCGTTCCTTCATGAGCTTCCTCAAAGAGGCCCTTTTTATTGTGAATGGCACCAGTCAAAGCGCCGCGCACATGTCCGAAAAGTTCGCTCTCGAGCAGGGTCTCCGGCAGGGAGGCGCAATTGACGGCGACAAAGGAATGATTTCTCCGTTGGCTGTGATGGTGCAGCGCCTTGGCTATGAGCTCCTTGCCCGTGCCGGACTCCCCTTGAATCAGAATCGTGGCGTTGCTCTTTGCCACCATGCGGACCACACGGAAAATCGCCCGCATCGCTTTGCTCTGACCGATGATGGGCTGAAAGGCGAAGTTCAGCTCCAGCTGACTGCGCAGCCGTTCCACCTCGCGCGTCAGCCGATGCAGCTCGAGGGCTTTCTTGATCACGAGTTTGAGCTCTTCGATATCGAACGGCTTGACCAAGTAATCATAGGCTCCTTCCTTCACTGCTGCCACAGCCGAACGGCCCTTTCCAAAAGCGGTTAGGACAATAAACGGCAGGGTCGGGCTCACCAATTTCCCTTTTGCCAAAAGCTCCATCCCGTCCATTCCCGGCATTTTCAGATCCGTGACCACCAAGTCGAACCATTGTGTCTCGAGGAGCTTCAACGCCTCATCGCCCGAAGAGGCACATCGCACTTCGTATCCCTCATTATGCAGGATCCTTTCGAATAAGCCCCGAAGCTGTGCTTCGTCATCGACGACCAAAATGCGTTCATGAGACGGGTCCATTTACTCTTTCATCTCCGGAACGGGGAAATGAAGGTAGAAGGTAGTGCCTTCGCCGGGCCTGCTCTCCACACTGATTCTGCCCCGGTGGGCCTTCATGATGCGTTCACAAATGGAAAGTCCCAGTCCCATGCCTTTGCCTTTTTTCGTACTAAAAAAAGGACGAAAGATGTCAGGCAGAACCTCTGGACCGATGCCCGGGCCGGTATCGCAAATAGCAATTGTCAACTCAAACTGTGCTTCATCGTTGCCCGAATGATCTTTCGCCGCCACTCGATTCGCCGCCGCCCGAAAGGCCAGGGTGCCGCCGTCTGCCATGGCCTCGGCGGCATTAAAAGAGAGATTGATCAAAACCTGTCGCAACTGTTGGGGATCAGCGAAAATCGGCGGCAGGTCAGGCTCAAGATCGACGACCGTTTTTATATTAGACTTCTTACATTGAACCGACAGCAAGGAACTGGTCTTGTGGAGAGTTTCGCCGACGTCGACCGGGGTGAACGTAGCCTCCTTTGGACGAACGAAATCGAAAAGATCCAGCACGATCTTGCGGCAGCGCAGCGCCTCTTGTTCGATAGCAGTAATCGACTCGTATTGAGGATCGGAACGCTCCAGCCCCAAACGCATTTCTTGGGACAAACCCAGGATGATCGCCAGAGGGTTGTTGAACTCGTGCGCGAACGAAGCCGCGAGCTCGCCGAGCGTAACGAGCCGGTCCGAAATGATGAGTTGGCCTTCGAGCTGCTTCGCCAAGTTGCGAGATCGTTCCTCGCTTCGCCGCAGCTCGTCTTCGACTCGCTGCCGCTCGGCGATCTCGAAGCGCAAATCATCGTTGACTTTTGTCAAATCCGCGGTCCGCTCTTCGACCCGTTGTTCCAATTCATCGTGCGCTTTCCGCAGTTCCAACGACTGTTCTTTGAGCTGCTCGTAAAGCCGAGAATTGTAAATGGCCAAAGCCGCTTGACTACCGACGCCGGAGAGAAAGGCAATCTCTTGATCGCTAAATTCATGTTCCGCCTTCGTGTAAACGCATAAAAGCCCCAGCACTTCTCCTTTAGTCATGAGCGGAGCGGCGAGATATGAAACCAGATTGTTCCTGCGGTAAAAATCAGGCCGCCTGATGATCCGGGAGTCGGTTTGAATGTTACGTACGAACAGCGGCGCCTTGGTTCGGACCACCTCCTGCCCCAGAGCGCCGGGCGAACCCGGCTGGTAGTTTTTCCAATCTTCATCTTTGATATTACGACAGGCCAAATACTCAAGCCTTTTATCACGGTTGAACAATCTGACGGTACTCGCGATCGGATAGGGAAAGAATTGTTCGATTTTCTCGAGCAAAAAATCCAAGACCTGTTGCAGATCCAGAGTGGACATAATGGCGTCGTTGATGTCGCGCAGCGCAATAACGCGCCGGAGGCTTTGTTGAACGACATCCTCGGCCTTCTTACGTTCGGTGATATTGCGGACTAACCACAGCAGACGGACCAAACGGCCCTGCGCATCGCAAACCCTAAAGACACTGAGAGTCGCGGGAAACGGAGCACCGCCGTTGCGTCTTCGCAATATTTCCGTCTCCCACTCTCCGCTCAGATCATCCGTAAGCAATTTCGCCAGCAGGTCCCGAAACCGCTTATGGTCCCTATCGGCGATAAACGTGATCATGGGTTTATGGGCAAGATACTCCTGAAACACTCCGAGGATCTCCTTCGCCTGCCGATTGGCATCTTGGATGTTTCCCCAGGGATCGGTAACCAAATAGCCTGCGGGGGCGAAGTCGAACAGCTCGCGGTAGCGCCGGTGCTCAACCGCCGTTTCCTCCTGCGCCGCGGCTAATTCATCATTATACTGGCGCATTTCCTCGACGGACACCTGCAACTCTTCCAGGGAAATAGAAAGCTCTGCCAGCGCCTCTTCTAACAGCTCTCGTTGGGCGGGTGAAGCTTCGGCGCGCCTATAGAGATCTTGCAGACGCTCGCGCGCGGATTGCAGTTGCTGATGTAAGCGATTGTCTCCGGGCTCCATCGTTATTGCTCCTTCCATGGACAAGATGATCCCTGGAAGTTGTACCGGTGCGAGCGAGGTGGATTCGTGCTGCTGCGGTAGCTTTCATCTATCATGGCGATTTTTGGTTTCCAGTAGAATTTTGGTTCGAAAGCAATCCTGCTTCACATTCCCATCTCCTCCATGATCAACATGGCGCCCTGCGGCTCTCCTTTCGGGCCTCTAAAGGGAGTTATGGCGACGCGGCATTTGATGGACCTGCCGCGGCGGTTGAGGGCATCTAGGATCATTTCCTGCTTATCGATCTCCTGGGATAAGCAAGCTCGAATGGGTTCCCTCAACTGTCCAACCGGCAAGCCGATATCAAGATCCATCAAAGACTGGCCCTTAGTCTCCTCGGCTCTGAGACCCCAAAGATCCTCGGCCATATAATTCCAGATCAGCACGTTGTTATTGCGGTCCACCACCACCACTCCGCCGCGCAGGCTGGACAGGATCGAGTTCAAAAAGGCGTTCGAGTGGTTCAGTTCATCCGTCCTCTCACGCAGCTCTTCGTTAATCGTATTGAGCTCCTCATTGGTCGATTGCAGCTCTTCATTCATCGTTTCGAGCTCTTCGTTGGTGGACTGCAACTCTTCATTGGTGGTTTCGAGCTCTTCGTTGGTGGACTGCAACTCTTCATTGGTGGTTTCGAGCTCTTCGTTGGTGGACTGCAACTCCTCGTTGGCGGCCTGCAACTCTTCGTTGACTGTCTCCGCGTCTTGCCTGGCCCGCTGAATGTCGTCCTCCAATCCGTGGTACCGCGTGACGTCATTGAAGCTGATGCACACACCAATCGAGCCCCCATTATCTTGCAGCGGCGTGACCTCCACGTCGAGGTAGCGGGGGTCGCCGTTCTTGAATCGCTGTTCCACGTTGGCGGCTGTGATGACCTTGCGCTCGGCATTGGCCCGTTCGATCAGCGAGCGCAGTTCCACCGGCCGGTAGGAAAGCTCCAGGTCCTGGAACGGCCGCCCCAAGTCTCTGGAGTCGACGCTAAAGAGTTGTCTGGCCTGCTGGTTCGCCAGTACCAGATTGCCATTGGCATCAACGACGAGTTGAGCCGTCTGTCCGATATCGAAAGCGCTGTCGCGCAATCGCACGTGCCGGCTTACGTGATTATTAACTTCCGTCGTCGCGCCGGTTTGGTTGAAGATGAGTAGACGGTCGCGCATGGTGACCTGAGGTGATTTGGAGAAGATGCGGCACTTCAGCTCCACCGGAGTGAACAAAGAAGACTGAATGAGCAGCACCTCCGCCTTGCCGAGGAAAAGGAAACCGTCGGCGTTCAGCGCGTAATGAAACCGCGCGAGAATCTGTCCCTGGGTCTCCGCGTTGAAGTACATCAGAGTATTTCGGCACACGAGCAAATCCAGCCGCGACATGGGAGCATCCTGCACCAGATCGTGCCGACCGAAGATCACCGAGCGGCGCAGGTCCGAGTTGAACACGTACCGGCTACCGACGACGTCAAAATACTTCTGCCTAAATTCTTCCGGCACCGGCTGGATCTCTTTGGCGCCGTAACCAGCCTGCCGCGCCGTTGCGAGAGCGTCTTCGTCCACGTCCGTGGCGTAGATCTTGACCCGTTGACGAAATCCCTCCTTCCCTAACGCTTCCGCCATCAGCATGGCAATGGCATAGGCCTCTTCACCGGTGGCGCAGCCGGCGCTCCAGATCCGTATGGAGTCGTCGGCGCCTTTATTCTGGATAATGCGTGGAACGACGGAGCCAGCCAAAAAGTCCCAGGCCGGCTGGTCGCGAAAGAATGACGTGACGTTGATTAGAATAGTGTTGAAAAGAACATCAAACTCTTCGGGATGGACTTCGAGGTAATCGACGTAATCCGTGAAGCGATCGACATGCACCGTCTGCATGCGCTTGCTCATTCGCCGCATCAGACTGGGACGTTTATAACCGGTAAAATCGAAGCCACGGCTCTGCCGCAGGTACTCGAGCAAATGCTCGAATTTCGCGTCCTCTTTGGGTGGGCTCATGCGACATCACCTTTCAGAACCAAGGTTACAAGAGCCGAAGAGATCTCCTCCAACGGCAGGACAAAATCGGCGCTTCCGGTTTGCATCGCGGCGCCGGGCATGCCGAAAAATTCCGCGCTCCTCTCGTCCTGGACGATCACGGTTCCATCCATTTTCTTGATCGCCTTGACTCCCATCGAGCCATCGCTGCCCGTGCCGGTTAAGACGACGGCGATGGCTCGATCTTTAAAACTTGCCGCCACCGATTCAAACAATAGATCCGCCGAGGGACGCACGAAATGGACCAACTCCGACTGCGAGAGTGAGAGGGTGCCGTCCGGGTTAACCAGCAGGTGCCGATTGGGCGGAGCGATGTAAACTGTCCCTGGAGACAAATGGTCTCCCTCCTCGGCCTCTTTCACATGCAGCGGTGTTCGCCTGCTGAGAATGTCTGCCATGAGGCTCCGATGCCTGCGATCAAGATGTTGCACTACGACGATAGCCGCCGGAAACTCTCGAGGCAGTCCAGCCAGCACTTCGCTCAGTGCTCTCAATCCGCCGGCGGACGCCGCCAAAGCTATGAGGTCGTAGGCACCGTTGGAGAAGGTTTGCGAGGCGTTGAGCCCGTTCTTTGGGGCTTCTCCCATGGCGTTCCTGTTTGGCACTTTAGCTATTTCTGTTAGACAAAAAACTACCATATCCGCGGTCCAGTGCGCGGGTCAAGGGACATACTTTGCGAAATTTGAAATCAAAGCGCCACGACAAAACAGGGGCGAAAGTGGGTGAAGGAAATTAAGCTTTGGGGGAGGAACAATTATCAGCTCGCTGGAAATGAATGCAATAGTGAAGGGACGGGGTCTAAAACGGATTAGCCTTTATCGGGCGATTTATTATCAGACGATTTATTCCATCGCTCAGCGAGCCGCTCGTAGGATTTCTCCAATTCTTTCATTAGCGCATCCATTTTGGCTCTGGCTTCATTCCAGGTTTTCGCGCCTTCGGCTTTAATCTTCTCAAAATTTTGCTTCGCCGTGGCCATCTGCCTCTCGAATTCTTTTGAGGCTTCCTGAAACTTGAGCTTGGCCTTCTCTCCCGCCTTTTCGGCCTTAACTTTGAGCGTTCTCAGGCGTTCGCGGAGTTCGGCCAATTGTTTGTCAATGCTGTTCTGGTATTCCTCTTTTTGCGGGTCCTTACTTACCTGCTCTGAATCACCCGGTCTCACTTTTGCGGTGTCGGCCTGGGATTCTGCTGCATCAATGTAGGAATTGGAAATCAGCACGAAGGTGAATGACATCGTCAATATTAAGCTTTTCATAAGTGACATCCTTTTGTTCTATCGCGTCAATCCTAGCCGGCCGGATGGCTGAACTACGTCCCGGCCACGGCTGGTGCACAAAGAGCACCGGCTTCACGAGACAAACGGCGGCTCCAGTTGTTGTCTTGAGCGCTAAAACAAAGCTTCCGCAAGGATGAAGTGTTCCAGCACGAACAAGAGTAATATCAAACTCGCAGGAATCCAGACGGCCCAAAGGAGAACTTCCATTAGGAAACTACTTCTCCTGGATACGTGTAGAAGTGCCGTGTCCCGCGTATACAATGCAGTCGCGTCGCTGGGTTTCGGTTCCGCGCTCAGTAATTCTGCTGGAGCATTAGCCGGCTGTTCCGGATTTGCGGCGATTTCGTCCGCCATTTCGTCGCGCCTTTTTCAATCGGGTCTCAGCTCGCTGACGCAATGTGAATTGCGTAATTGCGTCAGCGAGACACAAACGGCTCATCACGTTTTCATCGCGGCGACAAAAAAGCTTGCAGTTGCAAATTATCGGGATTGGTAAACCGGCCTTCGACTCTCACGTAATCGCCTCGACGGAGACGCCGGAAGTTGTCGACATCGGCCGGCCTGGCATTGTAAGGGACCGACACCGTAACCATTCGGCCGGTCCGCGGTCGGACGTCGAAAACGCCGGTGTCGTACTCAATTCTCTCGACGGTTCCTTCTACGACATCGGATCTTGGCGGCAGCGGATCACGCCGCCCTCCTATGGGCCCGGTTCGAGCTTGGACAGGAGTTTCAATACGAATCGTCTCGATATCATCGCTGCGCCGCGGTCCGGTCCGGAAAGCTATGAGATCGCCCGATTCCAGCTGCTCGGGCGCATAACTCCAACCGTGATATACGACCCTCGTGTCAGTGCGGTCATATAGCAACACACGCCTGCCCCCGTTATCGGTCTGTACACGAACCTCCTGCTTCGCCGGGTCGACCTCGATCACCTCAGCGCGGATCTCCCCAGGTTGTAAGGCAGTGTCCTCGGTGACGGGCCCCCGGACTCTCCCAGATCGTACTTCGTCCAGGGTAGGTCGTGTCTCCAAAGCGCAGCCGGTTAGGGTGGCCAAGCCTAATGCGGCGGTGAATAGATAGACTAGTGGAGAACGGTTCAACGGAGCCATTGAAATCGCCCCCTCTCTAAATGGTCCTATTTAATCTAGTTATCTATTCAATGCGCTTACCCAAAGAATGTGCCAGACCAAAGTGGCCGAGATTGTTCTCGAAAACTCCTCAAATTGTTACAAATGCGTTTTTTAAATGGGCAAGCTGTAGGAAAATCTCCAACAACAGTCTACGGCCGTGACTGTAAAATGGGACAGCCTTAGCCGACGAGTAATCGAGGAAAAATAGTTTGGAAAATATTGGGATGAGGTATGGTCGCAGCTAAGTTTATTGGCGTCGGTCCATGCCGATCGGGCGGACATAAACTCTCATCCCTTCCGCACTCAAAATCTCTACCTGCGTGCCGGCAAAAATCATTTGATCGGCAGGCTCACTCACCGCGCGCCAGAGTTCGCCCCGAATTCGTATGTACCCCTCAGGCGCCAAGTTACCTTCAGCTACTCCTTTAGTTCCAACCAGTGCTGCCGGGCCCGTCTTGGCCGCTGTCTCGTAAGCGGTTCTGGTGAGAGGGTACAGAAGTAAGTCTTTCAGGAGCCAGACTGAAAAACAAAGCACCGAAAGCCAGAGCGGTAAGATTCGCCAATACCAAAGGCTAGTCACAACGGCTGTCGCGATAATCCATCCGGGTATCTGAAACAGGAGATATCTTTTCCACGTCGGCACGGTAGCAGCGGCTGAGCGAGATGATTCACATTAATCACGGTGAAGAGTGAGTGCAAGTTGTTGATACGAGCTTAGCACATTTTTTTGATTTTTCTCTGGCTGCGGAAACCTCTAGAGAATTGGCGCTCAATAATAAATGATGACAGTGGGAAAAAGTGCACTGCGCGCCTATATTCTAAAAAAATAAATCATTCTTTTGGTGTCCCAATTTCTGGACTCAACGCTATGTTCCCTGGTTTCTTTCTAAGCAAATTTTCCTACAAGGAAACTTATTTTCCTACGCTGTCCAACGGAAAGCTTTCCAAACTCTCCCAATCAACAACACAATCTGTCTTGGCATAGCACTTGCTCTTTTATGAGTTAACAAAGGCGAAAAAACGATAGGAGGAGTAATCAAATGGAACGAAAAAGCATGAGAAAGTTCATTCTCGGCAGTGTTCTCGCGATTCTCATGGTTTCGACCGTGGGTTGCGTCTACGACTACGATCGTGATCATTATCGGCGATACTCTTACTCTTCTCGGCGATACGACCCCTATTACGACCGGTATTATTACCGTCGGTACGATCCGGACTACGCTCGACGATACGATCCTTATTACTATCAACGCTACAGTTACTATGATTCGCGTCGTCGGTGGGACCGCGAGCACAACTACTTCGATTAATCGTGGGACTTGGGAATCACGTTGGAGCTTGACAGTGGGGTGGGAGTGGAAGAATTGATATCTATTCGAGTATTCCGTTGATGCCGGGCAATCGTGTCGGCGAATTCGCTAATCCCCGCGAGGTCCGATACCGCAGAATTGCCGTCCTCGTTTTCGGCCCCATGACTCCATCGATAGGACCAGGATCGAAACCCGCATCTTTCAACCTGACTTGAACGAGCTGAATCTCATCGTTGGTAGGAGTTGGGTTCGCCGAATCTATTAGTGTACTCGAATTGTTTTTGGACGGATTGGAGGAGGCAGGGGAAGGCAATGCGACCGGCTGAATCCGCTTTGTAGAGGTCAGAGCCGGAGCCGCTGGTCTCTCGACCATTCGAATTTGCTGATCTGGAGTTTCCGGGAAAGCCTTTATCAGAGTGCAGCCGGATTGAACTCCAACCAGTATTGATTTTGTTCTTGGCCCCAAAATCCCATCGCTCGGGCCGGGATTGAAACCGGCCGCTCTCATCCGTGTTTGAATAGCGCGAACATCGTCCTTCCTGGGTGTTGCGCTCGCCAAAGCGGTCAGTTTTAGCGCGTGCGACTCTTGTGAGATGTCCGTCGCTGTTTCATCTAAAAGATCCTTAACCATCGCGCATCCTGATTGAAACCGATGCAACGCTGCTATTGTTTTCGGCCCTATGATTCCGTCAATCGGGCCCGGATCGAAACCGGCCGCTTTCATGCGCCTTTGGATAAGCTGGATTTGATCTTTGCTGGGGATTTTATTTGTCACTAGTGGAGTATCATTATCTCGCGCGGGTTCAGCCGGCGCGATGCTCTGCATTTCAGAAGGCGGTCGTGTGTCCGCCGTTTGAGGGTCGGGATCTGCAATCACACATCCAGAGATGAGGAGCAGCAACATAAGGTGGGCAGAATGCAATCTTCTCGTCATCAAAAACCTCCGCGACTATTTCGCCCGTTCTAAAGCAAGTGATATGCCGGTTATCGAAGTAGCAAAGAAGTGAAAAAGATTGCCTGAAATGTCGATAGATAGCGTTTTTTGCGCATCGAAATGACAGAGTTGTTTGCGCGGTGACAGACTTGGGCCGGGGAAGTCTTGAATTTTGGACTGGACTTGGAACTCAACCGCGTTAACCCAACCGCGCTGCATTGAGTTGGGTCTTTGCCTGTGGTATCTCCGGTGAAGTCAAATTCTCCTGGGTGATGCCCTGCTATGATCGAAGGAATAGGGAAGGTCGGTGTCGTCGGGCTTGGCGTTATGGGTTTCGACATCGCCTTTCTTTACGCGATGAAAGGTTTTCACACCTCGGTCTATGACGCGTCAAAAGCGGTTATGGAATCCCTCGCCAACCGCCGAGAGCAGACCCTCGAACGGCTCAAGAGAAGAAACCGGATCTCCGACAACGAAACGGAAAACATTCGAAAATTACTCATGCCGGCTGCCGACCTCGCGCGCTTATCGCAAGCGGATTTGATAACCGAGGCGGTTTTGGAAAACGCGCATACGAAGCTGGCAGTATACCGGGCTTTGAAAGCTGCCGGCTTCGAAGGGGTCCTGACGACTAATACTTCGTCGCTCACGCGCGCGACTTTACTCGCCGGCGGGGCTTACGACAGAGCGAAATTCGCCACGACGCATTTTTTCAATCCGGTCCTCCATACCCGGATGGTCGAGGTCGTGAAAGGCGACATGGAAGAAAGCAACTTCGCCGCGGTTCTTTCGTTCTTAAAAAGCTTAGGCCGCGATCCCATCGAGACCAAGGACATTTCCGGCTTCGTTTCGAATAGCATTCTCATGGTCTATGCGGTCATGGCTCTCCATCTTTTGGCATGCGGGGCGCGTATCGAAGAGGTCGATCAAGCAGCGAAAGAGATGCGTCTGCTCCCGCCGTTTATAAGTTTTGACAGTTGGAAACCTTCGATCGTCGAAGACGTGACGCGGGTCATGTACGAACTCAGAGGAGACCATTTCCTGCGATCGTCGAAACTGCTTGCCGCTCTCGCCAAAAACAATCCCAGGTTTTACATCGACCAAAAGCCTAATCCGGAAATCTATCAACGCGTCGAGGCGCGCGGCGCAAACTGCGGCGAAGCGAGCATCAAACGCGCGCTAAAGGTCTCTATCTGGGCGTCCGCGGCGAGAACCGTGGAGTTGGGCGAATCTCCGGCGATCGTAGATTCTATCGCCACGGAGGGAATTAAAATCCCCCAGGCGCCATTGCGAGAGATCGACAGCCTCGGGACCGCGAAGGTGATTCAAGAGCTGTCGGAGCTCCAGCGGGAATTGCCGCAAATACGTTTGGACCCGCCACAGCTTCTTGACGCGATGGCGGGTGAAAGGGAAACTTTTTATAAGAATGATCAAGTCAATCCGTGGCTCTTGTCACGCGTAACAAAGTGATCCATCATGCGGGCCATTGACGTTCACGTTCATCCGAGCACCCGCGGGCTCGACTCGCAAGCCTGCCATTATTTCAGACGGAATCTCGACGACGTCCCCCGGACAGAAGAGAAATTCGCCAATCTTTATATCCAGCAAGACGTCAAGGCGTTGCTGATCGGCTGGCATCCTTCCACTGTGAGGGAGGGCACGCGCAATAGCAACGATCACGTCATCGATCTCGCAACAAAATATCCGAATGCCTTCGCGGGTGTTCTCGCTTCGCTCGACACCGGCGCGCCGGATCTGGCTAAGGTCGCGAAGGAAGCCGAGGTGTTGCTAAAGAGTCCCAAGGTTAGAGGATTCAAGTTTCATCCACCCGATCAAGGGTTCTATCCGAGCGACAGAAGATACTACGGGATCTGGGAAGTGTTGCAGGCGGGCGGCAAGCCGGTCATGTTCCACGCGGGATTTACCGTACTGGGAGCGAATACCGACGGTGGAAGCGGCATCGCTCTCGAATACGGACGCCCAATTCATCTTGACACCCTGGCGCGCGATTTCCCGCGCATGAAAATTATTGCGGCCCATCCGGGTTGGCCTTGGCAGGAAGAACTGATCGGCGTGGTAAGTCACAAAAAAAACGTCTATGTGGACACCTCGGGCTATCTGGCGGAGCAGTTGCCGGAAACTTTTCTTAAAGCGATCGGCGGGCGGCTCCAGGATAAGGCGCTTTTCGGCACCGACTTTCCCTACGTGGATTTGAAAAAAGCACTCGTGAGCTTTGACAAGGTCGATTTTAAGGATACAGCGAAGGAAAAGATTCTTTTTTCGAATGCGCAATGTCTCTTTAATATCTAGGTAGGACAAGACGACGAACCTCATTGTAAAAGAAATATCTGACTCTGGTGCCCTCTCCCACTGGGAGAGGGAAAGGGTGAGGGCAAAGCGGCTGCAGGAGGCTGAGACATGAAGGTGCTTTACTCCCTAGGGCTGATGTGTTTCCTCGCATTGATCTCTCTCAATGCGCCAGAAGCGATCGCCGCAACTCTGGCCCGTGTTAGGATAGGCTACCCTTCGCCCAGCGCCAATTTCTATCCACTCTTTGCAACCAAAGAGGCAAATCTTTTTGAAAAATACGGCTTCGAGCCGGAAATGATCTATATCCAAGGCGTCCAGTTGATTGCGGTCCACGTGGCGGGCCAGCTGGATTTTTCGAGCGTCTCGGGCCTGGTATTTCTCCAGGCATCGGTGGAAGGATCGGACCTCATTCTTCTCGCCAGCTCCAATAACAGTCAGCCCATGAAACTCATGGTCCACTCCGGCATTACGGGCCCCAAAGAACTCAAGGGGAAAACCGTCGCGGTTACGCGCTTTGGCTCGCTCACGGATCTGCTGCTTCGTCCCGTGCTGAAAAATTGGGGATTGGAACCGCAGAAAGATGTGACTCTGCTGCAGATCGGAAGGTTGCCGGACATGGTGACGGCCATTGCTCAGAGGAAAGTCGATGGCGGCGTGATCTCGTTTCCAAATTCTTTGCAAGCCGAGAAATTGGGGATCAAGACCCTTTTGGACTTTTCCGACTCGGGTTTGGATATTCCCTCCACCACGGTGGTGGCGAGCCGCAAATACAGCAACTCTCATAGAGAAGTAGTCCTGAGATTTCTCAAGGCATATATCGAGGGGACCCACCGGCTCCTGACGGATAGGGAGTTGGGCATCCGGGCGCTCAGAAAATACGGCGGCGTCAATGACCGGGAGCTGCTTGCCACAACCTACGACCTGTTCACTTCGCGCTACACAAAAAAAATCCCGAAGATCAATCCCAAGGCGGTGGAAACGGCGTTGAGCCTTCTTGCTGAGAGCAATCCCAAAGCCAGAGGCCGCAAGGCCGAAGAATTCATGGATACGAGCTTCATGGACGAGCTGGAATCGACGGGGTTCATAAAGTCAGTATGGCCGTGACCTTTGTCGGATGCGCAAACAGAGAATTGAGTCCAATCAATCGGGCCGCAACTCTGAGCGCGGCTTGGAATCCAAGAGGAGATCCGTGAGATGACCGAGAGAGAACGAACCGCGTCACAGGCCTATTTGGAAGTGGCGGTGGCGCATGGCGTCGATTACGTTTTCGGTCTCCCGGGAACGAGCGGCCAAGAGTTTATCGGGACCATCGCGGAGCAGGAAAAGGTTCGCTTCATTCTGGCGCTTCACGAGACCTGCGTGGTGTCGATGGCCGACGGCTACGCGCGCGCCTCGGGCCGTCCGACCTTGGCGCAGGTGAGCACGCTTCCCGGCACTGCCAATTCCATCGGCGCGCTCTACGATGCGTACCGCGATCGCTCCCCCGTGGTGCTCACCTCAACCCACGTCGACACGAGAATCGTCGGCCGGGATTCCCACACCGAGGGGCGAGATCTGGTGGAGATGACGAAACAGTTCACCAAGTGGAGCTGCGAGGTTCACAGAGCGGACCGGATACCGGAGATCCTCAATCGGGCATTCAAAGTTGCATCGACGCCGCCCACCGGTCCGGTCTACCTCTCTATTCCCAGCAATTTGCTCGGCGAATCCATTAATGTACGGAATCCCGAGGCGGAGCGTTCCCACGTCCTCCCTCGCATGGCGGCGGACCCGGAGGCGCTGAAACATGCTGCGCAATTACTTGCTGACGCTAAACGGCCGCTGATCGTTGCCGGTAGCGGAATTGCTAAAGCCGGGGCCATCGCCGAGCTTGTCGAATTGGCTGAGATGATTGCAGCACCGGTTGTCATGGAGCCGCGTTATTCATTCCTCAGTTTTCCGACGAATCACCCGTACAGTTTTCAAATTCCCGAGCGGCAAGTCACTTTTAATCTTCCCGTCTGGGGCGAACCGGACCTGATCTTCGCCGTTGGCTGCCGCTTGATTCGTGAGTACCGCTACCTCCCCGAACCGCCCATCAAACCGGAGACCCGCGTTGTACACATCGAAGAAGACCCGTGGGAGATCGGCAAAGTCTTTCCCGTGGACGTGGGTATCGTGGCTGACTCCAAGAGCGCGCTCGGCTCTCTGATCGAGGTGCTTCCCAGATTTTCAGACCGTTTCAACGGCAGCCGACGCGCGGAGCGGATTGAATGTCTCAAGAAAGCCAAAGCAGCGGCCCAAGCCGAATTGCAAGAGCGAATACGCGACGGCTGGGATGAAACGCCGATCCATCCTGCGCGGCTTGTGCGCGCATTGGACAAGCTCTTGGAACGCGAGGCATTGATCGTCAACGAAAGCCCAACGAGCAAAGACGTTCTCATGTCCAATTTGGACTTCACGGACGGCCGGTCGTATTTTTCCAACTCCTCCGCGGGCCATTTGGGCTGGGGCCTGGGCGCCGCCATGGGCGCCACGCTTGCCTCGCCCGGTCGCCGCGTGGTCGCTTGTCTCGGCGACGGCAGCACGATGTTCGGCATCCAGGGGCTCTGGACTCTCGCCAAGTATCGCATTCCCTTAGTGGTGATTGTCTTCAACAACCGCGCTTATATGGCCGTGAAGAACCAGTTTCGCGGCCCTGAAGAAAAAATCAGAATCGCCGCCGAGCTGGGCGCGGCATTGGTCGGGCCCGATCTCAATTTTGCCCGCCTGGCCGATTGCTTCGGCATCTTCAGCCAACGCGTGGAGCAGCCTGAACAAATCGAACCCGCTCTCAAACGAGCTGTAGAGCAATCGGGGCCCGCCTTGGTGGACGTTGTCATCAGCCAGAAGAGTAGAAAGGATTGAAGGGGGAACGATCATGGACGAGGAAAACAAGGATGCATTCAAAAAGACCTCGCTGGGCGCCGAAAACAGCGCTTATGACATCATCGCCAAGCTAGATCCGGAGTACTTCGAAAAACTCAAAGGCATCTATGTGGATGGCACGTTCGGTCGCGAAGGCGCGCTACCGCGAAAGACCATGTCAGACTCCACAGTGAAAGAGCGCTGACCTTGGGCGCCAGCCCTAGAGAGGTTCTCGAAGCCATTGAAGTCGCGGCGATTCCGGGCGGCATGCCGGGATTATGGCTGGGAGTGGAAACGCTCCAGGAGATTCTTAAATCGCGCGGCCAGGAATTTAAGTGATGTCTAAGTCGAATTTGTATTTAGGGGATTGCTTGTCGAATCCTGCTATCCTCGTCGGCTTTGTTGTCATCTTGAACGAAGTGACACGAGAGTTCGTGCAAGTTGATTTGATTTCGTCTTGTAGAAGTAATCGTGGCTCAATTAAATAATTCAGGCCCCCTCGCTGGCGTTCGGGTTCTCGATCTCACGCGCGTGTTGGCCGGTCCCTATTGCACGATGTTTCTCGGCGATCTCGGCGCCGAGGTGGTGAAAGTGGAACAGCCGGGAGTCGGCGACGCCACCCGCGGCTGGGGTCCCCCGTTCGCCGGAGGCGAGAGCGCGTACTTCCTCTGCGTCAACCGAAACAAGAAAAGCATCACGCTCAATCTCAAATCGCCCGAAGGCATCGAACTCTTGAAGCGGCTCGCCGCCTGCGCCGACGTGCTGATCGAGAATTTTCGCCCGGGAACCATGGAACGGCTTGAACTCGGCGAAAAAGAATTGCGCGCCATCAATCCGAGACTCATCTATGCGTCGCTCTCGGGATTCGGCGCCGACGGTCCGATGAGCGATGTGCCGGGATATGATCTGATCATTCAAGCCTGGGGCGGTTTAATGAGCATCACCGGCATGCCGGACGGCGAGCCCACCAAAGTGGGAGTCGCGATCATCGATCTCGTGGCCGGATTGATGCTCGGAAATTCGATTGCGGCAGCGCTTTTCGCTCGCGAGAAGCTCGGCATCGGTCAGAAAATCGATACGTCGTTGCTGGAAGCCGAAGTTGCTTGCCTGATCAACGCGGGCAGCAACTATCTCATCGAAGGAAAAGTTCCCGGCCGGTGGGGCAATGCTCACCCGACGATCGTCCCTTATCAGAGCTTCCAGACTGCCGATGGTTTTGTCGTCGTCGGTGTTGCCAGCGAGGGAATCTGGCGGCGCTTTTGCCGGGCACTAAATCGCGATGAGCTCGCCGCCGATCCGCGCTTTGCGCAAAATGCAAATCGAGTCGAGAATCGAATAGCTTTGATATCTCTTCTTGCCGAAATATTCGTCACTCGCGATACGGATTCGTGGCTGCACCTTTTGAACCAAACCGAAGTTCCCTGTGCGCCGGTTCAAACCATCGATAAAGTTTTTAATGCGTCTCAAGTGCGCCATCGCGAAATGTTGGCCGAAGTCGATCATCCCACTGCTGGAACGGTGCGCATGGCCGGAATCCCGGTAAAGTTTTCGGCGACACCGGCGTCGATTCGCCTGCCGCCGCCGCTTCTCGGCCAGCATACTGAGGAGGTTTTAATCTCCTGGCTGGGGATGGGCGCTGCTGAGATAAACGAGTTGAAGAAAAACAAAGTGGTGTAATGGTTCGGCACGAAAAACGGGTTACTTCCAATATCCTCCTCGCCCTCCTTTTGGAGGGAGAGGATAGAGGTGAGGGTGGTGCTCCGATTATGCCCTCGCCCTTCCCTCGCGAACGGGCGAGGGTAATACATACACTCGGACAGACTCAGGATTATCTTGCAGGGAAATTCCTGCTCGGCGTCTCTAAAATGATTTCTTAGGAGTAAGAATGCACAAAGGCATCGCGTTCGAAGGTTTTCACGCGGGCGACCGCTTTGCGACTGGACGGCGAACGATCACAGAGCACGACATCCTGCAGTTCGTCGGTCTCGTAGGGCTCACGGAGCCGCTGTTCTTAGACATGGAATATATTCGCAATGAAAGTCTTTACGGTGAGCGCATCGCGCCAGGAAGCCTGACCTTTGGAATGGCCGAGGGACTGACGGTTCAAACCGGCATCATTCACGGCACGGGCTTGGCCTTCGTGGGCATCGACCGCATGAAACTCTCCGGTCCAGTCAAAGTGAACGATACGATTCAGGTCGACATTGAAGTTTTAGACACCAAGCCGGTCCCTGCTCGCGGCGGCGGGATCGTTCGCTATCGTCACTGGGTAAAAAACCAGCGCGGCGAGACCGTGATGGAATATGATGTGGCGCGCCTGATCCGAGGGTCCGTCGAAGAGAAACAAAAAAACTAAACAGAGGACTTCGTGCAAAACAATGCGCAAGTGAAGTTTGGTATCCTGCTTCCCACGCGAGAAGCCGTGATGTCGGGGCGCTCTGATCCGTCGATTATCTTCCAATTAGCCGAACGCGCCGAAGCGTTGGGCTTCGATTCCGTCTGGGTCGGCGACAGCCTTACCGCGCGGCCCCGCGTGGAAGCGCTGACAACTCTTGCCGCCGTCGGCGCGCGCACGCGCCGAGTACGGTTGGGCACGTCGGTTTTTTTGGCCGCGCTCAGACACCCAATTCTACTCGCTCACCAGCTCGCCAGCCTCGATTGGCTGACCGGCGGTCGCATCGATCTCGGGATCGGTTACGGGCGAGCGAAGGAACCCACCCAAGAGCACGAGTTCGAAATCTTAGGCCTTTCGGCGGGCGCACGAATCAAGATGAGCGAAGAGCTTGTGCAGGTCATGCGGAGGCTTTGGCGGGAAAATGATGTCTCGCATGCCGGAATGTTCACTCGCTTCGAGCATGTCACCTTAGAGCCCAAACCGATTCAGCCCGGCGGCGTGCGGATTTGGCTCGCATCGAACAACGTCGAGCCCGGCCTGCGTCGAGTCGGCCGCCTAGCCGACGGTTGGTTGAACAATATTACCGGCCCGGAGATTTATAGAGAATGCTGGGACAAGATCCGGGCCTATGCCGCTGAGGCGGGCCGTGATGCGGCGTCGATAGAACCCGGGCTTTACTTCACATTAGCCGCCGGTGGAAATGAAGCGGCATCGGAAGGGCACATGTTTCTCGCGCAGTATTACAATCGCCCCTACGAAGCGGTAGCGAAAACGATGCTATGCGTTACCGGCTCATGGAACGAAGTGATCGATCGGATCGAAGCCTATGTTCAGGCCGGAGTGAGCACCGTCATCCTGCGCTTCGCCGCGCGCGATCAAATCGGCCATTTGCAAGCATGCGCGGAGGCGTTACATTACCGAGGATTGCTAAAACAGTCTTGAAGCGCTGTCACCTTTAATCAGAAATCTGCAGGACAATCTTCCCGAACTGCTTGGCTTCTTCCATGCGTCGCTGAGCGGCGGCGGCCTCTGACAGAGGAAATACCTGATCAATAATCGGTTTGATTTCCGCGACGGCCATAAAGCTTAGCAACTGGCGGAATTCATCCCGGCTACCCAGTGTCGAGCCGAAAATTTGTAAATGGTTCGTAAAGATCGGCGTGAGGTCGGTTTCAGGACTGCCGCCCGCCGTCGCGCCGCAGGTAACCAGGCGTCCGCTTCTTGCTAAAGCCGCTAGACTTTTTTGCCATACTTCGCCGGCCACGCAATCGAGAACGACGTCGACACCGCGGTTTTCTGTCAATGCTCTCACTTCCCGCGCAAAATCCTTCTTGCGGTGATTGATCGTATGTGCGGCGCCATATTTTTTTGCCAGTTTCAGTTTTTCATCACTGCCGGAAGTGACAATTACATTGGCGCCAATTTTCTTCGCCACTTGCAGCGCGGCGCCGGCAACTCCGCCGCCAATGCCTATGATGAGGATAGTTTCTCCAGGTCTGAGTCGAGCATTGGTGATGAGCATTCTCCAGACGGTAACAAAAACCAGGGGAAAAGCCGCCGCTTCAGCAAAGGACATCCCCGCAGGTATGGGGAAACAGTTTTCCGCCGGGAGTCTCACATATTCAGCATAGGTCCCATCCAACCTTTCTCCCAAAGCTCGTACATAAACACACATAAAATCCCGATGACTGAGACAAAACTCGCATTGGCCGCAGCCGCTGAATAGGTAAAGGCAGACCGCGTCGCCGGGTCTGACGTTGCTTACTTCCCCGCCCACGTCAAAAATCACTCCCGCGCCGTCCCCTCCTAAAATGTGCGGCATCGGAATCGCGATGCCCGTGGCGCCGAGCCGGACCCAGATATCAATGTGGTTGACCGACGCTGCCCTGAGCTTGACAATGACTTCGTTTGGGGCGGATATCCTCGGGTTCTCTGCTTCTTCATAGCGGAGTTTGTCGACTCCACCGTGTTCGTGTATGCGAACTGCTTTCAAATGTTAAGTCTCGCCTTTGGCGCTGTAACAAGAGATAGGTTTAGTGTCAATTTAGCTTTCG
>WNFW01000321.1_pt1 | contig 30064 bp, 29 predicted proteins | sample 5400131 | NCBI WGS metagenome assembly WNFW01 (sample SAMN13153362, study PRJNA577476) | soil metagenome | isolation source: 20 cm soil or saprolite under grassland replicate 1 | place: USA:California | collected 2016-06-15 | reverse complement strand
CCGGCAATCGCAAATTCAAGGCCGCCATGTCATCCTGGTCGACGACGTGCTGACCTCAGGCGCCACGGTCGATGCCTGCGCGCGGGCACTGCTGCGCGCCAAGGCGGCTCAAGTCGACGTGCTGGTTTTCGCCCGGGTTGTGGACACCCATAAAGCTCCCATATAATCCGATAGTCTTCCACAACAGAGCGCAACATGACTGCTGCTATCGAGATCTACACCCGCCCGGGCTGCGGCTATTGCGGCGCCGCCAAATCGCTGCTGACGCGCAAAAAGGCCGCGTTTACCGAGCACGATGTCGCGACCGATTCGGCGCTTCGCCAGCAGATGTGGGATCGCGCTGGCACAGAGGCGACCTTTCCGCAGATCTTTATCGGCGAAACCCATGTCGGCGGCTGCGATGAGCTTTATGCGCTGGACCGCGCGGGCAAGCTCGATTCATTGCTGGGAGGCGAAAAGGCCAATTCATGAGCACTGACCTTACCTTTACCGCCGCCATGGTGCAGATGCGCACCGGGCTGTTGCCTGAGCCAAGCCTCGAGCAGGGCACCAAGCTCATTCGGCAGGCAGCCGCACAGGGCGCGGACTATGTGCTCACCCCCGAAGTGAGCAACATGATGCAGCTTAATCGGAAGGCGCTGTTCGAACATCTCGCCGCCGAGGAAGACGATCTTTCGTTGAGGGCCTATCGGGCGCTGGCACAGGAGCTAAAAATCCATCTCCATGTCGGCTCGCTGGCGCTGCGCGCTTCGCCGGAGAAGGCGGTCAACCGCTCGTTCCTGATCGGACCGGACGGCGGGGTGCTCGCCAGCCATGACAAGATCCACATGTTCGACATCGATCTGCCGGGCGGCGAGAGCTATCGCGAATCCGCCAATTACCAGCCGGGCGAGACCGCCGTAATCTCCGACCTGCCCTGGGGGCGCATCGGGCTCACGATCTGCTACGACGTGCGGTTTCCGGCGCTGTATCGCGCGCTCGCCGAAAGCGGCGCGGCGTTCCTCACCGTGCCCTCGGCTTTCACTCGCAAGACCGGCGAAGCGCATTGGCACACGCTGTTGCGCGCGCGCGCCATCGAGACTGGTTGCTTCGTGTTCGCAGCAGCGCAAGCCGGCATGCACGAGAACAAGCGCGAGACCTATGGCCACTCGCTGATCATCGCCCCCTGGGGCGAAATCCTCGCCGAAGGCGGCGTCGAGCCCGGCGTTTTCCTGGCGAAGATCGATCCTTCCAAAGTGGAGACCGCGCGAAAGGCCGTGCCGTCGCTGCAGCATGGCAGGCGCTTCAGTGTGGCCGACCCCAAGGCCGGCCCCGAACATCTGCACCTGGTGCGGGGATCGGCATGATCCGCTACACGCTCCGCTGCGAGCGCGACCACAGCTTCGAAAGCTGGTTTCAAGACTCCGCGGCCTACGATTCCCAGATCAAGCGCAAGCTGGTGACATGTCCCGCCTGCGGTTCGGCCAAGGTGGAAAAGGCCATCATGGCCCCGCAGATCGTGAGCAAGAAGGGTCGTGACAGCGTCGCTTCCGAGCCTCCGCCTGCCGCGGCTGCGGATGCCACCGCACCCGCCTCGACGCCCTTGCTGATGGCGCAGGAGCGCGAACTGCGCGCCAAGCTCAAGGAATTGCGCGACCATATCGTCAAGAACGCCGACAATGTCGGCGAGAAGTTTCCCAATGAAGCCCGCAAAATGCACTATGGCGAGATCGAGCATCGCCCGATCTACGGCGAGGCCTCGCCGGACGAAGCCCGCGCCTTGATCGACGAAGGCGTCGAGGTGTCGCCGCTGCCAGTGCTGCCGGACGACCGCAACTAGCATTAAACCCGTGGCGGAAAGTTTCACGTCATTGCGAGCGAAGCGAAGCAATCCAGAGCGACAAAGAAAGGCTGGATTGCTTCATCACGGAGTTCATCATCGGGCCGGACGAAGGCCGGACCCGTTGGCTCCTCGCAATGACGGCCAACATGATCCAATTCGCTTGGCCGCGTTTGCTGCCAGCCGTCCGGGGAAATGTTCATGAGCCCGGACACCTTCTCTTCCTGGCAGGTCTGGGCGGTACTGTCGGCGGTGTTCGCGGCGCTGACCGCAATTTTTGCCAAAGTCGGCGTCGAGGACATCAACCCCGACCTCGCCACTTTCATCCGCACTGTCATCGTGCTGATGAGTCTTTCGCTGATCCTGTTTGCCACCGGCCAGTTCAGCCATCCTGGGCCGATCTCGACAAAAAGCTGGATTTTCCTGCTACTCTCCGGCCTCGGCACCGGCGCCTCATGGCTGTGTTACTTCCGTGCACTGAAACTCGGGCCGGCCACGCTGGTGGCGCCGATCGACAAATTGAGCGTGGTGCTGGTGGCGCTGTTCGGCGTGGTGTTTCTCGGCGAGCGGCCCTCGCTCAGCGGCTGGCTCGGTATCGCGCTGATCGCAGCGGGCGCGGTGCTCATTGTCATGAAGCGCTAAACCGATATCAGCAGCGCCACACCAATCACGATCAGCGCGATACCCAGAAGTTCGCGCGCCGACAGCGGCTGCTTGAACGAATAATATGCCACGCCCTGTGCGAACAGCACCTCGACCAGCGCCAGCGTACGCACATTGGCGGCGGCGGTCAGCGCAAACGCCAGGAACCAGAATTGCGAGGCGAACGCGCCCATGAAGCCCGCCAACATCGAGGGCTTCCATAGACCCAGGATTTTCTGCAGCACACCGGGCGCGCACGCCAACAAATAGATCGTCAACACCAGGGTCTGCACGAATAGTCCGAACACCAGGGTAAAGGATGCCGCGGTCACGAACGACACCCCGGGCACCACGATAACCGCGCCGCGAAAGCCGACCGCCGACAGCGCGAACGCCGCGGCCGCGCCCAGCCCCATGACCGTCGGCTTGAGGCTGGCGAGATCTTTCTCGCCGCCGGGCCGCAGCGCCGCGATGATCACGCCCGCCGTCGCAATCAGGATCGCGACCACCTTCAGTACGGTGAGATGATCGCCCAGGAAGACAAAACCGAAGATCGCGGTCTGGATCGCCTCGGTCTTCAGATACGCCGTCGTCACCACGAACGAGCGGTCGTTCATCGCAAGCAGCATCAGCCCGGTGCCGAGGATCTGGCTCAGGGCGCCGAGCAGCAGCCACGGCCAGAACGCCGCCGTCGGCCACGGCACGCCATCTCCGGTCGCGGCCACCACGGCGGCGAAGAAAACGAGCGAGAACGGAAAGCCGAACAGGAAGCGGATGTTGGTGGCGCCCCAGGTGCCGAGCGGCCCCGTCAACTGCCGTTGCATCGCATTGCGCGCCACCTGCGCCAGCGACGCAATGATGGTGAAGGGAATCCAGAGGGTGGCGATGCTGAACATGGCGGCGGGATTCGGTTGGTCGGCGGCAAGTTGCAACCACCGTGCCGGGCGCAGCCCAAGGGGTCAACCGTCAGGATTGCATGCGACATCAACCACAGCGTCGTCCCTGCTTTCCGCAGGGACGACGAAAATTCCGGCTCAATGCAGCATATGCTACACCCCCTCCGCCACTACCATGTAGTTCACGTCCATGTCGGACGAGAGGCTCCAGCGGTCGGCGAAGGGATTGTAGACCACGCCGGATTGCTCGGCGATCGCGAGGCTGTTGGTGTGCAAATGATGCGCGAGTTCGTCGGGGGTGACGAACTTGTCCCATTGATGGGTGCCGCGCGGCAGCCAGCGCAAAATATATTCCGCGCCGACGATGGCGAGCGCGAAGCTTTTCCAGTTGCGGTTCAGCGTCGAGATCACCATCAGCCCGCCGGGCTTGAGCATCGCCGCGCAGCGATTGAGAAACATGCCGATGTCGGTGACGTGCTCGATCACTTCCATCGCCAGCACGATGTCGAAGCGCTCGCGCACATCCATCTGCTCGACGGTGGTGCACCGGTAGTCGATCGACAATTGCCCCCTGTCGGCGTGCAGCTTCGCCGCTGCGATGTTGCTGGCCGACGGATCGACGCCGATCACCTGGGCGCCGAGACGGGTGAGCGGCTCGCACAACAGGCCGGCACCGCAGCCGATATCGAGGATCCGCAGGCCGGAAAGGCAGTTCAGGCTTTTGACGTTGCGCTCGAATTTGCGGCAGGCGGCGTCGCGTATATAGCTCAGCCGCAGCGGATTGATCTTGTGCAGCGGCGCCATCTTGCCTTTGGGATCCCACCATTCGGCCGACAATTTCGAGAACTTCGCGATTTCAGCGGGATCGACCGTCGAGGCGGCGGCGCCGGAGCGGATGGCAGGAGAATTCTGTTGCATGGCCATGATGTGCGCGTTGCTCCTATCGCGCGGTGATGTGGTTGCGGAATGCGAGGGGCGAGGCGATGGTAGAGATGGTTTCCTTGCCCTCGCCGACGCCCTGGACGGTCACGTCGCCGTAATTGAGGATGCGGCCCAGGATAGACTGGTTGACGTCGACGCTCTCGACCTTGTCGAGGCTGATTTCAAACGTGCGCCGCTTGATGAACCCGGTCTTGTGGACCACGCGCAGATTGGTGACGTCGGTCTCGGTGGTCCAGCGATGGAACCAGGCCTTCGCGGTCCAGTACAGCGCCACGATCGCCACCACGGCGGAAGCCGACAGGGACAACAGTTCAATGCCCTGAACGCTGGTCGAGCGCGACAGGAAGAACAGCACCACGGCCACGATCCAGGCCGCTATCCCCGGCAGATAGAACACCCAGTGTGCATTGGTCGAATACAGCACCTTTTCGCCGGGCTGCAGAATATCATCGATATAACGCCCCATATGCTCGCCTCAATTAACTCACCACCACACCGCCCCATACCGTTTGGGGATAGCCGGGAACCCGGTTGCTTGCCCCGAACGGCGCCGCTATGTATACGCGCCTTTTGGCCCGCGCGCTTCGATTTCCATGCGGGTCAAGTTAGTTATCCTCTCTAAGGAATGCACCGTCGTCATGGGCCGCCTCGTGATGAAATTCGGCGGCACCTCCGTCGCCAATATCGACCGCATCCGCAATGTCGCGCGGCATGTGAAACGCGAGGTCGACGCCGGCCACGACGTCGCGGTGGTGGTGTCGGCAATGGCCGGCAAGACCAATGAGCTGGTGGAATGGTGCCGCGACGCCTCGGCGATGCACGATGCGCGCGAATATGACGCCGTGGTGGCGTCCGGCGAGCAGGTCACCGCCGGACTGCTCGCGATCGCGCTGCAGGCGATCGGCATTCAGGCGCGTTCCTGGCAAGGCTGGCAGATCCCGATCAAAACCAGCGACGCCCATGCCTCGGCGCGAATCCTCGAGATCGACGGTTCCGAGCTGGTCAACCGATTCAAGGAGCGGAAGGAAGTGGCCGTGGTGGCCGGCTTCCAGGGCATCACCCCCCAGACCGGGCGCATCACCACACTGGGGCGCGGCGGTTCCGACACCTCGGCGGTCGCGATTGCGGCGGCCATCCATGCCGACCGCTGTGATATCTATACCGACGTCGACGGCGTCTATACCACCGATCCACGGGTGGTTCCCAAGGCGCGCCGGCTGGACAGGATCGCGTTCGAGGACATGCTGGAACTGGCGTCGCAGGGCGCCAAGGTGCTGCAGGTGCGCTCGGTGGAACTCGGCATGGTGCACAACGTGCCGGTGTTCGTGCGTTCCAGTTTCGACGGACCTGAGGATATCGACCCGCACGCCAACCACCCGCCAGGCACGCTGATCTGCAGCGAGGAGGAGATCATGGAAAGCCACGTCGTCACGGGTATCGCCTTTTCCAAGGACGAAGCCCAGATTTCGGTCCGCCAGATCCAGGACAAGCCGGGTGTCGCCGCTTCGATCTTCGGGCCGCTGGCCGAGGCCAACATCAATGTCGACATGATCGTGCAGAACGTCTCGGAGGATGGCGCCACCACCGACCTCACCTTCACGGTTCCGGCCTCGGATTATGTCCGCGCCCGGGACACCATCACGCGGGCCCAGAACAAAATCGGTTATGCCCGGCTCGACAGCGCCACCGATGTCGCCAAGGTCTCGGTAATCGGCAGCGGCATGCGCAGCCATGCCGGCGTCGCCTCGCAAGCGTTTGCCGCCCTTGCCGCGCGCAATATCAACATCCGCGCCATCACCACCTCCGAGATCAAGTTTTCGGTGCTGATCGACGCCGCCTATACCGAGCTCGCGGTGCGGACCCTGCATACGCTCTATGGGCTCGATCAGGTTTAGAAGAATTTTCCCTTATGCCTTGCGCATGATCCCCGTCGGCAAACCAGATCACGCGCTTAGCAGCCGCAGCATTGGCTGCGCCGAAACCATGCAGCAGCTGGCAGGCGTTTTGCTTGGCAAAGCAAGCCCCAATTCGCTATACGGCCTGATGAGGTGGTTGCCGCAAACTGTGCGACAGTTTTAGCCACATTGATTCGGCCGGTTTTCGGGTTCGTGGCGCGACGCCGAATCACTAAAATTGTTGTGTGTCTTGAACTAATGCCAGCTGCCGGCCACCGGGGTGCTGGGTTCGCGGAGGAGGATTTTAGCACATGCGGAGCGCGTCGGGAGGCCCCCGCGTCTTGTTGAGACGGCTCCGCGAAACCATGGCGGAGCAGGTCTCAGCCCAGGAACGGCTGGACAAGATTGTGGTGCTGATCGCGGCCAACATGGTGGCCGAGGTCTGCTCGACCTATGTGCTGCGCGTTGATAACACGCTGGAACTCTATGCCACCGAAGGCCTCAACCGCGATGCGGTTCACCGCACCGTGCTGAGCGCGCATGAGGGCCTTGTCGGCCTGGTGGCGAGCGAGGCGACCCCGCTCAATCTCTCGGACGCGCAAAGCCATCCGGCGTTCTCGTTCCGCCCGGAGACCGGCGAGGAAATCTACCATTCCTTCCTTGGCGTTCCGATTTTGCGCGCCGGCAACACGCTCGGTGTGCTGGTCGTGCAGAACCGCGCCAAGCGCACTTACGTCGAGGAGGAGGTCGAGGCGCTGCAGACCACCGCGATGGTGCTGGCGGAGATGATCGCCTCGGGCGAGCTCGCAGCCCTTGCGCAGCCGGGCGCCGAACCCGCCGCGCGGCATTCGCTGCATAAAACCGGAGCGATCCTGTCCGACGGCATCGCGCTCGGCCATGTGGTGCTGCACGAGCCGCGCGTAGTCATCACCAATTACATCGCCGAGGACCTGCCGAAAGAGATCAAGCGGCTCGATACGGCTCTGACAAAACTGCGCGCCGACCTCGACCGCATGCTGGAGCGCGGCGACGTCGCCGAAGGCGGCGAGCACCGCGACGTGCTGGAAGCCTACCGGATGTTCGCCAACGATCACGGCTGGTCGCACAAGCTGCACGAAGCGGTCGCCACCGGCCTGACCGCGGAAGCCGCGGTCGAGCGCGTGCAGTCCGACACCCGCGCGCGCATGCTGCGCTCCACCGATCCGTACCTGCGCGACCGCCTGCACGACCTCGAAGACCTCGGCCATCGCCTGATGCGGCAATTGGTGGGGCAGGACCACGCGCCTTCGCGGGAGCAGTTGCCCGACAATGCCATCCTGATCGCGCGCGCGATGGGGCCCGCGGCCCTGCTCGACTACGATCGCAAGCGCCTGCGCGGGCTGGTGCTGGAGGAAGGCACCACCAATTCCCACGTCTCGATCGTGGCGCGCGCGCTCGGCATTCCCGCGGTCGGCGAAGTGCCGAACGCGGCGGGCATCGCCGATCCCGGCGACGCCATCATCGTCGACGGCACCTCTGGCTCGATCTATGTCCGCCCTTCGGCGGAGATCGAATCGGCCTATGCGGAACGGGTGCGGTTTCGCGCCCGGCGGCAGGCGCAGTATTTGGCGCTGCGCGACAAGCCTTGCGTCACCAAGGATGGCCAGCACATCGAAATGATGATCAATGCCGGCCTGATCGTCGACCTGCCGCATATCGACGATACCGGCAGCGCCGGCATCGGGCTGTTTCGCACCGAACTGCAATTCATGGTCGGCCAGAGCCTGCCGCGCACCAGCGATCAGCTCGCGCTCTACCGCGCGGTGCTCGATGCCGCGGGCCCCAAGCCCGTGACCTTCCGCACCCTCGACATCGGCGGCGACAAGGCCCTGCCCTATATGGAGACCGTGATCGAGGAAAACCCCGCGCTCGGCTGGCGCGCGATCCGGCTCGGCCTCGACCGGCCCGGTCTGCTGCGCGGCCAGATCCGCGCGCTGCTCCGCGCCGGCGGCGGCCGCGCGCTGCGCATCATGTTTCCGATGATTTCCGAAGTCGCCGAATTCGATTCCGCCAAGGGCATCGTCGAACGCGAACTGACCTATCTGCGTCAGCATGGCCACACGCTGCCGGAACGCATCGACGTCGGCACCATGGTCGAGGTGCCGGCGCTGCTCTATCAACTCGATGAGCTCTTGAAGAAAGTCGATTTCGTCTCGGTGGGGTCCAACGACCTGTTCCAGTTCCTGTTCGCGGTCGATCGCGGCAACGCCAAGGTCTCCGAACGGTTCGACACCATGTCTGCCCCGATCCTGCGGGCCTTGCGTGACATCGTGCGCAAGGCCAATTCGGCGAACAAATCCGCCTCGCTATGCGGCGAGATGGCGTCAAAGCCGCTTGGCGCGCTGGCGCTGATCGCATTGGGTTACCGCTCGCTGTCGCTGTCCGCCACCGGGCATGGCCCGGTCAAGGCGATGATCCTCGACCTCGACGCCCAGAAGGCCGAGGCGATGATAACGCCGCTGCTCGATGCGCCGTCCGGCAGCGTGTCGATCCGGCAGAGATTGACGGAATTTGCCGAGGCCGAGGGGCTGCCGTTGTAGCGGCGCTCGGTCCGGACAACTCGACCTCCGCCGTTTCGTATTTGAGAACGCTCTATGCTGCCCGAAGCCAAACTTGATATCCTGCTGGCGCACCACGCCTCCCTCGAGGCGCAGTTGCTCGGCCAGGTGAACTCCGAACATTACGTCCGGATCACGCGGGAACTCGCCGAGCTCAATCCGCTGATCGGCGCGGTGAAGGCCTATCGCGCCGCCGCGACCGAGCTCGCCGGTATCGATGCGCTGATATCCGATCCCGCGACCGAAGCCGAGATGCGTGCGATGGCGGAAGCCGAACGCGAGACGCTGGCCGCGCGCAGCGTCGAGCTGGCGCAGCAGATCCGCGTCGCGCTATTGCCCAAGGACGCCATGGACGATCGCAACGTGGTGCTGGAAATCCGCGCCGGCACCGGCGGCGACGAGGCCGCATTGTTCGCGGGCGACCTGTTCCGGATGTATGAACGTTTTGCCAATTTGCAGGGCTGGACGGTCGAGGTGATCTCCGCCAGCGAGGGCACCGTGGGCGGGTTCAAGGAAATCATCGCCGAGGTGCGTGGCCGCGGCGCCTTCGCCAAACTGAAGTTCGAATCCGGCGTGCACCGGGTGCAGCGTGTGCCCGATACCGAGACGCAAGGGCGCATTCACACCTCGGCGGCGACCGTCGCCGTGCTGCCGGAGGTCGAGGAGGTCGACGTCGACATCAAGAGCGACGATCTCCGGATCGAGACCATGCGCTCGCAGGGCGCCGGCGGCCAGCACGTCAACAAGACCGAATCCGCGATCCGCATCACCCATATTCCGACCGGCATCGTCGTCAACATGCAGGACAGCCGTTCGCAACACAAGAACCGCGCGAGCGCCATGAACATCCTGCGCTCGCGCATCTACGACGCCGAACGCCAGCGCATCGACGCCGCGCGCTCGGCGGATCGCCGCGAGAAGGTCGGATCCGGCGACCGCTCCGAACGCATCCGCACCTATAATTTTCCGCAAGGCCGCGTCACCGATCATCGCATCAACCTGACGCTTTATAAGCTCCCGCAGGTGATCGCCGGCGAGGCGCTTGGCGAACTGGTCGATGCCCTGACCACCGAGCATCAGGCCGCCCAGCTCGCCGCCCAGGGCGCCGCGGCGTGAGTGTCGACGACACCCCGTCGTCTCGGCCATCGCCTGGATGGGATGACAATCTCTGTGTCGTCCCTGCGAAAGCAGGGACCCATAACCACAGCCGGTCGTTGTTACCTGAGGAATCAACTCTCACCGCCCACATCGAGAGGCCACGGCGTATGGGTCCCTGCTTTCGCAGGAACGACGGGTGGATAGTTTGGGGCGAGGACGCCACGTGAGCGAATCCTTCGCCGGACAAACCGTCGAAACCGCGCGACGCACCTTGGCGGCGCGACTCAAATCCGAATCGATCGAATCCGCCGAACTCGACGCCCGAATTCTGGTAGGCCATGCACTCGGTCTCGACCTCACCGGCGTGATCACGGCCGCAGGCCGGATGCTCACGTCGGACGAAACCGCGCGTCTTGAGGATTTCACCCGCCGCCGCCTCAAGCACGAACCAGTCGCGCGCATTCTCGCCCTCAAGGAATTCTGGGGCCTGCCATTGCAACTGTCGGCGGCGACGCTGGTGCCGAGGCCCGATACCGAAACGGTGGTCGAACTGGCATTGGAGATGTTGCGCGCGGGGCCCGCTCCGGGCCGGCCGCCGCGCATCGCCGACATCGGCACCGGGTCCGGCGCGATTTTGCTGGCGCTATTATCCGAATTGCCCGGCGCTTGCGGAGTAGGCACCGACATCAGCGTGGCTGCGTTGCAGACGGCGCGCAGCAATGCCGCCCGTCTGGGTTTCGCCGGTCGCGCCGGGTTTGTCGCCTGCGACTATGCGGCAGCGCTGTCGGGCAGGTTCGATCTGATCGTGTCGAACCCGCCCTATATCCGCTCCGCCGAAATCGCACGCCTCGCAACCGAGGTCCGCGATCACGATCCCATTGGCGCACTGGACGGCGGCGCCGATGGCCTTACCGCCTATCGCGCGATCGCGTCCGAGGCGGGGCGGCTGCTCGAGTCCGGCGGCGTGCTCGCCGTGGAGGTCGGATACGGCCAGAGTGGCGAAGTTGAAGGTTTGATGACGGCGGCAGGGTTAACGCTTCGAGGCCCCCCCAAAGCCGATCTGGCGGGTACTGCGCGGGCTGTCTCGGGGCGGAAGCTGCCCTTATAAAGCCCGATTGGAGTACAAAAAATCACTTGGAATATTCCCCGGGAGCGACTACGTTCCGCTTACAGCGTCGGTCCAGGGTTACTGGCCCCGTAGATGCTACGGGTAAAGGCCAGAGTTCTCAAAGCGAGAGAGCCCGCCCCGAGTGAAAGGTTCCAAAACGCAGGTCAATTTGAGCGCGATGGCTTTAGAGGGCTGCGCTGCTCCCGACCGCAAAGCGAACGAAAGCCTGATATTGCGCTTGAAAGTTCACGCGAGAAATCTGTGCTTGTTTTGGCAGCTAAATGATTTGGCGCAGCCAGCGGCGTAAGGCTGGACTGCAGGGGAGCGCGTCCTTGTTGACCGCGACGTACGGCAAGATTTGTCTGAAATCGAACCACACTGCGATTTGGTGCGCGTAACGCGTACCCAATCGGGCGAAGCGACTGTGACAACGACAACCCAACGCAGATAACACCAAGGCTGGCAACTTCAGGGCTGGAATAAAGGCGAGACATGAGAAACGGTCAGAACAACAACAAGCGGATGCGCAACCGGAACAACAACAACAACAATAACAACAATAACAACAACAACCGGCGCGGCCAGAACCCGATGACCCGGGTGTTCGAGTCCAACGGACCCGACATCAAGATCCGCGGCACCGCATCCCACGTCGCGGAAAAATACGTGCAGCTGGCGCGCGACGCACGCTCTTCCGGCGATCCGGTGGCCGCGGAGAATTACTATCAGCATGCCGAACATTATTTCCGCCTGATCGCCGCTGCCCAGGAACAGTTCCGTCAGAGCCAGCCGCAGCCGCGTACCGAGAGTGAAATGCCGGTGGAGGATGGCGACGACGAGAGCGAAGGCTTTTCACACTTCGGACAGGAGCCCGGTTTCGTCCAGCCACAACCACAGCCGTTCGTGCCGCGCGACAACAATCCGCGCGACCATCAGCGCGAGGCGCAGCCCTACCAGCCGCGCGAGCAGCATCAGCCTCGCGAGCATCGTCCGCAGCCGCAGTTCCAGCCGCAACCACAGCCGGTGATTCCCGACAACGTCGGTGTCGATCGCCTGCCGTCGTTCATCACCGGACCGCAGCCGCAGATCAATGGCGGTGGCGGATCCGGGGGCTTCGAGGGCAATGGTGGGGAACGTTTCCCGCGCCGCCGGCGCCGGCCGCACGGCCCGCGCCCCGAAGGCATGACCGCGCCGTCAGCCCCGGGCGACGATTTCAATCCTGGGAACGAGTAAGACGCCACTGCTTCGTGGGGTGGGCAAAGGCGCCCTTGCGCGGTGCCCGCCGGTTCGCTCAAAATTTGAAATCGACCGATCGACGGTGGGCACGCTGCGCTTTGCCCACCCTGCAAAACCACCAACTACCAATCTAACCATCATCCCGTTGCATTGACGACGGCACCAGCACCGGCGGCAATGCGGGAATCAGTCGCGTGCGTTCGCGGTGCGCCGGGATCGCGCGATAGACCTGCTTGGTGGCTTCCACGATATGAACGCCGGCGAACGGCAGCGACAACGCAGCCCCGACGCGCTCCCACGCGATCGCCGAGCGCAGGAACCAACCGCCCTTGACCGGCGGCATGAACAGCGCCTCGCCCCACGCCGCCGGCGTGAACCAGGTCTGGCGCAGCAACTGCGTAATCTGCGAGCGCGAATACGGCCGGCCGTGACCAAACGGCGTGTTGTCGGTGCGCGTCCACACCCCGCGCCGATTCGGAACGACAGCGATCATGCGCCCTGAAGGCGCCAGCACGCGCCACACCTCGCGAAGCAATCCTTCCGGATCGTCGGACATTTCCAGCGCATGAACCAGCAGGATGCGATCGACGGCGGCATCCGGCAGCGGCAGAGAAAACTCGTCGACCAGCGTTGCCAAAGTGGGCCGCGCGGTCGGCCATTTCAGCACGCCCTGCGCCGCCGGCATGAAGGCGATGCAGCGCTCGGAGTCCTCGCGAAACAGGCCGAGATAGGGCGTCGGATAGCCGAGACCGAGCACCCGCTGGCCCGGCGCGTCCGGCCAGCGCGCACGAATGCCGCGATTGATCAGCCGCCGCGCCACGACGCCGAGACGCTGCGAATAGAAGTCGCGGAGATCGATGACATCGATGGTCATGACTTCAATGTAACACGTCGTCACTCCGCGCGGGGCGCGGAATATTGCATTGCCGGTGCAGCGTTAACGCCATATTTCCCGGCCATATATGGCTATGCTAGCGTTCCCGACCAACGCATCCACTGGTCCGGATCACGGAGATATCATGCCCGCCGAAATTCGACTGTTCCCCTGCCTCACCGACAATTTCGGTTATCTGATCCACGATCCCGTCACCCGGGCCACCGCCTCGATCGATGCGCCGGAAGCAGCACCCATCGTCAAGGCGCTGGAGCGCGAGGGCTGGGCGCTGACCGATATTCTGGTCACCCATCACCATGGCGACCATGTCGGCGGGGTCGCCGAGCTAAAGCAGAAATACGGATGCCGCGTCGTCGCACCGCAGGACAAGTCCGCCAGGATCGCCAATGTCGATTTGCGCGTCGGCCAGGGCGATGTCGTCAAGGTCGGAGGCCTGCTGGCGCGGGTGCTGGAAACACCGGGCCATACGCTGGACCACGTCAGCTACGTGTTCGACAGCGAGAAAGCGCTGTTCGCCGCCGACACGCTGTTCTCGATCGGTTGCGGGCGGGTGTTCGAGGGCACCTATCCGATGATGTGGGACTCGCTATTGAAGCTGCGCGCCCTGCCCGACGATTTCAAACTCTATTGCGGCCACGAATATACCGCCGCCAACGTCAAATTCGCCCTCACGGTCGAGCCGGACAACGCCGCCTTGAAAGCGCGCGCCGGAGAAGTGACGCGGCTGCGCGCCGATAACAAGCCGACAGTTCCGACGCTGCTTGGCGAGGAGAAGAAAGCCAATGTGTTCCTGCGCGCCGACGATCCGTCGGTCGCGGCCAGCGTGCGGATGAAAGGCAGGGACGCCGCCGAAGTGTTCGGCGAATTGCGCGAACGCAAGAACAAATCCTGATGAACAAATCCTGATGGACAAATCCTGACGGGCAAATCCTGATGGCTGAAGCGCCGACCGCCGCCGACATCATCGCGCGGCTTGAATTGAAGCCGCATCCGGAAGGCGGGCATTTTCGCGAGACGTTTCGCGACCCGCGCACCGATGCCGATGGGCGTTCGGTCTCGACCGCGATCTATTTCTTGCTGGCGCACGGCGAGCGCTCGCACTGGCATCGCATCGATGCCGTGGAGATCTGGCACTACTACGCGGGGGCCGCGCTGACCTTACAGATTTCCGATAACAAGGGCCGGCGCAGCGTCAGGCTCGGCCCGGATCTCGCTGCGGGCGAAGTGCCGCAAGCGATCGTGCCGCCGCATGCGTGGCAAGCGGCCGAGAGCACCGGTGACTGGACGCTGGTCGGATGCACCGTCGCGCCGGGATTCGATTTTGCAAAATTCGAACTGGCGCCGAAGGACTGGAAGGGTGTCGGGGCTGAATACGTTCAACGGCCATTCGGACAAAAGACGGCTCCGCGCTATTGAACCCCCTCTCGGTTTGTCCGAACAACCCTTCCCCACGGTTTGGGCTCGCACGCGTGAAGGTCCGGGGCCCCTCGACCCCGCGCTTCATTTTGTTCTTCCGCAGCGCCTGTGCGAATGAGCGCTGTGTCAAACCAAGCGGTTGAACTCACTCGCGCCGGTTGACCCACTGGCACACGCGCGAGCGAGCAAGTTGTTCAATCTGCGGCGTGTTCTCATCCACTTATCCCTCGTTCAGGGACATGGCGAACAGCAACGGATTGCGACAAAGTGTGAACGCGCGCGCCTTTTGAACTCCCATTTTTTAGCCATCGTCCCGCAGATCCAGGATCTGCTCGGAAATTTCACGGCGCTCTCGCAACAATCTGCCAAGAGCTGGCGTACCGAACCGCTCATTGAGCGCCCGCGGATTTTCAGGCGTGTCACCATCAGTCGTGGTTTTATATTTCTCGCGTAGCTCCGCAACTTCGCCCTCTAGTTCCTTACGCCGTCCGTCGTTGAGGTCACCAAGATCGCCAAGGCCGAGGACGTTGGCAACGAGCGACACAAGCTCGGCGTCCTTGGCCTGAAGTTCCTGCAGCAATTGCTCCTCCGTACGCATGTTGCCTCACACATTTTCGGTGCAGATACGCGGGGCGGAAACCCCGCGCCCGTAACTAAGTATCTTTTCGGGCTATTTAATGTTCTCAATGTAAAGTAGAGAGCGCATTCTGGTGGTAGGAGGCCTGGGCATGCCAACCCACTCGGATCTTATGCGAATCGCCCGCTTGGGGTGGAACCCGCCCACTAACCTCAAATCGGGCAGGGCCTGGTGACAACTTCCGATGGCTCTGCCTCTTAATTCGGCACATTGGCCCCTTTCGGGAAACGGGTGGGTTCAAAGCAGGCCTGCCGATAGATTCCGCTTCCATGAACCAGGAGCGGAGAAATGCACGGGACCTTTGGCGATTCGAGCATTCAAATCGAGCCGGCGATTTTGTATTTCGGAACGCCGGTGGTTCTGATCGGCTCGACCAACGACGATGGCTCGTTCAATCTCGCGCCGATGTCCTCGGCATGGTGGGTGGGCTGGCGCTGCATGCTCGGGCTGGCGCGCAATTCCAAGACCACCGAGAACATGATTCGATCAGGCGAATGCGTGTTGAACCTGGCTTCGGCGGATCTCGTCGGCGCGGTGGACCGCTTGGCCCGCACCACGGGCTCCGATCCGGTTCCGGCCGGCAAGATCAAGCGCGGCTACCGGCATGAGACGGACAAATTCGGCATCGGCGGTCTGACGGCGCTGCGGAGCGAAACCGTGGCGGCGCCCCGCGTCGCGGAATGCCCGGTGCAGATCGAGGCCAAAGTCGCTCACGTCCACGAAATGGCGCGGGAGGACGCTGTCTGGCGCGGCAATCTGGCTGCAATCGAGGTTCGCGTCACCCGCATACATGCGCATCCGAAAGTCATGATGGACGGTGAGATCAATTGTATCGATCCTGACAAATGGCGGCCGCTGATCATGAGCTTTCAAGAATTCTATGGCTTGACGCCCGCCAAGCTGCAGCGGTCCGAGCTTGGGCAGATTCCGGAGAGCGCCTACAAACCGCCGGGCTGGCGGCCCGCAGCCTAGCGTCGTCGGAACATATCCTTCGCCGCGATCAGGCCGCCGCCGGCGATCAGCACGGCCGCAATCGCAATGCTGACGCTCGGTTTGGCAAAGCCCGCCAAGATCAGAAACGCGGTCGAGAGCAATGGCGTCGCGTAGGACGCAGCGCCCAACACGCGGATGTCGCCGCGCTTCATCCCGATATCCCAGGCGTAGAACGCGGCTCCAACAGGTCCGACGCCGAGCGCCACGATCGCCAGCCATTGCGCCATGGTCTCGGGCCAGACCGTGACCTCGGCCATCCCATGCACCAGTGCCGCGAGCACCGCCGTGGCGAGACAAAAGCCCGCCACGGCGTCCGTCGGCACCACTTTGAGCTTGCGCGACATCACCGAATAGGCCGCCCACACGAACGCGGCGACGAACGCCGCGACCAATCCGGGCACCTGTCCAGGCGCGAAACCGCCGCTGCTATTGCCGGCAAACAGCAGCACCGTGCCGGCTAACCCAAGTAGCGCCCCGATGACGTGGTGCGGCGCCAGCCGCTCGCCCGGCAGCAGCGACGAAAACAGCACGATCAACAGCGGCCAGAGATAGTTCAAAAGCCCCGCTTCGGCCGGAGGCGCGAAGCGCAGCGCCAGGAAATACAGTGCGTGATAACCGAACAGACCGCCGACCCCGACGATCCACACCGGCGCTGGCTGACGCAATGCATGAAGGGCATCCGGCCGCCCGATCCAGGTCAGAAATCCGACCAAGGCGCCGATCGCGAACGTCAGCGCCGCCAGTTGAAACGCCGGGACTTTTCCGGTCGCCACCGTGAGTGCCGCCAGCAGCGACCACATCAGGATCGCGGTTAGTCCGATCAGCGTGGCGGTGCGCGGGGTCATGTTGTCTTCATGGGCCAATATGCGGGGCCAGAGGCAAGGCCCTTTTTTCGTCATGGCCGGGCTTGTCCCGGCCATCCACGTCTTTTTCTTGTCGGTATTGTTAAGACGTGGATGCCCGGCACAAGGCCGGGCATGACGACTCGTTGTGGAATAGCGGCCTCTGGATTGCTCCGTCGTTACGCTTCTCGCAATGACGCAACGCCGCATCACACCATATATTGCCCGCCGTTGATCGTCAGCGTCGAGCCGGTGATGGCGCCGGCTTCATCGGCGGCGAGGAACACCACGGCGCGGGCGATTTCGTCGGGCTCGCCGAGGCGATTGACCGGGATCAGCGGCAGGATGCTTTTCTCCAGCACCTCCTTCGGCACCGCCTGCACCATCTCGGTGTTGATATAGCCCGGGCAGATCGCGTTCACGGTGATGCCGCCCTTGGCATTCTCCAGCGCTAAGGCCTTGGTGAAGCCGATGTCGCCGGCCTTTGCCGCCGAATAATTGACCTGGCCGAACTGACCCTTCTGGCCGTTGATCGAGGAGATGTTGATGACACGGCCGAATTTTCGGGCGCGCATGCCCTCGATCACCTGGCGCGTCATGTTGAACAGCGAACCGAGATTGGTATTGATGACCGCATTCCACTGCTCGAGCGTCATCTTGTGGAACGCGCCATCCTTGGTGATGCCGGCATTGTTGACCAGCACGTCGACCGGGCCGAGGTCGGCCTCGACCTGCTTGACACCGGCGGCACAGGCGTCGAACGAACTGACGTCCCATTTGTAGACGGGCACGCCGGTCTCGGCCTTGAATTTTTCCGCAGCCGTGTCGTTGCCCGCATAGCTGGCGGCGACCTTGTAGCCGGCGGCCTTCAGCGCTTTGCTGATCGCAGCCCCAATGCCTCGTGTACCCCCCGTCACCAATGCAACACGTGCCATGTCGGATCCTTCCCTAAGCGTTTTTCGGACTACAGTTTTTATGTAACGTCGGAATTATGCGGCAGGTTTGACCAACATCAAGAATAAAACGCCCGGCACTTGAGGCCGGGCGTTTCATCTTACCAATAAGTTGCGCAGCTGCGAGATGATCTTTTCATCACGCAGCGCCGCATGTTTAGTCGCGTGCAATGCACATCGCGATGCCCATGCCGCCACCGATGCACAGCGTGGCGAGGCCCTTCTTGGCGTCGCGCTTCTGCATTTCATGCAGCAGCGTCACCAATACCCGCGCCCCGGACGCGCCGACGGGATGACCGATCGCGATCGCGCCGCCATTGACGTTGACCTTGGAGGTATCCCAGCCGAGGTCCTTGTTGACCGCGCAGGCTTGCGCCGCGAAGGCCTCATTGGCCTCGATCAGATCGAGGTCGCCGATGCTCCAGCCGGCCTTCTTCAGCGCGGCGCGCGAGGCCGGGATCGGCCCGGTACCCATGATCTTCGGATCGACGCCGGCCTGCCCCCACGACACGATGCGGCCGAGCACGTTCCGGCCTTCCTTGGCCGCCTGCTTGGCGGTCATCAGCACCACCGCGGCAGCGCCGTCATTGATGCCGGAGGCGCTTCCCGCGGTCACGGTGCCGTCCTTCTCGAAGGCCGGCTTGAGCTTGGCCATCGCATCGAGGGTGGCGCCATGACGCGGATATTCGTCATCGCTGACGATGATGTCGCCCTTGCGGGTCTTGATGGTGACGGGGACGATCTCATCCTTGAACTTGCCGGCCTTCTGCGCCGCCTCGGCCTTGTTCTGCGAGGCAACGGCGAACTCGTCCTGCTGCGCACGGGTGATCTGGTATTGCCGGGCGACGTTCTCGGCGGTGTTACCCATGTGGTAGCCGTTGAAGGCGTCCCACAAGCCGTCCTTGATCATGGTGTCGATGAGTTCGAGCCCGCCCATCTTGACGCCGCCGCGCAGGTACTGGGCGTGCGGCGCCATGCTCATGGATTCCTGGCCGCCGGCGACGACGATTTCGGAATCGCCGTTGAGCAGCGCCTGGTAGCCCAGTGCCACCGTGCGCAGGCCCGAACCGCATAGTTGATTGACCCCCCAGGCCGGGCTTTCCACCGGGATGCCGGCTGATATCGAGGCCTGACGGGCCGGATTCTGGCCCTGCGCCGCGGTCAAAATCTGACCCATGATCACCTCGGATACCCGCGCCGGCTCGATGCCTGCGCGCTCCAGTGCGGCCTTGATGGCGACGGCGCCGAGATCATGGGCGGGCGTGGTCGCGAAGGCGCCGTTGAAACTGCCGACCGCGGTGCGGGCGGCGCTGACGATGACGACATCGTCTGACATGGACATCTCCTGGGCTTGAGTTTTCTTGACGGCGGGCGGCCGGATGGCGGGCCTGTCTCTCACTCTATCCTGTTAACGTCATTGAGGCATGTCAATCGGTCGGAGGCCAAATTCCCGCTGCGACGCATTCAAAATCACCCGCCTGGCAGTTTCGTGAGCAGCACCGATGCTTCGGAATTAACCGTGTCGCACAAAACGGTAGCCGAACCAGTGTGAAAATGCTTACTTTGTTGCGTTGCGCTGCTTATTAGCCCTTCGGCGGTGCCGTCGGGTTCCCGTCCTCGGTGTGCATGTGTGAGCCCATGGCGAAAACAGACCAACCCACCACGATCAAGAAATACGCCAACCGGCGGCTCTATAATACCGGAACCAGCACCTATGTGACGCTCGAGGATCTCGCGGCGATGGTGAAGGAGGGCGAGGATTTCCTCGTTTATGACGCCAAGACCGGCGACGACATTACGCGCTCGGTATTGGCGCAGATCATCTTCGAACAGGAGAACAAGGCGGGGCAGAATTTGCTGCCGACCACCTTCCTGCGGCAACTGATCAGATTTTACGGCGACAGCATGCAGATGGTGGTGCCGAAATATCTCGAACAGTCGATCGACACGCTGACCCGCGAGCAGGAAAAGTTCCGCAAGCAGCTGACCAACACCTTCAGCGGAACGCCGTTCGCGCCGCTTGAAGAACATGTTCGTCGCAACATGGAATTATTTCAGCAGACCTTCTCGATGTTCAAGCCGTTCGTGCCGCCACGCAGCGGAGCAACGGCCGCCGAACCGGACAAAACCCCGGAGCCGGCCGCAGAGGAAGACAACATCGAAGACCTTCGCCGCCAGATGAAGGACATGCAGGAACGGCTCGAGCGGATGTCGAAAGAGCCGAAAAAGGACGAGTGATTTTCGCTTTCGTGCGCGAAGGCGCGGCTCCGTCGTCCCTGCGAACGCAGCGACCGATAATCACCGGCGTTGGTTGTTGCAAGGGCCATTAACTCCATCGCCTCATTGATAGGGCACAGCGCATAGGTCCCTGCTTTCGCAGGGACGACGTGAGAGCTTTGACGCGCTCTATTTATGTCGCGTGAAAGCGTATCAGCTCGCCGCGGGCAACACCGCTTCCGTCGGCGTCCCCCACGGCCGCTCCGAGGACGCGAGCCCGATCAGCCGCCCCTGGATGTAATCGCAACCCCAGTCGCGCAGCATCGCGGCGGACTCGTCATCCTGAACCCATTCCGCCACCGTCTTGATTTCCAGCCGGCGCGCCAGGTCGATCAGCGTCTGCACGAAAGCGCGATCGTCGTGCGATCGCGCGATGTTCTGCACGAAGGCGCCATCGATCTTCACGATGTCGACACCGAGCTTGCGCAAATTCCGGAACGAGGTGTAACCGGCGCCGAAATCGTCGATCGCGATCCGGCTGCCGAAGTTCTTCAGCCGGGTGACGAAACCGCGCAGGCCGTCGATATCCTGGATCGCGACGGTCTCGGTGATCTCGACGATCAGCCGCTCGGCGACGCCGGGATGCGCGCGCATCAACGATTCGATTGATGCCCACCAGTCCGGATCCATCGTGGTGTCGGGCGAGATGTTGAGGCTGAGCTCCACGCTCGGCGCGCCTGCAAGTTCGGCCACCACGAGTTCGAGCACGCGGTGGTCGACGAGGCGTATCAGCCCGAGTTTCTCCGCGACCGGAACGATGTCCGGCGCCAGCAGGACCTGCCCGTCATCCCGTTCCATGCGGACCAGGCATTCGTGGAACGCCGTCTCACGCGAGAATGCGTCCACCACTGGCTCGAACGCCATCGCGATCCGCCGCTCGTTGAGCGCAGTGACGATCTCGTCGGTGACGCGGATATTGACGCGGCGCTGGGCGTCGCGCTCGACATTCGGGCGCCACAGCGAGAACGACCCGGCACGCCGGCGTTTCGCCATGTCCAGCGTTTCCTGGGCGCGGTTGACGGCCTCATCGGCGCTGCGCGCGTAGCGCGGCACGCTGATCGCGCCGATCGACACCGTCACCGAAACCGGGCCGGATTTGGTCGGTACCACGTCGTCGCGAATGCCGGCCAGAAAGCGCTCGGCGGCGATATTGATATCGTCGACCGTGCAGTTCTTCAGGATCAGTCCGAATTTGTTGCCGGAGAAGCGGCCAAGCACGTCACCATTGCGCAGCCGCGCGCGAATGCGGGTGGCGACCTCGGAAATCACCGCGTCGGCAACATCGAAGCCGAAGGCGTCGTTGATGCGCGCCAGATGATCGATGCCGATCAGCATGAAGGCGAAGGATGCGCGGAAGCGCGCGGCCTCCTCCATGGATTCGGCCAGCGTCGCAACCAGATGGGTCCGATTGAGCTCGCCGGTCAAAGGATCGTGCCGTGACAACCGCAGCAGTTGCTGGTCGCGGGCGTGGCGTTCATTGTTGATGCGGACGATGCCCTGCGCGCGCGTCGGCTTGCCGTCCGCGCCGGCGAACCAGCAGCCGGACTCCTCGATCCACAGCACGGGGGCGGAGATAGTGGTCCGCACGCCATATTCTATTCGATAAAGCGCGCCACCGCGCACCGGCAGCGAATCGAGAAGTGCGTCCGATCGGATCGAACGCACCGGCTCGATCAATTTTGCCAGTTCCGCGCCGCTGGCCAATGCCGCCGCCGGAATATCCGGAAACACCGCGCCGACGTGATCGCTCCAGACGATGGCGTCGGTCGCGATGTCCCATGCAAAGGCCGCCTGGTCGAGCGAGGCGAGGATGGTCGAAGCCTGCGGAAGGGGGGATGTCAAACTCGCCTCGTTTCAGGACATCGCGGGATGATTCCCGGTCCGAGAATACTGCCTGCCGGCCCCAACCCTAGGCGAAGTTGATAAATATTTAGCAAAACCACATTGTTCGTCGGTGTGTGGCGATGCCGGCGAACCGGCATGGGCCTTGCGATGATGATCTCGCAAGCTGGCGTGACGTCCCAAAACGTGACAGTCCAGCCGGATTTGGATGTGCGATGTCAAGCAAGGGCCGGCCAGAGCAGATGGTGAATGATGGCCTCGCCGCCGACGCGCGGCCGGCCTGCGGTGCTCTGGTGCCGATGGCCGAGGCAGCGCCATGGCCGCGGCCGGCCGCGCGTCGGGCGTCCCCGCCCAACTCGATGTTTGTCACCCATCTAATCGCGACCGCCGCGCGGGCGCCGCAAACGCGCAGCTTGCGGCGGGCAACGGCGACCGATGCGCAGTCCGCTTACCGCGCGACCCAGCGCCCGCTGCAGAGCGCCGGCCTTCGGACCCGGCAAATCATCTAAGATCGCAAATCGCCCAAAACGGATGTCAGCGCCGCGGTTCTTCGGCCGGCGGGGGCGAGCCATGGCCCGGTTCCAGCTCCGGGGATGCGACCTCGGGCGATGGCGCAGATGACTTGACCTCCGGCGACGGCGGGGGTGACGCGGCCTCCGGCGATGGTGCAGCAGGCGTGACCTCCGGCGATGGCGCAGGTGAAGTGACCTCCGGTGACTTCGCCGGTGGCGTGACCGACGTGGCGTCGGGATGCGGCATTTGCGGCTGGGAGCGTTCCTGCAGCACCGATTCGGCAACCGAAGCCGCTGCCGGCACCGACGGCTCAGATGCCGGGTCAAATCGCGGTTCCGGCGGCGCGGGCTCCGGTGTTTCGGTGTTCCGCCTGGAGGCCGCGGCGGGGGCCACGGCCACCGCCATCTTGCGCCGGGTCCGCAACGCCAGGCCGGACAGGAAGTCCACCAGCGCCAGCAATGTCAGCAGGAAATAGGTCGAGCTGCCGAATCGCGGCCACAGCAGGAATTCGGCCGCGGCGGCGCCGAACACGATCAGCGACAGCAAATGATCGGTGAGATACTTCGCCCCCGGACGCGCGCCCTTGATGACCTCGGAGAGCAACAACAGAATCGCCAGCGCCAGCAGCATGTCGCTGAGCGTCACCGGCCACTCGGCGCCGGACATCAAGGGCACCTTCAGAACCGGGTCGGCGAAGGAAACGCCGGGCATCAGGAAGACGATGATGTTGTAGATCGTGAGCGGAATCAGAAGAAGCGGAAAACCGATCATGGACATCGGCGAGGCTTTCTTTTCATGCAACCAGGGCGTTCCTTCGCGAGCGTTGCTCGGGCCAGGAAAGCCGTCCCCACTCGTTGGCCGAATTCGGGCAGGCATCGCCGCCGGCGGCGACAACGACTGTCGCTGTCAGGATTCCTTCTTGGTCTTCAGGACCTGGCGGCCCTTGTACATCCCGGTCTTCAGATCGAGGTGGTGCGGACGACGCAATTCGCCGGAATCCTTGTCTTCGGCATAGGTCGGCTTCTTGAGCGCATCCGCCGAGCGGCGCATGCCTCGCCGCGAGGGCGATGTTTTTCTGCGGGGAACAGCCATGTCGGTATCCTCTAAGGGTATTGTCGGAGGCATCGTCCGCGGCGGACGGCGTAAGCGCCTTTGGCGCGAGCTGAAATGCCGATAAGGCCGCGCTTATAGAGGATGGAATAGCGCAAAGCTAGGTTCAAAATATCCCCAAAAGGCTCAAAAAACGTGATTTTCGCTCCAGCATCGCCGCAAGCCTGTAGCCTGTGCCCGCGCCGTGTAGGTCCCGGCCAGCCGCCGCACCCCGGGGCCGGGATTGCGGGCGCTGCGCCTGACCGGATTGGGCAGGATCGCCGCCAACAGCGCTGCCTCGCGCGGTGACAGGCCTGATGCCGGGTGGCCAAAGGCGTAGGTGGCGCCGGCTTCCGCCCCGAACTGGCCCGACGGCCCGAGCTCGGCGATATTGAGATAGATTTCCAGGGTCCGCTGCTTCGGCAGCACCAGATCGATCCACAACGCCAGCGGGATTTCCAGCACCTTGCGGACCACGCTGCGGCCAGGCCACAGGAACAGGTTTTTCGCCACCTGCTGGGTGATGGTCGAGCCGCCTCGCGTCACCTCGCCGTCCCCCGCATCGTCGATCACGTCGCGCAACGCGTCCCAGTCGATGCCGTGATGGCTGCAGAATCTCGCATCCTCCGACGCCACCACCGAGCGCGGCAGCGCCGGCGAAATGGCGTTGAAATTGATCCATTGCCGCGACACCGGCGCGCCCGTCAACCAGCGCCAGGCCATCAGCGTTGATATCGGATGGCCGGCGCGATAGAGCGGCGCCACGAGATACGGCAGCAGCAGCACCGCCAGCAGGATCAGCAGCAAATTTCGGGCGATGCGCAAATTTGTGGATTTCTGGTTAAGGCGCGTGTGGGGGCAAATGCGAATAATTGTTTTGCCCAGCAGAATACGCGCAAGCCATGACCATGGAGCATTTTGTTGCGGCTAACCGCACCCAAATCGGCTTGAAAATGCCGTGGTCGTAGACCGATCAACGGCCCGCATCGAACGATCCCGATAGTTCCGCCTTTCCAGCGGTTTTAAGGCATCCCGCCCCGGGGAACCGGAATTGACGAAGCCGAAGCCATAAAGGATTGTCCCCGGCCGAACCCGATCTGGAGCTTTCCTGATGACCGGAACTTTACCGTCAGACTTCGCGAACCGACTGGACCAGACCGCGGAGGATACCGAGACCCTGCTTGCAGCACTGTTGTCCGACACGCCTTTGCCCGACGAGATCGCGCGGCCGAAGCGGCTGATCGAGGCCATGCGCTATTCGAGCCTCGGCGGGGGAAAACGGCTGCGCCCGTTCCTGGTGGTCGAGAGCGCGGCGGTGTTCGGCGTGGCGCGCGAGGCCGCACTTCTGGCCGGCGCCGCGCTCGAATGCATCCACTGCTATTCGCTCATCCATGACGATCTGCCGGCGATGGACAACAGCGATCTGCGCCGCGGCCGGCCCACGCTACACAAGGCCTATGACGATGCCACCGCGATCCTCGCCGGCGATGCGCTGCTGACGCTCGCCTTCGACATCGTCACCCGCGACGAGATCCACGAAGACACCGGTGTGCGCCTCCTGCTCACGCGCGCGCTGGCGCGGGCGTCCGGGGTCGGCGGCATGGCCGGCGGCCAGATCCTCGACCTCGCCGGCGAGGGCCGGTTCGGCGATCGTGAGCCGGTCGACGTCGCGCGGCTGCAGCAGATGAAGACCGGCGCGTTGTTGCATTACGGCTGCATCGCCGGCGCGATCCTCGGCCAGTCCTCGCCAAAGCAACACCAGGCGCTCGACGATTACGGCCGTGCACTGGGTGAGGCCTTCCAGATCGCCGACGACCTGCTCGACGTCGAAGGCGATGCGGCAGCGCTCGGCAAAAAGACCGGGCAGGATGCGGCATTGGGCAAGACCACTTTTGTCACCCAGCTCGGCGTCGACGGCGCCAAGCAGCGCGTGCGCGATCTGTTGGCGCGCGCTGATTCCGCGCTTTCGATCTTCGGCTCCAAAGGCGACGTGCTGCGCGCCACCGCCCGGTTCGTCGCCGAGCGCAAGAACTGAAGCGTTTTCGAGCGAAGTGGGCAGCGGTTCGCATCAGGAAAACGCGTCAAACAAGAAATTTGAAAGGCGCACATGAGCAAGGAATTCGAGCAGCACCTTGTTCGATTCAGGAAAATGCCGAAGCCGGTCCGCGTGGTCTATGCGCGGCCGCGCACCTTCATCTCGATGGCGATCGGGATCGCCGCATTCTTCCTGCTGCCCGGCTCGCTGCGGCTGGTGACGCGGCTGCTGCTCGGCTGGGATATCTTTATCGCGTTTTACCTGGTGCTGGTCTACGTGATGGTGCTGCGCAGCCGGCTGGCGTATATCCGCCGCAACGCGGTGCTGCAGGACGACGGCCGCTTTCTGCTGCCGCTGGTGGTCGCGCTCGGCGCCTTCGCCAGTATCGCCGCGATCGTTTACGAGCTCGGGGCCAATCACCGCGGCACGCCGGAATTGACGCTGGCGACGGTGACGATCGCGCTGTCCTGGGCCGCGGTGCATACCGTATTCGCGCTGCACTACGCCCATGAATTCTATCGCGGCGCCAAACCCGGCGGCTTGCAGTTTCCGAGCGGCGACCAACACATCGACGCCGACTACTGGGATTTCGTGTATTTCTCCTTCGTGATCGGAATGACCGCGCAAGTGTCCGACGTCGGCATCACCGACCGGACCATCCGCCGCACCGCCACCGCACACGGCATCATCTCTTTTATATTCAACACCGCGCTGGTGGCGCTGATGGTCAATATTGCCGCGAGCGCGATTTAGCGGCCACCGCGCCGGGGCAAATCCGGATGTTGCCGCCACCGCCCTCGTAGTAGCGTCCCTGCGCGGTCTTCCAGCCCGAAGTCACCGCCCACCGCCCTCAGTTGCAGACTTCCTCATTGCCTCCGGTGCCATTGCGAGGTGAGCCGCCCTGATAGTCGATGTGACAGCCGCTCCTGACCGGCCGGCAACCGGTTCCGTCGCACACGATCTGGCCCGATCCCCCAGCCGATGCGCGAGGCCTGGCCACGCCGGCTTCGGGCAGCAACTGCGGCCGTACACGAACCGGGCGCTGCCGCTCCCGACGATCGTCGGCATCGCGCTTGGCCACCGGCTTGTTGGCACGGCGCTTCTCGCATTCATTGTCGTCGTTGAGGAACGAGCCCTCGGCACAGGTGATCTTGCTGCAGCGCTCGCCGTCGGCCTTGAATCCGTGTTCGCAAACCAGCGGACAGACCCGCGACGGCTTCAGCTTGATCGCATCGAGCGTATCGAGGCTTGCAACCTTGGCGTCGAGTTTGGTTCCGGCATGGCGGTTGAACAGCGACAGCGATCGCTGTGACGCGGTGTTCCATTCGCCGTCGGCGGCTCCAGTGAGACAGCCGACGCGGCGCAATTCGGCCTGGACCGATTTGGTAACCTCCGCCGGCGGCGGCCCCGCGCTCAGCGCGGCAACGTTCACCGTTTTACCGGCTTGCGACCCTTTGTCGGCCTGAGATGCCTTGTCGGCCTGGGGCGCCTTGTCGCCTTGTGATGTGTCGGCCGACGTCGGGCCGGGGTTATCGGTGGCGACGATGATCTCGGGACCCTTGTCGTTGGCGCGCGTTTCGGTGGCGACACGTTTTCGCTCGGCCTCGGCGGCCTTATCCTGCGCAACCTGCTTGGCTTGTTCGGCCGCAACACGAGCCCGCTCCGCCGCTTTCGCGTCCGCTTCGGCCTTCAATTGCTGCGCCTTTTGCGCGCCCTCGGCGGCCAGCCGCACCCGCTCCTGTTCCGCCAGCCGCGCCTTTTCGGTCGCCGCGAGGCGGGTTTCCTCCGCCGCAATCTTGGCCAACTGAATCCTGGCGAGATTGGCATAGAAGCCGTCCTGATACTGCGCGATGAAAGCGTTCAGCGCGTCCTTGTTGCCGACCTGTAGCGCGAGCTCATAGTCTCGGCGCGCTTCCGCCTGCGGATTGGGCCCGGGCTGAGAATTGGACGCCGCCGCCGGAGGCGTTGCCTTGGCCGGCACCAGCGGCACATCCTCGCCGCCGAGCGAGCCATAGACGAACGGCTCCTGCCGGTTACTGGTGGTCTTCAACACTTCATCACGCACAAATCCGAACGCCCGGCGTACGTCGAGCCCCGGCGTGGTCAGATGCCGGGACAGCGCAGTCGCGAACGGGCTGTTGCGGGAATCGCCATCCGCCGCCGTCGAGCCGGCCTTGGCGGCATAGGCGATCAGCATGTTCGGACTGGTCGGCTCGATCTTGGCGAGACCCTGCCCAATCGCGCGCGAGGCGAGGGTTCGTTTCATGCTCTTGGTGAACGGATTGTCGCGGCAGGCATCGAGGATCACGAGCCGCAGGCGCTTGGCAGGCTCGATCGCCAGCAGCACGCGGTCCAGCGAGAACGCCTCGTCGTAGACGTCGGTGTCGCGTTCCAGCTTGGCATCGACCGGGATCAGGTAATTGCTGCCGTCCACCTCCATGCCGTGACCGGCGTAATAGACCACCGCGATGTCGGCGTCGCGCGCCTGGTCGGCAAAGTCGCGCAGCGCGCGGCGCGTGTCCGCCGCCGGCAGGTCATGGCGTGAATCGACCACATCGAAGCCGGCCTGTTTCAGAGTGGCCGCGATCACCGCACCGTCATTGACGGGGTTTTGAAGCTGCGCCACGTTCCGGTAGGCAGAATTGCCGATCACCAGTGCTACGCGCTTGTCGGCGAGAGCCGGCTGGCACATCAGCAACAGCGCCGCGGCCACGAAAATCTGGTGCAATTTTAAAGATCGAAACGGTTTCATGATGGCACTTCCGAAAACTGCAGCCCTTGTAGCACTGCAGCCTGACTACCAGAAGCCTGCAGCGCGCTTTGTGAGCGAGATCACGAATCCAGCGCGCGGTTCGCGCCGCCTTGATCATTGGTCACGCCGGCTCGCTGCAGGTTCGCCCTTTGCGGGTGGTGTTTTTCCGTTCAAAATCCGGCCATAAACAAATGACGGAGGGAACCATGCGTGGGGTTGTGTTTACCGGCGATCGCCAACTTGAATTGATGCAGTTCCCCGATCCTGCTCCCGATGCCGATGACGTGATCATCGAAATGAAGGCTTCCGGCATGTGCGGCAGCGACCTGCACCAATACCGCCGCCCCAGGGGCCAGGTCCAGGCCACGGGCATCCCGATGAAGGAAGGCCCGGTCATCGCCGGCCACGAACCCTGCGGCGTGGTGGTGGAGGTCGGCACATCGGTCGGGGCGCGGCAGGCCTATGTCGGCCAGCGGGTGATGGTGCACCATTATCAGGGGTGCACCCAGTGCAACCATTGCCGGGCCGGCTGGCAACAGCTCTGCCAGGAGGTGCCGGTCAAGGTCTATGGCAACAATGCCCATGGCGGCCATGCGCAATATCTGAAGGTTCCGGCCAATACGCTGGTGCCGCTTCCCGAGGAACTGACTTTTACGGCCGGTGCCGCGATCGCCTGCGGCTCCGGCACCGCCTACAGCGCGTTGCGCCGGATGAACCTCTCGGGCAATGACACGCTGGCGATTTTCGGCCAGGGGCCGGTTGGATTGGCGGCCACGCAATACGCCAAGGCGATGGGTGCCAAAGTGATTGCGCTCGACATCAGCCAGCGGCGGCTGGACCGCGCCAAGGCGTTTGGCGCCGATGAGACGGTCAATCCCGGCTCGAACGATCCGGTTAATGCCATCAAGGATCTCACCCACGGACGTTACGCCGATCTGACGCTCGACACCTCAAGCAATCCGGAGGCGCGGCTGAACGCGATCCGCAGCACCAAGGTGTGGGGCACGATGTGTTTTGTCGGGGAAGGTGGCGACGTCCACATCGAGGTCAGCCCGCATCTGTTGCGCCGGCAATTGACGCTGGTGGCGTCATGGACGTTCTCCAGCATCATCCAGGCCGACTGCGCGCGGTTTTCGGTCGAGCGCGGCATCGACGTCGATAATCTCTTCACCCATCGCTGGAGCATCGATCAGGCCGACGAAGCCTACCGGCTGTTCGACAAGCAGGTCGACGGCAAGGGCGTGTTCTTGATGTGAGGGCGGGCGGGCCTCATCCTGAGGAGCCGCCAACGGGTCCGCGCAAGGCGCGCCCGACGACGAGCGCAATTGCGCTCGCGTAGTGATGACAGGCTCCTCCAGCGATAACGGCGGAGCCGTTACGCAGGGATGAGGGGATAAAGCGGCCCATGACGCAGTAAGACTACCGCCCACAGCAGCCGAACCTTCGCCTCTTCTTCAAATCTTCCCGGTTGCCCGGATTTACCATTTGCGACGACCTGAGCCGTAAGGTCGAGGCGGTTCGCGCTCCCAACTGAAATATGGAAAACAACCCCATGCAAAGTAGCAGGTGGTCGCCGGCATGATGGCT